>Ga0126383_10000528_pt1 | contig 21430 bp, 17 predicted proteins | sample PanSoiMetPlot_35_FD_96882 | JGI IMG/M metagenome (GOLD analysis project Ga0126383, IMG submission 96882) | Tropical forest soil microbial communities from Panama - MetaG Plot_35 | ecosystem: Environmental > Terrestrial > Soil > Tropical forest > Bulk soil | place: Panama | collected 2016-02-17
TAACAGCCTGGTGGAAGGCTGGAATGCTCAATTGGCATTGCAGGGAAAAATACTACGAAATGGGGGAGAAAAACAATGGCGGGAAGGATGACCGAGCCCGGCCTCATTGTTGGCAAGCATCTCGGCGGTGACGAATGCGTGCAACTTCGACCGGCAATTTGCGGTCATCAATCGTGTAGATCACTCAGTAATCGCCGACACGAATGCGTCATTCGCGATCCCCGCCTTGCAGCTTCCCGCACCTGGCCGGGGAGGATTCGCTGCCAGGCTCCGGATGCGGACCACGATCTGGGCAATAATTTGGGATGACAGTCTATTGAGTTCTCGCTCGGTGCTGGCGCTAAAAACGACGCGCTAGCTTAGTTAGGGCTAGGCACCGAACTTGCGGCGAGCAATCAGGTCGGCCTTGACCACCCTCTCGAAGGGAATTCGCTTTTCACTCCGCCGCGAGTGGAATACCAGGACGACCTGGATATCTTCCCAAAGGGCCCTGTGCTTCTTCAGGTCGATGATAGCCGCGGTCTTGCAGCCTTTCGTGTCAGCAATGAATTGAATGCCGGCCCTGCACGACCAACCCTGTGATCCGCATTTTTTACGCCACGACAGAGACTAACCTAGCAGTCCCTCTCTGTTGAGCCTTCCGTCCGCTTGAACCTAGCCCCGCCACAGGTCCATAATTCAGCCACTTATCCGGGGCGAAATTCCTGATAGCGCCTATCAATTGTTCTTATTAGCGCCACACGCCCGGCTCCTGTTACGTTTGGAAACCCATGACCAGCGCTTCACCTCCCGCCATGCTGCGCGGCCTTTTTGAGGGCTACGAGACGGGCAACTTTTTCGATGAGATGTTCCTGCCCTCGGGTGAGCCGCGTCCGCATTACGCCAAGCTCTACCAAATGCTGGCATTGCTGCGTCCGGAGCAGTTTGAGGACCGCCGCAACTTGGCGGACATCGCGTTTCTGCTGCAAGGAATTACGTTCACCGTTTACAGCGACGGCACGGGTACCGAGCGGCTGTTCCCCTTCGATCTCATTCCGAGAATTTTGCCGTATTCGGATTGGACCCACATTGAGCGCGGGCTCACGCAGCGTGTGATAGCCCTGAATCTTTTCCTGCAAGATGTTTACGGGCAGCAGCGCATTCTGAAAGAACGCAAGATTCCGCGTTCGCTGATCTACTCCTGCCGGCATTTTCATCGCGAGATGATCGGCGTCGAGGTGCCGCGCGGTATTTACACGCATATCTGTGGCATCGACCTGGTGCGTGATTCGAAGTCCGGAAATTTCCTGGTGCTCGAGGACAACGTGCGCACGCCTAGCGGGGTGTCATACGTGCTGGAAAACCGCCAGGTAATGACTCGCACCTTTCCGGAGGCGTTTCATTCCTATGAAGTGCGGCCGGTGCATCACTACCCCATGGAATTGTGCCGCATTTTGCGCATGCTGTCGCCACGTGGCGAAGCGAACGCGCAAGTCGTGCTGCTGACGCCGGGCATTTACAACAGTGCCTACTTCGAGCACAGCTTTCTCGCGCAGCAGATGGGAGTGGAGCTGGTGGAGGGCCGCGACCTCATCGTGGATGCTGGCGTAGTGTACATGAAGACCATCCACGGCCTGCAGCGCGTGGACGTGATCTATCGGCGAGTGGATGACGACTACCTCGACCCGCTGGTGTTTCGTCCAGAGTCGCTGATGGGTGTGCCGGGGCTTATGGGCGCCTATCGCGCCGGCAATGTGGCGCTGGCGAATGCGGTGGGCAATGGCATCGCCGATGACAAAGCGGTGTGCGCTTACGTGCCAGACTTCATCCGTTATTACCTGGGGGAGGAGCCGGTGCTCGGAACGGTCGAGACGTACCTTTGTTCGCGTCCCGACGACCTGGGCTACGTGCTGAAGCATTTGCCCGAGCTGGTAGTAAAGGCTGTGGGCGAATCCGGCGGATACGGCATGCTGATCGGGCCGGCCTCCGATGCCGAGACCATCGAGAAGTTTCGCAAGAAGATCCAGGAGGACCCGCGCAACTACATCGCACAGCCGGTCATCGGGTTATCGCGCGTACCTTCCTACGATGTCGAGAGCAAGAAGATGTGCGGCCGCCACGTTGACCTGCGTCCGTACTGCCTGTACGACGGCCAAAGCGTGACCATCATCCCCGGCGGCCTCACGCGCGTGGCGTTGCAGCCGGGTTCGTTAGTGGTGAACTCCTCACAGGGCGGCGGCAGCAAAGACACCTGGGTGCTGCGGGAGGATGCATGAGCACCGTCATGCTGTCGCGCATTGCGGATTCGCTGTTTTGGCTGGCGCGCTACATGGAGCGCGCGGAAGACACGGCACGCATTCTCGACGTGAACTACCACATGCTGCTGGAGCAGTCGGCCACGCCATACCGGCTGCGGTGGGACCCGCTCATCACCATGGCCGGCGAGCAGCAGCGTTTCTTTCAGTTTTACCAGGAAGCCAACGCGCAGACGGTGTACGAGTTCCTTGCATTTCGCCCCGACAATCCCAACTCTATCGTGCAATGTATTACCAAGGCGCGGGAGAATGCGCGTACCATTCGCGACCGCATCTCGCGGGAGATGTGGGAAGACATCAACGGCCTCTATCATTCCGTCACGCGCTTCGACCCGGTCGAGCAGATTTCCAGCGGCCCGCACCGTCTTTGTGATGCAGTGAAGTTCGGCAGCCATCGCTTCTTTGGCGTGACAGACGCGACCCTGCCGCACGATGAAGGCTGGGATTTCCTGAAGATTGGCTGGTCACTCGAGCGGGCTGAGATGACGGCACGTCTGGTTGATCTGCAGTTTCAGTCGCTACTGGAGACGCCGTTCATGGTGGGCACGGCCGACAATCACCAGTGGATGGCCATGCTGAAATCCGTAGGCGCCTATGAGGCTTACCGTCGGCAATACCACTCGCCCATTGAGCCCGAGCGCGTGGCGGAGATGCTGATTTTGCATCCCAAGCATCCGCGCTCCATACGCTTCAGCATCAATGAACTACAAGCTGGGCTCCGCGCCATCAGCGGCACCAATCCGGGCTCGTATGCAAACGAGGCGGAGAGGCTTACCGGGCGTGTGCTGGAGGGTTTGCGCTACGACACGGTTGACGACGTATTTCGCCGAGGCCTGCACATTTACCTGTGCGATCTGCTCACCAATTGCCGCAGCATCGGCGACGACATCGCGCGCACTTACTTCTACTACGGAGCCGTCGCATGAACCGCTATCACCTTCTGCATGTCACGGAGTTCGTTTACGACGGTCCGGTAACCGAGAGTTACAACGAAGTTCGTCTGCGTCCGATGCACGACGATAACCAAAGCTGCCTGTCATTCCGACTGACCACACAGCCTGCTTCGCCGGCTTTCTCTTATCGCGATTCTCTCGGAAACTGGGTTCATCAGATCAACATTCTGCCCGTACACAACCGTCTGCGTGTGCAAGCCGAGTCGGTGGTGCTGACGCACGACACATCGACTGTCACAAGCTGGATGAGCTTGAGCGAACTAGATCAGCGCTTCGAGGAATTGCAGCAAGAGTTTTACGACATGCTGGCGCCCAGCAGATACGTGCCTCATCTGCCGGATTTGCAGCCGCTCCTCGCACTGGCGGAGTCACGTTGCGATGGTACCATTGCGGGCTTTGTGCAGAGCGCTTCGTCGATGATTTATGCCCGCTTCCAATACGTAAAGGGTGCGACCCACGTGAATTCGTCGATCTCCGACTCGCTGCGCCTTGGCGCTGGTGTATGCCAGGATTTTGCACACCTGCTGTTAGGAGTGCTGCGCAAGCGCGGAATTCCGGCCCGTTACGTGTCGGGATACCTGGTTCCGCACAATAGAGACTACCCAGTTGCGAAGCAGGAAGAGGTAATCGGTGGGCAAGCCTCACATGCGTGGGCCGAAGCCTATCTGCCGGATTCCGATTGGATGCCGCTCGATCCCACACTGGGCAAGCCCGTAGGTATGCGACACGTGCGCGTCGCCTACGGGCGCGATTACTCCGATGTCGCCCCAGTACGCGGCGTTTACAAAGGTCACGCGGGACAACGCCTGTCGGTAGATGTCCGGTTGCGCCCGGCACTCGACGAAGCCGGAAATGAGACATTGTCGGAAACTGCCGCGATCCCCGCAGAACCCGAGCCGGCAGAAGCTCGGGCACAGCAGGGCGGACAGCAGTAAAGCCAGCTGCCAGTAGCAGTTGTCATCTTCAGCCATGAGCAGCGCTGCGCTACTTGTTTGAAATTTCCGCCATCGACTCTCTTTTTTTAAACACGCACGCTATGCGCTCTTGCTTCTCAGCACGCGATACAGCGCCAGCAGCATGATTGCGCCCACGACCGACAGCACGAATCCTGGCGCGTCGCCCGGATGCCAGAAGCCGGCGAATTTGCCGATCACAACAGCGATCAATGCGCCACCCACACCCAAGCCCGCGGTGGCCCAAAATCCGTCGGCTCCTTTGCCAGGCATCAGCACCTTCGCGGACAGACCGGCAATCCATCCGATGGCTACCAGCACAATCATTCGCAGCATCTGTGTTCCTCAAATAGGCAGCCGCGCGGACTGAAGTCCGCGCGGCTGCCATAATAAAGGCTCTCGGCACGACTGAAGTCATGCCCTGACTCGCTTTCGTCGCCCAGCGAGTTTTTCAGCTCGCCGCGGGGAAAATCGGGCCCGTATACACAAGCTCGCTAACGCGATTGCTTCCGAAATCTGCAGTTCTTATACATAGTCTACTTCGACTGTGCCTGTTGGAGTCCCTGGAGGTACTGATCCACATTAACCTTATCCACCAGAGAAACTCCGGTGTCGACGTACCGCGGTAACGGTGAAAACGAATCCGTCTGGTAGTCCTTCTTCATATCCAAGGGATAGTGGTGAACATCGTCCAAGGCCTTCAAGCCGTAGAAGGCCATGGTGAAGGGCTTCTGCGCGATAGTCGAGTCGATCGTGCCGCTCTTGATCAGGTTCAGCGTTGCTTCTTCGGTATCCATGGCAACGATCAAGCGGTCAGTCGCGTTGTTGCGCTTGATCGCTTCCGCCACGTCTTTCCCTGCAGAGGAATCCAGGCAGATGAACGCGTCCACATGTTCTACGCCTTTCTCGGTTAGGTAGTGTTGCGTGCGATCGAAGGCGTTGCCGGATTCTCCTTTAATGTTATAAACCTCGACGATCTTGATCGACGGATGGTCCGCGAAAACATCTTTGTAGCCTTTCAGGCGCTCATCGAGGTTCGTCTGCGGCATGGTGTAAAACACCACGTTTCCCTTTCCGTGCAACTTATCGATCACCCGCTGTCCACCGAGACGTCCGGCTTGAAGGTTGTTGGTGCCGATGAAATACAGGCGCTTGCTGGCGGGCGCATCGGAATCGATCGTGATCACCGGAATGCCGCCATCGATCGCTTCATTAATGACGGGTTGCATCAGCGCCGTGTCGGCCACCGAGACCAGGATTCCGGCAGGCTTGAGCGCCATCGCATCGCGAAACTCCTTTACCTCTGCCTGAGGATCGTATGTTTCCGGCCCGCGAATATCGGTTTTTACGCCGTACTGTGCGGCGGCTTTGTTGAGTCCAGCAGCAGCGGTCTGCCAATACGGCAGCTTCGAAAGTACGGTAACGAGGATGTAGCGTTCATTGTTATCGTGGCGGGAACAACCAACTAGGAGAGACACCGTTCCACCCACCAAAACGAGTATCAGAACTCGCGTTAACGATTTCATAGCCTGCCTCCACGGTAGCTAACCTGCGTTCTTCAAGCTTCAAGCTCTTTGGAGCAAAGCAACTATATCGCAGCGCAATTCGCGACGTGCGGGATTGTACGCCGCACCTGCCGAAAGCGGAAGTTCGCAGCAATCTGTCTTAGTGACTCTTTGGTTAACAAATAAATCTGCTGACCGCTGCGGCCTCCCTACGTTACAATTTGGTCTCGCTCCAGCAAGTACTTTTTGGTATAAGCGGGAACAGGCGGTACGGAATCGATTTTGCCGTGCATTTGCAGCACGGCGAGCGTTAATCGGGTCGGGGTTCCGTTCGTCCGCGCAGGAAGAAACGTCGCGTATCACTGGCTGGGTTGTGCAGCGGTTGAGCGGACGGGGGTAATCCTTTTCAGTTGGTTTAGCAGAACACAGGCTTTGGAGGCCAACGAACTATGCGCAACAGCTTAGCTACGAAACTCCTGAGCATTGCCATGATGATGCTCACTCCGGCGGCAATGCTTATGGCTGAGACCGGCAATACCATGCTCTATGCTTCGGGAAACGTCGCGCTGAACGGTCAAGAGGTGGCCCGTTCGGCCTCCGTGGCAACCGGCGACAAAATCGAAACTGCTGGCGCCACCGCAACCGCGGTCAGCCAGGACGGTTCCAAGGTTACCGTTAACCCGTACTCTGCAGTGAAGTATGAAAAATCCAGCGTAAGCGTCGTCAAGGGCAGCGCCGCCATCAACACCACCGATGGAATGGCTGCGCAGGCAGCACAGATTACGGTGACTCCCAAAGAGAAGACCGCCACGTACGAAATCGCACGCGTGGATAACAATGTCGTCATCTCTAGTCATACCGGTGCTTTGATGATTACCGATGCTGGCGCGACGACCGAGCTGGAGGCTGGTGCTTCGAGCTCCCGTCCGGCCGAGCCAACTCCCGCGCCCGCTCCCGCTCCGCAGGCAGCACCATCCTTCCCGGGAAGCAGCTTGACTACCCGGCAGGCTTGGATCATCGCTGCTGTAGTCGGCGGCGCCTCGGTGGCTTGCGGCCTCAATTGCGGCATGTCGGCAGCCCAGCAGGAACCGGCCAATGGGCGAGCAATCACAACGCACCAGGGACGCGGCATGAACCGCGCTATCCAGGTTGCCCGCGTCGCGGCCGCACCAGTACTGAATGGTGTTTCCAACTCGGCGCGTCTCAATGCCCAGGGGCACAATGTGACGGTACAGCACCGCAACATTCGGGCTGGCCGCTAACCCGGTCAACTCGTAATGCAATCAAAGGCCCGCCGTTGAGGCGGGTCTTTTTCCCTTTTCGTGGGCTGGAGTCTGGCGAAACAGCTCCCTCCACGATTGTGCTAACCTTTTATCGTCGGGACGCCCATGCTCCGGTGGTCTCATGTCGCAACCTTGCTGGTACTCTGCAGTGCTACGCTGGCCGACAACATAACCTTCCTTCGCATCGACAAGTCCATCGTCCAGCAGCGCATTGAACAAATCCCGGCAACTCCGCAGCAACGCGTCATCACGCTGCGTTCGATGTTCGAACAGGCCGGCTGCCCCAAGCAGAATATCGAGGTGCAATCGATTCCCGACCTCTCACTGCCTAACGTAGTCTGTACGTTGCCCGGGACGGACTATGGAACCATCCTGATTTCCGCTCGGCTGGACTACGACGCCCGTGGAGACGAAGGCCAGTGCGGCTGGAGTGGCATTGCGATGCTGCCACTGTTAGCCGAGTCGCTGAACTCAACTGCCCATCGTCACACGCTGGTATTTGCTGCGTTCTCCGGCGCCAATCGCGAAGGTGCGGCTTTCTACTGGAAGAGCCTCAATGAAGACCAGCGCCGCGAATTTCGCGGCGCCGTGGACTTGGACCACTTGGGACGCACCGCAGCCGGTTTCAATACCAACTCAAATGGCGCAGTAATGGCGCGGATTCTCCCCGCCGCTGCCCGCGCGCTTCAATACAGCTCTGAGCCGCAATCCATCGCGGATATTCCCGAAGGCAACGCAACGTTTTTCCAGCGGGCTCATATTCCGGCCATTACAATTTACTCGGCGGGATATGAATCCTCCGGTGGAACCAACCAGTCCTCACCGAAGACGGAAGGCGTCCTTCTCAGCAACGGCCACACTCCGCCTTCCACCCCTCCCCGCTCCTTCGCTCTCAAAACGGGCGTTGATCGTGGCATCTACAACCAGACCTACAATCTGCTCTGCGTTTATCTGCTATTCCTCGATCGCGGTTTGGTTGCGAGCAAGCGCCCCGCAGCAGAAGTCCAGGTGGCAAAAGTGGAGACGACTCCCAAGCCGCCGGCTGCCATCGCAACTCCAGGAGTACCGGCTGTTCCCGCTAGTGCCTCATCAGAGGTTGCCTCAGCTACTCCGGCAGCGAGTGCGCCAACCCTGCCGGTGGCCAACATGCCCCAACCGAACGCCACCATCCGCGTGAATACCCGTCTGGTGCAGTTCGATGTGGTGGTCACCGACAATCAAGGTCATCCAATCAAGGACCTGAAGCCGTCCCAGTTCACCGTCCTGCAGGACGGTCAACAACAGACCATCAGTGCGTTCGAATTGCATACGCCAGTTGCCGTGCTTGCGAAGCCAGAAAGCACGGCCAACTCGGCGCAGCAGGCGCCTGCTTCCGTTTCTCCGAACACCTACAGCAACGCTCCGGCGAAAGCTCCTCAAAGCAGTTGGACGGTCATTCTCTTCGACATTCTTAACACGGCGCCATCCGACCAGGCGTATGCGCGAAGTCAGTTGCTGCAATTGCTGAAGTCCATACCGGAAGGACAGCCGGCGGCGTTATTCGTGCTGACGCGCAACTTGGAAATGGTGCAGGGATTCACGCAAGATCCTGAGGAATTAATCCGCCGCGCGGAGCTGCTGAATCCGGCGAAGTCGGCCGACCTCACCACCTTGGCAGAGCGCGAGCGCATGGTAGGTCGCATCACAGGCACCGCGCAATTGGCCCAGGCGCAAGGTGGCTCAGGAGGAGGCAATGCTCCCGCTTACAGCACAGATTCGATGGCCTACGGCCAAGCCTCCCGCATCCTGCAGAACTACAATGACCATGAGGCTTTTCGCAATTCCGATCGCGCGCTGTTCACGCTCGCGGCCATGAAAGGAATCGCGCGCGCTGTCTCCGGCTATCCCGGACGCAAGAATCTCGTTTGGCTTTCCGGGAGCTTCCCAATCAACATCGAGCCAGATCCCGGTTCCGACGATCCCTTCCGGAACGTGAGCAGTTTCGAAAAAGAAATCCGTGAAACTTCGTCTCTGTTAGCCACCTCTCGCGTCGCAGCTTACCCGGTTGATGTCCGCGGGTTGCAGTCGAAGGGCATCGACATCGCCATGGCCTCTTCAGAAACTCAGTTCATGAACGATGTGGCCCCCTCAACGGCGCCGGGCGTGGTTGCCTCATCCAGCAGCAACCTGGGCAATACGCTGAGCGAACAGACCACCGCGCTGTTCAACGATCGCGCCACAATGAAGAACATCGCCCAGCAAACCGGCGGGGAGGCGTTCGTCAATACGAATGACTTGAAGCGCGTAATCGGCCGCAGCCTGGAAGACGGTTCGACGTATTACACCCTGGCGTACACGCCCCCGAAAGAGGACGAGGCGGGCGGCTATCACCGGGTCACAGTGCAGGTGCCGAACAAGAGCTGGAAGCTGGCGTATCGCCGCGGTTATTACAGCATTCCCCAAACAGCCGTCTCGAATGCAGTGGGTACGGCTGCATTGCGCGCGGCATTGCAGCCGGGCATGCCTCCGGCGACCTCGATGCTGCTTACTGCCTCGATCGAACTGCCCGACGCCACGCACAAGGACGTCAAGATCAACTACGTCATCGACAGCAATAGCGTGCAGTTTGCTGATGCGCCGGAGAACAAGAAGCGCGCACAAGTCGACAGCATGGTGATCGCCTTCGATAGCTCTGGCAAAGAGATCGCGCATGCTTCTGACACACTCGACGCCACCGCACCGATGAATGCATATGCGGCCATTCAGAAGTACGGTCTGCCTGCACATCAACTCATCTCACTTCCTCCCGGCCGCTACAACCTGCGCATCGGCGTGATGGACCGCACCACCCAGCAGATCGGCACGGTGGATGCGCCGCTAGTTGTGCCCGCTTCAGCCGTAGCACAGCGGTAAGGCCACCAGAATCGGCTCTTCCCGGCGATACATCTCTTGTTTTCGGTGAGGAAGGTACCCTATTCGTCTTCTTGCTCGCGCAGCTCAGCTTTCATCTCCAAATTGCGAATCAGACGGTGCAAGTAGTTGGGATGGACGCCCAGAAGCTTCGCTGCATCGGTGTAGCTGCCGCCAGCTTCGGCAAGCGCATCGCGGATGAGGCGCCTCTTCAGGTCGCCGATGGCTGCATGGTACTTGGTGCCGCTGGCCGGTTTGGCGGATTGTTGCTCGGTTAGCACCTCGGGCAGGTCCTCCGGCCGAATTTCATCGGAAGCACCGAGCACAATGGCGTGCTCGATGGCGTTCTCCAACTCTCGCACGTTGCCCGGCCAATCGTAGTTCATCAGCAGTGCCCGGGCTTCCGGAGTGATGCCCTTGAACGGGCGTTTGCACCTCTGCGCGTACTGGGTGGCGAAGTAAATCGCCAGCAGCGGAATGTCTTCGCGATGCTTGCGCAGCGCGGGCACGGCCACCGAAACCACGTTGAGCCGGTAGAACAGATCCTGGCGAAATTCGCCGTTCTTAATGGCGGCCTCGAGGTCCTTGTTGGTTGCGGCCAGTATGCGGGCATGCAGCTGGAGTGGGCGAGTGCCGCCGATTCGCTCGAACTCGCGCTGCTGCAATACGCGCAGCAATTTGGCCTGCACCGAGGGGGCCAGCTCGCCGATTTCATCCAGCAGGACGGTACCTTCCTCGGCTACTTCCAGGCGGCCCTTCTTGGTGGCGACGGCGCCAGTGAACGAGCCTTTCTCGTGGCCAAAGAGTTCGCTCTCCAGCAGCGTGTCCGGAATGGCGGCGCAGTTGATGGCGATGAACGGCTTCTCGGCGCGGGTGCTGGCAGCGTGAATCGCACGGGCTACGAGTTCCTTACCGGTGCCGCTTTCGCCGCGAATCAGCACGGTGCTGTCGCCCGTCGCGACCTTCTTGATGAGCCCCATCAAGTGGCGCATGGCATTGCCGTCACCCACGATGTTTTCGTGGCGTACCAGTTCCTCGCGCAGGCGGCGATTCTCGGCCTGCAAGGACTCTAGGGCAAGGAGGTTTTCCAGGGTCACCGCGGCGATACCTGCCGCCGAGTTCAGGAAATGAATGTGGTCCTCGCCGTATTTTGCGCCTGGCTTCGAAGATGACAGATACAGCACACCTACAGTGCTCCGCACTCCCAGAAGCGGAACGCAAATCGCGTGCTCGGGCGGACCGGAGCCTGCGAGTTCATCCGCCACGATGGCCGATTGCTCCCACAACGCTCGCTTCACCAGGTCGCGCGGTACAGCGGACGAAGATTGCGCATCGCCGGCTCCGCGTTCGTAGGTAAAGACAGAACCTGAATCGTCCTCAGGACGATCGAGCTGGATAATCGCGCCTCGTTCGGCAGGCACTACCTCGAAGATACAGTCGAGCAGGGAGCGTTGTAACTCGCGAAGGTCGCGAATGGAATTGATGGTCTGGGAAATCTTGACCAGAGCGTTGAGGTCGCGTGCCAGGCGGCCCACATCGGTGGGATTTGCGAGCCAGCGATGCGATTCGCCCAAGGTAACGGTCTTCAGAATGTCCGAATGACTTTCCACCTCCGGCGACAATTCCCTGATGACGGTGGGTGCGATGTCAGTGGTGACGTACATCAATTCACAGCGACCGACACGCACCACGTCACCGTGGTTCAGCATCCTGCGACTGACCGGAATTCCGTTTACGAAGGTGCCGTTGTGGCTCTCCAGATCTCTGAGTTGCGCGTGCCCGCTCACCCACTCGACGATGCAGTGCTGGCGCGAGACCGCAGAGTCCTGCAGAGAAATCTGATTCGAGGCATCACGGCCTACTGACACACTTCCGGAATCGAGCCGAAACTCTTTGCCTTCGAGTGGACCCGAGATGGCGAGTATCCTGGGACCCATATCGGTTACTAGTCTAGCTTAGGAGAGACGAGAAAGTGGGTGCGACCCTGTCTGCTTTTTTTAATAAGCAGCTCTTCTCGCAAAGGAATGGAAGTCAGCACGCGAACAATCTTCTCCGATGCGTGACCGTCACCGTAGGGGTTCTCCATGCCCTGAAGCGACCGCCGAAATTCGGGGCTGAGAGCAAGTTGGATTTTCGCAAGAATGTCAACGCGTTCGGGCGCGGCGTCGAGAACATTACGGGCACGCTCTCTGCCCTGTTGACGCATGCCGATGTTCACGGTGGGCAATGTGAAGCTGGCGGATTCCATGATGCCGCTGCTGGAATTGCCGATCAGGAGATCGACCTGCCGCAAGAGGCTCCAGTAGGTGATGGCTGGGAGATTTACGAAAATCTTCGAGCCGGGCTTCTGCTGAAGGAACTCTCGCGTACGCCTGATCAGATCGCGGCTCCCTGCATCCGCGTTGGGATAGCAGAAGAGGAGCTGCCCCCGGAAATCTCGCAAGGCGGCGAAAAGTTCATCGGCCTCGCGAGTGGTGTCGCGGGCGATGGTCACGGGATGATAGGCAACGGTGGCAGTTGGCGACTTGAGTCTGATTTGAAGTTCAGCTTCGAGTTGCTCGCGAGTGCGAAGCGAGTTGCGACAGAGATGGTCGATCGACGGCGCCCCAGCGCGATGTACGCGCCATTCTTCCTCGCCCAGAGTGATGACGCGGTCGCGGGCTGCAAAGGTCGAGGTGAAATGAATGTGGCTGAGCTTGGTGAGCGCGTTGCGGACCGCATCATCGATTGCTCCCTCGCTGATTTCTCCGCCTTCGATGTGGGCGACAGGAATGCGTAGCGCCAGAGCGACCGAAGCCGGCGCCAACAGTTCGTAACGATCGGCAATCAGCAAGAGAATGTCCGGACGCATTTGCCCGAGGCAGTCCGCCAGGCTGAGAGTCGCGACACCAATCGTCTTGGCCATGCCGACATCGGTATCGGAACTGAGCAGACATTCCACTCGGGCAGCAATTTCGAAGCCGTCGCGCTCGATTTCTCGCACAGTCAACCCAAACTCGGGCGCAAGATGCGAGCCGATGATAATCAGCTTCAGGTCAACCTCCGGATGACGCGCAAGATCGTGAAGCGGCCAATAGAGATGGCTATAGTCAGCTCGGGATGTCGTGATAACGGCGATCTTTCGCATCTACGACACCGCCGCGCCAAGCTGCTTGCGAAGGTAGCCGCTGGGACGATATTCAGGAACCAAGTCGACCAGAACGCTGAGCAATCTTGCGAGATCACGGTTCTCAACCGCCTTCCGCAATTCGCCAGCGCCTTGGGCAATTTGGGATGCCGAGGCATCTTGGCCCCGCACCCCCTGGAGGAGATTGGCGGTTTCGTGAGAGACCGCTTCGCCGGGCGCCACAAACTCTTCGTGCAGCTTGTCTCTGGGGCGCAGGCCGATGTAGGTGATTTGGATGTCTTTTGCCGAGGCCTGGTCGATAACGTAGCGCGCAAGGTCGGTAATCTTCACCGGCTTGTTCAGCACAGGGATCGCAATAGCCGGATGAGCCGGACAATCGGCGGCGGACGCGAGCACCCGAAGTACTGTCGAATCCATCGTGAGGAAGTAGCGCTCAACCTGCGAATCGGTCACGGCCGCAGGGCCGCCCTGCGCAATCTGTTGGAGGAAGAGTGGCACCACGCTACCTTCCGAGCCGAGCACGTTGCCCAGCCGGATGGAGGTCATGCGGCCCTGCGCACTCGCTCGCGGCTGCAACACCACCTCGGCCACACGCTGGGATGCCCCCATGATGCTTTCAGGGCTCACAGACTTGTCGGTAAAGACCATCACCAGACGTTCAGCGCCAAACTCGTGTGTGAGTTCGGCCACCATCAGTGTTCCGAAGATGTTGTTCTCGACGACGGCGAACGAGTTCTTCTCGCCAAGAGTTACATGCTTCAGAGCCGCACAGTGGTAAACGATCTGGGGACGAAAGCGTACGAACAGATCCCGTATGCAGAGTTCGTCAACTACTGATGCGAGTACAGGAATGTGGTCCGTAGATTGGGACGACAGGTATTTGTGGATAGAAAACAGGTTTTGCTCGGAGGAGTCGACCAGAACCAGCTGGCTCGGAGCCAATTTTGCAACCGCACGTACGAGAGCACTGCCAATGGACCCACCAGCACCGGTACCGAGAATGCTCTTACCCGCGTGGAGGCCCGTGAAATGCTTGAGTTCCACACCATCAGCCGATGGCGGAAAAAGTCCGTCCCAGCGAATCTCTTCCACCTCGAGGATCATTAAAGGGTCCGGCTCAAGTATACGAACTATTGAGGCTCAATCGTGCATGCTGGACTCGGAACGCTCTCGCGAATGACTCACCTCGATCTTGTCGGCTTCCTCTTGAATGCGCTGCCATGCATTTTGCACATGCCGCAGTTCGGTGTTGGTTTGACCAACGCACAAGCGAAGCACCAGGCGGCCGTCAAGACGAGTGTGGGTCAGATAGAGGTCGCCGCTCTGGTTAAGCTGGTCCATCAGGCGCAGATTGTCGGCATCGTTGCCGCGATAACGGAAGCACACCAGGTTTAAGGGAATGGGAGCTGATAATTCGAAACGTCGGTCGGCGAGCACCCAGTCCGCAAACATGTGCGCGAGCGCTACGTGCTGACGAACATGAAACTGGATTCCTTCGACCCCATAGTGACGAATTACACACCATAGTTTGAGCGAGCGGAAGCGACGACCCAGCGGAATATGCCAATCACGGTAATCGAAAACAGCGCCCGATTCTGTCGCCTGGTTCTTGAGGTATTCCGGCAAGATACTTAGCGTGTCGATCAATGCCTTGCGGTCGGCAACGTAAAAGCAATTGCAATCAAAATTGGTGAACATCCACTTATGTGGATTGAAGGTATAGCTGTCGGCGTACTCGACTCCTTGCTGATAGTGGCGGAATTCCGGACACAGTGCCGCCGTGCCAGACATTGCGGCGTCTACATGAAACCAAAGATTGTGTTTGTGACAGATCTCAGCAATCTCCACCAGCGGATCCATTGCGTTGGATGACGTTGTACCCACAGTTCCGCAAACAAAGAAGGGCAGGCAACCCGAGCGTCGATCTTCTGCGATGACTCCCTCAAGAGCTTCCGGCCGCACCGCGTAGTCTGTGTCGACCTCAACCAGGCGCAGATTGTCCTTACCTATTCCGGCGATCATGGCGGCTTTTTCTAAGGAGGAGTGGGCCTGGGACGAGGTGTAGGCCGTCAATTTGCCGGTTATCCCCTGTGCATTCGAGGCGTAGTGGGTAACGCGCTCGCGAGCTGCCAGCATCGCACAAAGGGTCGCACTCGATGCGGTGTCTTGAATTACTCCTCCACCGGCGCTGGAAGACAGAAACTTCTCCGGCAGACCGAGCATTCCCACGAGCCAGTCTAAAACGTGAGTTTCCAGTTCGGTGCAGGCTGGACTGGTCGCCCACAGCATGCCTTGCACGCCGAGAGCCGCAGAAACCAAGTCTCCCAGTATTGCCGGCCCAGAAGCATTGGCGGGGAAGTACGCAAAGAAGTTCGGCGACTGCCAATGGGTGACACCGGGAAGAATCACCCTATCCAAATCGTGAAGAACCCTGCCAAAATCCTCTCCGCGTAGAGGAGGAGCCTCTGGCAGGTTTCGGCGAACTTCACCGGGTGAGACCTGCGAGAGCACCGGTAGCGACTCGACGCGCTCGTAGTAATCTGCGATCCAGTCAATTACCTGCTTTCCATACTGCCGGAACTGGTTCGGGGTCATGTGAAACGCCTCCCGATCAGGCATGAGAAGACTCCTTTCGCGGATTGGCGGACATATCCCACCAAGGTAACGAGTCCAGATTTTTGGTGCAAGTTTTGAGCTCCCTAGCATAGAAGGATGCCTCTATACGAAGCTACCTAGTCTAATCGGTACTTTTGGGCCTCATAGCAAAGCCATTAATTGCCAATTAACTGCCGACGACAATCCTATAGCAGCCTTCAATTATTGCTGCTACACTAAAATCCTGGTTAATTTAACTTAAAGGTGAATCAATGGACATTCAACAGATCCTGTCAGACCTCAGAAGTGAGCGTGAGCGGATTGACAATGCAATCCGGGCTTTAGAAGGCGGTAAAACAGGGCGCGGGCCGGGGAGACCTGCGGGGTCCGGAAAGCGTCGCACCATGAGCGCCTCAGCACGCAAGCGCATTTCCGAGATGATGAAGCTCCGCTGGGCGGAAAGGAAGAAGAAGGCGAAGGCCAAGGCAGCCTGAATCCGCCCCTGAAGTCCAAAAGCGCAGGGCCGCTACTGAAGCGAGTGGCCCTTTTACGTGCTCTGGAATCCTGGCCCAGAGTTTAGAGACGTCTGCGCAAACTGATTTGGAACGGGCAGTCGAGCTACAGCCGGCTTCGGCCCTCGCTTACGCACCAACGCCATTCGTATATGGTCCAACAGTTGCGCGGCACTGCAACTGGATTTGGAGAGGAGAATGTCGGCCAGCATGCCATCAGGACAGCTGCCCGACGCTCCCTTAAACACAATGGCAGGTGTGCTGGGAGAAATCGACTTGAGTTGATCGACCAACCTGGTTCCTTCCGGTTTCGGCATGGGAAGATCGGCAATGACCAAGTCAATCCCACCGGTCTTCATGACTTGCACGGCGAGCTCGGGATCAGAGCAGGCCAACACACGATAGCCCCTGGTTTCCAGCATCACTTTGTGGATGGAGAGAGAGCGTTCATCTTCGTCAACGCAGAGAATGGTGCGCTTCGGCTTCATTAATCTACCCTTCGCCTGTTCACAGACAGCAACTTTCCCAATTCGTCCAGGCAACCTTACTGGGCGAAGAGTCGTACCGCCATTACTGGAAGGCTTTTATTTTTTGCGCCAGAGCAACAGCGCTAAAGGATAGTAAGGCCCTGCAACAGAGTTGTAAAGTATCGCAAAGGTCAAATCGTCACTAGTTGTGTGCGAAAAAAATGGCACCGCAATTCAGGCATGCAGAACCTTCGAAGCCATGAGCAACAGCAACAAAGCCCCGCAACGCAATGCGTTGCAGCATACACAGAATATCCGCAGAGAATTCACATGGTTACTGTTCCGTCAATGATCTTCACCACATGTCCGCCGACACGAACGTTAGTGACTGCGTCACCGTTCTTGTCGGCACGAATGTAAATCACACTTGGCCGCCGAGTCTCCATCCCTTGCTCAATCAATCCCTGTTCGCCGGATCGCAGAACACCATTGCGCACCGCCCAGGCTGTGCAGCAACCCGCAGCCGAGCCGGTAGCAGGATCTTCACCGTTGTAAAAAATCATGCGGGCGTGCAGGGTCGCCGCGGAATTCACCGTCTCCCGTGCAACGAAATAGAAGAAGCTGTTACCGCCAATCGTTCGCAGATAGCCTTCCATCTGCTGCCAACTAACCTTCAGGTTTTGCAGCGTGGGTAGCGAGCGAAAGGGCACCATGGTGAACCACATTCCGGTTGAAACGCTTTGGATCGGCAGGCTCTCGTCGAGTTCGCTGAGAGGCACATTCAGAGCCTTCGCGACATCGGCATGCGCATGGCTCGGACCAAACTCCGGATCCACCTGACGCATCTCGCCGAATGACATCCCATCTCGCGGCTCAAAGCGCACCGGTACTTTGCCGACCTTGAGATCCAGACTGACTTCTTCGTTCTGCGTCTGCTGATGCAGATACCATGCGGTCCCCAGCGTTGGATGTCCGGCAAAAGGCAGCTCTTCATTTACGGTGAAGATCCGGACCTTGTGGCCTTCTCTTCGCTCCACTTCCAGATCGCGCGGAATGATGAACGTGGTTTCACTGAGATTGGTTTCGCGCGCCAGCTTCTGCATTTCGAGATCTGACAAGCCGCGAGCGTCCGGTAGTACGGCAAGCTGATTTCCTTCAAGCGGGCGCTGTGTGAAGACGTCGAGCTGAACAATGAGATAGGTGCGTACGGGCATTACGAACGCCTCAGCAACGGGTGCAGACGGCTACTAAGATGTCGAAGCGCCGCAGTTCGATTCAGCCCGGAAACTTGTGTTTACAATGCCAAAGAAGCAGCTGCGGAAGCGAAAGGGGTCCGGTGACTCCCCCGGTCTTCAAAACCGGCGATTGGCATCTCCGATGTCAATGGTGCGTTCGACTCGCACACGCTTCCGCCATTTGTTTTCGCGTACTTGCAAGCTATCTCACATGACCGCCGGGCTAGCGGTTCTTGCCTCGGTTGCATGTTGGTTGCACAATTCCTCAAAAGCCTTCATTGCAGCCGTTGCGTCCGCAGGAACCGATTTCACATAAGCATTCATGGTTGTTGAGAGATTCGCGTGCCGGAGAATGGCCTGAATCGTCTTGTCTGGTACACCAAGCCGATACAGGTTGGTAGCCAGCCCGCGCCGAAAAGCGTGCCATCCGTGCCACTCGATTCCGGCAATTTTCAGTGCTGGACGGATCACGAACCTCGCAAGTTGCGCCAGGTCCATAGGAGTGCCAGTTGGCGACTTGAAAATGAAGCCGCTTACGGGATCTCCCGATGCGGCCCTGTGGCGCGCGAGGTACTTAGCCAGAGGCGCTATAACGGGCACTGGCGCCTTGCTCTTCGCGCTCTTGGGTTCGTCCGAGCGGCTACCAAACACAGATTGAGTGATGCGCATTTGATCGCCACTGTAGTTTTCCCAGAGCAATCCTCGTATTTCACCGCGCCTTGCTCCCGTGAATGCTGCGGTTGCGAGCGCCGTTGCCGCTGGCTCGGGAGCGACCAGAAGCATTTGGAGGATGTCCTCCAGTGAATATGCGTGCGTTTCGTTGCCCGGTCTCGCCTTGGGAAGAACGACATCCCTTATGGGATTCTCCGTGTTGAGGATTCCCTGCCGACGTGCGTACCTGAACGCTCCCGACAAGAACGATTTAATGTGCGCCAGCGATGTACGGTTCAGGTTCTCCGTCCGTGCAATCGACCGTAGCATGTTCTCGCCATCAACCGTTCTGAAATCTCTAAGCACAACCGAGCTCCGCGCCTTGAGGTGCCGCGACCACATGTGCTTGTAGCCTTTGTAAGTGGACAGCCGTTTCTGCTCCTCCACATGAGGCAAGTAAAATTCCTCAACGAATTGTAGGAGCGTCATCGAGCTCTCCGGTGTTGCAGTGCCATCGTTTAATGGTCTGAGAAACTGCTCAGCCAATTCACGTGCTGCTCGTTTCGTTTTTGTCCATCCAACGGCAACAGCTAGTGTGTGGCATTTCTGCTTGCGTTTCACCTCACCTGTGGGGCCAACGATGAGGTCGTAATACCGCAAGTACCAAGCAGACCCCTTCTTGAACACATATCCTTTCTGGTGGCGACGAGTTCTTTTCATACGATCTCCTTCTTGGAAACTCGTCCCGCATCCCTGTTGCTGCCGTTGATGATACGCCGCTCCGCCCATGCTTCAAGCTCAGGACTCGCCCAACGGAACCGAACGTACTTGCCAAAGCGGACGTGCGGCAATGGGTCGACGGCGCGGGAGCGCACTTGCTCACGAACCCAAGTCTCGGGCAGCGCCCAGCGCGACGCCAGTTTTTCGCAATCGATAAACTCGTATTGCGCGAAAGGAATAGCAAGTCGTGCGCATCTTAAGTGTTCGTTCCAATTTGTAAACCGATGCCCAAGGTTCGCCCCCGTCAGTTCACCGCTAACTTGGAATAACTCCCTGAAAACCGACAATTGTTCCGTGAACAACAACTTCAAGCAATGGATCGCGCTGGCCCCCGAAGGTGCGCTACGTTCCAAACGCGGCAACGATCTCAAGAAAACAGCGGTTAAAGCAAAGGGAACTACACTATGCGTCTTTCGTCTCGGGTCGGCCGACAACCCGGCACATCGACACCGAACGGAGGATAGAGAACAGACCGGAATGCGTGTGGGGCAGAAAGGGACGTGCAGTGATTTGTCCTTGAAACTCGCGGGCCCATCGCCCAGGAACCCTTGTTCCACACGATGGGCAACAGCCATTGGAAGTCAGATGGTAGCCCATAATGAGGTAGCCGTACCGCTCAATCAGCATTTGCCGGCAGATGTGACAGCGTGTGTTCTCCAGGTCCTCAACCTCACCCGGCAGATTCCCGGCATAAACGTAGCGCAACCCTGATGTCCTGCCGATCGCCGCTGCGCGCATCAGGGTCTCCGCAGGGGTGTTGTCCGGGTCGGTCATCTTGTAGTCTTTGTGAAACGCCGTCGCGTGCCAGGGAATGTCGGCCGACACGCTGGCTATGAATGCTGTTAGCCGCTGTAGTTCGTCATCAGAGTCATTGAAGCCGGGAATCACGAGTGTAACAATTTCCAGCCAGAAGCCCATTTCATGCAGGCGGCGAATCGTGTCTAAGATTGGTTGCAGCCGCCCACCCAGTTGGTGATAGTGGCGATCATCAAAACTCTTAAGGTCAACCTTGTAGAGGTCCACCCACGGTCGCAGGTACTCTAAGACCTGCGGAGTGCCGTTTCCGTTGGAAACGAAGGCGGTCAGCAATCCGGCGGCACGGGCTTCCTTGAAGACCGCCACCGCCCATTCGCTGGTAATCAGCGGCTCATTGTAGGTACTCACCAGGACCTTCGCGCCCTGTTGAAGAGCCTGCTGCACCAGTTGCTGGGGTGTGGCGGCGAGCGGCGGCACAACCGCTTTCGGGTCACGCAGGGCTTGCGACGTCACCCAGTTTTGACAATACCCACAGTGCAGATCGCAGCCCAACATTCCAAAGCTGTACGCCAAGGCGCCGGGGTAGGCGTGGAAGAATGGCTTCTTTTCGATAGGGTCGCACTGCACTCCGCCGGCGTAGCCCCAAGGAACGTACAGGGTCCCGCCTCGGTTGTAGCGAACCTTGCAGACACCAGGTTGGCCCTCTGGGATCGGGCAGCAGTGACCACAGGCAAAACAGCGCACGCGGTTGCGGTCAAGTCTCTCGTAAAGTTCGCCCTCGCGGACATTTTCGTAAACGACATCCCGCAGCGTAGGCATACAACACAGCTCTGTCCGGCGACTTCAGATGACATTTTACTGAACGGGGCGCCAGTGCGGCGAACCCGGGAGTGCATATTTGCGTATCCGCTCGCTCCCCACGCACAAGCGCATGTTTACCTGCGTCGCGCACAGTTCCCGCCGCCCGAGCTACGCTCTTTGGTTACAGACACGCTGACGACGGCACAGGATTTTAGCCCCTGTCCAATTCTTGGGTTCAACTGAAGCGCAACGGTGACAGGCCGGCCCCGTCCCGCCCTTGCCGTCGCCGTCAAGACCTTAGAAATTTCCGGCCGGTTCCCAATGTTTCTCCCGTGGTCTCATCCAGTAGAGCAAGGCGGCAATTGCGAGTCGCAGGACGGAGCGTCCCCACAATAGATACGCAGGGTACAAGCTGCGAATGTCTGTCATCCACAGTGATACCAGCGGGGTCACGGCTAGGACGCAAAGTCCAGTGATGAACCCATCCACGATCGCCACGTTTTTCACGGGATCACGCGCTGCCAGCCACAGGAACACGGCGAGCGTCAGAACCATGCCGCCCATTTCCTTCAGAAGCGATAAGGCGAGTGTGGACACTTCTCCTTCGGGTGGTCGCAAAAGGATACGCA
>Ga0126383_10000529_pt1 | contig 21401 bp, 34 predicted proteins | sample PanSoiMetPlot_35_FD_96882 | JGI IMG/M metagenome (GOLD analysis project Ga0126383, IMG submission 96882) | Tropical forest soil microbial communities from Panama - MetaG Plot_35 | ecosystem: Environmental > Terrestrial > Soil > Tropical forest > Bulk soil | place: Panama | collected 2016-02-17
AAGCCTGGGGCGTAAGCCCCAGGATCAATCACAGAAAGAATTCGAGCCCGCGGAGCGGGCGACAGCCCATTGGAGTCAACGTAGCGCCCACCGCCAGGGCTGTCGCCCGCTCCGCGGGCTCATTGTTCCGAAATGTCCGTATCCCTGGGGTTCCTCCCGATAAATCGGGATTCACCCGAGGCTTTATGCTGTCGTGCGCTCCGCGCACTGAGCATCAGGTGAGTCAACTATATGACTGCCGTTTAAACGGTTTCCGATCGCGTTACGGTGCCGGGTACGCCGGGCTAAAGCCGCGGTGTGAATAAAAGACGTCAAACTGTACCACTACCGTCGAACGGTTAAGTTGACCGCGCCACGTCCGCCTCATGCCATGATAGGACCGGATCGTTTTGGCGAGAAGCTCGCTGGCGGTGGCTCCGGTCCAACGATTCATTAGACATCGTCGTTAACGCTTGGATTCCTCATAAGTGAAGTCGAGCAATTTGTGTTCGCGGGCGGCTAAGGAAACGTCGACCCTTTGCTCGCCGAGTCTTTCATGCCGCGCTACCACGGTGTACTTACCCGGAGGCAAGCCAGATATTTTGTAGGTGCCATCCGTGCCACTGACGGAAAAGAATGGATGTGAAAACACGCTGACATAAGCGTTTTCCCAAGGGTGCAGGGCGTTCTTCACCGGCGCAAACAACTCGGGCGAAACGAGCGACAGTTTAAGAGGGGCGGCGCCCACCTGCTGTGCTTGATTCCAAAAAGGATTGTTCCTTAGCCCCATGTAAGTGTTCTGAAAAGTCGGATCGCTGTTTAGAATGTTTAGAGTTTGATTCGTCTGAATGCCCAGGACATGTGGTACATATCGACATCCGCGGTGATCGAGCGTGACCTCCGACGACGGTGTTTCAAACGAATAAGCGTCCAGAGAATCACCGCCGACGTACACAACCACGTTTGCGAGCTTCTGATCCTTAACGACGATCCACTCGGTGGTTGGGTGAGGGTTTACCTTGTAGCAAATTGGATCCGCAGCCATATCAATACGCATTGGGTTCGGCGGTTTTCCCTTGAACAATATTCTTCCGGCGATGGTCGCTTCGCTGCCGGTTGACTGGTAAATTGGTTTTTTCTGAGTGGTTGCCGTACTAAATGAAGATCCGATCAGTGCTAACACCCCTAAGGCTGCAAAGCTGCCAACTTCGAAGGACACTCTAAATCGCATAATGTTGACTCGACCGAGCCACCAAACAGCTTCGCCGGATCACGGATGATTCCTGACGCGTCGGGGTTCCCGCCACTCCGGCCCAACGATTTGTTGGACGGCGACCTGGCAACTGTTGATTTACTTGTCTGACCAAACTCCAAGCCTGTTTCCCGCGGGATCAATGTATTCAAACCTCCGCCCGCCTGGAAATGAGACGATCTCCCTGGCGATGCTTCCGCCGGCTTTGATTACGCGCTCTCGCGCCCCGTCCAGGTCGGACGTGAATAAGACTACCAGCATACCTGTGGGGCGATGTTCTGCGGCCGCACTGAACCCGGCGGTAATGCCACTGTCCCTGGTGTCTGAGTAGTCGTCGCCCCATTCTTGAAAGGCCCAACCGAAAACCTCATGGTAGAAACGCTTGACCGACGCGAAAGACTCCGCAGACTGTGCTGGAAACTCGACGTAGTCAATATGGTTATCTCTTGGATCGTTGTTCATAAATGAAACCGTCGAACGACGGAGGTTGATCGGGCCCCGGCGCTATCGGGCACCGTTGCCGGATCACGTTTGATGCGAGACTCACTTTCCGGGGCTCCGGTCCAACAACTTGTTTGACGCCACAACGCAGCGCGATTCATGCAAACCAGTGCAACTGAGTCACAAAGCTTTCCAGATGTCCAAAGGCATCATCGCCGTCAACTGTGCGATGCCATTGTTTGTCCACCGCCGGCGTGTCGAGATACTGAAATTCCAACTGCCCATAATCACGCGGAGAAATGCGCAGATACGGCCCATCATAGGGATAGGTCACGCACGTTTGCGCGATACAAAGGTCATGCATCGAAGTCCAGGCGAAAAGCCCGTCTGCGTATTGAGAAGCCGTGATTTCGTCCACCAGATTCAGTATTGCTTTCAAAGCGACGCTGGAGTCTGCCGTTTCGGCATAGTGACGACGAATCTGGAGCCACGACAATATCATTTCCAATACTAACTTCCATCAGCCTGACGTACGGGTCATCCATAACCCAGTGGCCGCCGATCTACTTGTCCGGCGTTCCTCTTTCTACGACTTTTCTGACTTCGGTTGAGTGACTTTGAACGAGTCCAAAAACCTCATTGCCTCAGCTTCCGAGCGCGTGATCACGAACATCTGATAGAGGCGTTTACCCACCGCCAACTCTCTTCCGGTATAGGTCGCGCCGTTGGTAAGTTGGAGTTTGGTAAGACGACCAGGATGACCGTCCACCAGGATGTCCGTCTGGGAAACCAGCTTCGCTTTGGATTGCGAGATAACCGCGTCGCGCTCTCCATCCCAAAGTTGGGTGAGCAACTCTTTGTGTTGTTCCAAATCGTAGGGAAAGTCTGCGGGGAGGTCCTGATATCCCACCATAAACACTGCCGTGGTAGCCAACGTAAATTTGCGACCGCTCACCTTGTCGGTGGAATTGTCCTCCTCAACCGGTTTTCCTGGAAGCATTACACTGAAGGTGCCGCGCTCGTCAGAGAAGGCTTTCCATTCGGGATCGGTCTGGGCGGAAACTGGTATCGAAAGGACGTCGATTGGAGTCAGGATTCTGTTTCCGGGCGCGTAGTGCAGAGATACGGCTAGCGCGCCAAGCACTGAGATTATTATGAAGAGTCTCAACCACATTTTTTTAATGAGAAGCGCGAACGTCGAATTGACGCGGCCGCGCGGTAGTGCGCCATTAAAATTCAAGAACGATAAGGTGAAACACGCATCGCGTGCAACGATTTGTTCGGCGCCGGCTACGATGGCAACGGGCGTCCCGCGTTCGCCTTTACAGCGCGGACTAAAATGAGAACCAGAAGCACGATCGCACAATAAAGTAGCGTATCTACCAGCAAGCCTTCAACGACAAGTGAACCGTAATTCGAGCGAGCCTCGCCTTCAGGAATAAGATAGTTACTCGCCGGATGTGTTAAGAAGAAGCCACCCACGATCAGGTGTGACAATCCCGGCGCGAACCTGTCGACGTTGAGGATAACGCCTGGTAGGACGATCAGAAACATGGAGAGGTGAATAAGAACTCCACCGATCAGCGCGTTACGAATCAATCTCATAATTTAGGAGACGGTCACGCGGTTAGTTCGCTTTCCCATTTGGCGGCATCGTGATTGTCCGCGCTTCTTTTCCAGTTTTCATGTCCCAAAACTTAATCGTGGTGTCGACGCTCCCGGTCATGAGAAACCGATTATCGCGGGTAAACGTGAGTCCGTTGATATCGAACCTTTGTCCCTCCAGCGTGAAGAGCTTCTCTCCCGTCTCAACTTTCCAAACCAGTGTCTGGACATAGACGTAAGTAGTTTGCTTTTGATCCATGCCAATGCCACTGGCAGCGATCAAATGTCCGTCATGACTGAAAGCGATCATGCTATTGAGATTGAAGGGCGCCGGGACGGGGACCGCCGACATCTGGCGGACTTCGCGCCAGCTTGTCGTGTCCCAGAGCCTTACCAGCCCACCACCGTATGACGCGAGCAGCGAATAGTCAGGGCTGAATACCAGCAATAGATAATTGGCGTCGTGCGCTTTCCACACCCGCGTTTCTTTTCCGGCAACTATGTCCCACTCGCTAATCGACCCGTCGCCGTTACCGGCATAAATTTTTTTACCGTCGCGGCCGAACGCCACGGAATAGACGGACGTGTCGACATCAGCCGAGCTGGTATGCACTAACGACTTCAATTCGTTCCCCGTTTTCACCTCCCAAAGCTTTAGCAGGCCATCGTTGCCCGCAGCGGCCACCAACTGTCCGTCGGGACTAAAAGCCACGGCCTTGACCGCGCAATGAAACCCGTTCAGTGAATAGAGTTCTCGGCCTGAGGACACGTCCCAGATTCTGGCGGTCGAATCCCGGCTCGAAGAGGCGAGCAATTTTTCGTCGGGGCTGAAGACGGCGCGGTAGATCCCGTTAGTGTGTCCGGCCAGAGTTCGTTGCACTGCTCCGGTGTTCATATCGACAAATCTGATCCTGGCATCGCCTCCGGCCACGACCAAGGTCTTGCCGTCACGACTCAGACTTAAAAAATTCGCCCCTGGTTTGGCATTTGGCGGCAGCGGCGGCGACGGGCGACACCTCGAGAGTGGCTGGCCCGTCTGTCCCTGGCATGCAGTCAGACTGAGCAGCAGGATCACAAGGCAATTTGCAGGGACGAAGACGTGGATATTCCGAACCGCGTTGCTCTTGCGCATGAAGCCTTTGATGCCGACGCACCGGGTAAAGTTCCGTCACTGCAATAAGCAATGTCGAACGGTCTTACCGGAGCGGGGCGAATTCCCGAACGCTGCGCCGCTTGATGCGAAAGACGCTTCCGCCGCTATGCTTCAAAAGATTTGTTGGGCGCGCCGCCGCTCATGGTTCGGCGTTCGTCGCGATTTCGTATAGTTCGAGCAGATATTGAACGTCAACCCCGGCGCGGTGTTGGCCGCCGGCGCGACGTCGGGCCAGGGCCTTCATTTCCGCTATGCGTTGCATCGCAATTAGTCGTGCCGTGGGGTTTGAGTAGGTGAGCCCAAACAAGAGTTCGTCCGCCAGTCCGAGGCGGAATTTCAACCGCAAGCTGGTAACCGAGAATAGCTCCGCAAGCCACATCCCATCGTACCGCGGATTGTCTGTGTAAACGCATTGACCGGTTAGTTGGTCGTTCATCCGCCGGCAGATCCAGTCCGGAGACTTGCCATGCGCCACAATCTGCTCGCGAGAGATACCATGAATCTTTTCAGAGACGACGCTCCAGTCTGTCCACTTATCGATGCCCACCGGTGAAATCAAGTACGCTTCGATGGAAGCATCCGGAAGACTCCACGCCACCTCGATGGGAAAAGAGGTGGAGACTAAACTTGACGCCTCAAAATCAAGAAACGAAGGTAGATGTGTCACTGGATATTTTAAGTCGCCCAACGCTTGAGACCGGGCCACGGCGCTACCGGGCAGTTACCGGATCGCTTGATGCGAAACTCGCTCCCGGTGACTCCGCACCGACGATCTATTGGCTGACGTTCCCAGAATATATCAAGTTCGTTTTCCCGACTCAGACCTGCCTGACAAACTTCGTCGGATGAAATAGTCGATCAGGGACCCCAACGCGAAATAGGTCGCTAAATTTACGAGGACGACAAATGCTAAAAACACCCATTCGTTCATTCGCGACCAAAAGGAAGATCGGGGTAGCACAAAGTCGAGTAGCGCAGCCGGATAAATGACAACCTCAAATAGAAAGCCGAAAGGATTTGGACCCTCGGCAATGGTAAAAATGATGCCGCCGATGAAGAGCGCCGTGAGGAGGAAATAAAGCGTCGGCAAAATGACCTTGAAAGGAGTGTACCGAAGCATCACGAGAGTCATCCCGCTTGAGTTGACGCGGCCGCACGGTAACCGCCACCAGTCGCGAAGCGACGACAGAGTATAGCCCCGGGTGAGCGAGTGCAGCGAGCGTAGCCCGGGGATCACGTCTCTCTCAAACATCAGAGCCCGCGAAGCGGGCGACAGAGTCATTGTGCCCATGCAATGCGCGGAATCTCTCTCCCTGATCCATGGGTGGCGCGACCTTCGGTCGCTTACCCCTGCCTCTTTCTTCAACCGCTACGCGGTTACTCTAATGAAGCAACCCAGCGGCTGACTTGACCGGGCACTGCGCTACCGAGCAGCTTCGCCGAATCATGCTTGATGCGAGAGTCGCGCCCCACGATTTATTGGGGGACTCAATCAGGCTGCGGGGGACGCACGTACCTTTGGTCTCGATGAAAGAACGCGCGATGCACCACGTATGAGCAAACCAGAACTGCCGTAACGTATAAGAGCGCGTCAATAAGCAAACCAGTTTGCAGACATGTGAACTTTTCGGAAATAAGGTTCGCGTCACCACAGCGCGTGAGTCCGAGTTCGTCCGTAACGAACATGGGCCAATAAAGAACCGTAGGAATGATTGCGTTCGGATTACCAAACGCGGCCATCGCAACCAAAGCTGGCAAGCCCAAAACGACCGCTACTGCAACCACGAACGAAATGGCAATACGTTTCATAACGACGGTATCTCAATGGCGGCGTCGGACAGCGCGGGTGATCAGGAGTGTCGCTGCCGAGAAGATTGCTACAAAGATCAAGGCACCACCAGTAAAAGCGCGCCTGGAAATGGCAAAGGAAAAGCCACCAATCCCTGGCCCGGTTGGCGAAATGGGCTGTGAGTTCGCCAGCAACAGCAATATGACACCGAAAAACAGAACGAGCATGCCCATCGCGCTGACTAAAAGAAACTTGGAGATGTTCTGCTTTGTCATGATCTAATGATTTGTCGGGCCGCGGACGAGTCAGGCAAGTTTACGATCCAGGACCCTGGCGAACAAGAACCAAAGGAACAAACCGCACCCCAAGCCAGACATGAGCCCCAGGAGTGCGAGCGAAACAACTTCTGAAGAGAAACCGGTTTCAATAGCTTTCGTTGCGACCAGGTCGTTTCCCTTTCCTGGAGGCGCGTAACGATAGCCGCTCAAGGTGAATACAAGTCTGAAAAGCAGCCAGAAGACGAGCGGGCAGGCGACCACAGGAATGGCAGTTACGAACGGTCGCGGCATGGCGCGGAAGACGTAAAGGAACAGCAATGACACGAGCGGCGCAACCACCGCCAGCATCCACCCAACCGAGCTGTAGAGTTTCTCGGGTGGCGACGTCAAAATGGCGAACGGATAAGAGTCGAGCGTGTGAGCCAGCAACACTCCCTGGCCCAACGCGCCGATGCCGCCGACGATCATGTTGGCGATGAATTCACGACGTTTCATGCAATTGTTTACCGGCCCAACGCTGAACTGCCCGGGCCACCGCGTTACCGGCCCCGCTTAGTCTGATCACGCTCGATGCGAAACTCGCTATCCATGGCTCAAGTCCAGCGTGTTGGACCTTGCGTTGCTAGAATTCTGAAAACGACAAGAGTCCGTCGGTGCACCGAATTGCGAGGTGATGGTCTTTGCCCCGCCATGCGTTCCCTGCTTCTTCTGCGCGTTTAAGCCAAGCGCAGAGCGGAGGTAAACCTTTGGCAAGAAGAAGCGTCTCGGTTTGTTTGCGTTCGGTGGATGGAACAGCATACAGAGTTAAGCTCGACTGGCCCGCCGCAAAGCGACCCTTAGTCGCGTCGCCGCAATAGTCGGCGCGCATCACCACGTCGCCACCTTGTCTGAGCCAATAGTAGACTACGTAGATCCTGGAGACGCCTGCCCTTTCGAGCGTCTCATCGAGCACGCTACGCTTCAACGGATAACTCATGCCCTGTGGCAACCGGCTCTTGTCGAAAGAATAGTTCATCACTAAACGAAAACGCTCAACGTCTGAGATAACCGGGCCACGCCGTTACCGAGTGCCTTCGCCGGATCACGCTTGAGGCGAAAGTCGCTGCCCGGTGGCTCCGTCCAAACGACTTGTCCGGCATCCGTCAATGGACATTGTTCGTTTGAATGACCCCACGCTTAGGCACGGTAATTTGAACAGTATAAGGAGGCAAAAACACCGCGGTCCGCTCGTCGTCGGGCACATTTTGGTCTGTTTCCAGAAACGTGAATGTTAGACGGGCGGTCCGCTCGGTAGTTGATTCCTTTGCTGGTGCGAACTTCCATCGATGAGCAGCAGACACCCCGGCGGCCTTCAAGAGGACATGGCCTTCAACCGCGCGCGCTGAAGTCACCGTACCGCTCGCGGAAATTTTGACGTCAACAGTGACATCGCCGACTGCGTGCGCGGTAGCGGCGATCGCTGGATAGACAGGAGCCACTGCGGCTACGACGACAGAGTCGGCGGTTGTTTGTGCGCCCACAGCAACCCATACGCCAATAATAAAGAGTGTTGCCAAAAAGAAGAGCCGGAGTTTCATAGGTCAAATTCTCTTTCTAACTGAGGATGCCGAGCGGCGGAGTTGACCGCACCACGGCGCTACCGAGCAACTGCGCCGGATCACGTTTGATGCGAAAATCGGTTCCCGCGGTTCCGGTCCAACGATTTGTCCGGCGGCCCTCGCGCTTAAGGTGCGGCGTTGATTTTAATACGTCGCGGCAACTGACGGCGACGTAGATATCCGTTGATTCGCCCATCAGGAGTCAACGATTCGTAACGAAATTTGATATACGGCCGCGCCCCGTCCGCAGGATGAAATTTCGTGTTCAAATACTCACGTTCATCAGCGTCGAGTTCACGCGCAGAGCCGTCGCCGTTGACGTAGATGAATTCGAAACCCGGTTCCCGCCATCGTCGGGGCCGAGTTTGAAACATAAACCAGGCGATAAAGCCGATGACTGCCAGAAAAACCAGTCCGATAACAAAACCGATCGCCTTGAGTAGATCCACGCTCGCAGATAATAGAACCGGATCACTTTGACGAGAAGCTCGCTGCCGTGGCTCCCGTCCCATGATTTTGTTCGACCGCAGCGATAGAGCTTAAGGTTCGACCTTCGTAAGACGTCCGAAAATGGCTGACGCGCCCACCCAGCCATTGATAAAGCCACGATTGTTTCCGATCTGAAAACGCTCGCCCTGGATGGCTTTCACAAGGTGCAAATACTCGTTACCGCGAACCTTGCAAAGAACGATATCGCCGGTACGAATCGCGGCGTGGTCAACGGGCGCGACGGTGCACAGTTGGCCCGACTTGATCTTTGGAGACATCGAGCTTCCACGCGGACGAAACGAAACGGTCTCGCCAGCTTGCAGCTTCTCGATATAGTTTGATGCCCAACCCATGCTATCGAACATCTAAGTTGATCGAGCCACGCCGCTACCGATCAGCTTAGCCGGATCACGCTTGATTCCCGACGCGTCGGGATTCCCGTGGCTCCGGTCCCACGATTTGTTGTGCGTCTGGTTCCCGGACTCAACCTCTGAAAACCGCTGCTCCGGGTGTAAGGTCGTAGTTCCCTATCACACCGTCATGACATTGAGAGCACACGAAACCTCGCTCCTGGCCATCGTGCGTGCCGCGGTGCACATGTTCTTGAACACACTCGGCCAGTACAAACCTGCGCTGCACCGACTCCGCCTCGATGAAGCAATCAAAGTAAACCCACTCTCGGCAATTAAGAGACCAGGGTTGCCCGCGGAACGTCTCGCGAATTCCCTGCGCGAGGATAGCCTGCTCAAGTGGTCTGAGGTGCTCACAGGTCATGCAGACTCCGAAACGTGGGGTCGACCGGCCCAAGGCGCTACCGAGCGCCTTCGCGGATCATGCTTGATGCGAAACTCGTTGCCCGTGGCTCCGGTCCAACCATTTGTTGGGCGCCAACCAGCCGACAAACCAAAACGTCACGGTACTAATTAGTGTCGGGCCAAAACAATAGACGAGTCCCCACGGCAATCGGTAGACGGGATTTCCGAAGACTGCGAAAACCACAGAGCCGACTAGTAAAGCGCCAGCCAAAAACCACCGGAGTTTCAAAAGTCGAAAATACCAAAGCAAAAGCAATATGGGCAGACCCAAAGCAATCTCAGCAACAAACCCGATCAGCGCCACGAGAATAATGGCACCAACTATTTCCAGGAGGTTTGTGGGAAGCGGATCGCGAAACCAAAGGCTCAAGCAAAAGAGATACGCAACTGCCGCGAATGGACTTACCAAAAATGCTGCGATGATGCGACTACGATTCATTTCAAGCAGCGGAGAACGTTTGAGTTTACAGGCGGCGCGCCACCGAGAACCTTCGCCCGATCACGTTTGATGCGAAACACGTTGCCCGTAGGTCCCAGTGCTACGATTTTGTTCGACGCACTCACGTGCCGAGCGATAGCTTCAGCTGCAGCGGTTTCGACCTCCGAAATAGACCGCGAAACCAACTGCGGTCCACGGTCACGCGTGCGTAAAGTTCATTCATTCCGCCGGCCTGGCGGGTGCCGGCACGAACCAGATATTTGCCGGAAGGCAAGTCCGAAAAGCTAAAACCTCCGTCCGTTGCCGTAACACAAGCAATCCGCCGGCTGCGTGAGCCGATGATTTCATTAATCGGCGCGTCCGAATGTTCCTTCGATAGGTCGTACACCTCCACCACTACATCTCCGGCTACTTTGTCGTCGGGATACCAAACAGTACCGGCGAGATTCTTTACGACCGGGCCGCGAATTTCGACAGTTTCGTTTGCGCCGTGTGGCCTGTCCGTGTCGCTCGCCTTCGCGCACGAGCAACTGGATGGGAATGTTACCAGCGTGCCAATTAGTAATGACAGTACGAGCATGATCGATAGATGCGATCAAGCAGCTTAGCCGGATCACGCTTGATGCGAGATCGCTGCCGTGGCTCCGGTCCAACGACTTGTTCGAAGGCGCGTCACATGCTCACTTTCCTTCACAGAGCTTGATGGCGCGGCTAAATGCGATGCGAAAGCTCTCGCTCTCTGCCTGAGTGTCAAAGGTAAACATCAGTGTCTCGGCATTCCTCATTGACGCTTTTAGGTCCGGTCCTTCATCGGCGGTGATCTCCATCTCCAGAACCCGCAACCCGTAAAACTTGCCCTCGGGAAATTTGACCCGCCAGCTACCAAACACTTTCGCGTCATCTGGCTTCTTCGTGTATTGAAATGATTTCGTTTCTTTAGGACTTAACTGATTCAGCGCAATCGTTAAGACACCGGTTTTGGGCGTTAATTGCTTTTCGTACTTTGACGGTCTGAGAAACCTGCCAAGACTCACGGCGTCGGGATCCGAACCACCGATCAACCCGCCAATGATCTTTGTTGCTTCATTCTTCAGCGTCACCCGGCAGCCCCTGATATTAACGAGCCTGAAGCCTTGCGAGAAGGTAAATTCTTCCGACGACCACGTCTGGCTATTAGCGTCATATGATTCGATCCCACGGCTTTTCAAACTGATGCGCGCCCGGGGGAGAGTGGTCGTATCCAGATTATTCAGAATCTCCGCAAGAGCCGAACTGTTAATGTACTTTTCGGGCAGGGGCCCTGGCTCCTGGGCGATTACTTCTGCGCTTAAAAAGCTGCAGGAAACCATCACCGCCAAAACACAGAACCAACGTTGCATTATTCTGATTCCCCCAGGTCAGTTGACCGGGCCGCGGCGCTACCGGGCAGCTTAGCCGGATCACGCGTGACGCAAAACTCGCTGCCCGTAGCGCCGGTCCAACGAATTGTTCGATGCGGCTTAGATCAGACGCCGCAGCCTGAGCTTTGCCTGGAGCGTCTGGGTGCCGCGTTTGAAAGTCAGCGCAACTTCCTGGCCTTCTTGTTTCAACGATTGCCGAATCTGTTCGAGGCTAAGATCACTTACTCGCTGACCATTGATGATCGTCACTTCGTCTTCTTCCTTCAATCCCGCTTCCGACGCGGGCGAGTTCGGCACTACTTCGTTGATCGTAAGAGCTCTTAGATCTTCACCTTCAGCCACCAATTCAATACCACTCATGTCTGCCTCAACTGCTTCAGTCAAATGTTGATTTGGTTCGATGATTATTCGCTGTCGCGTGTAGTCGAGAATTAGCCGGAATCGACGTAAAACTTCTCCGCCGAGTTGCCCATCGCCATTTGCCTGAGCGTCCTTGCCGGCGTCGGCCTGCAAGAATGACACTATTGGATTGTTAATTTCGTACCGCCCGAGGGTGATATTTCTCACTCGACCTTGCAGCGTTCTCGTCAGGCCCTCTTCTGAGCCGCCGGCATTTCCCAGTCTGAAGCCTTTGGCGGATTTGACAAGTTGATGCGCTTCGGTGAACGAGCGCTCAACCTGAAGCACGCCGGTGTCAGCAGTCTCAAGCTCGAATGTACCCGCTACGGTATCCTGCCCTTCCATCGTAATCTTGACGCCGACAAATGGCGCCTGCTCAATGAATTTTAGCGGCAGCACCTCGCCGGAGCCCGAATACCTAAAGGTCGGCGCCGCATAGACATTGATCTTTCTCGTTCCGTAATTGAGATCAACGACGAATTGCCGGACAAAATCGTATCCGATGATTCCAGCGATGGGTTGACCCAGGATCGAAGATAGGAAGTTCAGCGGCAGTGTCGCTACCCTTTGATTGAGTGTCGTAACCCCTGGGAGCTCAAGCGAAATGCCATGGATTAAACGCATTTCAGCACCGCCACCAGTCGATGAGGGCTTTATATTACCCTCCACCGGGAGCCCAAGTTGTTTAGCTGTTCCGAGATCGATAATGGACGTGCTGGCGGTGGAAAAGATGAACCAAAGCGGGCGAGATTTATTCACGCGCGCTTGCACGAGAACAAAATTGCTCGAAAGCTCAAATGGTATTCCTAATGCGCTGGTGCCGGATGCGAAGCGATAACCTGGCCTCGAGCTCCGAGATGTTTTGTCTGAACTGTCTCTTACGGACTCTTGGCCAAAGACGTGTGCGACGATTAGAAGGATCACCAAAAGGGGAAACGCTCCCGTCAAAGCAGTTCGCTTGGGGTTGCTCTTCACTTTATCCTTCTCGTGATGGCCAAAACGCGAAACATCGAACGGTTGAGTTGATCGGGCCGCGGCCCTACCGGGCAGCTTCGCCGGATCACGTTTGATACGAAACTCGCTGCCCGGCTCCGGTTTAACGATTTGTTGTGCCGGGCCGTCTGCTTACCGGTGCCAATACTTCGCATAAGCGACGTCAAACAACAGCGAAACCGGAACGATAAATGGCAAAGCCACAGAAAACCAAAACCCCAGCGAAAATGTGACTGTGCGATACCTCGCAACGTTACGAGGTTTAAACGAGAACTCAAACACTGGCCCAAGAGAAAAGCAGAGATTGGCCACTAGCATCATGAATAAATAAGCGAAGGCCTGGAACACCAGAACAATACCCGAAAAGCCGTCCCAATCCTCGCCAGGCGAGAAGAGGATGTTTTCGAATTTGGTAATGACAAGAACATAAGCGGTGAAGGCGAGAATGCCGGCCAAAACCAAGCCGACGTTGTAGATAATCAGCCGCTTGCCCCACCACGCCAAAAGAGTAGGAGCCGACAATTCCGAAGCGCCAATTTCGCTAGCCATAAGATCAGCGGCACCACGGTTGAGTTAACGCGGCCGCGCGGTTGTCACCCCGTTGAGTGCTAAACGATGATGCGAAACACGCAATCGCGCGTCGCGGGCAACGATTTGTTCGGCATCGTTTTCAATTACGTTCGTTCTCGCTATCCCGGAATTCAGTTTCCGGATACCCCGAACCCGAGATGTGATGTTGATACAACCCGGCTGGAGCAGTCGCGGGTAAATGTTTTGGTTTGGGAAACGGCGTCCGCCGTCCCAGCAGAAAGTTATCGATAAGAAACGCCAGCAACGCCGCCTCGTACGCGTCATCGGCCCCTCGATACTGACTGCGGTCCCGATTCACGAGGGCCTCAGTCACCACCGCGGCGCCGTCCCGTGTAGCAAAGGCAACCTGATAAACGCATATGCCTGTCCAGCTACGATGGAAGTATAGGCAGTCGGCTTCGAGAAAGATAAACCATTTGTCTTCCATTTGCAGCGGGATGAGTCCCCAGGCGATTTGATCATATTCCGCCTGACTAAACGCCCTTTGGAACGGCAGTCGCGCCCGCGATGCCGGAAGTGGCATCGCCTTGCCGAAGGAACCTCGCGTGGCTTTGTTTCTTTCCATAATCTGAACCTGCTCCACAATACCGACGGCGGAGTTGACCGCCATGGCGCCACCGGAGAGCTTGGCCGGACAACGGATGATGCGAAAGTCGCTGCCCGCGGCTCCGGTCCGACAATTTGTTGGGCATCGCGCCCGCAAATATCTGTTCAGCTCAAGCGACGCCTGCGACGCCCTAGAAAGTAGAAGAGTAACGGTACTACGATCAGGAACGCCAGGACTGCGGCAATTACTCGAGACACGCAAGCGTCGCAAGCACAGTTAGGACACGCAGAAGCGATACAAGGGCATAGCGGATTCACCACAAGGAAAAGCGCAAAGCCAATAGGCATCCGAAGGACGTAAAGTAGTCCGGGCAATAAGAGCAAAGCCAGAAAGCCAAGGACTAAAGAGCGGGTCTGCAGCTTGCGTTTCAAGTGGACCTCAATTTCAAGGCTACTTTCAATTCACAGCCACGAGAGATGCCGAACGGTTGAATAACCGGGCCACGGCGCTAGCGAGCAGCTTCGCCGGATCACGCTTGATTCCCGACGCGTCGGGATTCCCGCGGCTCCGGTCCAACGATTTGTTCGGTTGGGCCATGAAAGAAAACTGGTTCTCTTCCTTTCGTTTCCACACCGACCCATCTTCAAAAACAACGCTGGTAATAGCAATTTCCTTGAACGGCATTTCCAGGACAGATTCGCGCAACTCGACGTTCTCAAGCAGCACAACCTTCTTCTTCTCGTTAGGCGCAAGCACGATGGAGACCTCGGGCATGTCCGAACTACCGGAAACGTTGTAGCCACGCATGGGGCCTTGGGTGCGATAAGCCCAACCAAATGCCGTGATTGTTTTGTCGCCCGTGTTTTCGAGTTCAACCGACAGCGTGACCTTCCGTTCGTCACGATCGAGATGGAAAGGCGCGGAGACAATGCGCAGCGCTGGAGCGCTTTGAGTTGCGAGTTTGGTTTGAGCACCCTGCGAAAACGCCGAGGCGATCAGCGCCAGTGAGCAAACAATCCCGAGGAATGATTTGAATACCATCTCTCTATACAACAACCGAGTGTCTGAGTTCGTTCACACGGCCGTGCGTTAGCGCTAACTTTAAAACTTAATAACACTACCTGCGAAACACGCTCCTGCGGCTTGCGTCCGGCGATTTGTTAGGTCGCGGGTTGGCGCTCCTGCTCAGCGCTCGTCAAGTCGCGGTAGAACGTGAGGGCATTCCGATCCATGTCGTAGAGAGCGAACTCACGGGTGCCCCAAGGGGTATCGCTGACGCCGTTGGCGCTGCACTCGACGCCACGTTCACGATATTCGTTGAAGAGTGCGTCCGGATCCTCCACGAGAAACCGCAAGCGAATTGTGCCCATCTCGTACTCGAACTGAAACTGCATGTGCAGTTCGACCGCGTCGCGCCGAAACCCAACGTAATTCGGCGGATCGGTTTTGTCCCCAAACGCGAGTTGAAAGCCAAGTCGCTGGGTGTAGAACTCAATCGCGCGTTTGATGTCGCGTGTGCCTAAAATCGGGTGCGTCATTTTAAACATAAGGAAAATTAACTAGATGAGCGCATGCCTGTAAAGCGACCTAACGGCGGAGTTGCCCAGGCCACCGCGCTACCGAGCAGCTTAGCCGGATCACGCTTGATTCCCGACGCGTCGGGATTCCCGCGGCTCGGATCCAACGATTTGTTGGGGCGCGCCCCGCGATTATTTCACCTGCACGAGCAGATAGTAAACGCCACCTGAGAAGCGTTTCTGTTCCCCTCGAAACACGGCGTTGGCCGGCGTAAAAGCCCAATAGGGATCTGTGTACGTTTCGGCAAAAGCCACCTGACCATTTACCGGATGTTCCACATCAGCGGGTTGCTCTTCGCGGCGGATGATTTTGCCGTTTTTGAGAAAAACGATTCGCCGAGTGAATTCAACGTAGTCTGGAAAGGTCGTGCCAAGAGACTTTTCGATTTGTTCGTGTGTGGCACCGGCCTCGAAAACGTACATCTTGTCCCAAGGAAAATCTGTAACATCGGTGATTCGGACGATACACGGCTGCGATCCGCAAGCTTTGAGCCGTTCGCCAATCTGCTGCTCGATTGTACGCGAGCCTCCGCAACCGATCAGGAAAATGACGATGAAGGAGAAGAGCGGTTTCATTTTATGACTAGCGCCCTAACGAGTTCGCTTATCACGATTGTTTGGATCGCGTCGTCGGTTTTAGCGCTCAAGTTTCGCAATGGCGTCTCTGAGTTCTTTGATCTCTGACGTCAAATGGTCATCGGTCATAGTGGCGCTAAGTTTAAGTAGAATAGAAAGGGCGCCGCGATAAGAGTCGATTGCTTTCGGTTTGTTACCCAACGATTGATAGGCCCGACCCAAAGATTCCATAGCCTCGACCTCGCCAACGCTGCTACGTTGCGCCCGTTCAAATGCCAAGCGCCTGTTGAGGTATTCGAGGGCGGATTCTTCATTACCAAGAGCTAGATATGTCAAGCCTATGTCCCCAAGCACAATCCCTTCCCACCCACGATCCTGGGTGGAATGAACCAGCGGGAGAAGCGCTTTGAGATTTTCAAGCGCCGCTGCCTTGTCACCAAGTCTTACCTGGCAAGAAGCAATGCCATGAAGCGAGCGCGCCTCGCCGTGCAAGTCTTTTAGTCTTCTGAACAGAGGTAAAGCCTGATTGTAATTGTCCAGAGCGGATTTGCATTCATCAAGACTCGAGTAGCATTCGCCGATTTCGTTTAGCGACCAAGCTTCGCCCGATGTGTCGTGCATTGTGCGCCGCAGAGGCAGTTCCTTTTGAAACGATTCAAGAGCCTTGCGATAGTCGCGTTGGATAAAAAAGTTGTAGCCGTCTTGATCGAGTCGATCGGCTTGTTGGGAAACCGATTCGTTCTGAGCGCGCGAAAACGTTGCCGATGCTAGAAGAGCAATCGCGATGAAAATAATTCTAAGCATTTGACGCTGTAAATTACAAAGCGGTCCACCGTTCGAGTTGACCGGGTCACGGCGCTATCGAGCAGTTAGCCGGATCGCGCTTGATTCCCGACGCGTGATTCCCGTGGTTTCTTTCCAACGATTTGTTAGACGGCGCCACCACTATGTTCGTTTAGTAATTCGCGCAAACGCTTGCGCCCTTCGTCGAGATTCTGTCCTTGCTCCCATTCAAAAGGAGCCCATCCTAACTCTTGAAAGAGAATCGGATCTATGGCCGCAAGCTTTCTCAGCATCTCTTCAATGTCGGGAGGGAATGGATGTCGGTCATGAGACAACAAGTCTGTGATTGGATTGTCCCCTGGTCTCCCGTTTGGCATTGATCTACCTTTCAATCCAATAGCCGCATAACGGCGGAGTTCGCAGCCGCGCGCCAGCGCCAACTGTGAACTAATAAAGCATCTTGAGAAACACGCTCCCGTGGCTCGCGTCCAACGACTTGTTCGGCGGCGTGTTGCCAGTTTGTTTGGGTTTTATCGTCTGGCCCGAACACGTTGTTTTGCCCCAATGAATGGTTGCTGAAAACGTGCCCCCCCAGCACCATGAGACAGCAGAAACGTATGCCTTTTCAAACTCGGCAACGTCGAAACCCGGGCAACCAGGATGATGCAGTTTCATTTCCGGATCGCCGCCGTCAGTATGGATTGCAGAGAGCTTCTTGCCGCGTTTTTCAAAAGGCAGGACCTCGTCAATGACCTTGATAACCTCTGCGGTCACCATAAAGTCACCCTCGGGTGCGTGTTCAGCGCGGCCGGCTTTGGCTGTCGAGTTCGGGACCGGCTGCAGAACAGCCTCGCAGGGTTCGCCGTCGGTGGTATATCGAATTGTCATCTGAATAGCGGCGCGCACCAGAAAGCGTTCTACAACAACCCTATTGTTTTCGAGCTCGACCGTTTGCGGCGCACCGTATTTTGCGCGAAGTTCAGAAGAGGTTTGACCGGACGCGATAATCGCCGTGGTCAAGACTACCAACAGTGAGAACATGGTGCGCATAACAAATCCATATTGAGTCAGGAATCCGACGAACGTCTGAGTTGGCCGGGCCACGGCGCTATCGAGCAGCTTAGCCGGATCACGCTTGATGCGAAACTCGCTCCCCTTCGGTCGCGGCACCTTTAGAATCAATAAAAGCTTCATGCGGAACACGCTCCCGCAGTTCGCATCCCACAATTTGTTGGGTTTCGCCCGGGTTATCAGTGCCAAACGAAATCTTTGCGCGAAAACGAAGGACGCGGAGAGGAAAGCGGACCAGCCGGGCCCTGCGTTAACTCAGCAATCCAGCCGACCGACGTTTGCCGTGCCTTGTACGCATATTTTCTTTCGTTGGAAACAGACCCGAAACAACCTCTGCCTTCAGTGACGAGCGACAGGGTAACAACCGCCGCCCCGTCGCGCACTAGTACTTGGTTGAACCGCAAATACTTCACTACGCCATCCTTTTTCAGCGCCACGATGTACTTCGCTGAAGAAGAGCTAAAGCCATGTCTCCATAACAGCGACGGGTCGATGAATTCAATGTTCTCTGAAGAGACGCGCCATCTCTTGCCATCATCGGTGTAGGGGATCGTACGGTGGCCGCCCGACTCAAGGTCAAGCACCGCTTCGATAATCTTGGTTTTGTCCCCACTGGAGAGTTCGCTGGACGATGTTTCTTGACCGCGCGCAACTGCCGCGAGCCCGAGCAAGAGAATTGAGACTGTCCAAACCAGCTTTGTCATGTTCGATTGAAAGAAACCCAACGTCCGAGTTGAGCGGGACACGGCGCTACCGGGCAGCTTCGCCGGATCACGTTTGATGCGAAACTCACGGCCTGCGGCTCCGGTCCCACGATTTGTCAGCTGGCGTCCTTAGCCAGCAAGACGCGCAGGCCCCAGAAAAACCAATGAGAGCACGGGCGCTTTCCCCGCCGCAACATAGCGATCATTTACGAAAGCGCTACAGTGGATCAGTGAGCTAAACGTTTCGGGCAGACGCACGCTGAACGCGTCTGTGTCGGTGATTTCGATGTTCAGCGTCTCGCCAGGGCCAAGATGGAAGCGCGACATGCCGTCGCCTTCGTCGAGATAGGTCAAGCAGTCGATCCACGCGCTCATGTTCATACCGTAGAAGTCTGGAAAGCCGAACACCTCGCGACAGGTCGCATGAAATGAGTTCCAGTCTGTTATCTGCGACGTTTCCAAACGGACGGTTGCCATATTCAACACCCTCGACGTTTTCAATTCGATCGGCCGGCTAACGTCTGAGATAACCCGGTGGCGCGCTACCGAGCACCTTCGCCGGATCACGCTTGTTGCAAAACTCGCTGCCCGTGGCCCCGGTCCAGCGATTTGTTGGGCGGCGGCCCAGCCCCGGCAAAGTCATTGTGAGTCGCCGGGGTGCAACTCGAAGCGAATGACTTTGGGAACGAAGCCCAGTTGCCCGAAGAGCTGGTGTGCTTCCTGATTGAACGACCACGAGCTTGCCTCAATGCCGGCGAACCCCGTTTCCTGGGCATAAGCGATTACTTTGCGCACGAGTTCGCGGCCGACGCCCTGCCTTCGGTAATTGGGATCGACTGCCAGCTGGTCAACTTCGAGCCAGGTTCGCGCCCTCGTAAAAGGGTTTTCCCGAAGGTCTCGACAGAGAGCCAGCACGTAACCCACCGGCTGACCATTCACCTCCGCGATCCAGGCCTTGGTGGTTGGTGTCTCCAGCAGCGATTCATACCACGCTTCAAGGTCGGGGACGCTTGTCTCTTTGAAATGGTCTGATCGATGTTGGAGATGAAGCTCTTGAACGAACGCGTTGAGCTGCGCCAAAACTTTCCCATCGCCGATGTCAGTGGTCCTGATCGTTACCATTTCCTTGAGCCGCCCAACGCTTGAGTTGACTGGGCCACTACGCCACCGAGCAGCTTAGCCGGATCACGCTTGATTCCCGACGCGTCAGGATTCCCGCGGCTCCGGTCCCACGATTGTTGCGCCGCCACTGAAAGCTCTCTTTGTTCTTTCTGCGAGCGACTCTACGTTATGCTGCGTGACGCTTCGTTCGAAGTCGACGATCTCACCGAGACGGAACCAGCCAACACAGCCGTTCCCCGACGCAATAGAAACGATAATTTTCAAGCCAGTTTGCTCCAGTTGGCGCAGCCAGTTATGTATAAAAGCGCTCGGTGCGCCCGTGTCACTGACATCTGCGAGCCAAAAAAACGCCGATTTATCAGCAGGGTGCCAGGACGATTCGAGTTCTTCCAGCATGTGCTGACCTCGAATAGCGTAAGCTGACCAATCGACGTAGAAGTAGATAACACAACGTTCCTGGGAAAGCAGCAAACTCAAATGATTCTGTTCGGAAATAGTTTGCACGAAGATTAAAGAAGGAACATAACGTCTGAGTTCACGCGGCCGCACGCAACCGCGATACACGCAGGCTCTCGACGAGAAAGTCGCTTACTCGGCTCGGGTGCGACGATTTGTTCGGTGCGCCGAACATTATAAGTGGCTACTGTTCCGTCACGGTAACTTTGTCGGAGGACAAGTCCACCGTGGTTCCGTCGCTACGTTCAACCCTGTATGTAACGACTTCCTTGCTCAGTTGTTTCTCGTAAATCTTGCATTCACCCATTAGGACACCGATGTATTGACCGGTCCTGGCGTCGTGAACGAGGCGCTTAGTGTAGCGCGCATCCGGCTTGAGATTTGCGCCACCGCAGCCATGCGACGTTAGCGTCGCGAGTAAAATGAGTGCAAGGAGAAATCGGCTTGCCATCGTGGAAAGCGTAGCACCGAACGGCGGAGTTGACCGAGCCACCGCGCTCCCGAGCAGCTTAGCCGTTTACGCTTGCTGCGAAACTCGCTGCGCGTGGCTCCGGTCCAACGATTTGTATGCGGCGGCGTCCCGTTTAGCGGTCTCACCTCGTCTAATAGCGACTCCAGCCAGCAAGGGAAGAAAGCTTGCAATACAGAGAATCGGTGCGAAGACATCGAAGACTGCCAACATAACCATCCCAGGCGCGTCATCATGAGGATGTTGCCTTAGATAGCGTTGCGCGTCGAACCAGACGTAAACCACAACCGCAATGGGCCAAACAAACGCAAGCGCGACAACCAGAATTCCAAGCAGCCAACGAGGCCACTGAAACCGTCGCACACAGAATTCCGCAAAGTAACCGAGACCAATGCAGGTCGTGACAAAAACAACAATGAAAGTTGTCAGGCGAACCAATGCCATAAAGACCTTTCGGCTACGCGTTCTATCGTACCAAGGTAAGCCACATAACGTCTGAATTGACCGGGCCACGGCGCTACCGAGCAGCTTAGCCGGAGCACGCTTGATTCCCGACGCGTCGGGATGCCCACGGCTCCGGTCCAACGATTTGTTATGTTGCGCTCCAAGCTTGACCCACAACCTGTTTTCCGTAATTCAGACACAGCATTTGATGTCACTGCGCCGGGAATGGATCATCCAGGTGTCGATTTGGTTCGAGGATCATTCGCTGCCGCTTATAGTCGTAGTAGACGCGAAAGCGTCGCAAAATCTCGCTTCCGATCAGCGCGACACCCGGTGCTACGCTAGGCACCTCCTTAAATCCGAAGCGACCAAGCCGAAAGAGCGCGAGTTGGCCGAGAGAGACTTCATAGGTCTGTCCTAAGCCCACTCCC
>Ga0126383_10000530_pt1 | contig 21390 bp, 19 predicted proteins | sample PanSoiMetPlot_35_FD_96882 | JGI IMG/M metagenome (GOLD analysis project Ga0126383, IMG submission 96882) | Tropical forest soil microbial communities from Panama - MetaG Plot_35 | ecosystem: Environmental > Terrestrial > Soil > Tropical forest > Bulk soil | place: Panama | collected 2016-02-17
AAGCGCAAATCTTCGCGCCTGCGCCGTGGCGCTCCTTGGCTGAAGACCATGCTCGTGCAATGTGCCTGGGCCGCCAAGCGCGCCAAGAACAGCTACTACAGCGCGCAGTTCCATCGCTTGCGCCGCCGGCGCGGACCGCAGAAAGCAATCTGCGCCGTCGCCGCCTCCATCCTGACCGCCATCTACCACATGGTGAAATCCGGCGCGCCGCATCGCGACCTCGGAGCCGACTACTTCGATCGCCGCGCGCCGCAAGCCAAAGGCTTCGCGGCACAACTCCAACCCCTCGCCGAGGCAGCTTGATGTTCCGATCATGCTACATTGCCGAGGTTTCTTGTTAGGAGTGATTTCTCGGTCGAGGTGCCTGGGACGTAGGGTGTCAATGTAAATCGAGATTACCGCTTCTCCGCCGGTCAGAGCGGAGGGTGAACCGGCCCGGTGACGCGCCGGCCGTGTGTTCAGGCCAAGATAGTTTGCGTATCCGCAGCGAGTTCGCACCGGCGCGCCGGATCGGTCGACGCGCCTGGCTTTCCGGGTTCTACGGATACAACCCTCGAGGACGGCAGAATGAGCGTGGCGGTCGTGCCACGCCCCTTCTCGCTTTTCAGTATCAACGAGCCGCCATGCAGCTCGGCGAGCTTGCGAGCCAGCGGGAGTCCGAGACCGGTGCCTTCATGCCGACGAGCAAGACCCCCATCGACCTGGCCAAACCGCTCCAGGGCGATCGCGATCTCGGCCTCGGTCATTCCACAGCCGTCGTCTCGCACGACGAATTCGGCTCCGCCATCTTTCGTACGCCGCGCGCCGACGCCGATAGACCCGCCGAGTTGGCTGAACTTGATCGCGTTCGATAATAAATTGACCAGGATCTCCGTCAGACGGGTCCGATCGACCCGCAGCGGCGGCACGTTCTTTTCGATGTCGACGGCCAGTTTCAGCAAGCCGGCGGCAGCGCTATCCTTGACCAGAGCAATGGTGTTCTCGACCAGACTTCGCGGGTCGAGCACTTCTTCTTGCAGCTCCAGTTTGCCGGCGTCGATGTGCGCCAAGTCGAGAATTTTGTTAATAAGGTGAAGAAGATGCTCGCCACTCTGCCGGACGAGACCGACATATTCGGCCTGCCGTGGCTGAAGCGGCCCGCCGATGCCGTTCTCCAATACCTCGGAGAATCCGAGGATCGCATTGAGCGGGGTGCGCAGCTCGTGACTCATGTTGGCCAGGAACTGCGACTTGGCGAGATTGGCGGCTTCCGCCGCGGCTTTCGCTTCCTGCATGGCGAGCTCCGCCACGACCTTCTCAGTAATGTCGCGCGCAGTTCCCCGATACCCGAGAAACCGCCCCGCGCTATCGAAGACGGGATTGCCGCTGACTGAAATGGCCCGCTCGTGATCATCGTCGAGTTTTCTTTTGTAGACGAAGTCACGGAACGGCCCGCGCCGGTCGAGGACCGCCAGATGTTCCCGCCACTTGGCCGGTTCTATGGCGAAGTCGGCTGCCAAATCGGTTCGGGTCTTGCCGATGCGGCGCTGCGGGTCCTGACCAAAGGCTCGGAGGTGATCGGAAAGATAGGTGAACCGATGCTTCTCATCGGTTTCCCAAAACCAGTCGGATGAGGTCAGAGCGAAGTCGCGGCATCTCGCTTCGCTTTCGCGCAGGGTAGCCTCGGACCGTTCTAATGAGCGGGAATGCACGATCAGCGCCCGAAACAGGAGGGCGAAGCCGATCACCGTGCATAGGGCACCGATCGCGATGAACATCGACTCGCGGCGCCAGTCGGCGAGCACGGCATCCTCGGCCATCGAGACCGTCACGACGAGCGGAAAATCGCGCAAGGGATGAGCCGAGACGATGCGCGCGATTCCGTCGACGTAACCCGGCGACAGATAGGTGCCGCCCCCTTGCTCTACACGCGTGTAAAACGGCGACTGCTTTGCCAGCTTCTCGCCCTGCATTCTTTCGACATGCGGATAGCGTGCCAGCATCGTGCCGTCGCGGCGAAACAAAGCAACCGATCCGCCATTGCCCAGACTGACGGCTTGAAAGAAGTCTTCCCAATAATGGGCATAGATCGCACTTAGGATGAGGCCCATGAATTCGCCGCCGAGACCATTGACCCGGCGCGCCAGAAAGAATGACCAGCCGCCCGAGCTACTGCTGATCGCCGGCACACTGATAAATGGGCCCGGCTCGTTATTCCGTTGTAACCATCTGAAATAGTCGCGGTCGGAGAAGTCGGTGGCCTGAACGGGCCAAAGCCGCGAGCTGTTCGCCAGCCTACCGTCGGCGTCGACCAATGCGATTGCATCGACCTGCGGAAGAGCTTTCAGCCGCTCCTGAAGAAAAGAATGCACTTCGTCGGTCGCCATGGAGTGCCGAAACTGCTCCGAGCTCTCGACACCGGCGGCGAGGACCATCGCCTGCATCTCTTGGAGGACGAGATCGACCGCTTTTATCGATCTCTCCGTCTGCGCCGCCACCACGGTACCAAGGGTGGTCATTTCCTGCCGAGAGCGCACGACGGCTTCCTCGCGGCGGTCCCAGACGGCCAAGCCTGCCACGACTATAATGACCACGAGCAGACCAGCCCCGGCCAGCGAAAGGTTTCGACTGGCACGAAAAGGCAGGTTCTGGAGGCGGTCGGGTTTCACCACCGCGACGCTAACGAAAGATACTTAGCAACAAATGAAGATTTAATGACGCGATTTTCCCGGGCCGGGATCTCCGTTCGATCGGAGGCGCTCGATGTTCGCCTTGGCGGCCATATCGGTCTGACTGCCGGGGGCCAATTGGCCGACGCGCTCCCAATCATGCCGGGCGCCTTTGTCGTCGCCGTTCAGGCGGCGGATATTGCCGCGTTCTAGCAGCGCCGGGGCCGATTTCGGTGCCTGCATAATTGCCTTCTCGACATCGGCGAGCGCAGGGTCGAGACGGTCGAGCGCGCGGTTCGCCGAGGCCCGGTAGATCAGCGCATCGACGCGCGACGGGTCAGCCTTCAAGACATGGTCGAGATCGGCGATTGCTTTGTCGAAATACCCGAGCGCAGCGGCTGCTTGTGCCCGGTCGATCAGCAGGTCGGGATCGTTCGGATCCAGGGCTACGGCCTCGCCGGCCGCCGCGTACGCGCGCATCGGGTCACCGGCCAGGCCCCAGGCCTGCCCGGCCTGGTCCAGTACCCCGGCACGCAACCCGGCCGGTGCCGACGTCATCGCCCGCGCCAGTGCTTCCAGGCGGGTTGCCGCCTCCTTGTATTGCTTCAGTCCGACCAGCGCGACGGCGGCGCAATGATCGGCCGGATGAGCGCCGCCGCGCTCGCGCCAGCTCTGTGCCAGATTGCGGGCTTTACCCGGGTTCTGCCGGGCGAGCTTCATGCACCGCTCGTAGGTTGCCGCTTCGGCCGCTGCGTCGCGTGGTACGGCGGGCGGGTCCGCCGCCGTGCTCGCGGTCGCAAATGAAGACCCGAGAAGCAGGTAAAAAACCGGTCCGCTCAAGCGCCCTCTGCGAGAATGGTGAAGGTCAGCTTTCCTGCGGTGCAACTTGTTGCCACACGAGTCCATGGGATTGCGGCCGAATCATCACGAGCGGTACGATTGCAGCGATATTCTATCCGACACAAGGCTCGGTCACTTTTGTCCCTCCTCCATAATCGCTTGCTTCCCGGCGGGCTCGGCCATGTCGCTCAGGCCTTCGCCCACCGAAACTACCGCATTTACGCCGGCGGGAACGCCGTCTCGTTGATCGGGGTATGGATGCAGCGCGTCGCCGTCGGCTGGCTCGCCTGGACCTTGAGCCATTCCGGCGCTTGGCTCGGCATAATCTCGATGGCCGAATTCTTTCCGGTCGTGTTTTTGAGCCCGCTCGCCGGCGCTCTCGCCGACCGGCGCGACCGCGTCGGCATTATCAGGGTGACGCAGATCGCGGGAAGCATCGAAGCAACCTTGCTCGCCATTCTCGTCTACACCGGCGCAATCACGATCGAGTTGTTGTTCGCGCTGACATTGCTTCTCGGTGTCTTCAACGCCGTAGCACAGCCTTCGCGTCTGGCGTTGATCCCGACCCTGGTCGATCGCGCGGCACTGCCATCGGCGCTGGCCATAAATGCGATCATCTTCAATTCCGCCCGCTTTCTCGGACCGGCGGTCGCCGGCATCGTCATCGCCAAGCTCAGTGTCGGCGCCGCTTTTGCGGTCAATGCAGCAACTTATATCGTATTCCTCGTCGCGATGACGAACCTGCGCGGGATTCCGGCGTTGCCGGTCGCCGCCACCCAGAGCGTGCTGAAGGCCTCGGCGGAAGCCTATGCCTATGCCAGCCGTCATCCCGGCATCGCGCCGATGCTGTTGCTGTTCACGATCACGACGATCGGCACCCGGGGTTTTGTCGAGCTGTTCCCGGGGTTTGCCGACAGCGTCTTTGGGCGCGGGCCGGAGGGTCTGGCGACTCTGACCTCGACGGTCGGTCTCGGTGCGATTTGCGGCGCCGGCTGGATGCTCGTGCGCCCGGCAATCACCGGGCTGACCCGCCTCGTGCTCGGCAACACCTTGATGATCTCTCTGGCGATCCTCGCCTTTACACTGACCGATCAGTTCTATCTCGCCCTTCCCTGCGTCTTCATCGCCGGCGCCGCGATGACCATTACTGGGGTTGGTGCGCAGACTCTGATCCAGGCCGCGGTCGACATTCGGATGCGCGGCCGGATCATGGCACTTTACGGCATGATTTTCCGCGCCGGTCCGGCGGTAGGCGCCGTGCTGATGGGCTCGCTCAGCGGGCATTTCGGCCTGCGGCTGCCGCTTGCCGTTGGTGCGCTCGTCTCGTGCAGCTTCTGGGCCTGGACCCGGTTCAGGCAAAACCGTATCGCCGCCTCTCTCGAGCCCGACCCCGTCGCGTTATCGGCCAACACGGGACCGGCTGCGGCCGGCACTCCGTCGTGAAGGTTCCTCATCTATTCTGCTTTGGATTTGGCTACACCGCACGTGTGCTCGCGCGTCGTCTGGCGGCGGAGGGTTGGGCTGTCACAGGCACCTGCCGGACACTCGACAAAAGTACGGCGCTGCGTGCGACCGGATTTTCCGTCCAGCTTTTCGACCGTAACCGGCCGCTGGCGCCGGAGCTGTTGGCCGGGGTCACCCATCTTCTCGTGTCCGTTCCTCCCGACGCCGCCGGCGACCTCGTGCTGGCCGTTCACGGCGATGACATCGCTGAAATCGAAAGTCTGTGCTGGCTCGGCTATCTTTCCACGACGGGTGTGTATGGCGACCGCCGCGGCGGCTGGGTGGATGAGAGCGCCGAGCTGTTGCCGAGCGGCGAGCGCGGCCGCCGGCGCGTGGCCACCGAGGCGGCATGGTTGGAACTTTGGCGCCGCCGAGGCATGCCGGTTCACATCTTCCGGCTCGCCGGCATTTACGGTCCGGGCCGCTGCGCCTTCGACGCTCTTAGAGCAGGCACGGCAAAACGGATCGACAAACCAGGCCAGGTTTTCTCCCGTATCCATGTCGAGGACCTCGCCACTGTGCTGATCGCCTCGATGCGGCGGCCGCGGCCAGGGGCCGTCTATAATGTCTGCGACGATGATCCGGCGGCGCCGGAAGCCGTCGTCGTTTACGCCGCGAGGTTGCTCGGGGTGCCGCCGCCCCCGCTGAGGCCCCTCGAAACCGCCGGGCTTTCGGTGATGGCGCACAGCTTCTATGACGACAACAAGCGGGTCTCCAACCGGCTGATCAAGAAGGAGCTCGGCGTGAGCTTGCGCTACCCCGATTACCGCGCCGGCTTGGCGGCGATCCTCGCGGACGAGGCTTGCCCTGAAACCTAGCATCCGGCATGGTCCCCACCAGCAAATAGGACTGGCTGAGGAGGAGGCGCCAAATGCCCGCCTACGACGTATTGATCATGGGGGCGTCCTACGGCTCCCTTCTGGCGACCAAGCTGCTGTTCGGCGGCCACAGGATAACCATGGTTTGCCTTCCCGCCGAGGTGGAGGCGTTCAACAGAGACGGAGCCCGGGTGCGGCTGCCGATCAGAGGCCGAAAGGAGCCGATCGAACTCGACTCGCGGAAATTGCCGGGCAAGCTTGCCGCGGCGGGTCCGGGCCATGTCGACCCGAAGGACTACGATTTGGTCGCCTTGGCCATGCAGGAGCCGCAATACCGCTCGCCCGGGGTTCGTGAATTGCTCGACGCGGTAGCGCGCTCGCGGGTCCCCTGCATGTCGATCATGAACATGCCGCCCTTGCCTTATCTGAAGCGCATCCCCGGGCTGGCCACCGACGCGCTCAAGTCTGCCTATACGGACGCGAGCGTATGGGACAATTTCGAGCCCGGCTTGCTAACCCTGTGCAGCCCGGACCCCCAGGCGATCCGTCCGCCGGGCGAAAAGATTAATGTGCTGCAGGTCACTCTGCCGACGAACTTTAAAGTGGCTCGGTTCGACTCCGACAAATCAACCCAGATGTTGCGCCAGATGGAGGCGGACATCGAGGCAGCGCGCTACGATCCGGGCGATGGGGCCATACAGCTGCCGGTCAAGTTGAAGGTGCACGACTCGATCTTCGTTCCCCTCGCCAAATGGGCGATGCTGCTGACCGGCAATTACCGTTGTGTCACTGCCGACGACGCGATCGACATCAAGGACGCGGTGCACCGCGACATCGCAACCTCGAGTTCGGTCTACAGTTGGGTGTGCGGTGTATGCGAGCGGCTGGGCGCGTCACCCAACGACCTAGTGCCATTCGAGAAATATGCTGCCGCGGCAAACGATCTGGTGCGGCCATCTTCGGCCGCCCGAGCACTCAACAACGGCGCTCCCAACATCGAGCGGACGGACCGGCTCGTCCAGCTGATTGGCGCGCAATACGGCATGCACCATCCGGTCGTCGATCAGACGGTCACGCTGGTCGACGCGCGCCTTGCCGCCAACCGCAAAGCCGCCGCCTGATCCTTCGACCATGAGGCACCACTGATGGAATCGGGGCACCCCACCGGAACGCGGGGTGCCCGATTTCTTCGGCTAGTAGTGGACGGGGATCAGCACGAAGTGTTGTCGCCGCTGCTCCAATCTCCGCCGCCGCCCCAGTCCTGGTCTGAGCTGAAATCCTGGCTGCCCGGGTCGAAGCTTGCATAATCCCCGCCGCCCGATCCGCTGCTCCAATCGCTGTCTCCCGCGCTGCCCGAGTCGCCGCCACCGGGATCGCTGCTCCAGTCAGCGCTGCCAGCGCCAGGGTCGCTGCCGTAGTAGTTGTTGACGACGGTCTCGCCGAGACCCGGCGTCATGCCGCCGCTCATCAGGCCGCCCGCGTAGTGGTTGCCAAATAGCGACGAGATGCCCTGGAAGAGCAGCGCGCCGCCCGCGACACCGGCCGCCGTGGCCGCCGCCGAGCGCAGGAACCCGCCGCCGACGCCACCTATGCCCCCGCCCATAAACCCGCCGCCCATCGGCTGTTGGCCATAGCCGGGCTGAGGCGCATAACCGGGTTGTCCATAGGGCTGCGCCGGCGGTGCCGCCGCTACCTGCGGAGAGCGCGTCCACGGGCCAGCCTGAGCCGGAGCGCTCGTCTGGGCCGGCGGGCGGCTGCCAAACAGGCCACCCAGGAAACTTCCGACGGTCGGTTTCGCCGCCTGCTGGGCATCGGCGAGCTGCCGCTCGAGATCGGTGATCCGTTGCTGCGCCTGATGCAGGCTAAGATCCTGGATCAGCACGGTCTGCACCAGGTAGTAGGGCAGATCCGATTGCTCGCTCGTCGCCTGGCGGATCAGGGTATCGGCCTCGGGGTCCTTGGGTTGCCGCGGCGCATTTTTCAGACGGTCGAGCAGAGTGGTCAGCAGTTCTTTTTCCTGGGGGGTCATGAATGCCTTCCGATGCTGGAAAAGCGGTGTCTTCCCATGAAGAACATCGGCGCTGCCGAACCGGCACGCCGCATTAAATGTGGGAAGGCCTGACGAGCGGTCAATGATCGACCACTAAAGGCTGCGGCTGCCCATCGCGAGGAATTTTTCACGGCGCTGGAGGCGCAGCGTGTTTCCGTCGAGGGCGAGCAATGGCCGCAACGCTTCGTCGAGCGCCCCTCCGAGCCGTTCGATCGCAGTTTGGGGAGCACGTTGCGCGCCGCCGAGCGGCTCGGTCACGATCCGGTCGACTATTCCTAACCGCTGCAGATCCTCGGCGGTGAGCCGCAATGCCTCCGCTGCCTCGGCCGCGTGCTCGGCGCTGCGCCACAGGATCGAGGTACAGCCTTCGGGAGAGATGACCGAATAGATCGCGTGTTCAAGCATCACCACGGTGTTTGCAGCGGCCAGCGCGATCGCCCCACCGGACCCCCCTTCGCCGATGATCGCAGCGACGAGAGGCACCCTGATGGCGAGACAGGTCTCGATGGCGCGGGCGATCGCCTCGGCCTGGCCGCGCGCCTCGGCATCGACCCCGGGATAGGCGCCGGCGGTGTCGACGAAGGTGAGTACCGGCAGGCCGAAGCGGTCGGCGAGCAACATGAGCCGCCGCGCCTTGCGATACCCTTCGGGTCGTCCCATGCCAAAGTTGTGTTTGAGACGTCCTTCTGTATCCGCGCCCTTTTCCGTCCCGAGCGCGAGAACGCTGCGGCCGCGAAAACGGCCGATGCCGCCGACGATCGCCGCGTCCTCGGCGAATGCGCGGTCACCGGCGAGCGGCACGAACTCGGTGATCAAGCCCGCGATGTAGTCTAAGCAATGCGGCCGTTCGGGGTGTCGGGCGACCTGGACCTTCTGCCACGGTGTCAGCCGCGAATAGGTCTGACGCAGCAGCCGATCGGCGCTGCTCTGTAATCGTCCGACCTCGTCGGCGATGTTAAGTTCGCCGGTCGTCGAGAGCCGGCGCAGTTCTTCGATCTTGCCTTCGAGCTCCGCGACCGGCCGCTCGAAATCGAGAAAGTGTCGGATCATTTGCGGCGAGCTAGTGGATGCGCGCTTTCCACCAGCTTGCGCAACCGCTCGGTCTCGACATGCGTATAGATCTGGGTTGTCGCGATGTCGGCGTGCCCGAGCATCTGCTGCACGCTGCGCAGATCGGCGCCGTGGTCGAGCAGATGGCTGGCAAAGGCGTGGCGCAGCACGTGCGGCGACAGGCGATCCGGGTCGAGCCCGGCCGTTACCGCGAGTTCCTTCAGCAGTTGCCCGGTGCGCTGCCGCGTCAGATGGCCGGCGCGGCCGCGCGACGGAAACAGCCAGCGGGACGGCCGGGAGTTGGGAAGAAAATCGTCGCGGCATTCGAGGTATCTGCGCAAGGCGAGCCGCCCCGGTTCGCTGAGCGGCGCAACCCGCTCCTTGCGGCCCTTGCCCACGATCATGAGAAATCGCGGGTCGCGGCGTGCCGCGGCGAGCGGCAGGGTTACCATCTCGGAGACCCTGAGGCCGGTTGCATAAAGCAACTCGAGGATACAAACTAGACGAATGCCTTCTCTTCCCGGCCAGCTCTGTGCTGCATCGATCAGAGCCTTGACCTCTGTTTCCGACAGTATCTTCGGCAGCGGCCGACCAAGTCTCGGAGTGTCGAGCTCTGCTGTCGGATCATCCTGCCGCAAGCCTTCGAGCAGTAGAAATTTGTAGAACTGCCGCATCGCCGAGATCCGCCGGGCGAGCGTGCGCGGCGTGAGGCGTGCAGCGGCCGGGCTGGCCAGGTAGCCGTGTAGCCGCTCGCGGTTCGCCGCCTCAAGGGCCACCCCATTCGCCGTCAGAAAGCCGACGAGATTGGACAGATCGTTCTGATAGGCGGCCAAAGTCAACGGTGCGGCACCCCGTTCCGCCGCCAGCATCTCGAGAAAAGCTTCGAGATGTTTGGAGGAGTCAGAGGCCGGCGGCAAGGGCCGCTTCGACGGCGAGCCGATGGGCATCGGTCGCCAACCCGACCTGCCTCAGCGCGGAAACCGCAATGAACAGTGCCATCGGGTCAGTCGACAACGTGTCTCCTGGTGACGCGACGATGAGCGCTGCCAAAACAGTTTCGCCGATCCGCTTCCCCCGGGCGGCCTCGGTGAGGTCGAGCCATGCCGCAGGCGGCGGAGAAGCGGGCCCTGCAACCGTCCACAGGTCTGGAGGAACTCCAGCCCAAACCGTCGGAGGCAGCGGCTCGCCGAGCGCCGAAGCGAGCCCGAGAAACAAAACAGGTGGCGATGCATCCGCCTGATCGACAACGATCTCTTCTCGGGGTAACGTCAGGGCGAACAGCAGACCGAGTAAGCCTTGTTGCTCTGTGGAAACCAGCTCGCTCCAGCGCTGCGCAGCCCCAGTGTCGCCTGCGGCGAGGAGCAAACGGGCAGTGAGGGCCGCCGATCCCGCCAGGCTGGAATCCGGCTCCATCTCTCGCAAATTTGGCAGGACGAGCCGAGCGGCAAGATTAAGGCCGGCTGCCTCGGAGCTGCGGAGTGCGTCGATGAAGCCGGCAATTCGCGCCATTCGCTCGGCGGAGTTCCGGGCGCGGCCGATCGCAGCAAATTGACGGGCGTGGTCGAGCGCTCCTCCAGCGTTCAGTTCGCCCGGCACAGCCAGTGTCGTATACAATGACCGCAGCCGATCGGGGCTCAATGCGCCATATCGGGCGGCCCGCTCCGCTGCATTCAGTCGCGCCTCCGCGGGCGCCTCGTCATCGAGCGCCAGGCACAACGCGAGGTCGGGACGGAGCTTGCCGACGAATGCCGGCTCGATCTCCCACCGCGCGGCAACGAGGAGCCGCAACGTCAACGGGTCGAGCGGATCCGCCGGGTCCATCGTCACTGGTGGTGACGACTGGCCTGCGAGCTTCTCGACCGCGGCGGTGAGAACCTTGTCCTGAGGCTCCTGCTGTTCTTCGGCCAGGAGCTGCAGTCTGAGGCGCGCCTGCTCGATCTGCCCCTGCAGCGCCTGACAGGCGATCAGAGCGGTTTGCCAGAACGCTCCCTCGTCATGGCGGACCGTCTCCCGCACGGCGACGCAGGCATCCTCGATGTTCCCACCGATTGCATCTGCGGCGACGGCCAACGGCAGAGCAGGCCCGCGCTTGCTCTCGGGAATCCCTGCAACCACGGCGCGGGCCGCATCGAGTTCCCCGAGACGAAGCAGAGCCGCGGCCCGCAGCATTTGCAATCTGTCGTCGCCCGCGCCCCATCCTTGGGGCACGGCCGCGGGCGACAGCAGGAGACGGCGTTCCAGCGACTGCAGCGCCGGCGATGTCGTGTCCGGCAGCCGGGCAAGAAGCAGATCGGCAATGTTGCGTGACGTGCCGCGCCACAACCCTTCGGGTAACGCATCATCCGGCACCGGCGTGCCGATGATCCATCCAGCGCTGGGGGGAGCCAACGGCTCACTCACAACCGCGTCGTCGCGTCTTGAACCAGAGGGCGGCGGCAGGGTCGGAGAACTCGCCGAAGGAGGCGGGAGCAGCGGAATCGGAGGCCCGAGTTGTTGCCCTAGCGCTGTCCCGGGTAGCAACGCCGTCCATCCCAGAAAAAGGATCGGCGCGAGCCGCCAGACGCCTCCTCGGTCACTTGGGGAAGCGGGCATCGGGGATCACCTTCTCGACCGGCGCGGAGGGAGGCGGGGGGTTCCACAATGCCAGGAAAGCCATCCCTCCGAGCAGCAGCAGCGCGATCACGATGACAAACGCGACGGTGATCTTGCCCATGCCCCCACGGCTCGCAACTTGCGCTACCCCGATATCCATGCCCAATCTGTCCTGTGCGGATTGACGACCAGGTTGGACGATATGCTAGTAGCCTGCCGTCCGGCAGGGAGAAAGAGCGGTGAGAGGCGGGGCGCAGATCGAGACGATAAGAGCCGATCGAAAAGCCTCGGAAATCCGACGGTTAGTCCCTAGCCGTGCAATAGTCCTCGTCGGTCTGATGGGAGCGGGAAAGAGCAAGATCGGCCGTCGCCTCGCGGCACGCCTCGGTTTGCCGTTTTTCGATTCGGATCCGGAGATCGAAGCCGCCGCCGGCGAGACCATCCAAGAGATCTTCGCCAATCGCGGCGAGCGTGTCTTTCGCGAGGGCGAGCGGCGGGTCATCACCCGGTTGCTGGCCCAGCCGGTTCATGTGCTGGCGACCGGCGGGGGTGCTTTCATGGACCCGCTGACCCGCGCATTGATCGCGCGCCGCGGTGTCTCGCTGTGGCTGCGTGCCGATCTCGACGTCCTGGTGTCGCGCGTGTTGCGCCGAAGCAATCGGCCACTGTTGAAACAGGGTGATCCGCGGGTAATCCTCGCCGAGCTCATCACGCGGCGCTACCCGATCTATGCCGAAGCCGATTTGGTCGTGGACAGCGGTGCGGGATCACCGGAAGCGACAGTGACGCGAGCTGTCGAAGCTCTGGCGGCCTGCCCGCGCACCGCCCTGCCGCCTGAAGTTTAGAGCGAGGACCGAATGGAAACGATCGAGCGATTGCGCGTCGAACTCGGCGACCGAGCCTACGAAATCCTGGTCGGCGCCGGGCTGATCGAGCGCGCGGGTCAAGAGATCCTCCCTCTGCTGCGACGCCGGCAAGTCGTGGTCGTCTCAGACGAGACCGTTGCTGGGTACTACCTCGAGGCCCTGCGGGACAGCCTTTCGGACGCCAATATTGCACATGCAAGCGTGCTCTTGCCGCGCGGTGAGGAAGCCAAGGACCTTGCTCACTTCGGCAGGCTGGCCGAAGACATCCTGACGGCGGGGATCGAGCGTGGGACGGCGTTGGTAGCCCTGGGCGGCGGGGTGGTCGGCGATCTTACCGGATTTGCGGCCGCTACCTTGTTGCGCGGCATTGATTTCATCCAGATCCCGACGACTTTGCTGGCGCAGGTCGACAGCTCGGTCGGCGGCAAGACCGGGATCAACACTCGTAAAGGGAAGAACCTGATCGGCGCGTTCTACCAGCCTCGCCTGGTTCTGGCGGACACCGATACGCTGGCTAGCCTACCCCGTCGTGAGCTGCTCGCAGGGTACGCCGAGACCGCCAAATACGGGCTGATCCGCGACGCGGAGTTCTTCGGATGGCTGGAAACCGAGGGCGACGCGGTATGCGCGCTCGCACCGACGCAATTGCGGCGTGCGGTGATGACGAGTTGCGCCATGAAGGCCGAGATTGTTGCCGGTGACGAGCGCGAGGAGGGGGATCGCGCGCTGTTGAATTTCGGCCATACCTTCGGCCACGCCCTGGAGACCGAAACAGGGTTCAGCGCGCGGCTGCTCCACGGCGAAGCGGTTGCGCTCGGGATGGTTCTCGCGTTCGATTTTGCGGTCCGGTTGGGCTTTACCACGGCTGACGACGCGCGGCGGGTACGCCGGCATCTCGGCGAAAAGGGCCTGCCGACCACTATGTCTCAGGTCGGATTGTCCGGGATCCCGGCCGAGCGTCTCCTGGCCCATATGAGCAAGGACAAGAAAGTCCGTGACGGCCGGATCACGCTTATTCTTCCGCGCCGTATCGGTGAAGTTTTCGTGATGAAGGATGCTCCCCTCGATCCGCTGCGCGAGTTCCTCGCGCAAACAGCTGCTTAAGGTATCTACTCATAGGCGCTGGGACAGGCTCTCTGCGCCTCCACATTGAGCCGCAACGTCGACCGTTTTGCTGACACCGCCTCCATCATCGAGCCGCCCGGACACCAGGCATGTCAACGTTGGACCGAAATGATCAGCATCATCGGACGCTCCAACTCCTCCGCCAGATCGGGGTTTTCTGCAATCTGATCAGCGGTCGGGGCCCATTCCTGGACATGGCGGACTGCAAACCCTGCCCCGATCAGCGTGTTAAGCGTCGTTCCGATCGTACGGTGCTGCTTGACCACGCCCTTGCCAATCCAGTCCGTCTTGCGCGTCCCCTCGATGGCATAGCGGTTGACCGGCCACGTCTTGCGGCCTTCCTCATCGACCGACCAACCCGGACGCGCCGGGGCCATGTAGATCGGATGTTCGATCGAGAAGATAAACGAACCTTCCGGCACGAGCGCGCGATAAACTGTGTTTACCAACCTCCCGAAATCTTCGATGTAGTGAAGTGCGAGCGAGCTATAGGCAAGGTCGAACGTCGCTCTGGGCAGCTCGAGCTGATCCAGGTCTGCAATCGCATATTCGACATGGGGATCTTCAGTGTCGGTCTTGGCCCGGGCGATCATGTTCTCGGACAGGTCGAGCCCGAGGACGTGGGCTGCTCCATGCCTCGCCGCCCACCGAGCGAACCAACCAAAACCGCAGCCGAGATCGACGACGCGCTTGCCATCAAGTGATGGAAGCAGCGCGTGAATGGCCGGCCATTCCGGCGCGCCATCCAGTCCATGGACCGAACGGGCCAATTGGCTGTAACCAGCGAGGAAGTCGGGATTATCGTAGATATTCTGCGCCATTTATTTCTGCGTCGAAGTGCCGATGAGGGGCAGCGACGCACCGGCTTACCGAGAGCGCGCCTCGGCCCCTCACCTTCCCGCTCCGGGGGGCCCCCCTCCCGCTCCCGGCGCGTGGGCAAAAGGTTTGGGTGAGGGACCTTCGTTTGGAGCAAGTACGGTCAGCGACAGCGCATGGACGCGCGTCGCGAGTTCGTCCGCCAAGGTCTCGTAGACGAGACGCTGGCGCGCCACCCGGCTCTGTCCGATGAACGTGGCGGAAACGATCGTGACGGCGAAATGCGTCTCGCCGCCCGGGCGGGCCCCCTCATGGCCGATATGTCGATGCGATTGATCCTCCACCTCGAGTCGGGTCGGAGCCAACCGTTCCATCAGCTTGCTGCGGATCGTTTCGGCGACGGACATCGCTAAGCCTGCGACCGGTCTGTGGCGCCGCAAAGAGCGACAACGGCGCTGAGGAAGGCGCCGAGATTGTCGACTACATGGTGGATGTGGTCGCCGTTGTAGCCTTCGACGGCCCAATCGGCCGGATTGCGCACCCACGCCGTCGTCATGCCGAGGGCTGCGGCCGGAACGAGGTTTCGCGCCATATCTTCGACCATAAGTGCGGTGTCGGGCCTGACTTCATGCCTTCGGAGCAATTCGTGATAGCCGGCCAGCGCCGGTTTCGGATCATAGCCGGCAGCAGCGATGTCGACGACCCCGCAGAACGAGCCGGCAATGCCGAGGTGGTCGAGCAGCCGCTCGGCATGCCGCCGCGAGCCGTTAGTATGGACAATTTTGCGGCTCGGCAGCCCGGTCAAAGCCGCGACCAGAACAGGGTCGGGCTGCACGCAGGCAAGGTCGATCTCGTGTACGTAGGCAAGGAAATCCTCGGGGTCGATACGGTTGACCGTCATCAGGCCACGTAAAGTCGTCCCGTGCTCACGGAAATAGGTCTTTTGCACCGTCAGCGCCGCCTCCGGCGACAGGCCGAGGCGATCTGCGATAAAGCCGGTCATGCGGGCATGGATCTGATCGAACAGTCGGCAGGAGGCCGGATAGAGGGTGTTGTCGAGATCAAAGATCCAGGTCTCGATCTCGGCCAGCGACCGGCCGCCAGTTGAAGCCATCGGCATCAGCCTAGCCGGCCCGGATGAGGGTTCCCGCGCCTTCGCTGAACAACTCGAGCAAAATCGCGTGAGGCACCCGCCCGTCGACGATGACCGCTGCCTCCACCCCGCCATCGACAGCGTCGAGACAGGTCTCGATCTTCGGGATCATGCCGCCGTTGATGATTCCCCCGGCGATCAACTGCCGCGCCTTTGCAGCGGTGAGCTCCGCGATAAGCTTCCCATCGGCATCGAGCACTCCGGCGACATCGGTCAATAACAACAGACGCGTCGCCTTGACTGCCGCGGCAACCGCGCCAGCCACGGTATCGGCGTTGATGTTGTAGGTCTCGCCCGTTGCGCCGACGCCGATCGGAGCGATGACCGGGATGATGTCGGACTGCTTGAAGGCATCGAGCACCCCAGAGGCGATCCGCCGCGGCTCGCCAACGAAACCGAGATCGATCTCGGTTCGGACTCCGCCTTCGATCCGGGCGCGCACCAGCTTGGTCGCCTCGATCAGCCCACCATCCTTGCCGGTGAGGCCGATCGCACAACCGCCCTCGGTGTTGATCGCCGAGACGAGCTGCTTGTTGATCGTCCCGGCGAGTACCATCTCGACGATTTCCATCGTCTCCCGGTCGGTGACCCGCAAGCCGTCGACGATGCGGGTCTCGATGCCGAGCCGTTTCAGCATATGAGCGATTTGCGGGCCGCCGCCATGCACGACGATCGGATTGATGCCGATCTGCTTCAACAGCACGACGTCTCGGGCAAACGGATCGTCGGTCGTGCCGTCGGCCATCGCATGGCCGCCATACTTCACGACCAAAGTGCGGCCGGCATACCGGCGCATATAAGGCAGGGCCTGCGCCAGGACCGCCGCCTTGACGACCGGATCCGCGGTGGGGATTGCGTCGGGTGGGGGGGATTTCGAGGCGGATTTCATCGTGCTGCGAACTCTAGCGTGACAGTTCGGCGGGGGCCGCAAAATTAGCCAGAGTCTCGCGCAGTTCTGCAATGCCACAATGCTCGGCCGCGCTCGTCAGATGGATCTCCGGATGCGCAGCGACGTGCGAAGCGAGTTCGGCCGTGATCCTTTCGGAGAGCGCAGCGAGTTCACCCTTCCCGGCCTTGTCGGCCTTGGTCAGAACCACCTGGTAGGAGACCCCCGATTCGTCGAGCATGCGCATCAGAGGCCGGTCGACCTCTTTGATGCCGTGGCGCGCATCGATTAGCAGGCAGACCCGCCGCAACGCGCCGCGGGTCTGGAGATAGTGCCGCACCAGGCTCGTCCAGCCCTTGACGGCAGCCTTCGGCGCTTCCGCGTAACCGTAGCCCGGCAGGTCGACCAGCATCAGGCGGCCGTTGACGTCAAAGAAGTTGATCTGGTGCGTCCGCCCGGGCGTCTTGGAGATTCGCGCCAGCATACGGCGGCCGGTCACTGCGTTGACGAGGCTCGACTTTCCGACGTTGGAGCGGCCGCCAAAAGCGATCTCAGGCAATCCTTCGGGAGGCAGCGTCGAGGGGCCTGTCGCGCCGGCGATGAACCGGGTTTGCCCGGCGAAGAGCCGCCGACCAGCCTCGGCCAAGCCGGAATTCAGCGCGCGCGGAGGGAATATCCCGGCCGAGACTTCGTCCGGACCGTCCGCTTTGCGGCCCATCGCGGGTTCAGGCAGCACCGGCGCGATGCATGATCGCCCATTGCTGGGCGATGCTGAGCAGGTTGTTCCAAGCCCAGTAGATCACCAGCCCGGCCGGAAAGGCGGCGAGCATGTAAGTGAAGACGATCGGCAGCAGCATGAACATCCGTGCCTGAACCGGGTCGACCGGCTGTGGATTGAGCTTTTGCTGCAGAAACATCGTCAATCCCATGATCAGCGGCCAGGCGCCGATCATCAGCATCGATCCCACGACCGGGACGGCAAGAGGGTTGAAAGGCAAGAAGCCAAAAAGATTGGCGAAGGAGGTCGGATCGGGCGCCGACAGATCATGGATCCAGCCGAAGAACGGAGCATGGCGCATCTCGATCGTGACGAACAGCACCTTGTAGAGCGCAAAGAACACCGGGATCTGGATCACGATCGGCAGGCACCCCGCCAGCGGGTTCGCCCCGACGCGCTTGTAGAGGGCCATCATCTCCTGCTGCTGACGCGCCTTATCGTCCGGGAAGCGCTCGCGCAATTTTTGTATTTCGGGCTGCAGCAGCTTCATCTTGCTCATTGCGTTGTAGGACTTGTTCGCAAGGGGGAAGAAGAGCAGCTTGACGCACAACGTCAGCAGCAGGATCGCCAATCCGAAATTTCCGAGGATTTGGTAGAAAAACTGCAGAATAAGAAAAATCGGCTTCGTCAGGAAATAGAACCAACCAAAATCTATCGCACGGTCGAAAAGTGGAATTCCTGAACTCCTATAGGCGTCGAGAAGATTTACCTCCTTCGCTCCAGCAAAAAAACGGGCAGACGATTCAACGATGCCGTCCGGCGCAACGGTCATTTCCGGGCCGAGATAGTCGGCCTGGTAGCGATCGACGCCGGCATCAAGAGTGTGAGTAAACCGCGCCTTTATCGCCTCGTTCTGCGGCGGGATCAGCGACGTCAGCCAATATTTGTCGGTGAAGCCAAGCCAGCCGCCCTCGGAGGAATAGTCGTGCGGCGTCCCCGGGGTGAGAGAGGAATATTTCACCTCCTGCAACGAGCCGCCGAGATAACCGATCAGCCCCTCGTGCAGGATGTAGTAGCCGGATACATGCGGAGTGCCGGTGCGGCTGATTAGCCCATAGGGCAGTAACTTCACCGCGGTCGTGCCGGTATTGTGCACCGAGTCACGAACCGTGAACATGTAGTTCGGATCGACGCTGATCACGCGAGTGAAGACCAACCCTTGCCCGTTATCCCAGGTCAAGGTAACCGGGTTGGCCGGAGCGAGAGTGCCTTCCGATGCGGTCCACCGAGTCTGTGGACCTGGCACTTTGACATCCGGGCTCGCGGCGACCCAGCCGAATTCTGCGAGATAGGGATCCTGTGTCCCAGGCGGCGACAGCAATTCGACCTCGGGGCTCTTCGGGTCGACGGTCTCGTGGTAGGTCGCGAGGGTCAGGTCGTCGAATCTCGCGCCCAACAGATCAATCGAGCCGTGTAGCCGCGGTGTCGCCACCTTTACCCGCGGTTGTTCAGTCAGGGCGGCTTCGCGCGTTTCGAAAGCGTGCGCCGGCGAAGCGCCCGGAGCGGCTGCACCCAGTGTGGCTGCACCGGGGGCGGCTGCACCCTGGGCGTTGGACGGTGCGGCGGGAGAGGGGGGCGCGGATTGGGTCGCCGGGCCCGTTGTCGCCGGAGCCGTCACCGCTGTTCCGCCCGAAGGGACCGGAGGCTGCGGCGGTCGCATGCGCTCAAACGCGAACTGAAAGGCGATCAGGATTCCTACCGAAAGGACTATCGCTATAAGGAGATTGCGTTGTTCCATCTTGTGGTGGTTGTCTCGGGGTCCGGCAGCCTTGATCTAGAAGTTTTGACCTAATGGCGCGAACCGGCACGCGGCCGGTCGAAGCCGTCGGGTGCAGGAACGGGATCATAGCCGCTTCCGCCCCATGGATGGCAGCGCGCCAGGCGGCGCAGCGCAAGGAGAGTGCCGCGGCCGGCGCCGTGTCGTTCAATCGCTTCCGCGGCGTATTCCGAGCATGTTGGCAAAAACCGGCAGGCGGGTGGCAGCAATGGCGATATAAGCAGCTGATATCCGTGCAACACGGCGCCTAGCGCCGCTCTAGCTATTCCTGCCACGGCCGTTCCATCGGATTTCTCCTGTGCGGCGCCCCGGCCACTGCTTTGCCGCTGCGCGCCTCGGCCGGCAATGAGCACCGCACGAAACCAAAACTCGGTATCCGAGCGGTCCCTGCCATGGGAGTGTCGAAGCCGTTCGGGCAGCCGAATGTGCGCAGTTGCAATCAGGGTTACCAACACTCGGTTTGGGGGTTAACCCGGCCCTCACGGGTGGCCGGCAGTGCCGTGCGCGGACGTGGATAAGACACCGAGCGCCGCTGCACTGCGGGCGACAACGAATGAAAATCGGAGCGGACCAAGGGCCTTGCAACCCCGCTTTCCGACGAAATCGGGGCGGATGCGAAATACGGAAGGCGCCTTCGCCTGCAGTTTGGCGGGAACCCGAGGTTGCTCTTGCCCGCGAAGTCGTTCCACTATTCAGTAGAGTTCTCTGATGCGTCGAGAGCGGTTTTGACGCGCGCTTGGCGTATGGGGGGTATTTTCCGACCAGCCGTCTCAGCAATAAAGGAGCATCATGTCGGAGGCGATCGAAAGAGGGGAGACCGCGCTCGATTTGAATGCTGCCAAAGTCCGGACTGCCGACCGTGCCGCCCGGACATGGGAAGCCGCCGAATGCGGACCGATTACTCTTGGCAGCGAGGCGCACAAGCAAGCCTTCTGCCGCATGCTCCTCGATACGCACAATCCTTACCGACCATCGATTGTCGATTGGCCCGCCCTCGACCCTGAGGCGCGCGACAGATTGGTTAGCCTGCCGATCTGGGACATCGCCATGCAGACCGAAGGCAACGCGACCTTGCGCGTGCTGAGCTTCGCCAAGACCGTCGCCGACCCGCTCCTGCGGGAGGCGATCGAAATCGATGGTTTCGAAGAAAGTCGACACAAGCAGGTTCTGTCGAACTTGGTTGCGGCCTATGGCATCCGCCTCGCGCCGGAACCCAACTACCTGCCGCCCAAAAACCCGGAATGGGCCTTCCTGCTCGCCGGCTTTTGCGAATGCGTCGACACCTTCTTCGCCTTCGGCCTGTTCGCGCTGGCCAAACGGTCGGGATTCTTTCCTGCCGAACTCGTCGACGCCTTCGAGCCCGTCGTGCAGGAGGAAGGCCGTCACATAATGTTCTTCGTGAACTGGGTGGCATGGCGCCGACGAAACTTGTCGGTGTGGCGGCGCATCCTCTTTGGCGCCAAGATCATTTCCGTGTGGGCGTTCTTGATCTGGGAGAGGATCGGATTCGCTCGGGGTCTCGACGGCGACCGCCCAGCGAAGCAGGGAGGCACCTCTCAGGACAATAACTTCGTATTCTCCGGCAGTCGGGCGATCGGCAGCGGAAACATCTCCGCCGCCGCAGTGATCGACGTCTGCCTCAGCGAGCACGAGCGCCGGTTCGCCGGCTATGACGCCCGATTGCTGCGGCCGCGTTTGATGCCGCGTCTGATGCGCCTCGCCCGCCGCTTCATGAGGTAGACGCTTCATAGTGGCAAATGTGCCTGCGGCACGGCGCGGCGCCGGTCACTCATCGGGAGTTGAGGCCGCTGGTCTCCGTCGGCCGGTGCGTTCGATCCGGCCCAGCGCCGCTTCCAGATCGGCAATCAGGTCCGATAACGGCCGATTAGCCGTGCTCGCCCTAGCAATTAGCACATAGTCCATTCCTGGTAGTCCATGGGTCGGCAATACCATTGCCGCTGCTACGCGCATCCGCCGTTTCGCACGGTTGCGGATAACGGCATTGCCGACTTTTCGGCTTGCGGTGAACCCGACCCGTATCCGCTCGACGCTGCGATATTCATCCGAGGTCGGCGCCGCTTGTACGACCAGGCTCGGTCCAGCCGACCGACGCCCAGTGCTGGCCACCCGAAGAAAGTCGGCGCGGGTCTTTATTGTTTCGATCTTGCGGCCCACGAAGTTTCGTAAAGCGCGGGTCGAAACTCGGCGTCAGGCGGAGAGGCGCTTGCGGCCCTTTGCGCGCCGTGCTGCCAGAACCCGCCGGCCGGCCACCGTCGCCATCCTCGCCCGAAACCCATGACGGCGTTTGCGAACCAAGTTGCTGGGCTGGTAAGTACGCTTCACGGCCGACTTTCCGATTAGGGCATCTCTCTCGAGCGAAGGCCGCTATATAGTGGCGCCGGTGGGAGGCGTCAACGCCGGGTCAGGATAGCAAAGGATGTAACCTGCTCGCTTAAGCGTTGTCCATCGGCCTTCTTGAGGGGATCGG
>Ga0126383_10000531_pt1 | contig 21386 bp, 19 predicted proteins | sample PanSoiMetPlot_35_FD_96882 | JGI IMG/M metagenome (GOLD analysis project Ga0126383, IMG submission 96882) | Tropical forest soil microbial communities from Panama - MetaG Plot_35 | ecosystem: Environmental > Terrestrial > Soil > Tropical forest > Bulk soil | place: Panama | collected 2016-02-17
CAGCGCATGGCCCTCAGAGCGTACCGCCGAGCAGAGGGTGCCTCAAGTGACTCCGGGCGCAAAGACATCGTTACTCCTGTCACGGCCAACTGCTGACTGCGGGTACTTTCAGAAAAGCTCGGTGGCCGGCAGGCTTGAGCCGTGATAGAGATGAGCACATCCATGGCCCCTGCTGAGGCCGTATCCGAAGCGGCAGCCGATCGGCCGGCGATGGTCGTCGTCAGCGACCTCCACAAGTCTTACGGAACGGTGCATGCGGTCAGAGGCGTTAGCTTCGACGTCCGCCGGGGCGAGGTCTTCGGCCTGCTGGGGCCGAACGGAGCGGGCAAAACAACCATTCTCGAGATGGTCGAGGGCATGCTGCCAATCGACCGCGGGAGCGTCACGGTGGACGGCATCGACGTTGCCGTCGAGCCTGCGCGGGTGAGGCGGCGGATCGGCATCTCGCTCCAGAAGACCGCCTTCTTTGAGCGCCTGACGCTGGCTGAACTGCTTCGCCTTTTCGCCGACATCTACGGCGGGCGAGCGCGCGTCGATCGACTGCTCGAGCGAGTCGGGCTCCACGAGATGGCGTCGCGACAGGTGAAGACACTGTCCGGCGGTGAGCAGCAGCGGTTCGCCGTCGCCGTCGCGCTCGTCAACGACCCGCCGCTGTTGTTCCTGGATGAGCCGTCCACCGGCCTCGATCCTCACGCCCGTCGCGAGCTCTGGGAGCTCATCGAATTTCTGCGGTTGGAGGGCCGCTCCATCGTGCTCACGACCCATTACATGGAGGAGGCTCAGCACCTGTGCGATCGGGTGGCGATCCTGAATGCCGGGCGGATCCTGGCCCTGGACACGCCACAGCGCCTTATCCACCGGCTTCTGGCGACCGGCTTTCGCAAGGACGTGGTTTTGCAGCCAGCGGACCTGGAGGACGTGTTCCTCCAGTTCACCGGTCGGCAGCTGCGGGAGCGGTGAGATGAACGCCGAGCTTCGCGCATACCGGTCCCTGACAGCCGCCAACCTGAAGATGTATCTCAGAAATCCGATCGCTTCCTCTTCGCTCTTTCTGGTGCTGATCGCCATTCTGGTCCTGACGAAATTCCTGCTTAACGGGCAGGGGCCGCACACCAGGCTCGTGGTGGTCAATGCCTCCGGCAGCGCTCAGGCGGCAGCGCTCATGAAGGAGCTGAGAGCAGTCCCGAGCTTCGACGTCAGCGAGGCCTCTCCGGCAGACGCGCGGACGCTGCTGGACCAGGGCAAGTCCGACGTCGAGCTTGCCATCCCCGACGATCTTGGGCAGGCGGACGGCACCGGCCGGTTGGTCCCGGTCAGGTTGGCCGTCACCTACAGGGCTGGCACCGCCGGCGAGGCGAGCCTCCCGCTGCTCAAAGGAGTTGTGGAGACCTACGACGAGAGGGTGCTGGGCGAGATTCCAACCGTCTCGGTTACGGCCTCTGCCGTGCATACGCGAATCGGGGGAGCGATCGACTTCTTGCTCCCAGGTCTGGTGGCCTTCAACATCCTCGGCAGCGCGCTGATGCTGGCGGCGGGCACCTTCGCAAACTACAAGGCGACCGGAGTGCTCCGCCGCCTCAAGGCGACGGGCATGCGCTCGTCGGTCTTCGTCCTGGCCCATTCAACCTCCTCATTCCTGCTGGGGATGCTCCAGACGGCGGGGATCCTGATCGTGGCCGGACTCCTCTTCACGGTGCAGCTCGACGTTCTGTCGCTATTCCTTCTGCTGGCGCTCGGCTATCTCGTCTTCCTCGCCATGGGCCTCGCGATCAGCGGCTGGATCCGCGACCCGCAGAGGGCCACCGCCGTCGCCCAGACTGTGGCCTTCCCGATGATTTTCATCGCGCTGTTTTCTGCTGCCCTTCCTTCCAACATCACGTCCGTTACGAGGTTCCTGCCGGTTTCTTACATCACTGACGGCATGGAGCATCTAGGTGAGGGAGCCCGACTTGGAGCGATCGAACTGGACCTGATCTGGCTTGCTGGTTGGGCGGTCGCGCTGCTGGTCGCAGCGGGGCGCGTCTTCCGATGGGACTGAGAGCCAAGGGCGACTCTCCCCCGCGAAGTCGGGGGAGTACCCGGCGAAGCCGGGGGAGGGGGGTCCCGCGAAGTCGGGGGAGTACCCGGCGTGGCCGGGGGAGGGGGGTCCCGCGAAGTCGGGGGAGTACCCGGCGAAGCCGGGGGAGGGGGGTCCCGCGAAGTCGGGGGAGTACCCGGCGAAGCCGGGGGAGGGGGGTCCTTTCCAACCGGCGGACGATCGCCCCCCCGAGGTGTGCGGACAGAACGATGCGCTAGGTCATCGCGCCCCTCCCTCCGTCATGACAGCACCAGCGATCGACCGGCTCAGCGAACCCGCCAGGGCCGGTCGATGAAAGAAATCTCATGCTCACCTCATCCCTCGCACCATCGCCGGGCGGCAGCATCGGCGTGTGACGACCGACGACCGAGCCGGGTCCGGGACCAGCATCCGGTACCTCTGGCGCCGCAGCCGCCCGCTGCGGCTCGCGGCCACCCTGGCCGTCGCGGGTGCGGGCATCGACCTGGCCCGGCCATGGCCACTGCTGCTCGTCGTCGACAGCGCGGTCGACCGGCGGCCACCCGGCCAACCATGGGCCACGCTGCTCGCGCCCGTCGGCTACAGCCCTTTCGGGCTCACGCTCGCCGCCGGCCTGGCGGTGATGAGCCTGGCGCTTGCGGGCGCCCTGCTGAGCTTTCTGGGCTCATATCTGGCCGGCGCAAGCGCAGAACAGATCGGAGGCGACCTGCGCGCCGACCTGCACACGCGGCTCTTGAGCCTCTCCCCGGGCTTCCATGACCACCACCGCGCCGGCGAGCTGGCCGCGCGGCTCACCAACGACGTCAGCCGAGTGCAGGAAGCCCTGGCGGCGACCATGACAAACGTGCTGCCGCACTCCGTGACGTTGATCGGGACGGCCCTGGTGCTGCTTGCCATCAACCCTGCGATGGCACTCGCCGGCCTCGCGGTGGCGACCGCAGGGGCCGTGGTTGTCACGGACATGCGTAAAAGGCTGGTGGTGGCGCAGGTGGAGCAGCGTGACCGGGTGGCAGACGTACTGGCTCGAGCCGCCGAGGTGCTGCGCAATGTGCGCCTGGTTCAGGCGCTTGCCTACAAACCTGGTATCGAGCGCTCCTTCCGCGCCCGCAACCTGGACGTCGTGCGCTCGGGGCTGAGGGTGGCCGAACTGAACTCAGGCCACGAGCCGACCGCGGGCATCATCGTGGCGGCCGGAGCCACGCTCGTGCTCTGGATCGGCGCTTACGCCGTCCTGACTGGCGGGATGACTGTCGGCATTCTCGTGGTCGTCCTCTGGTATGTGATGGCGCTCTACTTGCCGGTCCGGTCGCTCACGTGGTTGACCTCGGTTCTAGGCAGGGGCGTTGCCAGCTGGGAGCGGGTGGCCGAGATCCTGGGCGGCGACGAGACGGCGTCCGACACAGATGAGGCGCCCATCTTGCCCAACCCTCGCGAGGCGATCGTTCTCCGGGGAGTTTGCTTCAGGTACTTCCCGACCCAGCCTGTTCTGAACGAGCTCGACCTACGTATTCCGGCAGGCGGCACGCTGTGCATCGTCGGCCCCACAGGAGCCGGCAAATCGACCCTACTGAGCCTCCTCGTGCGCTTCTACGATCCACAGGAGGGAGCCATCGAGGTCGACGGCGTGGACCTCAGATCGTTCGACCTGCCGTCGGTGCGGGAGCGCATCGCCCTGATCCCGCAGGACCCGGCTCTGTTCGATGGCAGCCTGCTGGAGAACATCGCCATCGGCCGGCCCAACGCCAGCCAGACCGACGTGATGGAGGCGGCACGCATGGCTCTGGTGCACGACTTTGCGCAAGCTCTGCCCGAGGGCTATCACTCCCGGCTCGGTGAGGGCGGTGCGCCGCTGTCGGCAGGCCAGCGGCGGTGCGTCGCACTGGCGAGGGCGCTGGTGCGCCAGGCTCCGATACTGCTGCTCGACGACCCGACAGCGGGGCTGGACGCCGACTCGGAGGCTCGCCTCCTCGCCGCCATCCGGCATGCTCCGGGACCTCGCACCGTGGTCATGGTCACCCAGAGGCTGACCGCCGCCTTTGAAGCCGACAGGGTGGTGGCCATTCGTGACGGCCGGATCGTGGAGGCCAGGTCGCCCGCGCCGCCGGCCCTGCCGCCGGCCGTGGCGGCTCAACCGGGCTAGCGGTGATGCACATCGAAGCACGCGACATCGATCCCGCACCGCGGTACGGGCCAGGGGACCGCATCTACGAGGGGCTCTTCGCGTGGGAGCGGCTCGGCGAGGGCACCCGGACCGAATCCTGGCTGGCCTGGAGCGTACCTCTGTGGAGCCACGTGGTCGTCAAGCTGCCGCATGAGGATCAGATCGACGATCGGCGAGCAGCCATCCGGCTGGGGCGCGAAGCCGGAACGCTTCGTCAGCTGGCCCATCCCGGCGTGCAGCGGCTGCTCGCCGATGGACACCGCGATCAGGTGCCTCACCTCGTTCTGGAGTACGTCGAGGGACCGACGCTGGCCACGCTGCTGGATGAGGACGGTACACTGCCGGCCGGCGACGTCGTCCGCCTCGGTATGCAGCTTGCCGCCTGCCTTCACTACGTCCACGGCAAGGGTCTAGTGCATCTCGACGTCAAGCCCGGCAACGTGGTCCTGCGCGAGGGCCGGGCCGTTCTGCTCGACTTCGACATCGCCCGGCCCGCGGGCCAACCCGCTTCCCGAGGCCGCCCACACGGCACCCGCGCCTACATGGCCCCAGAGCAGTGCGTTCGGGCCGCAGCCGACCCCAGGATGGACCTGTTCGCACTGGGCACGGTCCTCTACGAGCTTGCGACCGGCCGGCCGGCATTCGAGCGCGACCCGTCAGCTGAGTATTGCGAGTTCCCGCAGCTCCTTACAGCTCCCGCGCGGGCTCAGGTCCTCCACCCGTCACTGCCGGTTGCGGTCGACATCGCGATCCACGCCCTCCTGGAAAAGGACGCGAGCCGGCGACCTCAGACGGCACTGGAGACGCTGCAACTGCTCGCTGCTGCGCTGCCCCAGGGTGACGACGGCACCTGGCCGCCGTTCGTCGACGGCTTGCTGCAGACGGCAGCAGCATGGTCGGGTTCCAGTGAGAAGACTCTCATCTCGGTCTCATCGTGGGTGAGGACACGGGAGCAACGCTGATCCTCGTGATAATCAAGACCTGCCTGGCCGGCCTGGTCGTCGTGGCCGTCGCGACCCTCGGCCTGGCCGCGAGATCTGGGACCGTCCTGGCCCACGACTGCAACAATCCATGGCACATGTCGTCGAGTGGCTCGGACTCCCACCACGACGGCGGACACGACACCTGCCCGATCCTCCAGCCAGCTCCCACCGGCGCCGGCAAGCCGGTCTATACGCCGGCTCCGGCCCAGATGGGCGGTGTAGCGCCGGCCCTGCAACTGGAACCGACGCCCAGCGGCCAGGCGGCTGTCCTGGCTCCGCAGGCGCCCGCGCCTCGCCGGCCAGAGGCCGCCGGCATTGCACCGGGCGAAGGGTCGCGCGTCGCTGCAAGCTCGGGCGGCTCTGGCGTGTCCGGGCTTGCGCTCGCTCTCGTCGCAGTCGCCGTGATCACACTCCTGATGCTGATACGTGCCGGCTTCCGAGCGCGGCGGCGGCTTGGAGACGGTGTGGATGCAAGGTGGCCCGAGGCCTGAGGGAGCTCGAGGAATGGCCGGCTTCCTCCGGCCTTACCGGTTGCCGCTTCTACTGGCCGGCACGCTCGTTCTTGTCGAAACAGCTTTAGATCTGGCGCGTCCGTGGCCGTTGCTGATCGCCGTCGATCACGCTATCGCCCACCGGAGTCTGCACGTCAACGGGCTCCCGGCCCTCGATCGGCTGGACCCGCTGGCGCTGGGCGGCCTGGCGGCTGCTCTCATCGTCGGCCTGGCATCGGTCAGCGCCCTTACCGGGTACCTGACCTCTTACTTGACGGCTGCCGCCGCCGAGCGAATCGGAGCCGACGTCAGGGCGGAGCTTCACGCCAGCATGCTGCGTCTGCCGGCGCGCTTTCACGACCGCAACCGCACAGGCGATCTGACCACGCGGCTGACCTCCGACGTCGGCCGCGTTCAGGACATGCTCGTCGCCTGGCTGTCGAGCCTGCTGCCCAGAGGCCTGACGCTCGCAGGCATGCTGGCCGTCCTCTTCCTCGTCGACCCCGTGATGGCAGCGGCAGGCCTGGCCGTCATGCCCCCTCTGGCTCTGCTCGCCATCGCAAGACGGCGCCGTGTACGAGCTGCGCAGCACGACTACCGCGGCCATCAGGGAGCGCTCGCCTCGCATCTCACAGAGGTGGTCAGAGGTGTACGGCTGATCCAGGCGTTCGGCGCCGAGGCGCAGGCCCAGCACTCGTTCGCCGCCCGCAACCGCGACGCCCTCCAATCCAGTCTCCGTGTGCTCGACCTCGGCGCCCGTTATGGCCCGCTAGCAGACGTCCTGCTGGCCGTTGGCGCGGGCCTGGTGCTCTGGCTGGGCGTCGCCCGCGTGATCAGTGGGCGCATGACCGTTGGCGTGCTGCTGGTTGTGCTCTCTTACCTGGCCTCCATGTACAGCCCGGTGCGGTCCCTGACCGCCCTGGCCTCCACTTTCGCGAAAGGGGCGGCGAGCCGGGAGCGTATCCAGGAGATACTGGCCATTCCCGAGCGCGTGCCCGAACGCCGCGAAGCCCGCCGGCTCGTGGGGGTGGAGTCGGAGATCGCGTTCAGGGGCGTCCACTTCGCGTACAGGCCCGACGCTCCGGTGCTCTGTGGTCTCGACCTCGTGTTGCCGGCTGGCGCGATGGTCTGCCTGATGGGACGCAACGGCGCGGGCAAGTCGACCCTGCTGTACCTGCTGCTGCGCTTCTACGAACCCGATCGCGGCGCCATCGAGGTCGACGGCAGTGACCTTCGCGATCTGCAGCTGCGCTCGCTAAGGGAACGAATCGCCCTGGTGCCACAGGAGCCGTGGATCATCGACGGCAGCATCAGCGACAACGTAGCTCTCGGCAAGGCCGGGGCCACACCGGCAGAGATTCGTGAGGCCAGCCGGCTGGCGCTTGTCGATGAGTTTGCGGAGGCTCTGCCCGATGGCTACGGCACCGTCGTCGGCGAGGCTGGCGCTCTGCTCTCAGGCGGTCAGCGGCGCAGGCTGGCCATCGCCCGAGCACTGCTGCGCAAAGCACCCATCCTGCTTCTCGACGAGCCGACCAGCGGCCTGGACGCCGAGTCAGAGGCCGGCGTCCTGGCCGCCGTCCGGCGTGCGGCGAGGGGGCGCACGGTGATCATCGTCACTCACCGCCGGGACCTGGCCGCGGCCGCCGACCGGGTCGCGGTGCTCGAGCAGGGCCGCATCAAGGCGGAGGAGCAGGTAGAGGCGCGTACGGTGCGACACGAGCCGCGGGCGCCGGAGCTCATTTCAGCAACAAGGAGGTGATAGGAGATGTCCCGCAGAGGCGGAAAAGTCAAAGGAAGCGCCGTCGTGTTCAAGTCGCATGGCCACAAGACCAGCCATCGAACTACAGTGACGCGACGGACCACGGTCACCCGGACGACCAGGTAGGTGGAGGGGCGGGGGCGGCGAGTTTCGCCGCCCCCATACAGCTGGAGGTTAGAAGGCACTGAGTAACCCGCGCCGTTATCTTCCCTGGGGCCTACGCGTCGTGCTTCTACGTGGACAGGCGGTCCTGCTGCTGGCCGTGGGCGTTCTGGTCGGAGCGGTGCTCGCCGGCATCTTTGTGACGAGGGACGGGCTGCGAGGGCCGCTCGGCCGTACGGTCGCCGACTTCGTCGCGCCGCCCCACAGCGGTCTCCCCGCAAGCATCGAGGTTGGCCCGAGCCCGGATAGAGCGACGGCGGGGTCGCAAGCAAGAGGGCCCGTGGGTACGACTCCCTCCCCCACTCCCACACACCCGATTCGTCCGACGCCGTCCGCCGGCCAGGTCACCGTCGTGCCTCCCCCCGTGTACACCTACTATGACCACGGCCACGGGGGTAGTGACGACAGCGGCGGCGGCCATCACCGCTGAGCCGTGCTCATCCTGGTCGTCGAGGACGAGCCGCGGATCGCGTCGTTCCTGCGCAAGGGATTGCTGTCGGAGGGCTATGCGTGCATCGTGGCCCAGGATGCCGAGAGTGCGCTGACGTATGCCCAGGCCGAGCCTGTGGAGCTGGTGCTGCTCGACCTGATCCTTCCCGACCGTAGCGGGATCGACGTGCTCCGCTCGCTGAGAGCACGCGACCCGCGGCTGCCCATCCTTGTCCTGACAGCCAAGGACGACGTCGACTCCAAGGTCAGCGGCCTCGACCAGGGCGCCGACGACTACCTGACCAAGCCCTTCGTCTTCGACGAGCTGCTGGCGCGCATCCGCGCTCTGTTCCGCCGCGACCAGGCGAGCGCAGTCGAGCTGCGTGCGGGCGGGCTGGTCCTGGACCTGAAGCAGCGGTCGGTGCGAGCAGCTGGAGCCAGGGTGCCGCTGACGCTGCGGGAGTCCGCGCTCCTCGAGCTCTTCGTGCGCCACCCCAATCAGGTCCTCTCCCGCGCGCAGATCACGAGCAATGTATGGCCATACGAGTCCGAATCGGAGAGCAACGTCGTGGATGTGTACGTCCGCTACCTGCGACGCAAGGTCCCATGGCCGGACGACGTCGGACTGGAGACTGTGAGAGGCGCCGGGTACCGTCTCAAGGTTAGCTGACATGCGTCCTCCCAGCCTTCGGTTGAGGCTGACGCTGCTCTGGGGCGCGGTGTCACTGGTCGTGCTGCTCGGGCTCCAACTGCTGGCCCTGGCCGTGCTCAACGCACAGCTGTTGGGCGAGCTCGACCGCGACCTCGCGCTCGAGGCTCGACAGTACCAGCAGAGCGTGGCCGGCGCCAGAAACCTGGCTGACCTTCAGCAGCGAGCGACGGCGTTTCTGGCGGAGGACTCCAGCGCCGGCACGGGGCTGGCGGCCGCCTACGTTATCAGCTTCGTGGACGGCACCCTGGTGACCAACACCCAGGACATGGACCTCCGTGCAACCATAGCCTCGGCCCAGCGCGGCCCGGGCCAACCGATCACTGTCAGTGACGCCCGCCTCGGAGACTTCCGGGTGGCCGTGATACCGATCGAACAGAATGGGCGGCGGCTCGGCGAGTTTCGGATCGCGCTTCCGCTCAGCGGCGCAGAGAGCACTGTTCGCAACCTGGTGACCCCGATGCTGGTCGGCAACGCCCTTCTGATCGGACTGGGCGGGGTGCTTGCATACAGGGTGATCGGTGGTGGACTGGCCCCTGTACGGGCCATCACCGCGACGGCGGCCGGTATCAGCGACGGCGACCTGAGCCGCCGCATCGGCTATCAGGGTCCGCGCGACGAGGTGGGCCGGCTTGCCGAGACGTTCGACGCCATGCTGGCTCGCTTGCAGAGCGCCTTCGAGCAGCGGCAGGCCTTCTACTCGCTTGCTTCGCACGAACTGCGGACGCCGCTGACGATCGTTCGCGGTCACCTGGAGGTACTGCGCCGTCAGGACCAGCCGAGCGTCCAGGAGGTCCGCGAGACCCTCGACATCGCCCTCGAGGAGCTGGCGCGCATCACCGCCGACGTCAACGACATGCTGCTCCTGGGGCGAATGCTGCTCGGCCAGCCGGGCGAGATGGAGGAAGTCGATGCGGGGACTGTCTTGCGCGACGTTCACCGCCGTGCCAGGGGCCTGGCGGTCCGCGATTGGCAGCTGGACGTCGCCGGTCCGGCGCCAGTTCGAGCCGACGCCGAGCAGCTCAGCCGGGCGCTGTTCAACCTGGTGACCAACGCCGTGCGGCACACGCCCGAGGGAGCCCAGGTCCGCCTGGCCTGCATCCCCTCCGCCGAGTGGGTTCGGCTCGACGTCGCCGACGCGGGCGACGGCATCCGGCAGGTCGACCTTGTGCACATATTCGCGCCCTGGCACCGCGCCGGCGAGCGTGACGGCAGTGTCGGCGGGCTCGGTCTGATGATCGTGCGCGAGGTGGCCAGGGCACACGGTGGTGACGTCGAGGTGCGAAGCCAGGAGGGCGCCGGCACCACCTTCACGATCTGGCTGCCGCTGGAGCTTGAGGCGACCCGTCCGCACGCTCTTGAGCACCGCGGATCAGGCGCGGGTGGTCTGCGCGGCTTGCCTGCGCAGTGACGGATCCAAGCGCCACTATTTGAAGAGGCAATGGATAGAGCAGCGGCCCTACGGTTGGGTCGCGTATCAACCCTCGTCGACCCCGGCCTCCTTGCGATGGTCGCGGTCCTGACGGCAGCGGTGGCTGTCCGAATGACAGTCCTGAGCGGTGGCCAGATCGACTACGACGAGGGCGTCTACTGGCAGTCGCTCCGGGGGCTGGCAGCAGGTCGCCCACTCTTCTCGTCCGTGTACAGCTCGCAGCCGCCGGGCTTCCTCGTTCTCATGATGCCGGCACACATCCTGGGAGGCGGTTCCATTGTCGGTGACCGTCTAGGCATCCTCGCCTTCTGGGTGGTAGGGCTCATAGGCGCCAGCCGGCTGGGCGACCTTGCCGGCTGCCGCTGGGCCGGACTGGCGGCGGTCATGCTTTTGAGTGCAGACCCGCTCTTTTTTCGTGAGTCGGTCACGCTCCAGGCGGACGCCCCGGCTGTGGCGCTGGCTCTGGTTGCAGCCGGCCTCGCCGCGGACTCGAGGCGGCGAACCGGCCGACCTGCCCTCCTGCTGGCCGCGGCGTCCGGGGCGCTTATCGCTACCAGCGTGCTGACGAAGCTGCTGACGATACCCGCCCTGCCTGCCGTCGCCATTCTGCTGACAGCGCCAGCCGTCTCACGGGGGGCCCTGGCTCGATCGGCCGGCGGGGCCCTGGGGGCTGCCGCAGCATCGGCGGCGCTTCTCCTGCCTTTCGCCGGCCGATGGCCTCAGATTTGGGGTCAGGTGATCGGCCTGAACCTCCACGCGCGGGGACTGCCAGTTGGAGGAATCGACCTCTACACGATGGCGCTCGAGGTGCCGCTGGCCATTGTGGGGATCGCCGGATTTCTCACCGCCTTGCGACGCGCTCCGCTCCTGGCGGTGTCCTGCGCGAGTTGGGCCCTTGCTGCGATCGCCCTGCTGGTCGTACACCGCCCCCTCTGGCCGCACCACGCTGTCGTGCTGATCGCGCCACTCGCACTGCTCGGCGGCGCGGCCGTCCACCTTGTGCACACCCGGCCAGAGCGGGTACGCGCAGCAGTGATGATCCTGATGGCGCTGATGCTCGCTTCCGCGCTGCTCGTTCATGCTCAGCAGACACCGGACACCTCCAGGCAGCGGGCGGTCACTGCGCTTCAGAGGCTGACGGCGCCTGGCGACTTCGTGATCAGCGACGACCAGTACACCGTCGCACTCGCCGACCGCGATGTGCCGCCGGAGCTCGTGGACACCTCCAAGGTCCGCGTCCTGTCCGGCGATCTGATCACCGCGGAGATCGCGGGCATCGCCGGTAGATCTCGCGCGCGCGTCATTCTCGTTGACGATCGCTACGTCTCGCTGTCCCTTCTCCCCGGCTTTCAAGAATGGGCGAAAGAACAGTTCCCGGTTGTGAAGCCGCTTGGCGGCGGCCGCGTCCTCCATGTGAAGAGAAGCCGCCGGCCGACGGCCCAACCACCGGACTCGGAACGAGCTCAGCGGCCGGCCGGACCGATAGAGAGACCCGACCTGAGCGGGAGGGCGCGGTGGACGCGAGCTGGTCGAGCGAGGCGGTGAGCTGTTCCAGTCACTCGCCGCCGTTGAGACCCACGAGTCCACGAGTGCGCGCCGCCGCCGGACGGCGTCGAGTTGTCGTCCACTGCCCGCACGTCCCTCGAACGTAGGAGGACGCGTAAGCCGGACCCGTCCAACCGAACGATCACGCACAGATAGCCCAGGTGTCTGTGTGGTTCGGCAACGATCGTTCCCGTTGGGCGCCGATCGACGCGCAAGTAGACGCGATCGCCGACCTTAACTGTCAAGGGAGATCATCCTCCGCCCCGACAGCACGAGGCCTTGATGCTTCTCCTTGCCCTTTGACGCCAGTTCTGACACAATCGTGCACCTCCTCAAGCGATATGGATGAAGAGTGCGACTATGCTGGTCTCTTACAAATTATTGCTTCTTCAGAGACATTATAGAGCATGCTGCTATGCATGTGACAACACATCTGCCGCGGCTCCAACCCGGGACGGCTCTGATCCATGAGGTCGAAGAACGATCACCTTCCATTCGGCGTGGCAGGGCACGACCAGCTCGGATAGCAGGCTGCCCCTGTTGACAGCCGAACTCTCCGTGATGCATGTTGATGCAAAGACGCATATGGGAGCAACGAGGGGCAACGCCGAGGAGCTCGGCCGAGCACTTGCCCGCGCGAGGGCGGAACGCGACCTCACGCAGCGTGGCCTGGCGGCCAAAGCGGGCCTCAGCCCGAGATCGGCGGGCAGCATCAGCCGGCTCGAGAAAGGGTTCGGTGGTATCCCCCACCGATCGACGCTGGAGCGCTATCTGCGAGCGCTTGAGCTCGATGACAACCGCCGCCGGGAACTGCTGTCGCTCGCGGGCTACGCGGAGGAGATCGCCACCACAGCGAACTGGGACGCTGTCGTGCGCCTGCTGGGGGAGTGCGCCAATCCGCATCCGCTCAATCACCTCGATCTCGAGGCCCTGGGACCCCAGGCTCTGTTCGAGCATGGGCATCTGCTGGAACGCTTCCAGGTGGCCGAGGCAGCCGTGACCCTCCTGCGTGTCACGGCCGGTTCCCGGTCGAAGATGGAAGGGGCTGTCACAACCAGCAGCGGGCTTCCCTACGCGCTCGGCATCAGTCTCCTCGGAGCAGACGACCACTTCGACGAGGACCTCGCCGCCCGCTGGGAGAGCGGGCTGGGCCTGGTCCTTCAGACCGGCGCGCGGGTGGTCGAGGTATTCGACCTCGGCACCGACGCAACGTACGCGGTTGACGTCGTGACGAAGATATTGAGACGGCTGGCGATTGCCCCTGAGGTCGACTATCAGGCGCGCTATTTCTCCATGGACCCAAGCCGCAGGTCGCCGGCTAACGTTCTCGTGGCGCCTGGCCTGGCGGGCTTGCTCTTGGGGGCAAGTCGCGATGCCGATGTCGGCTCCGGCCCAGATATGGCCCTCACGTTCAGGGCGCCGGCCGGTCGTCAAGAAGAACTTCAGCGGCCGGGACTGTCCTTCCTGGAGGGCCAGTTCGAACGCATCCGGCGCCGGGAGAGTAAGCGGCTGCTGCGCGTGTTCAGCTGGCCCTGGAAGGTGGAGTCCGGACAGGGCCAGGCCGAAAAGGCCCTCGAGTGGGAGGCCGACGTTGCCTACGACGAGGAGTCAGAAGCTGATCATTATCAGGTCAAGAGGGGTCTGACCCGCCTGCTGGTCCCGCAAGACATCTGGCTGAAGCGAGTCCAGGAGGCCTGGCAGGGTCATGTGGAGGTGCTCAACCACCTGGACCGCCACGCGGCCTACCGCAAGCAGCGTCAGCGCGCGTTCATGAGCCAGCTGGGTCGCTTTCACCACAGGTCGGTCGCCACCCGGGCGGCGATTGAAGCGCTCGTCGATCACGGCGACGCCACGAGGCTCGACGACATGCTGGCCGGTCCAGACAAAACGCCGCTGCCGCCCGACGTGGTGCGCAGGGTTCTCGAGTCTCTACTCGAGCACATGCGCAACGGCTACGAGCTGGCGCTCCTGGACGGTACCGAGGCGCGGCAGCTGCCCATCTTTGAATGGGCGGTGAAGGATCGTCGGGCCGTGTACCTGGAGGTGCACAGCAACAAGAGCCAGCTCCGCATCATCCTGCAGCCAGACGCGCTGGTCAGGATCTTTCGCGCCTATTTCAACGACTTCTGGCAGAGGCTGCCCCTGGCGGCCAAGAACCAGCGGCTGGTCCAGCAGTACATACGCGACCAGCTGACCAGGCTGACCGGCACCGCCTGACCTTGCCTAGGCAATCAACTAGAGGTCACCAGGCGACCTCGGTCACCTCCAGCCGCTCCCCCACATCGCCGGCCATCACGAACGAGCCAGGCCCCCGGTCGACCACCGCGCCGGCCGCCGAGGCGCCCGCCAGCGCCGCCGCCACATCCGGAGTCCGGTACGTCACCCAGGCGATGCCGGGTGGCGCCGGCACCCCGAGCAGAGCAGCCGGGAACGACTGCACCTCGATGGTGCCCAGTCCGGTCCCCTCCCCACCGCCTTTCAACAGCCTCAGCGCCGCCTCATCCCCCTCCGGCACCCCGAAGAGGCGGTGCCACTGGCCCGAGCGCCAGGACACCTCGAGTAATGTCTCCAGGCCGAGAGCCCGCTGGTAGAAGCCTGATGTGCGATCCAGATCCGGTGTTCGGAGGCCGACCGAGAAGACGGGCCCGACCTCGGCGTCGGCTCGGGTGAAGCGCCGGCCGTGGGGCTCTGTCAGCGCCATCGTGAACCCCATGAGGAGGCCGCCCGGGCCCCATGCCAGGGTGGCCCGGTGGACGTTGCTGCCCCGCTCGGTCAGGTCGAAGGTCACCGGCAGTGTGCGCATCCGGAACTCGGGTGATGCTGCCAGGCGGTCTGCGAGCCCGTCCACGTCGCGCACGACCAGCTCGACCGAGGCCCAGCCTGAGCGCAGGTCTTCGACCGGCGCAGCCTCTGGTCCCTCGAGGAAGCGAATCATGCCCCGGTCTGCGCCGCGCGCGGCTACCGTGACGTAGCGGCCCCTGGGATGGAGGGTGCCCGACGTGTGGCGTCGCAGGCCGAGCGCCGTCTCGAGCACAGACGCAGCCCGCCCTGGATCGTGGACCAGGACCGTCGCTCCCTGGAGGGCCGTCACGAGCGGCCGTGGCATAAGATGCAGCTGATTGTCTGACATTTCGGGCCGCGACGATGCGGCCGTCGAGGGGCTGATCCGCAGCATCTACGAGGCGTTCGCGAAGGGGCAGGTGAACCGGATCGAGGAGGCGCTTGTCTCCGACTGCACGGTCTGGGACGTGTTCACGCCGCGGCTGATCCGGGGGCGCGAGGAGCGTGCCAGGTTCCACGCGATGGACCAGGAGCAGATGCTCTCGCGGGGACCGTTGAGCTGGCGCCTCGGCGAGCTGCTCGTGGACGTGTGGGGCGACGTAGCCGTGGCCCGCTACATCCTCGACTTCGAGTATCTACCGCCGCGCCCGTTCGCAGGTTCGGTACGCGTCACCGACGTCCTCCGCCGGCTCGACGGCCGCTGGCTGATCGCTCACCACCACGAGGGTCTGGTGCCGGCTGGGCCGCCGTGAGAGCCGGCGTGGTGCTGGGGGTAGCCGGGTTGCCGCTGCGCCGCTCGCTCGAACTGGCGGCGCGAGCGGAGGCTGCCGGCTGCGAAACACTCGCGGCCGGCGAGGCGACGTACGACAGCGTCGCGGTGTGCGGGCTGCTGGCCAGCGTCACGACGCGCGCGCGCATCATGACCACGGTGATGACCTGGGCACGGCCTCCGGCAACAGCGGCGCTAGGCGCCGTCACTCTGGCCGAGATCGCCGAGGGTCGCTTCGCTCTGGGCCTCGGCACCATGCCCGCCGCCTGGAACCGGGATCACTATGGCATCGACTCCGGGCGGTCCGTGACCCGCCTGCGCGAATACGTGGCCTGCCTGCGCGGAGCTCTGTCGGCCACGCCAGACCGGCCGTTTTCCTTTGATGGCGAGTTCTTCAAGATTCGTGAGTACTCGCGAACGTGGCCGCCGCCGTGCCAGGTCGCGATCCATCTGGCGGCGACCCGGCCGCGCATGGCCCGGCTGGCGAGCGAGGTGGCCGAAGGCGTGCTCTACAACGTGATCCACACCCGGGCCTGGCTGCGCGACGTGCTGGAGCCCTCGGTGACCGCCTCCGCCCGGCGCATCGAGCGGGGGGTGATGCTGCGCGTCGTCCCCCACGCAGACGGCGGTCGGGACCGGGCCCTGGAGCAGGCTCGCATTGCGGTCGCGCCCTATCTAAAGGTCCCCTACCTGGCCGATGTCCTCAACCACCACGGATGGTCGCCCGAGGCGGCCACCGGGCCGGCCCTCGAGGAGCTTGTGCTGGTGGGCACCGTGCCCGAACTGTTGGAGCGGCTCGTAGCCTACCAGGAGCTGGTCGATTGGGTGCTGCTGGCGCCGCCCCGGATGCTGGCCGAGGCCGAGATGGAGGGCTGGTACGCGACGGTGCTCGGCGAGCTGCTGCCGGCGCTCAGGGTGCGCTCTGCTGCAGCTCGCCTCGGATCTGCCTCTTGAGGATCTTGCCGGCAGCGTTGCGCGGCAGAGCCGTCACGAAGCGAACTTCCTTGGGCAGCTTGAAGCCGGCGAGCTCGCCGCGAGCGAATTCGACCAGCTCCGCCGGTGCCACGGGTTCCCTGCGGGGCACCACCACAGCCACCACCTTTTCGCCCCACTTCTCATCGGGCACGCCCACGACCGCGACGTCCGCCACCGCTGGGTGCTTGTGGAGGACCTCCTCGACCTCGCGCGGGTAGACGTTGACGCCGCCTGTGATGATCAGGTCGCGCACCCGGTCCACGATGTAGACGTAGCGGTCCTCGTCCAGCATGGCGATGTCGCCGGAGCTGACAAAGCCGTCTTCGCTGGTGGCCTGGCGGGTCGCCTCAGGGTCGTCCAGATAGCCTCGGAAGACCATGGGCGAGCGGCTCCAGAGCTCCCCCGGCTCTCCGGTGCCCACCGGTTCACCCTCTGCGTCGAGCACACGGACCTGCGTCATGAACCAGGGTGGGCCCACGCAGCGCTCTTTGCGCAGCTGGTCTGGGGGTCTGAGATTGGTGACGATCGAAGCCTCCGTCGATCCGTACAGCTCGTGCAGCCCGGCCGTCGGGAAGTTCTCGATCGTCCAGACCTTGGCCTGCTGCGGAAGCGGCGCCGCGTTCACGTAAATCGTCGCCAGCGAGGACGTGTCGTGGCCGGTGACGACCGCCTCCGGCAGGGCCCGAAGCATCTGAATGTGGGCGGGCACCAGGAAGACCGAGCTCGGCCTGTGGCGCTCCACCGTGTCGAGAAGAAGCTCGGGGTCGTAAGCGCGCAGCATCGCCACTGTGCCACCGGTGACGCACGCCGCGTAGGCGAAGGCGAAGCCGGCGCCGTGGTACATGGGCGCCACCCCCAGCGTCATTCGGCCCGGGCCCAGCCCCCACTCCAGGGCTGTCAGGTAGAAGGTGATGGCCCGCGACCGGTGGCTGATGACGACCCCCTTGGGCTTGCCGGTCGTACCCGCCGTATAGCAGATCGTGAAGGGATCGGTCTCCGGGACCTCGACGGTGGGATCAGCGGGCCGTGCGGCCTCGAGGAACGTCTCGTAGCCGCCGCCCACCCCCACGACGCGCTCGATCCCCGCCGCCAGCATCCCCGGCTCGGCCACGTCTCGCAGGGCCTCGTCGAGGATCACGGCCCGGGAGCCGGAGTGCCTAAGGATGTACGCGACCTCGGGGGCCGTCAGCCTGGGGTTCACGGGGACCGACACCAGTCCCGCCTTGGCCAGGCCGCACGCGATCTCGCAGTACTCGAGCCGGTTTCCCAGCAGCACGGTGACCCTGTCCCCCGTGGCAAGGCCGAGCGCCAACAGGCCCTGGGCCAGCCTGGACGAGCGCTCGTCCAGGGCAGCGTACGTCAGCGAGCGGTCGCCGTCGACGACCGCGGTAGCCCGCGGGGTGGCGACGGCGAACTCGCGTATTCCGTTGGCGATGTTCAGCTCGGCGCCGTTGCTGCGCGTCCCCAAGGCAGTGGCCTAGGCTGCCCCGGCGAAGAGCTCGAGCAGCGCATGCTGGCCCTGGCGGGTGACTTCGGCCGGGACCATGTGCGTAAGTGGGCTGAGCTTGACGACGTCGGCCAGACCCTCGTAGCGGGACAGGCGCTCGCTCACCTCGTCCGGCTCGCCGGCCAGCGTGAGGGCGTCCACCATCGCGTCAGGCACGGCCCTGGCCATGCCGACCTCGTCGCCGGCCCGGAAGCACTCCTGGATCGACCGCGCTTCGGCCCCGAAGCCGTGAAAGTCGAAGAAGTCCTGGTAGGACCGGACGGTCGCGTAGAAGGCGACCAGGCGTGCTGCCCAGCGCTTTGCGGCTCGCCGGTCGCGGTCAACGTGACAGACGGCCGACGCCACTACTACGAGGCGGGTGCGGTCCCGGCCCGAGCTCGCAAGCCCTTCGTCTAGGAGTGGCAACGCCCTCTCGCGCAGGTAGGCGGGTGAGTTCAACTCGTGGGAGATCCAGCCGTCCGCAATGCGACCCGCGGTTCGCAGCATGACGGGGCCCACAGCGGCCAGATAGATCGGGATCGCGCCGCGCACCGGCGGCCAGGGCCGCTCGTAGCCACGGACGCGCACCGACTCGTACTCGCCTTCGAAGTCGTGCGCCTCGCCGGTGTGGGCAGCCGCTATCACACGCCGGATGATCCGTACGGTCTCTGTCATGTGGCGGCCTGGCCTGCCATACGCAGCGTGGTGCCAGTCTTCTGTAAGCCGGCGCACCCCGGCCCCCAGACCCAGCATGAAGCGGCCGCCCGCCAGGTCGTCCAGGTCCAGCGCGGTGAGGGCGGTGATCATCGGGCTGCGCACGAAGGCGAGGGCGATGCCGGTGCCAACCCTGACCCTGGAGGTGGCGCAGCCGATCGCCGCCGCGGTAACGAAGGCGGTACGGTGCAGCTCGGTCGTCCAGACGCTGTCGAAGCCGGCGTCCTCCGCCGCACGGGCGGCGGCGATTAGCTCGGCCATGGTCTCCCCCCAGGGCGTGAGGGCAAGCCTCACGCCTCCGGCCAGCCCGTCTTCGCCTTGATCGCCATAACCGGCTTGAAAGGTAAACGTCAGACATTTAGGCGTCAACCTGGCTACCCTCGGAGCGTGAGGGCTGCCCTCGAGTGGCAGGAGATCACCATCCCGGACGGCTCGCCGGCGGTCACCGTGGCCCGTTTGCGCGAGGAGGCGGGAGGCGCCTTCTGGGCCCTGGTTCGGTTTCCGGCCGGCTGGTCTCGGCCGGTCACCGGTCACTACCTGGTCGACGAGGAGTTCTGGGTGCTCGAGGGTGACCTGGTGATGAACGGCGTCACGTATCGCCCGGAGCAAGGTGCCTACCTCGGTGCCGGCACGCCGCGCAGCGACACCCGCTCGGAGGCCGGCGCTCTTGCCATCGCCCGCTTCGCGGGACCCGCGACCTGGGTCCGGGCGGATTGAGCGTCGACCTGGACGCGTCCCGGCGGCCGCGGCTCAGCACCGCCAGCCGGGTCTTCGCGCCCTGGCCTGGCGCGCTTGACCGCTAAATGTCTGACCTTTAGGCTGGCAGCGTGCCCGGTTCTCACGTCGCCTACCTCCAGGTGGCCAACGAGCTGCGCGAGCAGATCCTGGCCGGCGAGCTCTCCGCGGGCGAGCGGCTGCCCACCGAGGCCGAGCTGTGTCAGCGCTTCGGAGTCAGCCGGAGCACGATCCGGGAGGCACTGCGGATGCTCTCCTCGCAGCGCCTCGTTGCCACCAGAAGGGGTGTAGGTGGCGGCAGCTCGGTGGCCCAGATCCGGCACGATGACGTTACAGACATGCTCCGCGAGAGCATCGAGCTTCTGGCCAGCACCGAGGGAGCCACCGTGGCCGAGCTGATCGAGGCCCGCGAACTGCTCGAGGTGCCGGCTGCGCGCCTGGCGGCGTCGCGCCGCTCCGAGGAGCAGCTGGAGCGCCTGAAGGCCAGTCTGCCCGGCTCGCTCGAGAGCGTGGATATGCGTCAGATATTCGAGGTCAACCGTTCCTTTCACGACATCCTTCTGGAAGCCTCGGGGAACCGGCTCCTGCGCGTGGTGACCGAGCCGCTGTTCAGCGTCATGCAGACGCGTTTCCTGCGTGACCGGGCGAGCAGAGAGTTCTGGCAGCGCGTCATGCGCGAGCACGCGAAGATCCTGGAAGCCGTGGAGCAACGTGACCCCAAGCAGGCCGGCCGTGAGATGGAGTATCACCTCGTGCACTTGCGCGCGACGTACGAGGCAATCGACTCCCGTCTGCGGAGCGAGTGTTGATGCTGCCGCTCGAGGACGTGCGCGTGGTGGCCGTCGAACAGTACGGCGCGGGTCCGTTCGGCAGCCTCCACCTGGCCGACCTGGGCGCCGAGATAATCAAGATCGAGGACCCTCGCACGGGCGGCGATGTGGGCCGCTACGTGGTGCCGCACCAGGAGGGCGAGGACAGCCTCTTCTATGAAACCTTCAACCGCAACAAGAAGAGCCTTTCGCTCGACCTCTCGACGGGGGCCGGGCGCGAGGTCCTGCACGACCTGGTTCGGGTTTCGGACGCGGTCTACTCCAACCTGCGCGGCGACATTCCCGAGAAGCTGGGGTTGACCTACGGGCAGCTTGCCTCCGTCAACCCCAGAGTCGTGTGCTGCTCTCTATCGGGCTTCGGCCAGAACGGACCACGTCGAGCAGAGCCCGCCTACGACTACGTCCTGCAGGGCATCGCGGGCTGGATGAGTCTGACCGGGGAGCCCGAGGGCCCGCCCACAAAGTCGGGACTCAGCCTGGTCGACTATTGCGGCGGATTCGTTGCAGCCCTGGCCCTGGTCACCGGCGTCCACGCCGCCCGGCGAGAGGGCACAGGCATGGATTGCGACCTGTCGCTGTTCGATGTCGCCGTGAACCTGCTGAGCTATCAGGCCACCTGGCACCTCAACGCCGGCTACCGACCGGTTCGCACCTCGCACTCGGCTCATCCGTCGCTGGTGCCCTTCCAGAACTTCGAGGCGAGCGACGGCTGGATGGTCGTGAGCTGCGCAAAGGAGAAGTTCTGGCGCCGCTTGACCGAGGTGATCGAGCAGCCGGAGCTCGCCGACGACCCCCGCTTCATCAACTTTGTCGCCAGGAGCGAGAATCGGGACGCGCTGATTCCGCTGCTGGTCGAGGTCTTCAGGACTCGGCCGCTGGAACACTGGCTGCCTCGACTGGCCGCGGCCGGCATCCCGAGTGGCCGGGTCAACACGCTGGAGCAGGCGCTGGTCGAGCCGCAGACGGAGGCGCGCCGGATGCTGATTGAAACTGAACATCCCCGCTGGGGCGGCATTCGCAGCCCGGCCACGCCGGTCAGGGTCGGCAGGCCGCGGACCCGGCACCGGCGGGCACCCCGCCGCAACGAGGATGCCGACCAGCTGCTGGCGGGCCTCCTCGGGTACGACGACACCCGGCGGCGCGAGCTGCGGGAGGCGGGCGCTTTCGGTGTGCAAGGGGAGGCAGGCCTCCCCTTCCAGAACCCCTCCCTAGGCGCCGCGTCCGGGAGGCGCGAGTGACAACTCAATCGGCCCGGGGGACCCGGGGCATGCAAGGGGAGGCAGGCCTCCCCTTCCGGAACCCCTCCATGAGGCACCGCGTCTGGGAGGCGCGTGTGACAACTCATTCGGCCCGGGGGACCCGGGGCATG
>Ga0126383_10000532_pt1 | contig 21386 bp, 22 predicted proteins | sample PanSoiMetPlot_35_FD_96882 | JGI IMG/M metagenome (GOLD analysis project Ga0126383, IMG submission 96882) | Tropical forest soil microbial communities from Panama - MetaG Plot_35 | ecosystem: Environmental > Terrestrial > Soil > Tropical forest > Bulk soil | place: Panama | collected 2016-02-17
AAGTGAAATGGCTCTTTTGAAAGAACAAATAGATGAAATTATTGATGGTTCGCGATTTCCGGCTGTATATTTGGGGTACAACATTTTTCATCGACGCCTTCAACATTGAGCGGCATGCCGATTTTTGCTATATTGTCGGCGGACGCACAATGGGATACGATCTGCACTGCCGAACACATAATGGCGCAGACTAAAGCGCGGACGACAAAGCGCAGAATATGGTCGCCGCGATACGCCATGGCTTTAATATCCATGGATGCACGTTGGTACGCGAGGCACGGTCAAGGTATCGGCCTAAGCACCGTCAACCGGCCGACAAAAGGCCGTCCCACCGCAGGCGCGGATTTTTGGTGACACAGCTACATAATTCCGGAAAGTCTCTTACCCCTGCGATTGTCCAACAATTCCTTCCCCTAGCATTGTTGGCCGCCGACATTGCCTCCGTTACAGTCGTCTAGATCGCCGGAAGACAGCCGCAGAGTACGCTAATGGCGAAATTTCGCACCCTCGACGACATCGATGTCCGCGGCAAGACCGTGCTGTTGCGGGCTGATCTAAACGTGCCGGTAAAGGACGGCGTTGTGACCGACGCAACCCGGATCGAGCGGCTCGCGCCGACCGTCGAGGCGCTGGTCGGCAAGGGGGCCAAGATCGTCGTCATGTCGCATTTCGGCCGCCCCAAGGGTAAGCCGGACCCGGCTTTCTCGTTGAGGCCGCTGGTCGAGCCGCTGGCGAGAGCGATCGGCGGCCGCGATGTCGCCTTTGCGCAGGATTGCATCGGCGAGGAGGCGAAACGGGTGGTCGGCGCTCTGCGGCCGGGGCAGGTCGCGCTGCTCGAAAATCTCCGCTTCCACAAGGGGGAAGAAGCCAATTCACCCGATTTTGCCCGCGCCCTCGCCGAACTCGGCGACGTCTATGTCGACGACGCGTTCTCCGCGGCCCATCGCGCGCATGCTTCGATCGACGCGCTCGCGCGCTTGCTCCCGGCTGCGGCCGGGAAGCTGATGCAGGCCGAACTCGATGCATTGACCGCCGCTCTCGACCGCCCGGCGCGGCCGGTTCTCGCCCTCATCGGGGGTGCCAAAGTGTCGACGAAACTCGACCTGTTGCGTTTCATCATCGGTAAGGTCGACCTCCTGGCGATCGCCGGCGCGATGGCAAACACGTTGCTGCTGGCCCAGGGCAGGGAAGTCGGCCGCTCGCTCTGCGAGCGCGACATGGCCGAAACCTCGCGCCAGCTTCTCGCCCTGGCAGCAGAGCGGAACTGCCGTGTCATTCTCCCGGAAGATGCAGTGGTCGCCACCGAACTGGCGCCGGGGGTTGCGACCCGCGAGGTCGAGATCGCTGCCGTGCCGCAGGATGCGATGATCCTCGATATCGGCACAAAGACCGTGGCGACCATCGGTGCCGCTCTCGACGGGGCCCGCACTCTCGTCTGGAACGGGCCGCTTGGCGTATTTGAGACGCCTCCTTTCGACTGCGGCACGACCGCGGTCGCCAAGCGAGTCGCTCGGCTGACGCGGGCCGGGAAATTGCTTAGCGTCGCCGGTGGCGGGGATACCGTCGCGTCGCTCGCCTTGGCTGGGGTCACGAACGAGCTCACATATGTCTCCACCGCGGGCGGCGCCTTTCTCGAATGGCTCGAAGGCCGCGAGCTGCCCGGCGTTGCTGCACTTACCGACGCAGCGCGAGGATCCGAAAGATGAAGGCCTCGGACGTCATGACCCGCAACGTTCTGACCGTCGAGCCCGGGACATCGGTTGCACGGGCCATCCGACTGATGCTCGACAACAACGTGAGCGGATTGCCGGTCTTAGCCGATGACGGCAAAGTCGTCGGGATTCTCACGGAGGGCGATCTGCTGCGGCGCAGCGAAACAGGGACCGAAAGGCACCGTCCGCGCTGGCTCGAAATCCTGATGGGGCCAGGCCGCATGGCTGGCGAATATGTCAGGACACACGGGCGGAAAGTGGAAGAGATCATGACGAGCGATCCGGTCAGCGTAACAGGCGACACACCGCTCGACGAGGTGGTCGGTCTCATGGAACGTCGCCGGATCAAACGCGTGCCCGTCATCGACGGCGATGTGCTGGTTGGCGTGGTAAGCCGCGCCGACCTGCTTGGTTCCCTGTTGCGTACTCTCGACGCACAAGATTCTCAAACACGCAGTGACGATGAGATACTCGAGCAAATTCTGGCCGAGCTGGCAAAGACGGCCTGGGTGCCGAGAGACGGGCTCTCGATCTCGGTAAAGGACGGCGTCGTCGATCTCAACGGCGTCATTCTCGAAGAAAAGGAACGCGAGGCGTTGCGCGTCGTCGCAGAGAACACGCCGGGTGTTCGAGCTGTCGAGGACCATCTCGTCTGGGTAGAGCCGGTGTCCGGGACAGTCATCGAGGCTCCGTCGGAAGAGCCGAGGACGACAGGGCGATAATTTCAAGGAGGATCAGATGCGGAAACTGCTGGAAGCATGCGTCGTCGCTGTGGGTCTGGCCGCAGGCCTGCATCCGGCATACGGCGCACCATCCTTGTTAAGCAGCGACGTTGCCGGCACGTTGTCAAGAAGCATGCCGACTGCTTCCCACCAATGCGGGAAGGGCCAGCACTGGGTCCCGAGCGGTTATGCCAAACACGGCAAATACCGCGTCGGTCATTGCGCCCCCAATTGATCAGGCGGCGCTGCTCGCCGGGCCGCGAACCGTTGCCGCTGACTGGGCTGAGTCGATAGCCTGCAGCACACGTTGCAAATCCGAAAACCGGAACGGTTTTTCGAGAAGCGGCGGCGGCCGCGACGCCTGATCGGGGAGAAAATCCTGCCCGGTCAGAGTGACGGTGGGAATCCCGCGCGCGCTGCAGCTTCTGCTTAACGCGATGCCCTGGCCGCCGCGCAATACGAGGTCGGTGACGAGGACGTCGATGTGCGAAGTCGCCAGCCACACCTCCGCCTCGACTATGTTATCGGACGGGACCACATCATGCCCGAACTCGGTCAGTATGCCCGCGATGAACTCGCGGATTGCTCGATCAGGTTCGGTCAGGAGAATACGTGCCATCGGCTGCCCGATCTCGACGAATCCTTGCTGCGGATATCGAACCTCGTATGGTTTAAGAACACGTAAAGAGATGTGAGGCTCCGGCCGGCGCCATGCGCGTAAGAGGCCCGTGGCCAAAGGAGGGCCCGATGCGGCCATCGGTGAAGAAAAGCGGTGCGGCCTGCGGCGCGGAAATCGAGTTCGATCTCGCGCAGGACATTCCGGATTCGACATTCCGCGAAATCGAGAGTGCTTTTCACGACAACATTGTTGTCGTGTTTCGCGAACAGCAGCTATCCAACGAGCGGCACATAGAATTCAGCTCTCGGTTCGGAGAGCTGGAAATTCATATCGTCAAGAAGTACTTGGTTCCCGGATTCCCGGAGATCCTGCTTATTTCCAATATCCGCAACGAAGCCGGCGAGCATATCGGCCTCGCCGATGCCGGCTTTACTTGGCATACCGACACTTCCTACCGCCGCCGGCCGAGCCGCTGCTCGCTGCTTTATGCGAAGGAGGTGCCGCATCGCGACGGCGAGACGCTCGGCGACACCGTCTTTGCGAACACGATCGCCGCTTACGAGGCGCTGTCCGACCCAATGAAGCGGCGGATCGATGGGCTGAGGGGGATCCATCGTTACTCAGAACGCCGGCGCGTCGCGGACAGCCCGCGCCCCAAGCTCACAGCCGAGCAGCTTGCGGAAACCCCGGACATCGCTCATCCGATCGTCCGCACGCATCCTTACACCGGGCGCAAATCTCTCTACGTCACTGCAGGTGAATGCGTTGGCATCGAGGGCATGCCGCAGGACGAGGGGGTGCACCTGATCGCCGAACTCGATGCCCATTGCGTGCGTCCCGAATTTCTCTATCGCCACAAATGGCAGGTCGGAGATCTGTTGATGTGGGACAATGCCACCTCGATGCATCTGGCCATCTGCGATTACGCACTGCCGCAGCGCCGCCTGATGCACCGCACGACGGTCATCGGCACAGTCCCCTTTTAGGCGTGGACGAGAAAATGCTCTCGGCAATGCGCCGCGCAGCCATGAGCCCGCTCTGGATTGCCCAGCTGGCGACCGGAACGAAGTCGTTCGAGCGCAATGCCGTCATTGGCAGCCGGCGGCTGAACGAATGGGGCCTGCATGCTGCCCGCGTCGCGACCGCGCATCGCTTCGCGCAAGCGCGCCGGCGCAAGCTCGCTGGTCTCGTCTCCGATGAGGACAGGGCGGCATTCGATCGGGATGGCTTTGTGCTCAGTCCGGACTTCCTCCCGGCCGAACAGTTCGCGGCGCTAGTCGCCCAGCTCCGGGCCTATCGCGGGCCATTGCGGGAGATCTCGGAGGGCGACACGATCATGCGAAAGATCGCCCTTGACCCGAGTGCTCTCGCCGCGCTTCCGGCGCTCGGCACGTTATTGCGGTCGAAGGAGTGGCGCGGGCTCATCAGCTACGCCGGCAGCCGTAATGCCGAGCCGGTGGTCTGGGTGCAGAGCATTCTGCGCCACGCCTGCGCGGGCCCGGAAGATCCGCAGACGTTTCTGCACGCCGACACCTTTCACCCGACGGTCAAGGCATGGCTGTTTCTGACCGATGTCGCCGAGGATGCCGGGCCTTTCACCTATGTTCCCGGCTCGCACCGGCTGACCGATCAGCGGCTTGAGTGGGAGCGGCGCATGAGTCTTTCCGCTCGTGTCTCGCCGAACGCCGAGAACCGGCAAGGTTCCTTCCGCATCGATCCCGCCGAACTCGCACTGCTCGGGCTGCCCCAGCCGCGCGCCTTCGCCGTCCCCGCGAACACGCTGATCGTCGCAGATACATTCGGCTTTCATGCGCGCGGTCCGAGCGAGCGTCCGTCGCTGCGCGTCGAAATTTGGGCCTATGGCAGGCGCAGCCCCTTTCCCTCGCTAGCCGCGCGCATCCCGTGGACGACGAGCGCGTTGGGACGGCGCAGCATATGGTCGTGGAAATTCGGCGACGCGCTTGAAAGGGCCGGGCTCAAACGACATCGCTGGCGCGGCCGCACCGGCGTGTCGGCCTTCGACCCGCCGCCCGGAATCGCAGAACCAGGCGGCGACAGTTTACCGACGCGGTGATCCGAACCGGTCGCGGGCCAGCGCGGCACCGGCGCCGAGCGCCGCGAGCTTGCCGATCGCGACAGAGCGGTCCATTGGCGCCATGCCGCAATTCGTGCACGGATAAAGGCGCTCCAGCGGGACAAACGGCAAGGCCCGCTCGATCGTCGCGGCGATCTCCTCCGGCGTCTCGACGTGCTCGCCAGCCACATCGACGACTCCGAGCAGGACGTCCTTGCCTTCCAGCAGCGCAAGGAGCTCGATCGGCACTTTGGCGCCGGCGCACTCGACCGACACCTGGTCGATGTGGCTCGCTGCGAGGGCCGGGAAGATCGCCTCGTATTGCCGCCACTCGGCGCCGAGGCTTTCTTTCCAATCGATATTGGCCTTGATGCCGTAGCCGTAGCAGATGTGTACGGCGGTCTTGCAGCGCAGACCTTCGGCGGCGCGATGCAGCGCCGCTATGCCCCATTGGGTGACCTCGTCCATGTAGACGTTGAAGGCGGGCTCGTCGAACTGGATCACGTCGACGCCGATCGCCGCCAGCTCCCGGGCCTCCTCGTTCAACAGTCTGGCGAATGCCATCGCCAGGCTCACCTTGTCGCCGTAATGCCCGTCGGCGATTGTATCGACGATCGTCATCGGCCCCGGCAGGGTGAATTTGAGCTGGCCCCGCGTATGCGCGCGGGCAATTTCGGCCTCGAAGCGGTGAACGCTCCGCACGCGGAGGAGCGGCCCCGTGACGGTGGGCACTTCGGCATTGTAGCGGTTATTGCGAATGCCCATTGTGACCCGACGCGCAAAATCGACGCCTTCGATCTGCTCGAGGAAGCCGTGGACGAAGTGCTGGCGGGCCTGCTCGCCGTCGGTGACGATGTCGATGCCGGCGTCTTCCTGCTCCTTCAGCATCAGCACTGTCGCGTCGCGCTTTGCTTCGATCAGCGCCTCGCCGTCGAGCTCCCAAGGCGCCCATAACATGCGCGGCTTCGCCAGCCAGCCGGGCTTCGGCAGGCTGCCTGCGATGGTGGTCTCGAGCATCCGGATCCCCTTTATCGGATGGCAGAAGGGTCGTTAGCGCTCGACGCCCAAATATTCGGCCAGATTGGCGCGGATGCGCTCCAGCGCCGGGATCTCCGATGATGGCGGCTCGAACGTCTTTCCGGTAATGGTCTCGAACGCAACGATATAGGTTCGGGCGGTTTCGAGGATAACCTCGCGCGGGATATCGGGTATCGGGTCACGATATGGATCGCAGCGCGCGGTCACCCAACGGCGCAGAAAATCCTTGTCGAGCGTCTCGGGCGCCTCCCCGGCCGCGAAGCGCCGCCCATAGCTCTCCCCGATCCAATAGCGGCTGCTGTCCGGGGTATGAATCTCGTCGGCGAGAATGATCCGCCCGTCTCGATCAAGACCGAATTCGTATTTGGTGTCGACAAGGATCAGACCGCGTCCTTTGGCAATCTCGCGCCCCCGCGCGAACAAAGCCAGGCTCAGCGCCGAGACGGTCCGCCACTGATCCGGCGTGAGAAGGCCTCGGTTGACGATCTCGTCGCGCGTCAGGGGCTCGTCGTGTCCTCCGTCGGCCGCCTTGGTCGTCGGTGTAATGACCGTCGACGGCAGCTTTTGGTTTTCGTGCAGCCCTTCGGGAAAGCCAATGCCATAGATCTCCCGGCGCCCTGACCTGTAAATGGGCCAGATCGACGTCGCGGTCGTGCCGGTGAGGTAATCGCGGACGACGATCTCGACCGGCAGGATGTCCAACCGCCGGCAGACAACGACGTTCGGGTCCGGATAGCCGACAGCGTGGTTGGGGCAGACGTCTCGGGTCGCATCAAACCAGAACCGCGCGATCTGCGTCAGCACCTGCCCCTTGCAAGGGATCGCCGTCAAAATCCGGTCGAAGGCGCTCAGCCGGTCTGTGGCGATGATGATGCGGCGGCCATCCGGCAGGTCGTAATTGTCGCGAACCTTGCCGCGATAGTGGTGCGGCAGCTCCGGGATTGTTGCTTCCGCCAAGATATTGTGGAGATGTGCCGCAAGTGCTTCCCGGTCCAACGCTGACGGCACCCTCAGCAACTAGCGATGCCCACCGCCATGGAAGCCTCCACCGAAACCACCTCCGTGGAAGCCACCGCCATGAAAGCCGGCATGCGCAAACCCGCCGCGAAAGCCGCAATTCCAGCACCCGCGACCGCCCCAACCCCAACCACGGCCCCAACCCCAGCCGCCGCCCCACCAACCGCCGATGGTGACGCCGACCGGCCATCCCCACCAACCGCCCCAACCTGGACCCCAGCCCCAGCCGGCCCCGTTCCAGCCCGGGTTCCACCAGCCCCAGCTTGGGTTCCACCAACCCCATCCCGGGTACCAAACCCATCCCGGGTTCCAGCCGCCTCCACCCCAAGAATAGGCTGGCGGATTAGCATAGCCGGGATACGCCTGCGTCGAGGCTGCCGGCGGAGAAGAATATCCCTGGTAGGGTTGCGGCGGCGCTGAGACCGCGGCCGGAGAATAGCCGGAATATACCTGGGCCCCGGCCGGTTGGGCCAATGCCGTAGACAATGAAGCCGCACCGATCAGGACAGCCGCTGTAACCGCGGTTTGCCGGAACCAGCTCCCCCGGTAGCGAACAAACATAAAATGCCTCCACCTGATCGAGCGGACGTCAGCACAACGTCCTATGTAGATACGCCATTCCAATTGTCATCGTGCCCGGGCACAACCATGCTCGACGCTGGCCGGTTTCTGACACGGAGGATTAAAGAAAACATGGATTCGGAAACGGCGCCCCACGCTGCTAAAGCTCCTCGGCGAGAATTGCCCTGCGGATTTCCGCTCATCCGCGTCTTCGCTATGCCGGCCGATGCGAACCCGAACGGCGACATATTCGGCGGGTGGCTTCTGTCACAAATGGATCTCGCTGGCGGAAGCCTTGCCACGCAGCGTGCCCGCGGACGATGCGCGACAGTGGCGGTCGATGGGATGGTCTTTCACGAGCCCGTCTTTGTCGGAGACGAGGTCAGCTGTTACGGAGAACTCATGAAAACCGGGCGCACATCGATGACGGTGCGCATCGAGGCGTGGCGGCGTCATTTTCCATCGAACGAAGTGCGTAAGGTCACGGAGGCGACCTTCACCTATGTCGCGATCGGCGAGAATCGCCGGCCGCGTCCACTGCCGCCAGATATCGTCCCGTAGCAGCCGCCGGTGGGACCTGAATCTGTTCGAAGGTGCATTGCCGCGGCGCCTTGTCGGGCCGCCAGCGTAAGAGCCGGGTCCCGTGGCGGAACCGACCCCCGCTGACGTGATCGTAGCGGACTTCGACGACCAATTCCGGTCGCAGCGGCTGCCACTCGCCGGAGCGCTCGGTACTCCACCTGCTCGGGCCACCCGGCGCGTTGCCGGTGAAGCCGGGCGGCATGATCAGCCTTTCGAGCTGTCGGGTCAGCGCTTCGCGGTCGAGGTCGTGCAGTGCCGAGGTGAACCCGACGTGGTCCAGCTTGCCTTCGCTGTTGTAGAGGCCGAGCAGAAGAGACCCGACCCGGCGCGAGTTACGCTCGTACCGAAACCCGCCCACCACGCAATCAGCCGTGCGGCGCCGCTTGACCTTGAGCATCGCGCGCTCGCCCGCCTGATAGACGTCGTCGATGCGCTTGGCGATGACGCCGTCGAACGCGCCGCCGCTGGCTTCGAGCCAACGCCGCGCCTCCGCGACGTCACGGGTAAAGGGCGAAAGCCTGACCCCATCGTTGGGGGCAATGGATTGAAAAAAGGCCTCGAGAGCCGCACGGCGGTGCGGCAGGCGCGTTTGCAAAAGGCTCTCGCCGCGGGGTGTCGTAAGCAGGTCGAACAGGATCAGGACAGCCGGCGTCTCGGCGGCGAGCTTCTTGACGCGGCTTTCGGCCGGGTGCAGCCGCATCTGCAGCGCGTCGAACGACAATGTCTCGCCGACCGGGATGACGAGCTCGCCATCGAGGACGAAGCGCCTCGGCTGCAGCCGGCGCAACATCGCCGTCATTTCCGGGAAGTAGCGCGCCAACGGCTTGCCCGATTTGGCGCGCAGCTCGACCTCCTCTCCGGCGCGGAATGCGAGGCACCGGAAGCCGTCCCATTTCGGCTCGAATTGCCAGCCGGGTTCCTCGGGCAGGTCGTCGACGAGCCGTGCCTCCATCGGCGGCAAATCCAAGGGCAATGGAAACCCGGTCGCCTCGGCGCCGCTGCTTGTCATCAGGCGGGAGGCTCGATCAGCAGAGGGTCCTTGTTGTTGACGTTCCCGACCCGCTTGTCGACCGGCCAGATGACCATGTCCTCGGCCGGATAAGAAACCAGCAGCGATTTGATCTCCTCCGGATCGGCCGCGCTCTCGCCGAGCCATGCCGGCCAATTCTTCGGTGCGAGGATTACCGGCATCCGGTCGTGTACCGGAGCGAGCAGTGCATTGGCGCTGGTCGTCACGATCGCAAAGCTCCGTACCCTTTCACCGGCAGGCGAGCGCCAGGTTTCCCACAGGCCGGCCAGCGCCATCAGGCGCCGGTCGGCGAGGGCGACCGCGTAGGGCTGACGTTCCTTGGCGAGCTTCTTCCACTCGTAGAAGCAGTCGAACGGGATCAGACAGCGCCGTCGGGCGAAGGCTTCGCGGAAGGCCGCTTTCGCGTCGATGCCCTCGGCCTTGGCATTGATGTTGGCGAAGCCGACCTTGATGTCTTTGGCCCAGAACGGCACCAGCCCCCAGCGCATGATGTCCACACTGCGCTGACCCGCTTTGGCGTCATGGCGGACGACCGGCAGATCCTCGGTCGGCGCCGCATTCCAATTGGCCGGTATGTTCGGGATCGGCCTCTCGGGTGGGATGGAGAAGACGAGTCTGATCTCGCTGACGTCGGAGGAGAGACGGGCGCGGCCGCACATGCGCCGTTAAATGGCGCGGGACGCCGACCTCGGCAATACTCTGATTTGCTTGGCCGCCCTTCACGATGCGGCTCGGCTTCGCTATCGTTTCCCCGCGCATTTTGGGGAATAGAGAATGACGATGACTGCGGACGAAACTTTCGACTTTATCGTGACTGGAGCGGGATCGGCGGGTTGTGCCGTCGCCGGGCGGCTCAGCGAATCTGGACGGTACCGGGTGCTGCTGCTCGAGGCCGGCGGGCGCGACAGCAATCCGTGGATCCATATTCCGCTCGGCTACACAAAGACGTTCACTAATCCCCGCGTCAACTGGATGTTCGAGAGCGAGCCCGAGAAGGAGCTCAACAACCGCACACTCTACCAGCCGCGCGGCAAGGTGCTGGGCGGTACCAGCTCGATCAACGGCATGGTCTATATGCGCGGCACCCCGACCGATTACGACGGCTGGCGACAGCGCGGCTGCGAAGGCTGGGATTGGGATTCGGTATTACCGTTCTTCAAGAAGGCAGAGGATCAGGAGCGTGGGGCCGATGATTTTCATGGCGTCGGCGGCCCGCTCTACGTGTCCAACCCGGTTCGCTCGCCGCTCGGGGATGCGATGGTCAAAGCCTCGATCGAGGCCGGCATTCCGGCCAATGACGATTTCAACGGCGCCAGGCAGGAAGGCGTTGGTTATTACCAGACGACGACCACGAACCGCCGCCGCTGGAGCTCGGCGCGGGCCTATCTCGGTCAGGCCCGCCGCCGCGAGAACCTGACCGTGGTCACCGACGCGCACGCCACTCGCATCCTGTTCGAAGGGGGTCGCGCGGTCGGAGTAGAATTCCAAACCCCGGCCGGGCAGAAGACGGCATGGGCCCGAGGCGAGGTCATCGCCTCGGGCGGGGTCTACGGCTCGCCGCAACTGTTGCAGCTTTCCGGGCTGGGCCCCGCCGACCTGTTGAGCGAGTTCGGCATTCCGGTGATCCGCGACATGGCTGGGGTAGGAAAGAACTTGCACGACCATTTCAACACCTACCTGGTGTGGCGCTGCCCGCAGAAGGTCACGGTCAACGACATGGCGATGAGCCCGGCGCTGAAGCTCAAGGCCGCGGTGCAATATGCGGTCAGCCGGTCCGGCTATCTGTCGAATGCAGGGATTTATGCCGGCGCCCTCGTCCGCACCGACCCGCGGCTGGAACAGCCGGATCTGCAGGTCAACATGTCCGGCTGGAGCGCGATCGAGCGGCTGCGCACCGGGATCAAGCCGCATCCGTTTTCCGCCTTTACCTTCAGCCCCGTGCATCTGCGCCCCGACGGCCGCGGTTGGGTGCGGATCAAGAGCCCCGATCCGCTCGCGCCGCCGGCGATCCAGTTCAACTTTCTCGCCAGCGACTACGATTTCCAGGCGCTGATCTACGGTATGAAACTTAGCCGCAAGATCGCCGCGCAGCCGGCATTGAAGCCGTTTGTCGGCGAGGAGGTGCTGCCTGGCCCCCAATGCCAGAGCGAAGCCGAGATGATCGAAGAGATCCGCGTACGCGGCGTCTCCAACCTGCACCCGGTCGGCACCTGCCGGATGGGGCGCGAGGTTGATGCCGTGGTCGATCCGCGGCTGCGGGTCCACGGGGTGGAGGGACTGCGGGTCGCCGACGCCTCGATCATGCCATTGGTCCCGGGCGGCAACACGAATGCACCCTCGATCATGATCGGCGAGAAATGCGCCGCCATGGTCCTCGAAGACGCAAAGGCGGCTTAAAGTCCCGCCATTTAAGTGGCGAATTAAGTGGCGAAGCTTTCCACCGAACCCGCAAAGCTATTGCGAGACTTTCGGGTCGTGCAAATCGGCAAGGGGCTGGCCGCCGCGGTTTGCGGGCGACTTCTTGCCGATGTCGGTGCAGATGTCAGCTGCATCGACCCGGACAGGTCGACGCTTCTCGCCTCGTACCTCGCTCATGACAAGCCGGTTCTCACCAACGACGCGGCGACAAAACAGGATGCGATTGCGAATGCTAACCTGATCGTCTGCGAGGGCCGCCCGGAAGATCTTCGGGCTCTGCAGTACGATTGCACCAGTCTTCGTCGGCTCAATGCGTCCGCTACGCTCCTGTACATTTCGCCTTTCGGCCAGACGGGACCCAAGGCCGACGATCCGGCGACCGACCTTACATTGTTCTTCGCCAGCGGCATTGCGCGGCTATTGACCGGGCAGGTGGACGATCTTGCCGAAGCACCAATCCGCCCGGCCGGCGAACAATCGGCGTTCATCGGAGGCGTTGCCGGCGCGTGCGCCGCCATGCTCGCGGCATTGGGCACGCCGGGCGCGGTTGTCGATGTCTCCATCGAAGAAGCGCTGGCGACTGTCGCGATCACGGAGCTGGCGCGAGCCGCGCTCACGGGAAGAATCCGTCCGCGCAAGCGGGACGCGGACGGCAACGGAGCCACGGTTACGATCCTGCCGGCGCGCGATGGATACGTCACGATTTCGCCGCGCGAGGAACGGCAATGGGCGTCGTGGCTCGGAGTAATGGGTTCACCTGGCTGGGGCAAAGACCGGCGCTTCGCCAGCAAATCCGACCGGGTATCCAACTGGGATGAGCTCCATGCGCTGATGTCCGGGTGGGGCCGCCAATACGGCAAGCAATGGATCGCCGACGCCGCTCAGGCCGCTCACGTGCCGAGCTTCCCATTGCGCGAGCCAGCCGAACAGCTGGAGTCGCCGCAACTGGAGCACCGGAATTTCTGGCGACGCATCGAGATGGCCGGGAGGCTGGTCAAGGTTCCCGGATCGCCGTTCGGACTGCAGATCGGCGCGGCCAGCGGGTATTACGCCGCCCGGAACCCTGGGCCGATGCCTCTTTCGGGCGTCCGCGTGCTCGATTTCGGCTGGGTCATCGCCGGCCCGACCGCCACGCGTTACCTCGCCGCGATGGGCGCCGAAATCATCAAGATCGAGGCGCCCGGACGCGGCGATCCCGGCCGCGCCTCGGAACTGCACACCGTTCTCGGCCAGGCGAAGCGCAGCATCGTGCTCGATCTGAAAAGGCCGGAAGCCGTCGAAATTGCGCGCTGCCTCGCCGCGCGCTCGGATGTCCTCGTCGAGAACTTCGCCACCGGCGTCATGGACCGGCTTGGCCTCGGCGCCGATGATCTGCGGGCTCTCAACCCCAATCTGCTCTATGTCTCGGCCTCGGGCCTCGGACGGACCGGGCCGGAGGCGCGCGCGGTGGCCTATGGTACCCTGCTGCAGTGCTATGCTGGTTTCTCGGGGCTCAATCGCCATCCCGACCTTCCGCCACGGGTCGGGCTCGCCTGGCTCGACCCGATGTGCGGTCTGATGCTCGCCTTCATCGTCGCGGCCGGGTTATGGCATCGGCGGCGGGCGCGTGGCGTCGCCCGGATCGATTTCTCGATGATCGAGGCGATGCTGTGGACCATGGCCGAACCGCTGCTGGAGACGCAGCTCGCGACTCCGCCGCAGCCGCGCGGCAACCGTTCCACGTGTCACATCCCGCACGGCGTCTACCGTTGCGCGGGCGAGGACGAGTGGATCAGCCTCGCTATCACCTCCGACGGTGAGTGGGGGAGCCTCTGCGCTGTCGTTCCGGACCTGAAGCCTATGGCCGACCTCGGGTTTCGCGAACGCGAAGGCTGCCGCGCGATCATTGATCGGACGCTCGCCGCCTGGCTGCGCACCCAATGCGCCATGGTCGGCGAAATCGGATTGTTGCGCGCCGGGATTCCGGCGGCGGCGCTTGCCAATTCCCGGGACCTCGTAAGCAGCGATCACCTCAGGGCGCGCAGGTTTTGGGAACCCCATAGCGCCGGTATTCTGCCCGGGCTGCCGTGGCATGCCAGCTTCGGCCGGACATGCGGACCCGCCCCTGAACTCGGCGCCGACACTGAAACGGTCCTCCAGGAGGTGCTCGACTTCTCCGAGGACGAGATCGCCGCGCTGCGCAGGTCGGGCGCTCTCGGATAGGCAAGCTCGGGATCAGGAGAGCGCGCGCAGGTCGACGCGCAGGCGATCGGGGGCGGACCCGGCCAGCAGGCCGTCGATCTCCGCATGGGTTCGCCGCCACGCCGGTACGGCAGCAACCAGGACGTCCCGACCGCTCGGGGTCAAGGTCAAACGGCGAGCTCGCTTGTCGGCATCGTTGACCGTCACAGCCACCAAGCCACGGCGCTCGAGCGGCTTCAAATTCGCGGTCAAGGTCGTGCGGTCCATTGCCAAGAGGGATGCAATGTTGCTCATGCTCGCTGGCTCCGGGCGATTGAGGGCCATCAGCAGGGAGAACTGGCCGCTGGTCAGCCCAAGTGGTCGCAGCGCCGCGTCAAAGCGCCGCGCCACCGCCCGCGCCGCCCTCTGCAAATGCAGGCACAGACAGGTGTCGCGCACCTTCAGGGTAATCTCGAACGGCAGATCATCGCACTTTGACATGGCGGACGAATGTTGATATCAACGTGACGCCATAAAATCAAGGATTGTCATGGCGAAGGTCTCGTTCACCTCCGCATTGCAGCGGTTTCTGCCTGCTCCCTCGGCGCAGGTCGAAGGAACGACGGTCGGCGGCGCGCTCGCGGTGGTGTTTGCGTCCCGCCCGGCTCTACGCGGCTATGTGCTCGACGACCAGGGAGCCTTGCGTCGGCACGTTGCGGTCTATGTCAACGGCGAGCCGGTGCGCGACCGCGTGCGGCTGAGCGATGCGGTCGGCGCGCATGACGAAATCTATGTCTTTCAAGCGTTGTCAGGCGGCTAACGAGGGGAAGATGACGGATCGGCTTCATGTCGGGACCCGCAAGGGTCTATTCGAATTGGCCCGCGTCGACGGTGCCTGGGAAATCATTGATGTCCAGTTCCTCGGCGATCCGGTTTCCGCGGTATTAGCGGATGGCGACGGCTCGGTCTGGGCTGCGCTAGATCTCGGCCACTTCGGAGCCAAGCTGTGGCATCGCGACCACGCCGGGGCCTGGCGCGAGTTGGCGGTTCCCGAGTTTCCGCCAAAGCCGGAGGACTCGGGCGACGACCCGCATCCCTGGTCTCTCGGCAAGATCTGGGTGCTCGAGCCGGGCGGCGCTCCGGGACGCCTGTGGGCCGGCACGATGCCCGGCGGCCTCTTCCGCTCCGACGACGGCGGCGCATCCTGGTCGCTAAACGAGACACTCTGGCGCATGCCCGAGCGGCGGCACTGGGCGGGCGTTGCCGGCGGGGAGCAGCCCGGCATCAACTCGGTGCTGGTCGATCCGCGCGACCCTTCCGACATTCGCATCGGCGTTTCGACTGCGGGTGTTTGGGCGAGTACCGATGCGGGGGGTTCGTGGCGCCTGATCAACCGCGGCATGTATGCCGAGTACATGCCACCCGAGCAGCGCGACAATCCGATAGTCCAGGATGTGCACCGGCTGGCGCGCTGCGCCGTGCACCCCGAAATCGTGTGGTGTCAGCATCATAACGGTGTCTTTCGCTCGGAGGATGCGGGTACGACATGGCACGAAGTGACGGCAATCCGGCCGTCGAAGTTTGGCTTTGCCGTCGCCGCGCATCCGAGCGACCCGAACACCGCTTGGTTCGTGCCGGCTGTCAAGGACGAGCGGCGCATTCCGGTGGACGGGAAGGTCGTGGTTGCCCGCACTCGCGACGGCGGGCGCAGCTTCGACGTGCTGACGCGGGGCCTGCCTCAGCGCCACGCCTATGATTTGGTATGGCGCCACGGCCTGGCGGTTGACGAGAGCGGCGAGCGGCTCGCTTTCGGTTCGACCAGCGGCGGCTTGTGGACGTCGGAAGACGGCGGCCAATCCTGGGCAATGTCCGAGGCTCGACTGCCGCCGATCGCCGTCGTGCGCTTCGCGCCGGCGTGAGCTCGAGCGCGAGCTTTCGAAATAGAAATATCCGACAGGGAACCACTCAGGTCCAAAGGAGAACGCAATGCAGTTGAACCCGTATCTCAGCTTCGACGGACGATGCGAAGAGGCGTTCAAATTTTATGAGCAGTGTCTTGGCGGAAAGATCGTCGCAATGATGACGTTCGGGGGCTCCCCGATGGAGGGGCAAACGCCTCCCGAATGGCGCAACAAGATCATGCATGCGCGGCTTATGGTAGGCGACGAGGTATTGATGGGTTCCGACGCCCCGCCAGAGCGCTATGAGGGAGCAAAGGGTTTTTCCGTGACGCTCAGCATCGACGATCCAGCCGATGCCGAACGCATATTTCATACCTTGGTGCAAAACGGGACGGTGCAGATGCCGATCCAGGAGACTTTCTGGGCCGCCCGCTTCGGCATGCTCGTGGATCAGTTTGGCACGCCCTGGATGATCAACTGCGAGAAAGCTGGCTAATCATTCTCGGGACTTCGTCTTAGGCGCGCTGGATCGAACGGCGACAGTCGAGCCGGTTCGAAAGCGGAGAGGTCGACCGAGCGGGCAGTGCCGTCTAGGATCAGTTCGGCCATTGCCTCGCCGGTCGCCGGCGCGTTGAGAATCCCCCAGACGCTGTGGCCGGTGGCGATGTAGGCGCTTTCGAGCCCGGCAATCCGGCCGATCAGCGGCAAGCCGTCCTGCGTGATCGGTCGATAGCAGGCCTGGGTTGCCAAGATCTTCGCGTTGGCGAGCGTCGGCGACAATTCGGAGCACATCGCTCGCAGACGCTCGATCGCACCCGGATCGGGAACGACCCGGGCGGGGTCGATCGGCAGAGGACTTTCGGTGGAGATCGCGCAAACATAAGTGGTGCCGTCGGAGCGTGGAAACAGTTCGGGGGCCTGCACCGTCCCGTTCCCCTCGCGGCACTCGGCGAACAACGCCTCTGCGGGCACTTTCGCTCCGGTCTCGAAGACGAGGCTGTGCCCCTTCAACCCGAACACGGCAGGCAAGGGCAGCCACTCGGCGGCAAGGATCGACCACGGACCGAGCGCGATCACGACGGCATCGCCTTCGACGACTTCGCCGTCAACCTCGACACCCGTGACCGTCTTGCCATCCTTGCGGCGCACGACGCCGGTGACTTGCCCGAGGCGCAGCTCGGCCCCTTGCGCCTCTGCCACCCTCATCATTGCTGCGGTAAACCTTTCGGGATGAACCTGGGCGGTGGTGGCCGTCGAACCCAGCCTCTGGTTCACCGCCACGCTTGGTGAGAGCCACTCGACCCCATAGAGGCTCCGCCGCCGACCAAGCCCTACCGAGCCGGAATATGTGGTGAGCCGCCGGTAGCCCCAGTCGCCGTCCACCTCCTCCGCAAGCCTGGCGTGCACGGCAAAGCTGCGCCGCGCCAGCGCCTCGAGCGGCGTGCCGTCGCACCAATCAAGCGCAAGGAACCCGCCTGCCTTGCCGGACGCCGCGCAAGCGAGCCTGCTGCGTTCGAAGACCGTCGCCATAACCCCGCGGCGGGTCAGGAAATAGGCGGTGGAGGCGCCGATCACACCGCCTCCACAGATCAATACACGCATCAATCGGCCAAGTGCTCGCTGTCCCCGGGCGACATGCTCAGAGCGGCCGCAGTGCCGCGGCAGCGCGGGCAACCCGGTCGGCTCGGTCCCGCTGGCGCGGTTCGGCCCGGCCTATGACCGCCTTGAGGACCGTGGGGTCGGCCCGCTCGGGCGATCCCGACGCGAAGGGCGGCGCCGGATCGTATTCAATGCCGAGCTGGATCGCTTCTGCCGCCGCCCTTCCGGCGATCTCGGCTGCCACGGCCAATGCCACATCGATGCCGGCAGTGACGCCGCCGCCGGTGAAGATTTTGCCGTCGACGACGACCCGTTGCGCTACCGGCTCGGCGCCGAAGGAGCGCAACAGGTCGCGCGACATCCAATGGCTACCAGCGCGGCGGCCACGCAACAGTCCGGCGGCGCCGAGAACCAGCGAGCCGGTACATATTCCGACCACATAACGTGCCTTGGCCGCGGTGCGGCGCAGGAAGGCAAGAGCGTCGGTATCCTCGAGCAGCGGATTGATTCCCGCTCCGCCCGGAACGAGGATGAGATCGAGGGGCGGGCAGGATGCGAGGGTAGTCATTGGCAGGAACGTAAGCCCATGCTCGGAACGCACCGGTTCAAGGCTCTTCCACAACAGAAGGGTCTCCGCGCCGGGCAGCCGCGCGAGGACCTCATAGGGGCCGGTCAGATCTAGCTGGGTCAGGTTGGGGAATACCAGAAACCCGCTGCGGAAGGGCGTCGTTTCGCTCATTGGCCGCTCGTCGTGGAAGGCTCGCGTCTCAATCTCTATCTGCAGAGCGTCACTCGGGCAACACGGAGATCGCCATGCCTCCGATGATTGCCAGCCCTGCGGTCCCGCCGGGCGGCGAGATCCCGACGCAGTACACCTGTGACGGTGCCGATATCTCGCCGCCATTGGCTTGGTCAGGCGTTCCCAGAGGAACCGGGAGCCTCGTCCTTGTCGTCCAGGACCCCGATGCCCCCTCGGGCTTGTTCGTGCATTGGGCAGCGTTCGACATACCGCCTAGCTACCCTGGTCTCGATGCCGGCTATTCGGCAAATCGGCCGGTCGCTGCTTTCCACCAGGCGCGGAACGATTTCGGTAAAGCGGGCTACGGCGGCCCCTGCCCTCCGAGAGGACATGGGATTCATCACTATCACTTCCGTCTGTTGGCGATCAGCCGGCCGACCCTTGATCTGAGAGCGCCAGCAGCAGCACTCGACGTATTGAGGACGGCGCAGCCTTACGTTATCGAGCAAGCCGAGTTCGTCAGCACCTATCACCGTTGATAGGTTGGTTCCGAGTTGTGCAGTCATCCATGGATGCCGTACCGTGGAGCCCAGCGTCTCGGAACTCCTCCGGTTTACGCAACCGGTAGAGCCGAATTTCGGTTTTGACGTTCGGGCAGCACCTCCCTTTACCCTAGCAGAAAGCTTCGGGAAGGGGATCATCCTTATTCGGCCGCGTTGCTGACGGAAGAGGACGGATCGAGCCGATCAATGCCACAGACAGCCACTGCTGACGCTGAGGCTCACGCGAGCATCGGACAGAGCTTGACCGTCGCGGCGCTCGGCGTGGTCTACGGCGACATCGGCACCTCCCCGCTTTACACCGTTAAGCAGTGCTTCTCGCACGGCATCGGCGTGGGCGAGCAACGGGTTTTTGGGGTGCTTTCGATGATCGTCTGGGCCCTGACGATCGTCGTGACGATCAAATATGTGATTGTTCTGATGCGCGCGGATAATCGCGGCCAAGGCGGCATCCTCGCGTTGACCGTTCTGGCGCTCCGCGCGGCCGGCGCCCGGCGCGCCCGCTGGGTGCTGTGGGCGGGGCTATTCGGCTTGGCGCTGTTTTTCGGCGACGGCGTTCTGACTCCATCGATCTCGGTGTTGAGCGCGGTCGAAGGGCTGAAAGTCGCGACCCCGGCGCTCGAGCCTTTTATTCTGCCGTTGACCCTGGGATTATTGATCGGCCTCTTCTTGCTGCAGCGTAATGGGACAGGCCGCGTCGGCGGGTTTTTCGGCCCGATCATCATCGTCTGGTTCAGTACGATCGGGTTGCTCGGGCTCGTCGAGATCGCCCGTAACCCGGCGATCCTGAGGGCGATCGATCCGATCTATGCGATCAACCTGGTCCGCGTCGACCCCGAAGAAGCCTTTCTGTTGCTCGGCTCGGTCGTGCTGGCAGTGACCGGGGCGGAAGCGCTCTACGCCGATATGGGGCATTTTGGCCCGGTCCCGATCCGTAGAGCCTGGTTGCGGTTTGTGTTCCCGGCCTTGCTCCTCAACTATTTCGGGCAAGGCGCCCTCATCCTCGCCAATCCCGCGGCAATAGCGAACCCGTTCTTTCTGCTCGCCCCGGATTGGGCGGTATACCCGCTCGTCGGCTTGGCCTCTGCTGCCACTGTGATTGCCTCGCAGGCGGTGATTTCTGGGGCCTTTTCGTTGACGCGTCAGGCGGTGCAGCTCGGCTATCTCCCGCGCATGCTCGTGCGTCACACCTCCGAGTACACGATCGGCCAGGTCTATATCCCCGGCCTCAATGCGCTTCTGCTGGTGGCGGTTGTGATGACGGTGCTCGGCTTCCGTTCCGCCGACGCGCTGGGCGGCGCCTATGGCATCGCGGTGACCGGCACGATGACGGTGGATACCGTTCTCGCTTTCACCTATTTCCGCTTGGCCTCCCGCTGGCGGTTGTGGCAACTGGGGCCGCTGTTTGCGCTTTTCCTGTTTGTCGACCTGTCGTTTTTCTGCGCCAACCTGCTGAAGATCGAGGAGGGCGGCTGGTTCCCGCTCGTCATTGGCGCGGGCATGTATGTCATCATGGCGACGTGGGTTTGGGGACGGGCCCGAATTGCGGACCAGCGTGCCAGCGCCGGCCTGCCGTTGGGAACCCTCATCGAGACGTTGAACCCCGACCGGCCTGTGCGGGTCCCGGGCACCGCAATCTACATGACGGCGCGGGTCGACAACGTGCCCGCGGCGCTGCTGCACAACATGAAACACAACAAGGTGCTGCACGAGCGCAACGTGCTGATGAACGTGCATACCGAGGACGTGCCGCGCCTGCCCGAGGCGGAGCGGCTGGAGATCCACCATCTCGGCCAGAATTTCCATACCGTGAAGATCCGCTACGGCTTCTTGGAAGAGCCCGACATACCTCGGGCCTTGGCGCTGTGCCGGGTGGGCGGCTTCCGGTTCAACCTGATGGAGACCTCGTTCTTCGTCGGCCGGGAGAAGATCGTCGCGAAGCGGGGCCCCGCTTTGAGCCTGCCGTTCAAACAGCTTTTCATGTGGCTGTCGAAGATGGCGCTCGACGCTACTGAGTTTTTCAGAATCCCGGTGAACCGGATCGTCGAGCTCGGCGGCCAGGTCGAGCTCTAGATGTCTTTCCGCGCGAGAAGATGGAACTGCTCATTGTAGAGCTTGGTCATATAGCTGACCCAACCGGGAAAAGAGGTTCTGCTGCCGTGCGTAATCGAGGCACGTCCACCTGCAGAATGGCCCTGTCAATGCCGCGGAGCAGTTTGAGGTCGGTGAGGTTCTGCAGAAAGCGCTTGCCGACGACCGGCAAAACCGGCAGTGGCGCGTCATCGTTAATGATGTTGGCGAGATCTTCGGAGATGCGCACCGAGATGCCCGAGGCGCGAGCTGTCTGGACGACACCTGGGTTGACGCCAACATCCGGCAGCGGCGCCGCAATGGCTGGTTTCGGAAGCGCGATTTAGGGAACAAATGCATTGACCACCGCAGGAGCGATGGTCGAACGAGTCATGGGTCACTACCGGCGCCATTTCGCTCAAATCGCTTCAGTTCTCGCTCGACCCCCCTGGCGCCGAGGTCGCGCGCGCGACGGTACCAAAACAAGGCCATACCCGGATCACCTCGCACACCGCGCAGGTGGGTGCGGTCCAAGAACACGGGGTCGAAAGTCTCCGCCAACCTCACCGCCGCCTGCGCTTCTC
>Ga0126383_10000533_pt1 | contig 21365 bp, 17 predicted proteins | sample PanSoiMetPlot_35_FD_96882 | JGI IMG/M metagenome (GOLD analysis project Ga0126383, IMG submission 96882) | Tropical forest soil microbial communities from Panama - MetaG Plot_35 | ecosystem: Environmental > Terrestrial > Soil > Tropical forest > Bulk soil | place: Panama | collected 2016-02-17
GACGAGGCATTTTGCAATCGCAACGGCTGCCGGCCGCTTCCGCGGGCTCATCGCTCTTAATTGATCGGTGACCTGGGGTTCCGTCCCGATGAATCGGGACTCCACCCCAGGCTTTACGCTGTCGTGCGCTCCGCGCGCTGTTGGTCCGTCAAGTAGATAATTACCGTTTAAATGGTTTCCCATTTACGCCACCGCGTGGACCACCAGGCTGAAAGCCAGGCGTGAATAAGAAAGGCGCGACTTTTTAGGCAAGCCCCAGTCAGGGCGTACGCGGCGGCTTATCACTATCAAGTTTTTGCCGCTCGTTCTCTAAACCTCGTTCCAGCACGTCGAGCCGGCTCTCCAATTCCTGGAGCCGGGTCTTTCGCATATTCAACTCGGATGTCAGTTGCTGTTCGCGTTCCTTCAGAGGATCGATCTGCGACTTGTACATCTCTACGTTGTCTTTGGTGTGCTTGGCGTCGAACTCTATCTCGGCACGCTTGCTGGGGTTTGGTTCTGCCTCCGCCTGAGTCTCCAGGAATTTCTGGCGATCGATGTATTGCGGGATGGTTGTTTCAGTTCTCGTTAACCGATCACGCACTTCGTCCAATGAATCGGTAAGCCGCCTGATGTCGTCCCGGTCGGCGCGAATTCTTTCCACCAGGAGTTGGCCGCGATAGGAATCAACACTCATGCGCTGCATCGTCTGCATGACCTGACGCAGGGCTCTAACTTCCGTCAGCAATTGGCTGGTCGAGTCATCGACGGCGGGCCTTGAGCTTTGGGCTGGAGCAAAGCTAAGGCATCCGCAAGCCAAAATCACCGCAAACAACATCACGAAACGATTGACGTGCTTCTTCATGTCATCCTCCTTATTGCGCCTGCGAAATCCGGTATTGCACAGCTCATTACGTCAGCGGCAAATCCCAGGTTTCCGCTACGTTTGGTGGTGGCCTAAATTGAAATGCTGTTGACTGGAACGCAACCGTTTCGGTTGCCCGTTTAGAAAAATGCAGGCGAGGACGCTTGCGCTCCAATCACGTCTCCGCGCAGAGCAGCCCGAGAGTGGGGTAACTATTTTGCCGTACCCTCCGCTCCTCAGCCGGAATGGGCTGAGAGAAAGTAGCCGGTGGTCGCAGCAGAGCGCAGACCACCGGCTACTTTCTCGTAACCCTTCGGGTTGTAAACGGACCGTCAGTGAGGCTCAGACAGATCGCCCGAGGCCAGCCATCCCTGACGGTCAGGCCACGGCCCCGGCCGCCCTGCCCTTAGCAACACAGCTTTAAGACACTACTTTCAGGCCTTCGCCGGTGGACAGTTCCGGCCTAAATCGGCCATAATGGCTGGCTTTTCAAACGGGCTTTATCCCCTTCTTAAGAAGCACTGAAAGGATTCTCTTAAATAGTGAGTTTAACGTCGAACTTTGCGACGGCGCTGGGTCGCCGCGTAATTACAATTTTATCTATCGTCATGGGCGTCGCGATCGGCGCCCCGGCCACCCTGGCCGCCGGACGTGAAGGCGGCGAGGCTGCGCTCAAGCTCCCCGATTTATCCCAAGTCACCTTCCTGGGGATTGATGGTCACAAGCTCCTGCTGATCGGGCTGGTCTTCTGTTTCCTGGGCCTGATGTTCGGACTGGTGATCTTCATGCAGTTGAAGAACCTGCCCGTGCACCGTTCCATGAAGGAAATCTCGGAACTGATTTACGAGACCTGCAAGACCTATCTGACGACGCAGGGCAAGTTCATCATGATCCTCTGGATCTTCATTGCGATCATCGTGGTGGCGTACTTCGGAATTCTCAGGCCCGTGCCCGGCAAGCCGATCTTTGTCACCCTACCGATGATTCTGCTCTTCAGTTTGATCGGCATCGCCGGCAGCTATGGCGTCGCCTGGTTCGGAATTCGCGTCAACACGTTTGCGAATTCGCGCACCGCCTTCGCCAGTCTCGAGGGCAAGCCATATCCGATCTACGCAATTCCACTGAAGGCCGGCATGAGCATCGGCATGCTGCTCATCAGCGTTGAGTTGCTGATCATGCTTTTCATCCTGCTGTTCGTGCCGGGTGATTATGCGGGCCCCTGCTTCATCGGTTTCGCGATCGGCGAGTCGCTGGGCGCGGCGGCGTTGCGTATTGCCGGCGGCATCTTTACCAAGATCGCCGACATCGGTTCGGACCTGATGAAGATCGTCTTCAAGATCAAGGAAGACGACGCGCGCAACCCGGGTGTGATTGCCGATTGCACCGGCGACAACGCCGGCGATTCGGTGGGACCGAGCGCGGACGGCTTTGAAACTTACGGGGTGACCGGCGTCGCGCTCATCACCTTCATCCTGCTGGCGGTGCCAAACCCGACCACCCAGGTTCAGCTACTGGTTTGGATTTTCGTGATGCGCATCATGATGCTCGTCTCGAGCGCGCTTTCCTACTTCGTCAACGCCGCGATCGCCAAAGCCCGTTATGGCAATGCCGGCGAGATGAATTTCGAGGCGCCGTTGACCTCGCTCGTCTGGATCACCTCGATCGTCTCGATTGTGCTGACTTACGCGGTTTCATATCTGATGGTCCCCATGCTTCAGGGTGATGGGACGCTCTGGTGGAAACTGGCCACCATCATTTCGTGCGGCACTCTGGCCGGCGCGGTCATTCCTGAACTCGTCAAGATTTTCACTTCGACCGAATCGAAGCACGTGCAGGAAGTGGTCAAATCTGCCGAAGAGGGCGGCGCTTCACTTGGCATTCTGTCAGGGTTTGTCGCCGGTAATTACTCGGGTTACTGGCTGGGCATCAGCATTATGGGATTGATGGCGATCGCTTTTGTCGTCAGCACCCTGGGCCTCGATGCCTTGATGGTATCTACGGCCACGATTCACATCGCGCCGGTTTTCGGTTTCGGCCTGGTGGCCTTTGGATTTCTGGGGATGGGTCCGGTCACCATCGCGGTGGACTCGTACGGTCCGGTGACTGACAACGCCCAGTCAGTTTACGAACTGTCACTGATCGAACAGCAACCTAACATCGTTGAAGAGCTGAAGAAAGATCACAACGTAACGGTCGTGTTCGAGCGCGCCAAACATCTCCTCGAAGAGAATGACGGCGCCGGCAACACCTTCAAAGCAACCGCCAAACCCGTACTGATCGGCACCGCGGTCGTGGGCGCCACCACCATGATCTTTTCGATTATCATGGCGCTGACTGAAGGTCTGACGAAGGGCACGGAAAAGCTTTCGTTGTTACATGCGCCCTTTGTGCTGGGCCTAATCACCGGCGGCGCGATCATCTACTGGTTCACCGGCGCCTCCACTCAGGCGGTCACCACCGGCGCTTACCGCGCAGTTGAGTTCATCAAGGCGAACATCAAACTCGAAGGCGTCGAGAAAGCTTCGGTCACCGACAGCAAGCGCGTCGTGGAAATCTGCACCAAGTATGCGCAGAAGGGCATGTTCAATATTTTCCTGGGCGTGTTCTTCTCAACCCTGGCGTTTGCGTTCCTGGAGCCGTTCTTTTTCATTGGCTACCTGATTTCAATCGCGATCTTCGGTTTGTATCAGGCGATCTTTATGGCGAATGCCGGCGGCGCCTGGGACAACGCAAAGAAGGTCGTGGAAGTCGATATGAAACAGAAGGGCACGCCGCTGCACGACGCCACCGTGGTGGGCGATACGGTCGGCGATCCTTTCAAGGACACTTCGTCGGTGGCCATGAACCCGGTGATCAAATTCACCACGCTCTTCGGATTATTGGCAGTGGAGTTGGCTGTCAGCCTGACAAATCAAAAGGGCCCGACCCTGGCGCGCATTCTGGCGGCCGTCTTCTTTTTGATCGGGGCCTTCTTTGTGGTTCGTTCTTTCCACGGAATGCGAATCCACGCGGAGCGATAAGGCAGCCGTTTAGAGGCGGCTACTGTCCGCCAATTCTGCCGTTTTCTTGCCGGAAGGCGGGCAGTAGCCCGCCTCTAAACGCCGGATTTGGGTAGACCCGTAGTTATAGCGTCAAGTAAGATTCGTCCGTAATCGATCACTGGTGCCGTCATGATTCGCGCGATTCTTTTTCCGACTGATTTCTCTGCCGTGGCGAACAGCGCGTTTCCGCTCGCTCTCGCGGTGGCGGCGCAGTACGACGCGATTGTCCAGTCGATTCACATCGCGCACGGCGGCGACCCTCATATCACCGAGACATCTCGATATGAATTTCCGGCCGCGCCCACCGGCGCCTCGGCGGTGCGGGTGATTGAAACCATCGTGCCGAAGGACAGCGACGATCCGTCGCAGGTCATCATGAGGCAGGCCGAAGCCCGCACCTGCGACTTGATCGTAATGGCGTCACACGGCCGGTCCGACGTCGCGCAGTTTTTTCTCGGCCGCAGCGTGGCGGAACAGGTCGCGCGCGATTCCCGGATTCCGACCATCATCGCGCGCCTGTACGGGCCGCGACGCACTACCCGGCCCATCGATCGCTTCAAAAGAATTCTGTTTGTCACCGATTTGGCCGAGACCTCGAAACGCATTCTGCCCATCGCAGCATCGCTGGCCGCGAAGACCAAAGCCGAACTCGAGACGCTGTGTGTTTTCAACGAAGGGGACGAAGAGCCCGCGGACGCCGGCAAGTCAATCCTCGATCAGTTCTTCGCCGAAGTGAATTGCAATTGCGAGAAGTTCACCCGGTTGCATGGCGGTGTGGGTGAAGAGGTAATCGAGTACGCCGGGCGTCATAAGGCCGATTTGATCGCGATTACGACGGCCATCGGTTCAGGTGGCGCGCCCAATTTTACCGACACGGCCGAGTTCATTATTCGCAACGCGCCCTGCCCCGTACTGTGTGTGAAGCCGTAATTGTGGAGGGCGGCGGCTTGACGCCGTTTTGTTAACTCCCGGCAGGTGTGCCCTGTAAAGAATCGCAGAGCGCCGTCAAGCCGGCGCACTCCAATGTTTATGAACGCATCAATCGCAAAGAATGAAACGCTGCTGGGGGTGGCGCTCGCGCCGCTCGATTTTGTCAGACAAGTCGGGCTGGTAATCGGATTCAGCCTGCTGACCGCGCTGTCAGCGCAAATCGTGATTCCGTTCGGCGCAGTTCCCTTCACCGCCCAAACCTTCGCCGTGGTGTTAACCGGAGCCTTACTGGGATCGCGTCTGGGCGCGATGGCCATGATCGCTTACTTGATCGAGGGCGCCAGCGGGTTGCCGTTTTTCTCGGGAGGCACCGGCGGCTTTTGGCATTTGTTGGGACCCACGGGCGGCTACCTGGTCGCATTTCCGGCGGCGGCGTTCATCACCGGCGCGTTCGCCGAACACGAGTGGGATCGTAATTTTTTCACTGCCGTGGCGGCGATGGCCATCGGATCGATCGTGATTTTGCTTTCGGGCTGGCTCTGGTTTTCACTCGTGATGCGCACGTCGCCGGCGCTGACAGTGTTCGACGAAGTATTGAAGTTTGTCCCGAGTGAGTTGATTAAGATTTGCCTTGCGGCCGCGGTGCTGCCGTCAGGCTGGAAACTGCTGAAGCGATAGCTCTCGGCAGCCGACCGTGATTAGATCCGCTCATTGTCTGATTTGGTCATTGTTTCAATCGAACGCTGGCCATCAGAATCAATGACCGCAATGAATCAATGATCCGATGGTTCAATTTTTAAAGCCCTCCCTCACGGTCGGGCTTCTGATACGATGAATTCTCCGCGCCGCTTCTGTTTAGTCCTCATCAAGCCGTCGCATTACGATGACGATGGTTATGTCATCCAGTGGCTGCGCTCGGCCATCCCCTCAAATTCACTGGCCTGCCTTTACGGTCTCGCGCTCGACTGTGCCCAGCGAAAGGTGTTGGGCGATGACGTCGAACTGGAAATCCATGCGATCGACGAGACGAACACGCGCATCAGACCGGCCCAAATCGCCGCGTTGTTAGGCCAGGCGGACGCCGGCGTGGTGATGCTGGTCGGCGTGCAATCAAATCAATTTCCGCGCGCGCTGGACCTGGCCCGGCAATTTCGTGATTACAATTTGCCGGTGGCCATCGGCGGCTTTCATGTCTCCGGCACGATCGCCATGCTCAAGGAACGCGATCCGCACGTGCGGCGCGCGGAAGAGATGGGGGTCTCGTTATTTGCCGGCGAAGCGGAAGGACGGCTCGGCGAGGTTTTGCGCGATGCGGCAGCCGGCCGGCTGAAACCACTCTACAACTTCATGGATGACCTGCCGGACCTGGAAGGCGCGGCCATGCCTTTTCTGCCGTCCGAGAAGATTCTGCGCACCGCCGGCGCCAATACGAGTCTCGACGCCGGACGTGGTTGTCCTTATCAATGTTCGTTCTGCACGATCATCAACGTGCAGGGCCGCAAGTCCCGCTATCGTTCAGCTGATGATTGCGAAAGGATCGTGCGCGCCAACGTGGCCCAGGGCATCCATCGCTTTTTTATCACCGACGACAACTTTGCGCGCAACAAGAATTGGGAAGCGATTCTCGACCGCATGATCGAGATGCGCGAACAAGAGAAGCTGCAATTCAATTTCATCATTCAGGTCGACACGCTCTGTCACCGGCTGCCGAATTTCATCGAGAAATGCGCCCGCGCCGGCGTCAAACGCGTCTTTATCGGATTGGAGAACATCAATCCCGACAGTCTGCTGGGCGCCAAGAAGCAGCAAAACAAGATCACCGAGTACCGCAAGATGCTGCTCGCATGGAAGAAAGCAAGAGTGCTGACTTACTGCGGCTACATCCTGGGCTTTCCCAACGATACGCCCGAGTCGATCGTGCACGACATTCGCGTAATTCAAAAAGAGCTGCCGGTAGATCTGCTGGAATTCTTCTATCTCACGCCATTGCCGGGCTCGGAGGATCATCGCAACCTGCTGAATGCCGGAACCTGGATGGACGCCGACATTAACAAGTACGATCTGAATCATGCGGTGACCACGCACGCGCACATGTCGCTTGCAGACTGGCAGCGCGCCTACCATACCGCCTGGGAAACCTACTACACGGACGCGCATGTCGAGACGGTGCTGAAGCGCGCGGCCGCCACCGGCGTCAGTCCGGGCAAGGCCCTATTCCTGATTGTCTGGTTCAAAGGCTGCATCGGCATCGAGGGAATTCATCCGCTCGAGGGCGGCTTTCTGCGTCTCAAGTTTCGCCGCGACCGCCGTCCGGAACTCCCGCGCGAGTCGCCGTTTACGTTTTATCCAAAATTGATCGCCGAACTGGGCGTAAAGCAAATCCGTTGGGCCCACCTTTACTTAAGGCTTTATCGGATGTATATGAGATTGAAACGAGATCCGCGAAGGACCGAGTACATGGACTTAGCTATTACTCCCGTAACCGACGATGAGATCGAAACGCGTGAAATGTTTCAGACAGAAGAAGCACGCAATTATGTGGTAAAGATTCAACGCGTCGAGCGAATGCGCAGCGGAGCGGCGGCCTGATCACAAAATATTTACGCGAAGTCCCGCACTAACACTGACTTCGTGCACGCATATTTTCCAAGTATTACGTTCGACGGACCGGCCCGTTGTCAGGAGAAGCCCCGTGAACGAACCTCAACCAGGTCAACCCAAACGCTTTAGCGTAGTCATCATCAAGCCTTCACATTACGACGATGATGGCTACGTTATTCAGTGGCTGCGCTCGCCGGTGCCCGCCAATTCACTGGCGGTCATATATGCGCTGGCGCTTGACTGTGCCCAACGTCGCGTACTCGGCGACAACGTGGAAATCGAGCTGCATCCGTTTGATGAAACCAACACCCGCATCCGCCCCCAGGACGTCGCCGCCCTGGTCGAAGGCGCCGATGCCGGCATGGTGATGCTGGTCGGGGTGCAATCAAATCAGTTCCCGCGCGCGCTCGACATCGCCGGGCCTTTGCGGCAACGCGGAATCATGGTGGCCATCGGCGGCTTTCATGTCTCGGGGACGCTGGCAATGCTCAAAGAGCGCGACCCGGATGTGCGCCGCGCGGAAGAGATGGGTATCTCGTTGTTCGCGGGTGAAGCCGAAGGCCGCCGGCTGGATCAGGTGCTGCTCGACGCTGCCGCCGGCGAGTTGAAACCGCTCTACAATTTCATGGACGATTTGCCGGATCTGGAAGGCGCCGTGACCCCGTTGTTGCCGGCTGATCGGATCAAGCGCGTGCTCGGCGGTCACACCAGTTTTGATGCGGGCCGGGGTTGTCCGTTCACGTGCAGCTTCTGCACCATCATCAACGTACAAGGCCGCAAATCGCGCTGGCGCACGGCGGACGACGTCGAACATATTGTCCGCACGAATCTGGCCCAGGGCGTCCATAGTTTCTTTATTACCGATGACAACTTCGCGCGCAACAAGAACTGGGAAGCAATCTTTGATCGCCTGATTTATCTGCGCGAGGTTGAAGGCTTTGGTGATATCAAGTGCAGTATTCAGGTAGACACCGGTTGCCATCGCATTCCGAACTTCATCGACAAAGCCCGGCGCGCCGGCGCCAAGCGCATCTTTATCGGGTTGGAAAATATTAACCCAGAGAATTTGAAGGGCGCGCGCAAGAACCAAAACAAGATCACCGAATATCGGCAGATGCTGCTCGATTGGAAGAAAACGGGAGCGATCGTTTTCTGCGGCTACATTCTCGGTTTCCCCAACGACACGCCGGAATCGATTCTGCGCGACGTGCGGATTATCCAGGAAGAATTGCCCACGGATCTGCTGGAATTCACTTGTCTGACGCCACTGCCGGGATCGGAAGACCACCGCAACATGGTCAACGCCGGAATGCCGATGGATGATGATCTCAATCGCTTCGACGTCAACCATGTGACCATTCCTCATCAGCGTATGTCGCGTGACGAGTGGGAGAGCGCTTACATGCAGGCGTGGGAGGATTATTATTCCGACAAACACATTGAGACGGTGCTGAAGCGCTGCGTGGCCACCGGCACCAGCCCCGGCAAGACGCTCTTTTATCTGGTGTGGTTCAAAGGCAGTCATGCGATCGAAGGAGCACATCCGGCCGAAGGCGGCGGTTTCCGGCGCAAGTTTCGCCGCGACCGCAGACCAAGTATGGGAATTGAGCCCGTCTGGATTTTCTACCCGAAATACTGGTTTGAAACCTTGTGGAAGTTGTATAAATGGGGTTCGCTCTACACGCGTTGCTATCGGATTATGAAGAAGGCAATTCGCGAAACCGGGCAGGCGGCCTATACCGATCTCGCCATCACTCCGGTGACGGCGGACGAGACTGATACCCGCGAGCTTTTCCAGACCCCTGAAGCCCGAAACTTTGTGGTGCAGATTCAGCGGGTCGAGAAGATGCGCAGCGGCGCCGCCGCATGAATTAACTCTCGTAGTTTAGAGGCGGGCTACGACCCGCCGATCAGGTGGCCCGATTCTAAACGCGGAGTGCTGTAGTTATGAATATACTCGCGCTTTTTTTTATCCTGTCCTTGAACTTCCTGCCGGCCGGCCAGTTACCCCAGAAAGACGAACGCCGCCCGGCGTTGCCATTCGCAAATACAAGTGGGAAAGGGTCGGACCGGCGCCGGTGGTCGATTCCAGCATGAAGGCTGAGAGCGATTCACCCGGCGGCGGCACAAACGATTCCAACGTACCCGAACAGGCATCGGGAGTGCGCAGCCGCGACAACACTTTCTTCCAATATTCCGTCGAAGTGGCGAACGACGGGAATAAACCGATTAAGGCGATTCTTTGGGACTACATAATTACCGACAGCAGCAACAACGAAGAACTCGGCCGGCACAATTTTGTCAGCTTTGAAAAAGTCGGACGCAACAGCGTAAAGGCCTTGCGGGTGCGATCGCGTCTGTCGCCGTCGCGGATCGTCACGGTGCAGGACAACCCGCCGCCGGGAAATTCAACCGTGGTGGAGAAGGTCGTCTTCAGATGTGTGGTTTATGATGACGGTACGCTGTGGCAGCAACCGGGCACCACTGAGAATTGCGAAGCGCTGCAGAAGCGGGCGACAAAATAATCGCGCTCGCGCGACCTGCCGCTCTATAAACCCAACTCCATAAACATCGCGCCCGGCACCGGATTATCGTAATAGGCCGCAATCTGTTTGAAGCCGTAGGACTCGTAAAGGGCGATGGCGTCATTCATCTTTGGCGGCAGGGTATCGAGCCGCATGCGCCGGTAACCAATCTGTTTTGCTTCCGCGATAATCGCTTCAATCAGCTTCCGGCCCAGTCCGCGGCCGCGAAACTGTGCCCGCAAAAACAATCGCTTCATTTCGCAGGTGTCTTCCTTGAATTTTCGCAGGGCGACGCAGCCGGCGAGATCAGGGCCGTCGTAAATCAATAAGAGACGGCCGTCAGGCGTTGCGTAGTCGCCGGGAAGATTAGCCAGCTCTGCATCGAAGTTCTGAAAACAAAGACTGATCTGCAACCACTGTTGATATTCACGGAAAAGCTGCCGGGCGATAGCGATGTGCTCTGCCGTGTGAACTTGAATTAGATTCATGAGCTGAACACTCCCAATGTAAAGCGGAGTGCTGTCATCGCGCGCCCACTTCAGGACAAGCCAAAAAAATTCGGCCTGACACCTGAGCATCAGACCGAGGCAGTGCTAGCGACCCTCAGAGTTTATTTGATCTTCTCCCATTTGATTTGCATGGCTGCTGATGTAATCGCATTTTCTATATCTAATAACTGCTTGCCTGGTGGTTCAGGATCGTTGATTTTCACGCCAATCGGTCGCTCAATTGAGGTTTGGTTTGAAGCCTTCTTAACAGTCGTGATTACGCTCGGCGCAACAACGCCGAATGTCGATGATCCTCGCGATGAAGGAAATACAGTTTTTAGTTTGAAGAATCCATGCTCCTCGATGAATTGAGCCAGGCGTTGAAATTCCTCCCTGGCTAAGAGTCCGCGATATTTCCCCATCAACTTAACATTCGCGTCGCCTGTGTAGAACCCCGTACCGTCATCGAGCAAATGAATTCTAAAAGCGCGCGCCGACGGCGATGAACCAGGATTCATTTCAAGAGTTATCTCGGTGATCCCAGCTTGCGTCTGCGCGCTGACACACACTGCTGCCATTAAGAGGAATAGGCAGCAGCCGAAGGTTCGCAAATTGTTCAAGAGGATAGAGTGTGTGTTGACACACTTACGCGGTGAACGACGAGCCGCAGCCGCAGCTGCCGGTGGCGTTCGGGTTCTTAAAGGTGAAGCCGGAACCCATGACGTTGGTAACGTAATCGATCTCGACGCCATTCAGGTATTGCGCGCTGAACATATCGACGAACAGGCGCACGCCTTTTTCATCCAGGATGAAATCGCCCTGACGCGAAGTCTCTTCGATGTTCAAGCTGTATTGAAAACCCGAGCAGCCGCCCGGGACCACGCGGACGCGCAGGCCTGCGGTTTCCGGCAAGCCATCTTCGCCGGACATGAACTTCTTAATCTCATTCGCTGCCGGTTCAGTAACGTTGAGTGCCACAGCCGGTGCAGTTGTTGCTGCCATAATTAAATTCTCCCTGATAACAATTTTTGATTTTCGATTTTTGACTGGGACAGCTTTAGGAAATCGAAAATCGCAAATCCAAAATCAAAAATCCAAAGCCATTCTACTGGGATTTTTTCAGCACTACAAGCTCCGGTTTCATGGCCTCGATCGATACCTGCCGGGCCACTTCCTCGGCCACTTTGCGAAGCGCCGAGGCCTGCGGCGATTCCGGCCGGCCAACGACTACCGGCACGCCCTGGTCGCCGCCTTCGCGTACTTCTATGCCCATCGGCACGCCACCCAGAAAGGGGACGCCGTATTCATGGGCCAGTTTCTCCCCGCCGCCCTCGCCGAAAATGTGGTAGCGCGCACCCGTGTCCGGCGCAATAAAGTAACTCATGTTCTCGACCACGCCGAGCACCGGGACCGCGACCGTCTCGAACATTCGTAAGGCGCGACGCACATCAATCAAAGCGACTTCCTGCGGCGTGGTCACGAGCACGGCGCCTTGCACCGGCACCAGTTGCGCCAGGCTTAGCTGGACGTCGCCGGTTCCCGGCGGCATATCGACGATCAGGTAATCGAGCTCGCCCCATTTCACGTCCGAAAGAAACTGTTTGACGAGGCCGTGCAGGATTGGGCCGCGCACGATTAGCGGCTTGTCACCGGGCTGAAGCACCGCCATCGAGATCAGTTTTATGCCGTAGGCTTCGACCGGGATCAGTTTATTAACGTCGACTTCCGGTCGGGCCTGGCCGGCGCCCAGCATGATCGGCACGTTAGGGCCGTAGACGTCGGCGTCCATCAATCCGACTTTTGCGCCATCGAGCGCGAGCGCCACGGCCAGATTAACGGCCACCGTCGACTTGCCTACGCCGCCCTTACCCGAAGAGACGGCGATGATGTTCTTCACGCCCGGCACCGAAACTTTGTCGCCCAGGCCGCGGCCTTTTGGCACTTCGGCGTCCATGGTCACGTTCACCGCCTGCACCCCGGGAATGGCGCTGACCAGCTCATAGGCGGCTGACTCCATCTCTGATTTGACGGGGCAGGCAGGCGTGGTCAGCACAATCCTGAACGAGACGTTGCCGTTGTCGATCTTTAAATCTTTTATGAAGCCGAGCGTGACAATATCTTTATGAAGGTCCGGGTCTTTGATTTGGCGCAGCGCGTTCAGCACCACATCTTCACTTAACTGAGACATGATCGAATTATGCCCAAGCCCTGCGAGTTTTGTCGAACGCAATGCGGAGCGCGGGCATCCCTGTCCGCAAAGCCTGCGGCAGCGGGCTCATGGTTAGTTTAGAGCCTGCCGCCGCCGCCAAATGCGGCAAGGATGCCCGCGCTCCGTGAGGTCGTGCGTTGACTCAAAGTCGCCCCGATTATAATCTGCGGCAACTGCCGATGACTGAACCCCTGCATCCGGTCACTGCCAACAGGTATTTGAAATGGCTCCGTGTATTCGCGATTGCTTTAGGTTTCGTTCTTCTCTACATCTTTTACATCAACGACGTTTCAAAGAACCCTCCCGGCTTTTATGTTGACGAATCGGCAATTGCTTTCAACTCATACTGCATTGCCAGGACGGGTGCGAATGAATTCGGCACTCACTTCCCGCTGTTCTTCCCCGTTTACACGGGCGCCTGGACGCAATATGCAAACCCCACCCAGATTTATCTGCTGGCAATCCCCTTCACGGTCCTAAAGCCCAGCATTCTGGTCGCCCGGGTTTACAGCGCGTCCTGGGTTTTTGCCGCCTGTTTATTACTGGGTTGGCTGGCCCGGAAGATAAGCGGCAAAGAGACAATTGGATTACTGGTTGCGGTCATCGCGATCTTCACGCCCTGGCTGTTTGAAGTGAGCCGCCTGGTGATGGAGACATTTTTCTACCCCATGGCTTTGGGGCTATTCCTCTTCGCGCTTTATGAGGCGCAAAAAAAGGAAGAGTGGTCATGGTGGAACGTCCTGTCGGTGGCTGCAACCTTGATGTTGCTCACCTACAGCTACACCATCGGACGCTTGCTGGGGCCGCTGCTGGCCGGCGGACTGATCATCTTTGCGACCTCGCAAACGCGCATCATCAGCATTTTAAAAACGTGGGTGGTTTTCGCTTTCACCCTGATTCCGTTGCTTATTTTCAGGGCCCGGAATCCGGAAGCCCTGACGCAACGTTTTTACCTGATTTCTTACATCAAGCCTGACTCGCCCTGGCGGGAGATCATCCCGAAGTTCATTCATCGATACTTCGAAGATCTCAGCCTGGTTAGTCTCTTGTTTGACGGCGATGGCAATCCGCGTCATCACGTTTACGGTTCGCTCGGCAGTTTCTTAATTGCCGCTTTTGTCCTGGTCGTGATTGGGGTCATTGTTGTCGGCGTCCGCCAGGGGCGCGAACCGTTCTGGCGCTTTATTTTGTTCGGCGCCGCGGCCTCAATCGTGCCCGGCGCGCTCACGGCCGATCAATTTCATTCGCTCCGCATCGTCGCTTATCCCGTCTTCCTGCTGATGCTGATGATTCCGGGTCTCCAGGTGATGCTGGGCGATGAACGGATAGCATCCGCACAGCAACAAGGTTCGTTGTGGACGCGGCGGATCGTTTTCGGATTGCTGCTGGTCGGCATGCTCGCGCAGACGATCTATTTTCAATCCGTGTTTCGGCGTGAGGGGCTGAAACGCGGAGAATTTTTTGATGCCCCTTACAAAGATGTGTACGACGCGGCCATGGCCCTGTCGACACGGCCGATTTACCTGGTCGACGGCAGTCAGCCATCCTATGAGCACGCATTCTGGTACGCCACGGTTGAAGGGCGCGATCGCAACATGTTTATTCATCTCGAAGAAGGCTATCAGCCGCCAACCGGAGCTTTGGTGATCAGTTCAGACGAGCGCTGTCTGAACTGTATGGTTCTGAAGAGGAGCGGCGGCTATCTCTTATACCGGGCGCAGCCGGACTTCCTGCCGTGATGATCTATCTCGACAACAACGCCACCACCCGGGTCGCTCCGGAAGTGTTCGCGGCGATGCGGCCACACCTCGAAGCAGAATGGGGTAATCCTTCGTCGGCCCACGCGCCCGGACGCGCAGCGCGCGCGGCCGTCGACACTGCTCGCCGGCAAGTCGCGGAATTGCTGGGCGCGGCTGATCCGAACGAGATTGTTTTCACTTCAGGCGGATCAGAATCAAACAACTGGGCCATCGGCGGATTTCTTGAACAAAACCCTGACCGGCGGCACATCGTAACGACCACCGTCGAGCATGAGGCGGTAAGGAATCTATGCGTTCATCTGGAACAGATCGGCTGCGAAGTAACCTGGCTGCCAGTGAATCGAAACGGCGAACTCGATCTCGACGACCTGCGCAAAGCCTTGCGGCGGGACACCGGCATTGTCTCCGTGATGTTGGCCAACAATGAAACCGGCGTGCTTTTCCCGATGGCGGAGATTGGGCGCACGATCCGGGAAAACTCCGGCGCGGTTTTTCATGTCGACGGGGTGCAGGCCGTCGGCAAGATTCCGATTGACCTCAAGAGCCTGAACGTCGATCTGTTTTCTCTTTCCGGGCACAAGTTTCACGCGCCGAAAGGAATCGGAGCGCTGTACATTCGCCAGGGCCGCAAACTTCCGCCGTTTGTCATCGGCGGCGGGCAAGAGCATGGCCGCCGATCGGGAACCGAAGCGGTGCCGAACATTGTGGGACTTGGGCGCGCCTGCGAACTGGCCGGCGATTTCGCCGCCCATGCGCAGGTGCGAGGTTTGCGCGATCGTTTGGAAGATGAAGTGCTCGCGCGCTTTCCCGCCGCCAAATTGAACGGCGTCTCATCTAGAGACAAACGACTGCCGAATACTTCGAACATCTCTTTTATCGGACACGATGGTGGGCAATTGATGAGTCAGCTCGACGCGGCGGGAATCTGCGTCTCTACCGGTTCGGCCTGCCATTCAGGATCTTCAGAAGTCTCAGCTGTGTTACGCGCTATGGGCACTCCGTTTGACATTGCGCGCGGATCGATTCGCTTTTCCGTGGGACGCTATAACACTGCGGAAGAGATCGAGCTGGTCTTATTTGCCCTGGAAAACATCGCAAAATAAGGCCCGAAATCGGATAGATTTTAGCCGCAATTCGGAGTTAAAATTTCACGGTAATTGAGAACTGATCGGCGAGGTTGATCGTATAGGTCTTAGCCTGCCAAACCATCAAGGGGGAATTACCATGAGCGCCACAATCAGAGCGGCCACACCTGATCTTCGCAGCGAATTAATCAACTGGAGAGAACGACTTGAGTCGGCCTCGGCCGGTGCGGAGCATCTCGAATTGAATGGGCTGCTCCGCGAAGTCAAGAGCGCGATCGAGCGTCTGAGCCGTCCTGAATCATACGGGGTTTGCCAGGTATGCCACGATTTAATTGGCCAGGCCACCTTGAGCGCGGATCCCCTGGCGAAGACTTGTCTGAGCTGCCTCACGCGGGAACAGCTCGAAGAGCTTGATGACGACCTGGGCCGAGCCTGGTTAATCCAGGGCGAGTCGTTGCCAAAACAGAATTTCAAATTCAACGGATGGGAAGTCTCCTATCACTACGCGCCGGCCGGCCGGCTGAGTGGCGATTACTGTGACCTGGTCAGCACTGAGACCGGCGACTTGTATTTCCTGATTGGCGACGTCGCCGGCAAAGGCGTCGCCGCATCGCTCCTGATGAGCCGCCTGCACGCGATCTTTCGCAGCCTGATCACCACCCAACTGACCGTGAGCGAACTGGTGGCAAGGGCGAACCATCTCTTCGCCGACACGACCATGCGGCCATATTATGCGACGCTGGTTTGCGGCAAGGCCGCAACCACCGGCGAGATTGAAATCTGCAACGCGGGCCACTGCCCGCCGCTGCTGATGCACGACGGAACGGTGACCCCAATCGCCGCCACCGGATTGCCGGTAGGACTGTTTTGTCAGGAAAGCTACGAGACGGTCCGGTTAAATCTGAATCGAGGCGACCGGTTGCTGCTCTACACCGACGGATTATCCGAAGCGCGTGACGTCACCGATCAGGAATACAGTGGACGCCTGCATACTTTCGTCAAACAGTGCGCCGGCTTCCCGGCGCCAAAACTGGTTAACGATCTGGTCCAGGACATGCGCAACTTCGCTCAAGGGATTCCGGTGAGCGACGACCTGACGGTCATGGCGATCGAAATGGCCGGCCATTAAAGTCCGCCTGATTGTTGCTCAGCACAGCCGAACGATTCTGAAAAGTAAATTACGCAAAATCGCCGCCGCGATCATTTCGACTGCTGTTTGTCTTTCGATCCTTGCGGGCGCAGATCTCTATCTGCATCGCCGGCACGGCATCAACCTCTGGGGTTACCGCGGCCCCGCCGTCGGGAAAAAGCAGCCCGGCGAGAAACGCGTGGCTGTGCTCGGAGGCAGCACCACCTGGGGATTCGGGCTGCGGGCGGGAGAGTCCTTTCCGGCGCAGCTCGAGCAAATTCTGGCACACGATCAGCCGGCCGGGCCGCAGACTATCCGGGTCCTGAATCTGGGATTCAACAATGAGGGCGCCTATTCATTCACGCAGACTTTGAATGATTATGAGTACCTCGATCCGGACCTCGTAATCCTTTACAGCGGCTACAACGATTTGAATGGCCCCAACTACTACAACTTTCGCCATCGCTCGCCGCTCTTCGCCTGGACGGGCTATCTCCCGCTTTTACCTTCATTGACGCTCGACAAGCTAAGCGTTTGGAAACAACAACTGACCGGCGCGAACGAAAAGCCGGTGTTCACTCCTCCTAACCTCGATCGGCGGCCGGACGCTTCAGGTTTACGTCAACGCCTCGACGCACAGTCTGAACCGTCGCCCCGGAACAGTGATCCGGCGCTCTGCTCGCCGCAGTGGCAGTTCTACTGCGACCGGGTCAACGCTACGGCCGCAATGGCATTGGCGAAAGGTAAGCGAGTGCTGGTGGTGACCGAACCCTATATCTCGGATACGCACGTGGAACAACAGACTGAACTTGAGAGCATGCTGGCCGCGCGTTTCGCGAAGGAGCCCAGACTGCGCTATGTGAATCTGGGTCCGCTGATAGATTTGCGCGACCCATCTTTGTGCTGGGACGGCATGCACCTCACCACGGAAGGCAATCGGCAAATCGCGGCGGCGCTGGCCCAATCTACGACAAATTTCCTGCGGTAAAAAACAGCGCGGTTTCGGTTTTCGGCCGGAAGTGCAGCGAACGCTCTGGCGATGATCCGGCTTCCGTGTCCGCCATCACATCCGCTTCACACAAATCGTGTGGTAAAATCCCCAGCGCAAGCTCACCCTGATAATTGATTGAGCTGCGACCCCTGATGAATAGATTAGCCAACGCCTGTGAGCAAAAAGTGAGCATCCTGCCCACCGATGACTATGTGGCCATCTCCCGTTATACGCCGCTGGGCCAAGCCATTGAAGCGATGAAAAAAGACGAGGGCGGTTGCGTCATCATTACCGATGACGGCCGGGTCGCCGGAATTTTCACCGAGCGCGATCTGCTAACCCGGGTCTCCGGTCAGGACGTCGATTTGCAATCGCCGATCGAGCAGTGGATGCAACGGAACGTCCAAACATTGTCATCGGAAGCTACGATAGGGGATGCCGTGCGGCTGATGAATGAGCGCAGCTTCCGCAACATTCCGATTGTCGATCATGACCTGCTGCGGGGATCGATTTCGGTTTTCGACATCATCACCTATCTGGCGGAGTGTTATCCGAAGACCACGATGAACTTGCCGCCGCTGCATCAGGTGATGGGAAGCGTCGACGGAGGATGAGCAGAACTTATTCGTAAATGGTAAATCGTAAATAGGAACACGCATTTTTCTATTTACGATTCACGATTTACGGTCTGACTCGAAAGGAATTATTTAGAGCACATGAGCGCAGTGTTGGAACCACCAGTTCAAGGTATCGACAAGAACAAGGAAGAAGTCGAAACGGTGACCATCCGTTTCGCCGGCGACTCGGGCGACGGTATGCAGTTGACCGGTACGCAATTCACGAACACCTCCGCAATTGTCGGCAACGACATCTCGACGCTGCCTGACTTTCCGGCCGAGATTCGCGCGCCTGCGGGCAGCCTTCCGGGCGTGAGCGGCTTTCAGTTGAATTTTTCGAGCCAGGACATTCGCACGCCGGGTGATCAGCCGAACGTGCTGGTGGCCATGAATCCGGCGGCGCTGAAAGTGAATCTGCCGGATCTCGAAGAAGGCGGCACGCTCATTATCAATTCCGACGAGTTCACCAAAGAGAACCTCGAACGCGCCGCTTATAAGTCCAATCCGCTGGAGGACGGGTCGCTCGCCGGCTATCGCGTCCACACGCTGCCCATTTCGACCCTAAACAGCAACGCCTTGAAAGGCACCGTAGAGCTGTCGCGCAAGGAAATCTCGCGCTGCAAGAATTTCTTCGCGCTGGGCGTTCTTTACTGGCTCTACGATCGCCCGCTCGAACCGACGCTCAACTGGATTAATGCCAAGTTCCGAAAGAACCCCGAACTGGCCAAGGCCAATGAGGTGGTGCTGAAGACCGGATATAACTTCGCGGAGACCACCGAGGTTTTTACCACCGCCTATACGGTCAAGAAAGCGGTCATCGCGCCGGGGCGTTACCGCAAAATCACCGGCAACGAAGCGACGGCGATCGGCTTTGTGGCGGCGGCCGAATTGGCCGGACGGACTCTCTTCTACGGCTCATATCCAATCACGCCGGCCTCCGACATTCTGCACGAATTGGCGCGTCACAAGAATTTCGGGGTCAAGACATTTCAGGCCGAAGATGAAATCGCGGCGGTGTGCGCGGCGATTGGCGCCAGCTTTGCCGGCCACGTGGGATTAACCGGAACTTCCGGGCCCGGGGTGGCGCTCAAGCAGGAGGCGATCGGTTTGGCAGTGATGACCGAATTGCCGCTCGTCATCGTCAACGTGCAGCGCGGCGGCCCCTCAACCGGATTGCCCACCAAGACCGAACAGGCCGATCTGTTTCAGGCGGTTTGGGGACGCAACGGCGAATGCCCGGCGATCGTGCTGGCCCCGGCCACGCCTGCCGATTGCTTCAACATGGCCATCGAATCGGTGCGCCTCGCGTTCAAATACATGGTCCCGGTCTTCTATCTATCCGACGGTTACCTCGCCAATGGGGCGGAGCCCTGGGCCGTACCGGCAATTGAAAAACTGCCGCGCATCGAAGTTAAGTTTGCGAGTGATCCGAAAAACTTTATGCCGTATGCCCGTGATGCGGAGACGCTGGCCCGCCCCTGGGCCCTGCCCGGCACGCCCGGTCTGGAACACCGCATCGGCGGCATTGAAAAGCAGAACATCACCGGCAACGTCAACTACGACCCTGAGAACCACCAACTGATGGTGAAGCTACGTCAGGAGAAGGTCGATCGGGCCGCGGCTGACGTGCCGCCGGTCGAAGTCTTTGGCGAGGCGTCGGGCAAAGTGCTGGTGCTCGGGTGGGGTTCGACTTACGGCTCCATCACTTCGGCGGTCGAGAAGATGCGCAAGGAAGGCAAGTCGGTTTCCAGCGCGCATCTGCGTCACCTGAATCCTTTCCCGTCAAATCTCGGCGAAGTGCTGGCAAATTTCGAAACCGTGCTGGTGCCGGAAATGAATCTGGGACAACTCTGCACCATGATTCGCGCCAGGTACCTGGTAGATGCGGTGCCTTTCTCCAAGGTCAAGGGAAGGCCTTTCCAGATTCGCGAAATCATCAGGAAGGTCGAGGAGTATTTATAGGCCGCATGCAATCCGTCGTCGACGTCTACGGGGAAGGCCGCCGCTACTTTATGGGCGAAGGAGTGCTCAACCAGACACTACTGCGTCTGGCCAATGACCTGCGCCAGCACGATATTGACTACCTCGTGATTGGAGCGCTGGCCTTGTTGGCTTATGGCTATCCGCGTTTCACGGAAGACATTGACATTATCGTCACGCCGCATGGCCTGCAGAAGTTTCATGAAGAATTGATCGGACTGGGTTACGTCCCTGCCTTTCCCGGCGCCCGGAAACGTTTGAAATCAGCGCTCGATGGGACTCCGATTGAGTTGATTGCGGCCGGCGAATACCCCGGCGATGGAAAACCCAAGCCGGTCGCTTTCCCGGAGCCCGTTGAGGCAGCTAATGAAATCGATGGCATTCCATTCCCCACCCTGGAGAAACTCATCGAGTTGAAACTAGCGTCGGGATTGACCGCACCGGATCGATTAAAGGATTTGGCTGACGTTCAGGAATTAATCAAGATTCGCGGCCTTTCCCGCGAATTCGCTGAAGGATTAAATCCATACGTGCGAGAAAAATTTTTGGAATTGGTAAGTGCCGTAGAACAAGGCAAGAGCAATAATTTCGAGGAGCAATAATGAGCACACAAGGTAACGGGTCAAACGGAAACGGACTCAAGCATGTCGATACCTCAGTGTCGGCTGAGAGCGAAGGTGGCGATTCGATATTCCAAATCGCGCCGCGTCCCGGGGATTTGACCAAAAAGGATTTTGTCTCGAACCAGGAAGTCCGCTGGTGTCCCGGTTGCGGTGACTACGCGATTCTCAACAACGTGCAGAAGGTCATGCCTGAGCTGGGTATTCCGCGCGAGAAGATGGTGTTTGTTTCCGGCATCGGGTGCTCTTCCCGATTCCCGTATTACGTGAACACCTATGGCTTTCACAGCATTCATGGCCGCGCGCCGGCAATCGCGACGGGCGTCAAAGCCGCCAATCCCGAGTTGAGTGTCTGGGTCGTTACCGGCGACGGCGATGCGCTTTCCATCGGCGGCAATCACTTTGTGCACGTGCTGCGCCGGAACCTCGACATTAACTACATCCTCTTCAACAATCGGATTTATGGATTGACCAAGGGGCAATACAGCCCCACCTCGGTTTTCGGCCAACGCACGAAATCAACGCCGATGGGTGTGATCGATTAC
>Ga0126383_10000535_pt1 | contig 21341 bp, 25 predicted proteins | sample PanSoiMetPlot_35_FD_96882 | JGI IMG/M metagenome (GOLD analysis project Ga0126383, IMG submission 96882) | Tropical forest soil microbial communities from Panama - MetaG Plot_35 | ecosystem: Environmental > Terrestrial > Soil > Tropical forest > Bulk soil | place: Panama | collected 2016-02-17
CACGATCATCGGCTGGGCCGAGAATCTGCCGATCCAGTACCAGTCGAACGAGGTGCCGAACGTTGCCGAGATCAAAACACGGCAAGATTACTACCAGATAGATTGGCCGATTGTCACTAGACAGCGCCAGGTAGGCGTCCATGCCGAGGAAGTGCTGGCTGTCTATGCACCGTTTGCGATGGGCGTTATCTGCAATATCGCAAACGGCTGACGGCAATGTCCGAGATTTCGGCGATTGCGTCGGAACCGTCTGTTACACCAGCTCCCGGGCAAAGCCCGGGGGCGCCGATCGAAGACGATCTGATACAGCTGCGTGCCGTGTTCGGCCAGGATGAGGCTAATCATGGGACAATGCGGTATTTGGTCGGCCTCGACGGCCTAGTCCAAGTGCCTCGACACGCCGTCGGTCCCCTGGTCACGCTGGGTGGGTTCGTATTGGCAACAATCGGGAATGACACAATATCCAGCGGGCTGGTCAATCTGCACCACGACAGTGCTGCCGGATGTTCCTATGCCGGCCGTCAATATCTCGGCGAAGCCAACGGGAATGTCATCGTGCCAGCCGAGGCGGCGTCGCAGCTGTTGGCCCATGGCTTCGTTGCCGTTTCCGACCAAGAGACTACGGCCCGCAGTCGAGCCAACTCGCCGCCAAGAAGTAGGTTCAAAAGGAAGGGCTGATACCGTGGCCTTTGGAGATTTGACGACGCTCGCCGATGTCAAGGCGTGGCTGCAAACCGGACAGTCCACCTTTCCGGCAATCGACGACGCGCTGCTTAGCCGCTTGATCACGTCGGCGAGTCGATATATTCAGACGTGGCTCAACCGACCGATTGCGTCGTCAGATTACCTTGAGATCCGCGACGGCATTGGTGGCTGCAGGCTGCAGTTCGGATGTTTCCCGGTCACCAATGTGCTGTGCCTGACGATCGATGGTCAGAATGTTCCGGCCGCATCTTCAATCACCGCGGCAGGCTATAAATTCACTCCGACGCTACTTTCGGTTCGTGGCTACAGCTTCAACCGAGGAGTCCAGAACGTCGCCATCAACTATACGGCCGGATATTCGGTTACTCCGCCCGAAGTTGCACAGGCATGTATCGAGCTCGTCGCACTTCGATACCGGGAACGGACTCGCATCGGCGAACTGTCCAGATCGTTGGGCGGTGCCGAGACGGTCGCGTATGTGCAAAAAGACATGACCGATGCGATCAGAACAGTGCTGCAGCAATATCGCCTGGTTGCTCCAATCGGCGCGATGCAACCGCGACCGGCGGCGACGGGAGTTGACGCTGCAATAATATCAGGTGTTTTGTGATTACTGCGCGTCTGGTCGGCGACGACACTGTGCTGGCTTGGTTCCGCGCCACCCCGGATGCAGCCGCCTCTGGCCTCGCCCGTGCGATTGCCAAGCTGGGTATCGATCTCCAGCGCAAGATCCAGGAAACCGAACTCACGAATGAAGTACTCGACAAGCGCTACAGGTCATTCGAGCCGAATGTCGGTCTTCAGATTGATGAAGACGGCGACAGGATTGCTGCAACTGTCACTGGCCGCGACGAGTATGCGCGGGCCCGCGGGCATCGCTCCCACAGGACGGCCGATCCAGGTGCGACCCTGCGCCGCAAGAGAAAGTCATTAGGACTTCCGATTGCACAAAAGAAGATTGATATACGGTTCTATCCTCGTCAAATGAAGCCCCCGGAGCGCTCTTTTTTGGGTTCGGCACTCGAGGACATGGAGCCGGAGATCCGCGGTAGTGTGGAAGACGCGTTACGCGAATCACTGACACGATGATATCCGGTTTTTTTTAAACACATTTGTTCTCCCTCCTCGCATCGTAGTGACCTGTTCGTCTCGCCGACGGGCGCAGCGCAACGGACAATCATTATCAGTAGATAGTAACCTTGATGATAATTCGCGAAGCTATATACACTAAGCTTTGGGAGCTTGGCGCAAGCGCTGCCCGATTTGCCAGTGCGAACCGGCGCCTGCGGCATTGGGCTGACGTTCCGCCCCCCGAGCAACCGGCGTTGTTCATGAGCGAGAAAGGCGCCCAAGCTGTAGTAAAGAAGCTGGGGGCGCCGATCGTTTGGACCCTCTACGCCGATTTCTACGTGTACGCCCATACATCCGATCCTTACTTAGCGCCGACAACATACTTAAACCCTTTGCTCGATGCTCTCGAAGCAGCATTATCACCCTCACCGACTACCGGGATCCAGGATCTGGGACTGCCTCAAATGGTTCAGCACGCCTACATCGCAGGGAAAATTCAGACTGACGAAGGCGTGCTTGGCGACCAAGCGATAGCGATCGTACCCGTGGAAATCCTGTGCATCTAAGCCGGCGGGTGCCGAGCTAATCCGTCTCGATTTCTTCAATGCGCCCTAATTCCAAGGAGTGGCAATGGCCGAGAAAGAGTACAGCGCTGATCAAAGCGCCGCGGCTGGTTCGCTCGAACAGCTGATTGAACGTTGGTGGACCGACCATTTCCCAGGCTCGGCAGTCGCCCGCGACACGCAGGCCTGGAATACCGCCCATGCCGCGAAGGAGAAGCTGAAGCGGCTCTTGAAAGGGAGTAAGTGAGATGCAATTGAGCTTCGGCTCCGGCGCATTATGGGGCGAACGTACCGATGTTGTCGGCTCGGGTATCGGCCCGCGGCAGTTCGGCGTGCTGCAGGACGTCCAAATAGATTTCAACTGGAGCGACAAAGAGCTGTACGGCCAGCTCCAGTTCCCGGTGGCAATAGCGCGCGGGCAGGGCAAGATAACCGGTAAGGCCAAATTCGCGCAGATTCTCGGATTGTTGTATTCGGACATGTTCTTCGGGGTGTCACCGGCTACGGGGCAGTTCGCCGTTTCGCAGCTTGAGGCTGCGATGGTTCCGGCGACGACGCTCTACACTGTCACTCCCGCCAACGCAGCAACCTACAATGATGACCTCGGCGTCAGCTACGCTGCGAGCAGCAGACGATTCAACCGGGTAACCACACCTACCGTCGCCGGCCAATATTCAGTGAACCTCGCAACTGGTTTATATACTTTCTCCTCGGCCGACGCTAATGCCGCGGTATTGATTTCGTACACATATAATGTTGCAACCAGCGGCAATCGCCAGACCCTCACCAATCAGACCATGGGTATTACTCCCACTTTCAAAGCAACCTTTTATACCTCCTATAATGGCAGCGGCACCGCGCTGCGCCTGAACGCGTGTACTGCAAACAAATTGTCAATCCCCACAAAGCTCGATAATTGGACGATCAACGAACTCGACTTTAGCGCTTTTGCTGACGCGTCCGGAACAATTGGCTATCTGAGCACGGTCGAGTGATGATCCCGGGTATGGCGGTCGCCATGGGCGGCCAGGACGGGATAGTACCGCCACTCACACTTGGTCAACTCCGTCGCTTGATGCCCAAGGTCAGGAAATTAACGGAGATCGGCGCGTCCATGGGAGAAACCCAAGTCGCGGTCCTGGTCGACATCGTCACGGCAGCGCTACAACGCAACTATCCCGAGATGACGCCGGAAAGGGTCGAGAATTTGCTCGACCTTGGCAATGCTGGCTCGGTGCTGAATGCCGTCCTCACCGGCTCGGGCCTTAAGCCGGGCGGATCCGCCGTGGGGGAAGCAATTGCCCCCGGGATCAGCCCGGGGGCAATCAAACGGGAACTCGGGATGCCGTCGAACAACACTTCCGGGATGATGACCACTGGCGAGAACTCTACGGTCTCCTCGCTACTGCCTGCGGGTATAGCTACCCAGTAATTGACGACATGACGCTCTTCCAAATCGAAGAGTTAACATCCTATTGGGCACAGCACCCTCCGCTGCACCTGCTGGCCGCGTCCTATTTGGGATTAGGCAAAAGTAACAATTCAGCGATGGCGTCGAAGCTCACGGAACCAAAGCAACGCCCGAGTTCCGATGTCAGTTCGATGCTCGCTCGGCTGGGCTCTGGTTTCACTGCCGGCGATGTCCATGCGGGCCTTTCGCCCGTAATTCTCGATTTTACCGAGTTATGGCGGGCCGTCGTTCCCGACAAGCGATCAGAGCGGATTGGGTGAGCCAAAGATTGAGAACAGGCAGTATGCCATCAAGAGGCTATCATGGCCGATATTGAAACTAGTGTCGTTATCAGCGCTCAAATCGACGGCCTCCGATCGGGAATGGAGGCCGCTTCGAACTCGGTCCAAGCAGCGACAGACGCAATGCGAGCGCAGCTTGCCGGGCTCGGCGACATTGCTCAGCAGGCTCAGGGTCAGCTTACTGCCGCGACCGGACAAATCGGGGCAGGCATGGGTGCATTACAGGCCAAAGCTGCAGGTCTCGCGGGTTCCCCGAGCGACAGCGTAAGGCACTCTGGCGTCCTGGGTGAGGGCGCCGGCTGGAATGCGGAGCCGTCGAGCTCCTCCCTCTCCAATGAAGGCATCGCCGCCGATGAAAGGCTCTGGGAAGAAGAGCTGCTAGCCTACCAAAGGTTTCAGAGTGACAAACAGAAGCTCGATCTCCAGGCAGCGCAATTTAGCCAAAGAACCTGGCAAGGGCTGATGCAGCCGATCCAGCGGGCATTCGACACATCAATCACCGGCATGATTCTGGGCACGACTACATTGCAGAGGGCAGTGGCCAAAATCACCCAGTCGATTGTCGCCGAATTTGTCAATCTTGGCGTTAAATTGGTGACGAATTGGATCGCCAGCGAGCTTGCCATGACAACAGCATCCGAGGCGGGTGCGGCGGCTCGCACTGCAGCCGATGGCGATGGGATGGCGGCAGGGCTCGCGATAAAGGCAGCAAACGCAATCAAAACCATTGCGACTGATTCGGCGCAAGCGTTCTCCGGCATATTCGCGTTTCTCGCTCCGATTATGGGGCCGGCCGCGGCCGGACCCGCTGCCGCTGGAGAAGCGACGGTAATGGCCGCGGCGAGCGGGATTGCATCGGCGGCAGGCGGTTGGGTAGTCCCTTCGGATCAGCTTGCTATGGTGCACCAGAACGAGATGATCTTGCCGGCAAATCTCAGCAGGGGTCTTCAGAACATGATCTCCGCCGGTGGCGAGAGCGGAGCCGGGTTCAGCCCGGTGGTGATCAATGTGTCGGCGATCGACAGTCATGACGTAAGGCGTTTCTTCCAGAGCAATGGAAGCCTTATCGTCAATGCGCTCAATAAGGCGATGCGCAATGGTTCAACGCTGCGGACAGCGTGATGGCCCTGATTTTTCCGGCGCTGCCTGGGCTTGCCTGGAGTGTCACCAAAACTCCGACCTTTCAAACACGCATCCAGCGTGCCGCTTCGGGGCGGGAACTGCGGGTGCTCGACTATCCGTATCCTCTGTGGCAATTTGCGCTGGTCTACGATTTCCTACGGGACAATCCAGCAGCTGGCTATGACGAGCTTAGGACCCTGCTCGGATTCTTCATGCTTTGCCAGGGGGCGTTCGGTACATTCCTGTTTCGTGACCCTAGCGACTGCCAAGTACTCCGGCAACCGATCGGCGTCGGGAATGCGAGCACGACGGCCTTCCAGCTCCAGCGTTCGATGGGGACGGCCCTTCCCGGTGGTGGTTTCTTGGAACCGATCATCGCACCGGATGTGGTGGGGGCAATATACTGCAACGGAATTACGCAAGATCCGTCGACCTATAGTGTCGACCCGAATACCGGCTTGGTAACATTCCGCCTTGCGCCAGCCGTTGGGCTGATCATCACTGTCGACTTCACTTATTACTTCCGCTGCAGATTTCTTGACGACAAATATGACTTCGAAAATTTCATGCATCGGTTATGGCAATTAAAGAAATTGACATTCATTTCGGTGCGTTCATGAAAGCCGCGAGCCCTGCTCTGATTGCGCTGCTTTCGAGCAGCGACCAATTTATCATGGCTGACCTCTACACTATTACATTGGTCGGGGGCTCGATTTTGCGCTATTCCGCGGGACCGAGCGCGCTCGTCGCGAACGGCTACGCTTTCGCGCTCGGCCCCAAATTCGAGCGTTCGAAGACGAAGATCGTTATTGGAACCCAGGTAGACGAGCTCCAGGTCCAACTCTATCCCGAGACCACCGATCTGATCGGCGGGACGCCGTTTTTGCAAGCAGCATGGCAGGGCCAATTAGACGGCGCACTCCTGCAGCTCGAGCGCGCCTTCATGCCGAGGTACGGAGACACCAGCCCGGGAACAGTCGTCCTTTTCTCGGGGCGGATTTCGGATATCGAATGCACCCGCACCAATGTCGATATCAAGTGTCGCTCGCATCTCGAATTGCTGAATATCCAGATGCCTCGTCGGCTATGGCAGTCTTCCTGCACTCATCTTTTTGGCGACGAGATGTGCCAATTCGACCGTTCGAGTATGCAGGTGACGTTTTCCGCCGGGCCAGGTTCAACGCAGGCTCAGATCGCGACTTCAATCAGCTCAAACCCACCGAACCTCTACCTCCAAGGGACGGTGCTTGGCATGACCGGCGCAAACACCGGATCGAGTCGCACAGTCGCAAATATGGGCGACGGCTGGCTCTATCTGAAATTGGCATTTCTCTCACCCGTCTTGATGGGAGATCAATTCAAGTTACTCCCCGGATGTGACCGCACGCTCTCGACCTGTACGAACATCTTTAATAACGCAATTCACTTCGGGGGCTTCCCCTATATTCCGACGCCAGAGACCGCTATATGAGCCAACGCCAGCGGGTGGTCGCCGAGGCCGCAACATGGCTGCGAACCCCTTACCACCATATGGGCCGAATCAAGCACGGCGGGACTGATTGTCTGATGCTTCTCGCCGAAGTGTACGAGGCTGTGGGAGTAATTCCGCATGTTGACGTGCCGTTCTATCCCCCCGACTGGAACCTGCATCGCGATGCGGAACGCTATCTCCAGGGATTGATGCGTTACGCCCGCGAGATTGACGGACCACCCCAGAGTGGTGACGTGGCGGTTTTCAAATTCGGTCGTTGCTTCGCCCATGGGGCGATCATCCTCTCCTGGCCACGGCTGATACATGCTTGGTTCAATGCAGGTGTGGTCTTTGGCGATGCCGGGAAACCACCTTTGACCGGCCGCGAGGTACGATTTTTTGATCCGTTTCCAATTTCTGGCTTTTGATAGATCATGGGCGGGATCCTGAGTGGCGCATCGAACGCCAAACAGCAGAGAGCCGTTGGCGCCCTGCAGTTCCAAACTTCCCAGCACGGTGGAGTGATCCCCCTTGTATACGGCACCACACGTGTGTCGCCAAATCTCATTGCCTATGACGACTTCAAGGCTACACCGTCGCGTCAACCCGGCGCCGGCAAGGGTGGCGGCGGCGGGAAAGGCGGTGGGCAACAATACAAATACAGCGCCTCGGTTGTTATGGGGCTTTGCCAAGGACCGATTGCCGGCATCAACACAGCGTGGTGGGACAAGAATGTCGGAACGCTTTCGTCCTTGCCGGCCGCGGTTTATCGGGGAAGTGACGGCGAGACGCCGGATTCGTATTGGGAAACTCGCCATGCGGATAAAGCGCTGGGCTACTCTGGAACCGCAACTGTTGTTGCCAACAATTTCTCGATGGGCGACACGGCCACTCTTCCAAATTTTTCGTTCGAGGTGCAAGGGTTACTTTCGCAGAGTGGCACCAACGGATGGGATGCGAATCCTGCAGCAATTCTCGCCGATTTTCTGACCAATCCCCGCTACGGAGCCGGCTTCCCGGCTGCCAGTCTAGGCGACCTCAGCTTTTATTCGACGTATTGCCAAGCTCTTGGCCTTATGTTGTCGCCGATGCTCGACACACAGCAAGAGGCACAACAACATCTCGCCGATATAGTCAAGATCACCAACAGTGCGATTGTGTGGTCTGGTGGACTACTGAAGATCATTCCGTACGGTGACGAGCCTTTAGCTGGTTATGGCAGCACGTACGTGCCGAATGTCAATCCGATTTACAGCCTAGGCGAGGATGATTTCATTGTCCAAGCATCGGCCGTTGGGGAAAATTCGGGGGTGAGTGCTGGCGGACCGGCTCTACGGTCGGGTTCAGGTCCGATCACCGGCGGGTTTACCGACGATCCGGTCCGGGTAGTTCGTTCTACACCCGCTGATGCCAACAACTCGATACAATTGGAATGCCTGGACAGGGCCAATTATTACAATACGGCAATTGTCGAAGCCTTCGATCAGCGAGCGATCGAGCTCTTCGGCGTGCGCCGTGACAGCTCGCTAAAGGCGCGGGGGATTGTCGACCCGATCAACGTTGGTCCGATCGTTGCACAGCTTCTGCTGCAACGCGCATTGTTGTTCCGCAATACTTATCATTTTAAACTGGGTTGGAGATATTGCTTGCTCGAGCCGATGGATCTTGTCCAGATTACAGACCCCCGGCTTGGCGTGTCGGCACTAACCGTGCGGATTACGGCGGTAGAAGAAGACGAGGAAGGCACGCTTTCGATCACCGCAGAGGATTTCTTTGGTGGCTATTCTACGGCGGTCGCGTATCCGAAGCAGTTGAGCGCCGGTTATGTCCCCAATTGGAATTCGCCGCCGGGTGACGCCAATCCGCCGGTCATTTTCGAGCCTCCAGCCTCACTGTTGATCGGCGGACTCGAAATCTGGATTGCCTTGTCGGGCGGCGCCAATTGGGGTGGAGCCCAAGTCTGGATTTCCAGCGACGGCGACTCCTATGCCCTTATGGGGACCATAAACTCGTCAGCTGCGCAAGGTGTATTGACGACGGATCTGCCGGCGCATTCCTCACCCGATACGATTAACCCCCTCTCGGTGGATCTGACTGAAAGCCAGGGTCAGCTCGCCTCGGTGTCGAATACCGACGCCGCCAATCTCGTCACCCTCTGCTACGTCGGTGGCGAGCTTCTCGCCTATCAGATCGCGACGCTCACAGCGGCTGGTAAATATACGCTCACAACGCTTTATCGCGGCGCCTATGGAAGCGCAATTGCAGATCATCCGCCGGGAACCTTGTTCGCTAGACTCGACGGATCCATTGGTCGGTTCTCCTATCCAAAGACGCTGATCGATCAAACGATCTATTTGAAATTCGCTTCGATGAATATCGTCGGCGGCGGATCGCAAAGCTTAGCTTCACTCCCCGTATATACATACGTCGTCAAGGGGACCGGGCAGGCTATCTCCATATTTGTTAGCGGTTCACTCAGTGGCAGGCCAACGCCAAATCTCGTTCTACAGAGCTACGTATCCGTCGCCTTGGTGACAGTTCCGGCCGGGCTCACCGGCAGCCGTGGAACGGCTGCGACAGCCGCAACCGCGACGGCTATCTTCACCATCCAGAAGAACGGCACGAACGTCGGAACAATGGCCTTCGCCCCATCGGCTACGGCAGCCACATTCACAATGAATTCAGCGACCGTATTCAATCCCGGTGACGTGCTGACGGTGCTCGCGCCCGGCGCACCCGATCCGACGCTGGCAGATCTCGCATGGACCATTATGGGAATCACTTAATGAAGCTCGAATCGTGGCACAGCACCGAGGATAAGCGGCGCTGGAAACTCGTCCGAACCGATGACTACAGCGACGTGCCCGGAGATATTATTACGGCTGACGAGGCTACCGGTGAATGCTGTGTTCAGGTCGGCGGCGAAACCAAGACACTAAGCTTTGGCCCGCGCGGGATCAGGATTGTTGGGCGGAGAAGATGATCGGCTGGTCTAAGCTTGGCCGCATACCCGAGAAACGCGCCCGCGGGCAGGCCCGACGATTTGAGGTGGCAGATGGCCCCGTCGAATAGTCGGGAAGTGGCCTACCCCGTAGAGACGCAACTCGCACTAATTAGACGCGACATCGAAGAAATTCACCTTGCCCTCCACGGTGACGGCAAAGGCCGCAAGGGGCTCGTCGATCAGGTCGAAGATCTCGTCATGGTTGCTGATCGCGGTCGCTACAGCCTGCGCGCCGCTCTCTGGCTCGGAGGCGGCATCGTCGCGGCCGCCACTGCTTTAGCACAGTTCAAGCAGGCAATTTTAGGACTTTTCCACCAATGACCTCCTCGCGCCTTATCAGCGAACTGCCGCTTTCGCCGATACAGTCCACGCCCTACATCCCACCGGTCACGTCCGATGTGATAATTGATCTGAGTCATTGGCAGACACCGGTCGATTTTTCGCGGGCAAGATCGGCTGGAATCGCCGCTGTAATCCTGAAGGCTACACAAGGCTCGAACTGGGTCGATGTGACATTTGCCCAACGGTTCGCGACAGCAACGGCGTCCGGACTGCTGGTTGGGGCATATCATTTCCTCGATAATTCGCCACCCGGGCTGCAGGTCGAGAACTTTTTGTCTGTCGCGGAAGGCTGTACTGTGCTGGCGCTCGATGCCGAGCCGAATGCCATCGGCGGCACGGTTACAGTCGCCCAGGCCGCGGAAGCCGCGGGAAGGCTGAACATGGCCACCGGTTCTATGCCGTTGATCTATATGAACCGCTATGGGCCCGACGAGCGAGGCACCGGCCTTCCGAACAATGTGTTGTCGAGGTGCCCGCTATGGCTGCCCGCTTACAACTCCCGGCCGGTTTGCCCGCCAGGCTGGTCCAAATGGGCGCTGTGGCAGCATACCGACGGCAGTGTTGGTTCCGATCCGGTGCCGGTCGCTGGGATCGGCCGTTGTGATCGCAGCCGATTCGCCGGCACCGTCGCCGATCTCGTAGCTTGGTGGAAACAGCCCCAGCTCTGATACTGGTCGGCGGGCTTGCGACTCTCACCTCGCTCGAAGACAAACACGCTGCCAACCGGGACGGCATTATCGCTGGTGGTGATCGACTCGGATGATAGGGGGGCACGACATGCGGATGGGTTTGAAGCCTGGGATCCACGCGGCGGCGTTTGTCGCTGTCCTTGTGTCGACCGGCTGCAGCGCCGGACGTGATACCTCTTGCAGATGCCCAAAACCAGTCGCTTACGATGAGGCGACGCTGAAGAAAATCTCACAGGCACTGCGTGCTTTGCCAGCCGACAACATTCTTCAGAGGGCGATGGAGGATTACGAGAATGAACGCGACGACCTCCGTTTTTGCCGGTGAGGATCGATTCTGCGATCAGAACTGACGGCGGGCTTTTCCGACCCGCCTATCGGGTGCCAACCCGCCTAAAAGATCACTGCGCTGGTGCATAGCGCTCGCCAAATGTGGCTTGCAGGCTTAAGAAGGGCCTTTCATCTACGGCCGAGACGACATGCTTGAAGATTTCTACCGCATCAAGCGTCTTCCCCCCTACGTGTTCAGCGAGGTTAACGCGCTGAAGGCCCGGGCACGCGCCTCCGGGCGAGATGTCATCGACCTCGGAATGGGCAACCCCGACGGTCCGACCCCTTCTCATATCGTCGCGAAACTCGTCGAAGCTGTGCAAAATCCGAAAACCCACGGATATTCCGTCTCACGTGGAATTCCGGGGCTACGGCGCGCCTGCGCTGGCTATTACGCGCGCCGATTTGGCGTCGAGCTCGATCCCGAGCGCGAGGTTATAGTCACGCTCGGATCGAAAGAGGGCCTCGCCAACCTGGCGCAGGCGATAACGGCGCCTGGCGACATCGTCCTTGTTCCCAACCCGTGCTATCCGATCCACGCCTTCGGCTTCATTATGGCTGGAGCTTCAATACGCCATGTCCCAGTGGGTCCTGAATTCGATTTTTTAGCCGAGCTGAAGAAGGCGGTACGGCATAGCATCCCGGCCCCGCTCGCACTAGTCGTCAATTTTCCTGCCAACCCGACAGCCCAAGGCGTCGACCTCGACTTTTATGGCGAAATCGTCGACTTCTGTCGGCGGCACGACATAATTGTGCTCTCGGACCTCGCTTATGCCGAAATCTATTTCGAACATATGCCGCCGCCCTCGATCCTCGAGGTGCCGGGGGCTCGGGAAATCGCGGTCGAGTTTTCCTCGCTCAGCAAGACTTACTCGATGGCCGGGTGGCGTATCGGCTTCGCGGTCGGCAATGCGCGGCTGATCGCGGCACTGGCGCGCGTCAAATCCTATCTCGATTACGGAGCATTCACCCCGATACAGGTGGCAGCCACAGCGGCATTGAACGGTCCGCAGGACTGTATCTCCGAAATACGCGAGCGTTATCGTGCGCGCCGTGATGTTCTGATCGATGGGTTGCGGCAAGCCGGTTGGGAAGCCCCGGTGCCCGCGGCCACAATGTTCGCTTGGGCGCCGATCCCGCCCGCGTTTCGGTCAATCGGCAGCCTCGCGTTTTCCAAGCTCCTGCTCGAACAGGCTAATGTCGCGGTATCGCCGGGCATCGGCTTTGGCGAATATGGCGAGGGCTTCGTGCGCATCGCCCTCGCCGAGAACCGGCAACGCCTGCGTCAAGCGACCCGCAACATCAAATCTTTCCTCTCTGGCCGCAACGACGTTGCCGAGATGCGCCGCGACGACCAGAATTTTTCGGCGGCAGCGTTGGGCTAACAGCTAATTCCCGAAACTTTAAAGGAAGCGCGGTACCCAAACTGAGGCCGACAGATTTGACTCCGCCCAGGCCGCTATCTATGTTTCAGCCCTTGCCAAGGGCTAGAGAAATGAAGATCGTCAATTCGCTCAAGACATTGAAACGTCGCGATAAGAGCTGCCGCATCGTGCGTCGCAAGGGGCGCGTCTACGTTATCAACAAGGCGAATCCGCGGTATAAGGCGCGCCAGGGCTGAGCAAGCCACGCACTCGGGGGCGGAGCTTCTCGGATGAGAATGCCGATGCCCGATGCGGCGATTATCGAGCATCGTGCCGATATCGTCGAGGCGCTCCAACGCATCGTGCCGGGTGAGGGCGTCATCGTGTCAGAGGCCGAGCGACGCGTCTATGAGAGCGATGGGCTGACCGCCTATCGGCAGCTCCCCTTGGTCGTAGTGCTGCCCTCGACCGTAGAACAAGTCGCGGCGGTGCTGCGACACTGCAAGGGCAGCGGCATCAAAGTGGTCCCGCGCGGCGCCGGGACGTCGTTGTCGGGCGGTGCGCTGCCGTTGGCAGACGGTGTCCTTTTGGGCATGGCCAAGTTCAATCGGATTGTCGAGATCGATTACGACAACCGTTGCGCCGTTGTTCAGCCTGGGGTCACGAATCTGGCGATAACCAAAGCCGTCGAGCAGGCCGGCTTCTACTACGCTCCAGATCCGTCGAGCCAGATCGCCTGTACGATCGGCGGCAATGTCGCGGAGAATTCCGGCGGGGTGCACTGCCTTAAATATGGGCTGACCACCAATAACATTCTCGGGATCGAAATGGTGCTAATGGACGGCGAGGTGATCCGGCTCGGCGGCAAGCATCTCGACGCCGAAAATTATGACCTCCTCGGCGTCATGACGGGCTCCGAGGGGTTGCTCGGGGTCGTCACCGAGGTGACCGTTCGCATCCTTCCCAAGCCGACCGCCGCGAGGGCGTTGCTGGTCGGTTTCCAGACTACCGAGGACGCAGCCAATTGCGTCGCCGCGGTGATCGCCGCCGGGATCATACCGGCCGGCATGGAAATGATGGATCGGCCGGCGATCCATGCCGCCGAAGCTTTCGTGAAAGTCGGCTATCCACTTGATGTCGACGCGCTGATCATCGTCGAGCTGGACGGCCCATCCGCCGAGGTTGATTATCTGATCGGCAAGGTCGAGGCGATCGCACGCGACCATAACGCGACGACGGTCCGGCCGAGCCGTGACGAGCCTGAGCGTTTAGCATTCTGGTCCGGGCGGAAAGCTGCGTTTCCGGCGGTCGGCCGAATATCGCCCGATTATTACTGCATGGACGGCACGATTCCGCGTGCGTGCCTGGCTGAAGTCCTACGCCGGATGCAACAGCTATCAGACCAATACCGACTCGAAATCGCGAACGTGTTTCATGCAGGCGACGGTAATCTTCATCCGCTGATTCTTTATGATGCCAATCGGCCAGAGGAGGTCGAACGAGCTGAGGCTTTTGGAGCCGATATCCTCAGGCTTTGCGTGGAGGTTGGTGGAGTGCTAACTGGTGAGCACGGTGTCGGCGTCGAAAAACGCGACCTGATGGGAACAATGTTCGATGAAAGCGACCTTGCACATCAGCAGCGTCTCAAGTGCGCATTCGACCCTGATGGCCTGCTCAACCCGGGCAAGGTGTTTCCACAGCTGCATCGCTGCGCGGAACTCGGTCGTCTTCATGTTCACGCTGGCCGGATGCCGTTCCCGGACCTGCCACGTTTCTGATCCGCCAGGGGGCCATGAGCTGGTTTGCCCCCACCGACCTCGGCGAACTCCGAGATGCCATCGGCGAGGCGCTCGCAGTCGATGAGCCGCTTGAAGTAGTCGCCGGCGGGTCAAAGCGTGGGCTTGGGCGACCACTTCAGCTCCCACGCACACTGGATTTGTCTCACCTTGCGGGAATTCGCGACTATCAACCAAGTGAGCTGGTCCTGACCGCTGCTGCGGGAACCCGTATCGAGGAAATCGATGCTGTGCTTGCCGGGGCTGGGCAGATGCTAGCTTTCGAGCCTCCGGATTGGGGTGCACTGTTTGGGCAGCCGTCATCTGTAACCAGCCGGCGTACCCTGGCCGGCACGCTAGCCTCTAATCTTTCCGGGCCTCGCCGGATCAAGGCAGGTGCCGCACGCGATCATTTCCTCGGGTTTCGCGGGGTCAGCGGACGTGGGGAAGCCTTTAAGGCAGGTGGTAAAGTCGTAAAAAACGTCACCGGCTATGACCTTTGTAAGCTGTTAGCCGGTTCCTACGGGACACTTGCTGCTCTAGAGGAAGTGACGGTTAAGGTGCAGCCTAAGCCGGAGGCTGTATCGACCGTGCTGCTCTGTGGGCTAGACGCCGCAACCGCAGTCCGCCACCTTACTAGAGCGCTCGGCTCGCCGCATGAGATCTCGGGTGCTGTCTATATACCTGCTTCCTTGACAGCCGGTTCGGCATCGCTTTCTGGGCTAACCTCGTGCGCTGCGCTTCGCCTCGAAGGCCCATCGCCTTCAGTTACATTCCGACGCGAGCAGCTCCTGTTCGAATTGGGATCGGATTGCGAAGCGAGCTCGCTCGAGGATGAAGCGTCCATCGCGTTCTGGCGAGGAATTCGCGATATTCAACCGCTCGTCGAGTTCGGTGACCGGGCAATCTGGCGGGTTTCCGTCGCACCCGCTCGGGGCGCCGAACTGGGCGAGGCAATCGGCGGCAGCCTTGATGCTGATTGGTATCTTGATTGGGGCGGCGGCCTCGTCTGGGCGGCGATTGCTGACGCAGATGACGGCGGTGCTGCTGTGATCCGGGCCGCAATCCGTGGGGTGGACGGGCGCGGAACCGGGCATGCCACTTTGATCAAAGGTCCCCCAGAACTCCGCCGTTCGATCCCGGTGTTCGAGCCCCAGCCGCCAGCGTTGGCGGCACTAGCGCAGCGAACAAAGGAAGCCTTCGATCCGCGACGGATTCTCAATCCCGGGCGAATGGTCGAAGGGAGTTGAATCGGTGCGAACCGATTTCACACCAGAGCAACTTGCTGATCCCGACTTTGTGCAATCCGAAAAGGTGCTGCGGACCTGCACCCATTGTGGATTTTGCACCGCGACCTGCCCGACATACGTCCTGCTGGGCGATGAACTCGACAGTCCTCGTGGGCGCATTTATCTGATAAAGGACATGCTCGCCCGCGGTAAAGCCACCGCGCATACGGTGAAGCACATCGACCGGTGTCTGTCCTGCTTGGCCTGCATGACAACCTGTCCGTCGGGGGTGCACTACATGCACCTTATCGACCATGCTCGGCGGTGGATCGAACAATACTACCGCCGACCGTGGGAGGAGCGGGTCTTGCGGAGATTGCTGGACACTGTCCTTTCACGGCCGCCCCTCTTTCGGCTGGCGTTGCGATGCGCAGCTGTCGCCAAGCCTCTGAGGCGGTTCCTTCCCGGACGGCTCGCGCCTCTCTTCGCACTTGCTCCGGCTTCAATACCATCCGCCTCTCCTGTGGACCGACCGCAAGTATTTTCCGCCCGAGGTAAGCGGCTGCTGCGAGTCGCGCTTTTGCCGGGGTGCGCGCAATCAGTCCTCTCTCCGTGGATAAACGAAGCGACGATCCGGCTCCTGACCCGCTACGGTTGTGAAGTTGTTGTGGCCAAGGGCGGCGGCTGTTGCGGGGCGCTCGTCCACCATCTCGGCCACGAGGCGGCAGCACTCAAGTTCACTCGCGCCAATATTGATGCCTGGGAACGCGAGCGCTTGGCGTCCGGGCTAGACGCTATAGTAGTCAACGCGTCGGGCTGCGGTACCATGGTTAAGGATTACGGCTTTATCCTTCGCGAAGATCTCGCCTATGCCGAGAAGGCGATGCGCATCTCCGCCTTGGCGCGCGATGTCACGCAAGTCATCGAAACTTTCGGACTCAGCGGCAATTCGGGCATCATAAATGCGAAGAACCGGCGTGTCGCCTATCATTCGGCCTGCTCTATGCAGCACGGACAGGGGCTCGACGCGGGACCGAAGGTGCTCCTAGCCGCGGCCGGCTTCGAGCCGTTAGACGTACCGGAAGGGCATCTCTGCTGCGGCTCGGCAGGCACCTACAACATCTTGCAGCCAGAGATCGCTGCGATGCTGCGCGAACGGAAGCTGGCCAACATTGCAGCCACGGAGCCCAATCTGGTCGCGACCGGCAACATCGGCTGCATCGCGCAGCTCGCCGCCGGTTGTCCGGTGCCGATCGTACACACGGTCGAGCTCCTCGATTGGGCCACCGGCGGCCCGATGCCAAAAGCATTGCGGACCTGTCATCGGAAGCGACGACTAAAGTAACCCGAAGACAGGAACGATAGCGACAGAGCGGCAAGGCCGATCAGGGTGGGCTGTATCCAGCCGGCACCGCCGATTAGCAAGCGTTCCCCTGCCGCACCGAGCTCGACATAAGCGACGGTTAGGGGCAATTGGCCAATCAGCGATCCGAATACGTAGGCGCCGAGCGACAATCCTGTCAGACCCAGCCCGTAATTGGAAAGGCTATGAGGTATGATTGGGATCAACCTCAATAACGCTACGGCGCGCCATCCGCCCCGCTCTACCCGTTCCAGCATTAGGGCGATGCGAGTTCCGCGCTGGAATCTCATCAATCCTGAACCAAGCCAGCGGGCGAACAGAAAGCCTGCCGCGGCGCCGGCGACACTGCCCAATGCGCCCCAAACAATTCCCCAGGCGGTGCCGAAAAGCAGCCCAGCGACAACGGCGAGTAAGGTGCGGGGGACAAATGCCAGGCTTGCTGCGATGTGGACGGTAATGAACGCAAGCGGAGCTGCAGGATGACAACCGATTGCTGTGGCGATCTCGACAGGGTCGAAAACCGCCTTCCAGCGCCAAGCCGCCACGGCGCCCAATGCGAGGAAGCCGAGGGCCAGTAGGCGGGTTGCGCGATGCAACTTGCCAAACGAACGAGCAGTCGGCGCGTCTCTGCTTGTCGATATCATCGCACCACTGAAACGGGGGGCGAGGTCGAACCAGTTTCCGATTCGGGCAACACCTCATCGAGGAGAAGCGGTCGAACCGCTCGGCGCTGTAGCCAAATCACCCCAAAAAGGTCGACAATCCCCACGCCCAACCGGTCGAAAACGCCGTATTTCGAGATACCCCCACGGCGAGCTCGGTGTTTGACCCTCACCGACCTCACAATCCCCCCTTCGCGCAAGACGAGCGCCGAGAGAAATCGGTGCATGTGGTCGAAATAAGGCAGGTCGAGAAACAGTGAGCGCGGAAAAAGCTTTAAACCACATCCGGCATCCGGTGTATCGTCGCCGAGCAACCGGCGCCGTACCCTGTTTGCAATTTGTGACGCCCAGCGCTTCGTCCAACTGTCGTGGCGCTCTTCGCGATAGCCAGTGATCAACAGCAACGGGCCCGACGCAGAGTTCAAGCCGATGCGCCACAATTTCGGGATGTCGGCTGGATCGTTCTGGCCGTCTCCGTCGAGCGTCGCGACCCATGGAGCGCGCGCCGCCTTCACTCCAGTCCGAATGGCGGCGCTCTGCCCACAGCTACGAATGTGCCTCAACAATCGTAAATGTGGCGCATCAGCCTGAAGCCGGGCGACTTCCGCGGCGGTCGCATCCTCGCTGCCATCATCGACATAAACGATCTCGTAATTGAGCACCCCGTCGAGGGCTGCGCGAATCTCGGCGAAAAGCGGCACGACGTTGGCCGCCTCGTCCTTTGCCGGGATGACGACTGAGAGGTCCATCAAGCTCTGCGGCGCATCCGGTCTATCTCAAAGAACGGCGGGCTCACCACGTCCCCCCTGGCCGGCAACGGCCGCATTCGTTCCTAAGACAATCTGCTGCCGGATTAAAGTTGAATCAGACAAGCACGGAGGACCATGGTCGCGACAATCCTCAAATCGGCCTTGGTCGGACTGGCACTTGGTGCTGCCTTGCGTTCGCTGCCTCGTCCGCGATCTTGGAGCAGCTACCTGATTTAAGGGACTGCCCCTCGGCTATGCCCAAGACAGCAACTGTAGCGTCGCCTCTGACCGCATCAGCGCCCTAGGGGTTCGCGATCGACCCAAGCGATCCTGAGGACGTTGGTTGCGCCGGGCGTGCCAAATGGTACGCCGGCCGTGATGACGACCCGCTGCCCAGGCTCGGCTATTTTTTCGCGGTGGGCAATCCGCACCGCTTGGTGCACCATATCACCAAAGCTCTTCACGTCCCGGGTGTGTACGCAGTGCGCGCCCCACAAGACCGCAAGACGCCGGGCAGTTGCAAGTTTTGAGGTCAGCACCAGGATCGGTGCTTCGGGGCGCTCGCGAGCGGCACGCAAGGCGGTCGCTCCGGAGGTGGTATACGAAACTATTGCGGCGGCGCCTACCAAGCCCGCGACTTGACAGGCGGCAGCGCTGATCGCGTCTGGAGCCGTGTGCTCGTGTTCGATGCGCGTGCCCTCCAGGATCGAGTGATAGAGCGGATCTTTTTGCACCCGGCAAGCAATGCGGTCCATGATAGCGACTGCTTCAACCGGGTAGCGCCCAGCCGCCGTTTCTGCCGACAGCATCACTGCGTCCGCTCCCTCATAAACCGCAGTCGCCACGTCGGAGGCCTCTGCGCGGGTCGGCGCCGGCGAAGCGATCATAGATTCCAGCATTTGTGTGGCCACAATTACCGGTTTCCCCGCCAACCGACAGGCGTGGATGATCTGCTTTTGTACGCTCGGGACGTCCTCGGGTGGCATCTCGACACCCAAATCCCCCCGTGCGACCATCAAACCATCGGCGAGCTCTATGATCTCGGGCAGCCTCTGTATCGCCGAGGGCTTTTCAAGTTTGACCATGACGCCGGCACGGCCGGCCACCAACTTTCGCCCCTCGGCCACATCGTCGGGACGCTGAACGAAAGAGAACGCGATCCAATCGGCACCTTGCTCCAGTGCGAAGGCGAGATCGGTGCGATCCTTATCCGTCACCGCGGACAGCGGCAGCAGGGCGTTAGGTACATTCACCCCTTTGCGGTCGGAAAGTGTTCCTCCGACCAGGCACAGCGTGTCGGCGAACTCCGTCCCGCAACTCTCGACACGAAGTCGGACCTTCCCGTCATCAACAAGCAGCTCGGTCCCCGGGCTCAGTGCATCGAAGATTTCGGGATGCGGCAGCGGCGCGCGGCTCCGGTCTCCGAGTTGCTGGCTGAGGTCGACGCGAAAGGGTTCACCAGCCCCAAGCTCGACTCGCCCTTCCTCGAAGGTACCTAGGCGCAGTTTCGGCCCCTGCAAATCGGCAAGGATGCCTATCGGGCGTCCGGTCGCGCTCTCAACGTTCCTGATCGCCTGGAAGCGGGCTCGGTGTTCGGCATGCGTGCCGTGGCTGAAGTTCAGCCGGAATAGGTCGACGCCCGCTTCGAATAGGTCCCGGATTCTCTGAGGCGTCGAGCTTGAAGGCCCAAGTGTCGCGACGATCTTCGCGCTGCGGAGCCGCCTTGTACTCATCTCCCAATCACAACCACTTCAGTCGGGGCGGAAAACGCATCCCCGATCTTTGCCGGTTATCTAAGGGGGGCCTTTCCTCTCGAAGAGTGCGGCTTTTCGGCGCGATCCATCTGTAGAAAGACCCGAAAACATTAGATCCGCCGCCGGTCATTTGCCAATACCGGACGCCCCGAGATCGCGCTTGGGTCATCTTGGCTCACCCTGCTGTTCCGTCTTGCCAAGCAGACGGCAGCCTATTCATATCCCACCCGCGACAGCCCGTCCCAGAACTCCGCACCCCGTGCGCGAACGGGCGGACGCGCGAGCTTATCGGAAAGGAGATGCGTTTTGCCGTTCTTCAGCGCCCGGGGCGCCATCCTCGCGGTATTGCTGACGATGTTGCTTGGCGGACCGTCAGCGAGCCGGGCCGAGGCGCCGGAAACGCCTTTCGCGGAAGTTTTTGCGCAACTCGCGGCGCGGCTGGTTGGTGTGGTTGTGAACATTTCAACGACGCAGGCAGCCCCAACACCAGCGACAAAGGGGACGCCCGAAGCTCAACTGCTGCCGCCGGGATCACCGCTCGACGAGTTCTTTCGCGATTTCTTTGGGGATAAGGGAGCGCCGGGAACGCCCTCGCCACGTGCAGCGTCGCTTGGCTCGGGTTTTGTTATCGATCCATCGGGACTTATCGTCACCAACAACCACGTGATCGCTAGTGCAGAACAGATTGCCGTCACGCTATCCGACGACACAACGTTGCAGGCGGAGGTGATCGGGCGAGACGCGGTAACCGATTTGGCGCTTCTCAAAGTCGAGCCGAAAGCGCCGCTGCCGGCCGCGATATGGGGCGATTCGAACAAGACAAAGGTCGGTGACTGGGTGCTTGCGATTGGCAATCCCTTCGGTCTTGGTGGCTCGGTGACTTCCGGGATCATCTCGGCGACTGCTCGCGACATTCATTCCAGCCCTTATGACGATTTCCTGCAGACGGACGCGTCCATTAACCGCGGCAACTCCGGTGGGCCAATGTTCAACCTTGCCGGGGAGGTAATCGGAATCAACACGGCTATCTTTTCACCCTCTGGCGGCTCGATTGGCATCGGCTTTGCGATCCCTTCGGCTTTGGCTCGACCGATCATCGACCAGCTCAAAACTATCGGCAAAGTAGAGCGCGGCTGGATTGGAGCGCGAATTCAGCCCGTTACAGAAGAAATCGCCGAGGCCGTCGGTCTCGACAAACCCCGCGGTGCGATGATTGCGGCGATCGACCCCTCCAGCCCGGCGGCGCAGGCGAAGCTGCAGCCCGGGGATGTCATCCTGAGTTACGACGGCAAACCCATCGAACGGAGCCGACAGCTCCCTCGGTTGGTGGCGGACACGCCACCCGACAAGGCTGTCAAGCTGACAATGTGGCGGGACGGCAAGGAACAAGAGCTCGACC
>Ga0126383_10000536_pt1 | contig 21328 bp, 16 predicted proteins | sample PanSoiMetPlot_35_FD_96882 | JGI IMG/M metagenome (GOLD analysis project Ga0126383, IMG submission 96882) | Tropical forest soil microbial communities from Panama - MetaG Plot_35 | ecosystem: Environmental > Terrestrial > Soil > Tropical forest > Bulk soil | place: Panama | collected 2016-02-17
AGTGTGAAGGTTGAGGCTTCTCTCACCAAGAGTTCGCCCTTTCGATGGGACCACATCTCTACAAATCAGAAGTGTAAGCCAGATTACACCCATTGTCCGCAACCCGCGTGCTATTACTTCATCAAAGGAAGTACTCGAGAAAGCATTCTGCACTTCGCCAAAACTTATGAAGCCGTGAAGGAGACTTTATGAAAGCACGAGACCCGCAATCGGCGTCGCCGAGGACCGTCAAATACGACGCTACAACCGTGGATACACTGAGCATCGCTTATCGAGAGGCAGGACACTCCAAGAATCCGAAACTGGTTCTGCTGCATGGTTTTCCGGCCTCGTCGCATCAGTACCGCAATCTGATACCGGCCCTTGCCGAGAGGTTTCACGTCATAGCGCCGGATTATCCCGGCTTCGGCAATAGCGACATGCCCGATCCGGTGAGTTTTGCCTACACTTTTGACCGACTCGCAGAAATCACAGCGAAATTCCTAAAGCAGAAAGGTTTCGGCCGCTTCGGGCTGTTCGTTCAGGATTACGGAGGCCCGGTTGGCTTCAGAATCGTCACGCGCAACCCCGACGCGCTTGAGTGGCTGATCATTCAGAATACCAACGCCTACGAAGTCGGGTTCACCGAAGCGTGGGGCGGGCTGCGCAATGCACTGTGGAAGAATCGTACTCCTGAAACCGAAAAGGGCGTCGCTGGGTTATTGGAGTTCGATACGATCAAGGCCGTATATCTACACGGCCATAAACGTCCCGAACTGATTAGTCCCGACAACTGGAACATGGACTTCCGTTTCATGGAACGGCCGAACGCCCGCCGCGTGCAAATGGACCTTTTTTATGACTACCGAACAAATGTCGGGCTGTATCCCTCGTGGCAGAAGTTCTTGCGCGATCACCAGCCCAAGACGCTGATCTTTTGGGGACAAGATGACATCTTCTTTACGCGCGAGGGCGGAGAGGCTTATCTCAAAGACCTGCCGGGGGCCGAGATGCACCGACTTGACTCCGGTCATTTTGCGGTTGAGGACTGTTTGGAACCGATCGCGTCGAACGTCGAGCGCTTTTATGATGAGAAAGTGATGCCGGTTGCCCAGACATCCTCGCGAAAAGCTGGGTAGCGAACGAATGATGAACAACTCGAGTACAATCAAACTCATCTCCGTGAATTGCGGACTGCCGCGCCAAGTCCTATGGCATGGGAGGACCGTGACGACAGGGATTTACAAGGAACCGGTGCAAGGCCGGGTTACCCTGCGCAAGATCAATCTTGATGGCGATCGCCAGGCCGACCTCAGTGCTCACGGCGGGGCGGACAAAGCCGTGTATTGCTACCCAGTTGCCCACTACGAATACTGGAAAGCGGAACTCCCGGGTCGCGATTTGCCGATCGGCATTTTCGGAGAGAACTTTACGATTGGCGGTTTGTCGGAAGAGTCGATCCATATCGGCGACCGGCTCTCGATCGGATCTGCCGAGGTCGTGGTAACGCAGCCGCGCCTGCCGTGCTACAAGCTCGGGGTGCGATTTGAGTCAGACCATATGGTGAAGCGTTTCTCGGCGAGCCGCCGGACCGGTTTCTATGTAGCCGTCACGCGTGAGGGCGAGGTCGGCGCAGGAGACGAGATCCGCGTAGTTGCGCGTGACCCAAACTCGGTGCCGCTCCCCCAGATCTTTCGCTTGTACGTTGCGAAAACGTTCAGTGCTGACGACATCGCTTCCGCGCAGCGGGCCGTAGCGACGCCGTCTCTGCCGAAGAGTTGGAAGGAGTATTTTCGGAAGCGGCTGCAAACTGCGAGCGCTTGAAATGTGGAATCTTTGAGAGTTCCCTCCACCAGAGACGAAAGAGCGTTGGCGCGCCTCGTCAAGCCCAAGACTGGCCGAGCGATCCTGAGTGCGCGTCTTCGGAAGCATTACCGTCCTGCTCGCGTGCGAATCCTTTTTGTCGGTGAATCGCCGCCCGCTTCCGGTCGATTTTTCTACCGGGAGGATTCAGGACTTTACCGCGCAGTCAAGGAGACATTCTCTCGAGCCTTCCCTTCTTTGCCGGACACCGAATTTCTCGATTCCTTTTGTTCTCTCGGCTGTTATCTCGTCGATCTTTGTGGTGAACCCGTGGATAACATGACCGAGCTCGACCGCATGGACGCTTGCCGAAGGGGAGAGACCCGCCTCGCTCAAAACATTCGTGCAATCCGCCCCGAAGCCATCGTCACGCTACTCCGCTCGATTCGTTCAAACGTAAAGTGCGCTCAGGAGCGAGCCGGCTGGTCGGGACGCCATCTCGAACTTCCATATCCGGGACGTTGGCATCGTCACCGGTTGAAATTCCGCCGATTACTCGTCCCATTCCTGCGCCAGACCCTGGGCGGGATCAAAATGTCAGCAAGTTGCACGATGATAGAGGGTTAGGTGGTAAGCGCGGAAGGAATCGAATCCACGCTGAAACGTAGATTCAACGGCATAGAGCGCAACGGACGGCACGAAACGCAGTCTTTGTAGATAGAAGGTGACAGCAATGGCAACAGCGGCGAGTAGAGTCGAGAACAGGCGCACTGGCTTTAGTCTCCGGATGGCTACGGACGACGGGGACCATGAGTGAATCGAGCACAGCAGTGTCTCTTCAGTTCTTCGCTGTCTTGGCCTCTTCCTCGGCCCGGCGAAAGGCCGAGAAATCGCCCCAGATTCGCGTTACGCTTTTTTCGTCCAGAATCCTGATCACCGGCTCATCGCTTTTTGAGGAATAGATTGCTAGTTTCACCTCCTGGCAACCCGGATTCACGGCGTCGGGCGAGTATAGGTAAACCCCTTTATAGGTGGAATCATCCATCCTGATCACGCGATTGTGGACCGACACCGTTACGGGAACTCGCCCCGGATTGATCGGTTGCACTTCGGTACTGCCGCAGAAGAGCTTCATGCTTTGAAAATCCGCCTTGAACCTGAGCTTTGCAGTCGAGGCCACGTTGAACGATCGACTGAACGCGGAACCAATTCCTTCCTTTGCCTTGGGCATCACCAAGATTCCCAGGACGGCGGGGTGTGCACCTGTTTCCTCTTCCCACCCTTTCGGTACAGACGAATCGCCGGCATTTCCCGAGTCCGTGGCCTGCTCGTTCTTCCTATTGCGCTTTTGATGAGTGCGCTCGGCTTGCAACCGTAGCTCCTCCTCCTCCCGGTAATCGAACGGCGGGGTGGACAAGGCGATGTTGAAGTCCCCTGCCTCCAGGTAGTATGGGCGAGGATCAAATTTTTCCGGCTTCAGAGCTTCCTTCAGGCCTTCTATCGGGTACGGAGTTAGTGGCTCGACAGGAAGCAGCGCTCCCGGCGGAGGGGGCCCGATGGCCCTCGCCTTATTCTTTTCCAGCAGTGTGAGCGCCTCTTCGATGCGTACGATGCCCGACACTCCTGGCCCACCTTCGTCTCGGGTATCAAAGGTTGTGAGGCCGATCACTTGCCCATCGCCGTTGAAAAGCGGTCCGCCAGAATTGCCCGGGTTGATGTTGATGTCCGACAAAATCGTGTGGGGCTCAACCTTGCTGATGATACCCGTGGTAATAATCTTATCCAGCGTGAGCGGGCTGCCGATGGTGAAGACTTGCTCACCTTCCTGTACTGGGGCCTTACCTGAGGATGCATGGTAGAGCGGGGCCGGCGTTGCGTTCGGTAACGCCGCCATGTTGACCCACAGGAGTGCAACGTCTTTCTGCGAGTCCGCGGCGATCAGACGCGCCACGATCTTGTGCTCGTGGTCAAACTGCACGGCCAAATATCCCGAGTTGGCTACCACGTGCTCGTTGGTCAGCACTAGACCCTTGTTATCCACGAAGAAGCCTGTGCCATGGCCTGTTTCACTTCTTACGGTTACGACACAGTTTTTCAGCCGCTTGAAGAGTCCGGTGAGGTCTCCTTCGCGGGCGCTGCCGCTGGCGGGCTTAGCGGTGGAAGTGGAGATATCCTCACTCTTGGCATTATCATTGGTGAGCTCCACGTTCTGTTCAGAGCCGTCCAGCTTCACTGCCACGCTCCAGGAGAAGCGCTGGCCTCCCAATTCTGCGGGCCTCGGCGTCTCAACTGTATACTTTCCCGGAGGAAGCTTAGTTTCCGCAGTTCCGTCAAGGCCAGTCTTAACCTCGGCCGATTTCGCTCCGCTCTTGAGTGAGACCAAAAGGAAAGGCACAGGTTTCTGGTTCAGTTCCCCGTCGACAAGGACCACCCTTATATGAACTTTGACCAAATCGGTTCGGGGCTGCGCGGCACAAGTGCAAACCAAAAGCAAGAAGGTCAAAGAGAGTGAGCGCATAGCTACCAAGCCTTTCCGCGGATAGATGGAGACTGGTTTGATACTACGTTGGCGTTGTCCTGGGAATCAACGAACTGAGGGGATCCCAACGGTCACGGAAGTAACTGTCCAAAAGGTTAGAGCGCGTATTAGCGCCTCTTGTCCTGTGTCCGATGCGCGGGGGAATCCCCAGCCCAATTTAGCTGCCCGTTGCCGTTCTGGGGTAGCAGCCCGCTGATTCCTGAGCTGGTGGTGTCGAGAATCGGCCACCGTGGAAGTTCTTGCCCTCCTGGAGGGTGATAGAGGTAAGGGGTTTTGTGCCGCCTACGCCGTCGGGTGAAGTGGTGAGGCACTTAGCGGGGGAGCATGCTTGGAATTCCCTCTCCTATCATCGCTAACTCCATGCCAAACCCGGTGGTCACTCCTTTGGCGGGTTTTGACGGAAATGCAAGGAATAAATCCGAACTTTATTTCTGTGTTATTGTTCGCTGACGGCCCCGCATACACCAGCGGTCTACTTCTGCGGTCTACTTCTGCATTGACACCCGAGGCAGAACTACGCATAATCCCCTAACTCCCCCGCCGTGATTCTGGTGTTGGCGATTGCGCTTCCCCCAGGAAGGCACGCCATGGACAGGCGAAGCACGTCCATTCTTCTTCTCCCGCTGCTGGCAGCGCTGGCGCTTTTCTATCCGGTTGCAAACCGACGAAGCGAGTTCGGATCGACGCAAACACTCACTTCTGCAGCAACCGGGGGTGAGGTTGTGAAGGCGCCAGGGAAGGTCCAGGAATGGCACCGCGGACGACTGGCGGTAAAATGGTTCTTTGGCCGATATGGCTTTCACAGTCCGCCTGCGCAGGCGAACGATCCTCGCCAAAGCGCGAGCCTCCACTTCCTGATCATGACAGTGCCTGACCCGGTCGAATCAGGCCTGCCCCACGTGTTCGACAGATACATGGCATCTCTGCAGGCGGCGGTGCAAACTCGGCCGTATTTTCTCTCCAACTTTGACTTGCCTTGGCAGGACTGCTTACACAGGAAGGGCGATAAAGAAGGCAAAGAGGAAACTGCGGAAGATGCCGGCAAGTTGAATGAGGAGGCGGAGAGGGAGAGGGAGAAGGCAGAGCGGAGAGCCTGCAACGAAAGGCGCTTCGCCAAGGAACCCGGATTTCTTTTGCTGAGCAGTCCAACCAAGCTGAGCAGTACTACCAACGAGGATCACACCGACCTCTTGCTCGTGTACCTGGTAGGAGAGACTGCCACGAGCGGAGTGCACAAGCGGGCGCTTAAGTCGGCGCTGACGGAGATTGCTCGTTTTTGTGACTGGTGGAAAGAAGACGAGGACCCTGTTCCTGGGGAGGTGTGGCCCGATTTGCCCACATGCAAAGAGAAGGAGGAGATCCGCGTACTTGGTCCATCCTATTCTGGCTCGGAGCAATCGTTAGATTTGGTGCTGAGTTCCTGGATCGAAGCCATTGCACCCGAAACTCCAAATGTGAAAATCGTGTCGGGTAGCGCAACGGCCATCGACTTCGACGTCAATGACCTCAAAAAGGGCTTTCCCAACACCAGGCTGCAACTGGGAGACCGATCGAAGTTTACCTTCTCTTCCATGGAACTCCCCGACACTGTGAGTCAGCCTCAGTTCTTTGACTATCTTGCTCGCGTTCAGCCTTGTGGAGCTCATCTCAAGATCGCATTGCTTCATGAAGGTGGCACTGCATACGGGTACCAACCCGTGGATCCCAAGAAACCGGGAGGAAAAGACAGTCAACCCGCCGATCCCGGCAAGAACTCGGGATGCGACGTGCGCATCGAGAAGACGTTTATTCAGTACCCCCTGCATATATCGCAGTTGCGCGCCTTTTCTGAGAAGCTGCGGCTAAACGAACAGGAGACAACCCCGCAGCCGCAGTTACCCAGCCGCACTCTACCCCTAACAGAGTCGTTGGAAGATGCAGGCACACGGCGCGACATCTCCACATTCTCTGCAGCCGACGCAGTGACGGCTGAGCAAGTGATGGCTAATCTCCTGTCCACCATTTCGCGTGAGGGCTACAACTACGTCGGCATCGTTGCCACCGACGTCCGGGACACCATGTTTCTGGCGCAGGAAGTACGCGAGCACGTGCCGGCAACGGTGCTCTTCGCCTTCAATTCAGATCTCTTGTTCCTGCATCCGGAAATCAACCAAAGCTTGCGCGGTATGCTCATTGTCACGTCCTATCCGCTGGCCACTGCCAATCAGCTTTGGAGCGTCCCTACCCATCCTAGTTCCCGCCAACAGTTTCCCGACGACACCGCGGAGGGAGTGTACAACGCGGCGTTGGTGCTGCTGGACGCGGACGACCGGGTAGTTGAATACAACGCGCCATTCGTCACCCCACCCAGCGGCCCCGGAACCATGACGCCCCCTCTTTGGATCACGGTCGTTGGTCGCGACCGCTTGTGGCCTGTGAGCGCCACCGACGTGGCGTCGTTCGCCCAGGTTCAAGGTTACACATATCAACTCTCTCGCGAACGTGCAGGAGAACCGGACCAGAGCTCCTGGTTCCAGAGTTTTTACCGCGAGGCTACATTAGTTTTTGTGACCGTGTTTGGGGCACTGTGCATCGCCTTTTGTTTGCCATTGCTGAAGAGGTTCGACGGTTACACCGGACACGGACCATCGACTTCGGTCGTGGGGTTGCACGGTACGATATACCGCGGCAGGGGATGGCATCGAAGATGGTTTGACCGTGCTCTGGGCGAGTCGGTTGCTGAAAAGCATCGGTGTGCGGGGGAACTTTTCTTGCTCGCGTCCTGCGCCAGTCTGGTCACATTCCTAACCGTTTTGATCACAGCGCTCCTGATCCCTGCCACCGTCCTCAACCCAAGTGTTGTGCCTGAGGGAACCCGCTCGTTCGCATTAGCTTTGACAGTGATCGTTGGCAGTGTGATTCTCCTCGTGCTTGGCGGCGTGTCGTTGTTACGCGCCTTAAGGATACGACCGGATGGGAAGATTTCGAATGATGAACCTAAGGGCCTGAAGGTGGCCACCTGGGGTCCAATTGCCGCCGCCAGCCTTTCCGCCGTCATCTTGGCGGTGGCGCTGTCCGGGCAGTGGATCAGCCAGGCCAGGGTCGATCCTCACTCGGCCTTGTTTTCAAGTGTGCGTTCACTGGATCTAAGCAGCGGGGTTTCCGCGCTGTTACCGCTCCTGTTAGTTTCTATGGCGGGTTTTCTTTGGGGAGTCAGCTCGTTCCGTCGCACACGCCAACTGGACGGCTTGGAGAATAAGTCCGGTTTCCTAACCTTTGGGAAACTCGGATTTGGGGAGTTTCAGGCACTGGAGTCAGAGTTACGCTACCACCTGAGCTCGGCTTCGCTGAAGTTGCCAGGCGCCTGGCTGATCGTGTGCCTGGCGCTGGTTTCGAATGTCTACGTCTGGGGTCACGTGGTGCGCTCTCTTGAGCGCTCGGCATTTTATTGGCTGATGCCCGTCTCTTATTTCTTTGTGAGTCTCGCCTTATGGTACGCGATGCTGCGCTTCTGGTGCGTTTGGAATCGGACGCAGCTCCTGCTCCGGCATCTTTCCCTGGTTCCGCTGCCGGCGGCCTGCAAGCGCTTTCGCAAAGCGTTTCCGACGTTGCCCAAGATTGATCTCGCCTCTTCCGCTGCGGAGTTGGCCCACCTCGAATGCTCCGTGGTACAGGCCCGAACTCTTCACCTTGAGGCCAGGAGCGCAATCATTGCAGCGGGTATCCCACTTAGAGTCGTTGGTGATCCGCAGGCAATTTCGTCCAGCGCTTTGCAAAAAGCCGCTCTGCAGCACCTGGGCGGTGGGGATACGGCGTTTCACTTGCAGAACGCGATCACCTACCTGGAACTTGCACGCAAGACCGATGCCGACGGACGTTGGCGTGACAGCGTTACTTCTCAGTGGGCATCGCAAGAAGCGTTATCTCGGGTAGCGGCGGACACGGCGACGGCCCTTGAGAATTCCTGGTGGCCATCGCGGCGCGGTTCAGAACGAGTTGAGGAAAAGAAACTCTCTTCCTCCGCGGAAAACATTTTCTCACTCGGGGAAGAGTTTCTCGCGGGCCGGGTGGCGCACTTCCTCGCGTGCGTTTTTCCCCAGATGCAGAACCTCGTTTTCACCGCGCTGGCAGGACTGCTGCTCTTGTTGTTCGCGGTCAGTTCTTATCCGTTTCAGCCCCGAAATCTGTTGCTGCTTTTCAACTGGGTTGTGATCCTCATCGTCGTATGCGTTGCCATGTGGGTTTTTGTACAGATGAACCGTGACCCGGTGCTGAGCAATCTTAACGGCACGAAAGCTGGAAAAATCAGCTGGGACTGGGAGTTTTTCTTGCGCATCTTTACGTATGGAGTCGTCCCCATCCTGGCGTTACTCGGCACTCAATTCCCCGACTCGGTGGGACAAATCCTGTCTCGTATCCTCCCGAGCGAAGCGATGCACCGTTAGACGTGAGATCGACTGCGGGCAAACGTCTGAATACGATCCGAGTACCCACGTTTTTTGAGCCATCCAGGAGGCTCTCCAGCAACCCGGCGATTAACTCGATTCTACGGCTCTTCCTTCGTGCGAGTGAAGACGGCAACTTCGCATGGTCGTCCGCTGGTGCAGGGCCAGTTCTGCGATGTAGACAGCCAAGAAGCGCCGGCGGTACCGAATCCAGCCGGGAACATAGCCGGCGGAAAAGGAGAATCGCCGAGCGTTTGTGCATGTCGAGAAGGCTGGGATCCCGCAATGTCGAGATTCTCAGCCGGTGCCTAAGAAGAGGGACACGTGAAAGCCGAGAACTCGTCGGATAGGCGTGGGTGGGGCACGGAAACCTGGGCTAAGGGTTTTCGCGTGCCTCAATCCGAAACGGATGAGTGTAGGAAAGGCCCTGTGACCAACCCGGCGTGCGCCACCGAGGTCTCCCTGCTTATGCGTTTGCAGTCGCATCAAGTTCAAGATAAGATGCCGCTGGTTGTAAGTCGCAAGGGTCGATGGAACCGGGCGGAAAGCACTCGGCCGCCACGGCCCTCGACATAGCTCGCAGATCATTCCCCCGTTCTGCCCCGCGAGGTCAACCGAGTGGCGGAGCCTCAGACCAATCCTTCGTTAGACAAAGCAGACGCCCTGGTTGGGGCGACGGTGGGGAGATTTGTCATCCGCCAGCTGCTGGGACAGGGCGGGATGGGCGAAGTGTACCTGGCGGAAGACTCAAAGCTGAAGCGACAGGTTGCAGTGAAGCGGATGGCACCGCAACTCGGAGAGGACGATGCGTACCGGACGCGGCTCTTGAAAGAGGCTGAACGGGCATCCGGGGTGACAAGCGCACACGTGGCGGCGATCTACGACGTGCTGGAGGAAGAGCACGGGATTTTCTTAATCATGGAGTATGTAGAGGGACAGAACCTCCGGTTCTGGATGCGCAAGGGCGTGAGCGCGGAGGAGTTCCTGAAAATCGCTATGCAATGTGCGGAAGCGCTGGTGAGCGCGCACGGACGAGGCATTCTGCACTGCGATATCAAGCCGGAAAACATCATGGTGCGGTGCGACGGCCAGGTGAAGGTATTGGACTTCGGGGTGGCGAAGAAGGTGCCGCAGTCGGATCAGGGTACCACTATGGACCAGGAGCGCGCGGGAACGCCAGCGTACATGGCTCCGGAATTCCTCTTGAACAAGGTGATTGATGGCCGAGCGGATATCTTCTCCCTCGGGATCGTGTTTTATGAAGTGCTGGCGGGAACGCACCCGTTTATGGCAAGCAGCTTTGCGGGGACAATTGACGGGATATTGCGAGAGAAACCGAAGGGATTACGGACGGTCAATACGCACGTTCCGGAAGTCCTTGAACGTATCGTGGAACGGATGCTGGCGAAGGTTCCGGCGGAGCGGTATGCGAGCGCTGCAGAGTTGTTGGCAGAACTGCAACGAGTACAGGGGATGGTGGCTGGAGCGGCCACGGAACAGGTCATCCCGGTTAGAACCAGCCGGCGAAAATGGATGTGGCTGGCGGCGCTGCTGTCGTCAGTGGCGATGATCGGCCTTGCGGCACATCCGTTATGGAAGAAGTGGCGGCCAACCGTTTCGGCGAATAAGCAGTTGGTGGTGCTGCCGTTCTCGCCGTCATCGAACGATTCGAGTGCGTGGGCATTCAGCAATGGCTTGACGGAGACACTGACAACGAAACTGGCGACTCTGACAAACCGCTATCCACTGCAGGTCGTGCCGATGAGCGAGGTTCGGGAAGCGGGAGTGAAGACGGTCGACGATGCACGAAGAGGCTTCGGCGTGAACCTGGTGCTGGTCGGAACGCTCGAAGAGGCAAACGGGATGGTGCGGGTGACATATGTGCTGGAAGATGCAGCCACTAAGAGGTCGCTGCTCGGGGACGTAATCACGTCGGATGCCAACGATCCATTTGGAGTGGAAGACAAAGTAGTGGAGAGCATCCTGAGCGCGTTGGACTTGCAACTACGCGGGAGTGATCGGACGGCGCTTAGCCAGCGGGAGACGGCAGCCCCGGCAGCATATGACTACTACCTGCGCGGGCGGGGCTATCTTCAGGAATATCAGAAGCCTGAAGGCCTGGACCATGCTATCGAGCTTTTTCAGCGTGCAATTGACAAGGACTCTAATTACTCGCTGGGCTATGCTGGGCTGGGGGAGGCGTACTGGCGTGAATACGAAAACACGCAGGACCGACAGTGGGCGAATAAGGCAAAGCAGGCTTGCCAACGGGCCGAGGCCCTGGGTGAGAATCTGGCAGGGACGCACGTGTGCTTGGGAACAGTGCTGAAAGGCACCGGAGAGTACGAGCTGGCCGTAGCAGAGTTCAGGCGGGCAGTGGAAATTGATTCGACGAATGACGACGCTGTGCGGGAGCTTGCGTCCGCCTATGAGAAGCTGGGCAAGCCCGGGGAAGCCGAAGGGGCGTATCAGCAGGCAATTGCGATGCGTCCACAAATTTGGATGGGGTATAACCGGTTGGGGATTTTTTACAACAACCAGGGACGGTACAAGGAAGCAGTGAATCAGTTCGAGGAGGTTATCCGCCTGGCACCCGACAGTTACCAGGGTTACAGTAACCTCGGAGCCACGTACCTGGCGCTGGGACAGTATTCGGAGGCGATTCCAAAGTTTCAGAAATCGGCAGAAATCTGGCCGACCGGGTTTAGTTATTCCAACCTGGCAACGGCTTACTTTTATCAGAAACGATATGCAGATGCAGCGCTTACGTATGAGCAGGCAGTAAAGTTGACAGAGGGGGGCTACGGAGTATGGGGGAATCTTGCTGAGGCGTATTATTGGGCTCCGGGGAAGCGGGAAAAAGCAGTAGAAACATACCGAAAGGCCATCAGCCTGGCGGAAGAACAATTGCGCGTGAATCCTCGAGATGTGGAAACGCTCTCCTATTTGGGACTGTATCACGCAATGTTAGGGGAGAGAAAAGTCGCCTTGCATTACACAGAGAAGGCGCTTGCCGCGGCGCCAAAAGACCCTGGAGCACTGTTCAACGCCGCGAAAACAGAGAGTCAGCTAGGGGGTTCGATGAAGGCGCTGGAGTACCTGGAGAAGGCACTGGCGCCGGGGTATTCGAAATATTACGCGAAAGATGATCCGGTATTTGAAGGGCTTAGAAACAGTGCGAAATTTCAGCAGTTGGTGGAAGAGCGCTAGTTTGAACAGCATAGACATCGTTCCCTGAGGAGATCAAATGACAAATACTCAAAAGGTTTTGGTAGGAGGTCTGTCGTTCTTGGGGGGAGTCGCAATAACTTTGTTGTTTCAAGGTAAGTTCCAACCGCCACCGACCCAGGCATGCAACCCGACCACCAACGATTGCCTGGAGGTTAGAGTGCGTGTAAAGAACGCTGCACCCGACTGCGATGTCGACTACGAGACGGTCAATGTAAGGACTGTTGCAGCGTCGACGACACCAGACCAAATTCGATGGTGCGTAAAAAGCACAGCCAGTAACCAGTATTTCATTCACTTTACCGCCAACTCGGGGAATAACAGCCCATTTCCTTCCAATGACTTTCTCGTAAACAAGAACAATTATGGAACAAAGACCTGCTCGGACTTTACTTCCCCGGCCACGGGGAAGCCTACGGGACCTGCCAATCCCTATGTTTACGAGATTCACTACAACAGTCCGGGGGGGCCCGCTTGTTCAGATCCAATGGTGATTCTCAAATGAGCAGCAACGCGGCTGACAGGTCCTCGTCGGGCCGGTAGCGGAGTGGGTCGCGCAAGTGTTCTGAAACTCGCATCACAGATCTTCCGCCGCCGCCCAGCGGCTACCAACTCGCCTCACTCAGTGTCGAAGAAACTGCGACGAAGCGTTCCCGAAGCTGACCCGCGGTTGGCGGGAGATCAACACGGACGAGAAAAACCCAATTGTTGCTCCTGAACGATGCGGTTGTGCCGGCCCGGAAGCTCAACGCGCCGGCTGGAAAAGGTCTGCCGGGGAGTCTTCTTCGCTCGTGGGCATTTCTGATTTCACAGATCTTCGGATCGGTTAGCCAAGAGCGCTTAGCACGTTCTGGGCAGCGATGATCCCTCGATACTGTGGCTCTCCGAAGATCGAAAAGCCACTGCGATCGGAATTTGCGAACACCATTGGCCCGTGCGCATGCTGCAGGCGTCGCGGCTCGGGAGAAAAGATCGCCCCGACCCCTGGGCGGGCCATGGCGTGCCCCATGCGCATGATGTCGATGCGGGAAACACATTGTCGAATGTCGGCGTGAACGTGTTCGAGGTGCGCGAGATAGTTTCTTTCCAGTAGCTCCAAGTCGCGCTGCGGCAAGAGATGCCCTGGTCCTCATAAGACGGCGCGCCTGTGCGCCCACTCAAGAATTCTGCCTGATAAAAACCATCCCATAATTTGAGGGCACAACGATCGACTGGACAGCGCCATCGCTACCGACAGTCACCACACTAGTCCGATGATCAGCGTCCAGCATCTCCTGCCACTTTCCTGCTTTCGGAAATGGCACGTCGATCTGCCCGGGGTTGTTTGCGAAATTGAGGAGCACCATGGCCCAATCCTCGGGCTCTGTTGTACTTGCCGGCATGTAGCGGTGATACGCAATAATCTGAGTTTGCCGGTGCGATTGCTGGTAATAGTAATACGACTGTGTGCCCCGCAAGGCGCGAGACGAGCGCCGCAACTGACCCAAGCGGCGATATACTCGAATGAGGGGCTGCCCGTCCTGATCGTAGAAAAACTCCCAATGTGTATCGCGGCGCAGATGCACGCGCGCCGATCCGCTATCCGGAAGGTTGTAGTTGTCCGCCAGTTCCTGCCCCTGCCACAGCATTGGAACCCCCTGGCATGTGTATAACGCGATTGCGTAGGGTTGCAGCTTGTAAAAGAAGTCACGGTTACCTTCGGGCAAGGGGCCTGAATCGCTGGCCGTTCCGGCAAAGACAATGAGCTGGCTATGGTCGTGGCTTTCCAGATATTGGAACGGGGCGACCGGCCGCTCCACCGGATTATCGGCAACGTCGACTACCGTTTGACCACTCGGATAACCCGAGAACAACGGATCAAGAATATGACCGAAATTATCGTCGACATAATTCCAATGAATCATGTCTTCAACTTTGTACAAGAGATCGTTGGTCCAGGCGGCGTTAGTGTAAGTTTCGTTCATTACCTGACGCGATATTCCCAGGGATTCCGCGCACTGAATGACACGACTATATGAATTGGTTCCTTGCTGAAAGCGGGAAACACCAAGGGAATGGCCATAGATGCGCTGGACAAGCTCCTTGTAACCGGCCGCGCGCTCTCCGACATAGAGATCGGTGACCTCATCGTAGCGGAAGCCGTCAACGTGATACTCGTCGAGCCACATCTGATTTGCGGCGACAAAGAAGTCCTTGCAAAACTGTTGAGTAAAATCGCACGCTGGACCGAATCCCCAGACGTTCCACCCATTTGTCACTGGGCTGGCCGGATGTGGCGCTCCAAGGGTGTTCGCGACGTCATCGTAGACGCGGTAGTAGCCAAACGATGTGTCCACATGCTCGTAAACGACATCTAGAATGACCGCCATAGCACTCGCATGAGCGGCATTCACCAAGCGCTTCAGCCCCTCGGGGCCTCCGAAATGTCGGCTTGGCGAAAAGTGGTAGACGGGACCGTATCCCCAGTCGAAATCCAGCTTGTTGCTGGTCACCGGCATCAACTCCAGACAATTCACTCCCAGGCTCGCAAGATAACCCAATCGGTCGATGACGCCATCGAAAGTGTCGTTGAACTCTCCTACGTGTAATTCATAGACAACGAGGTCGTGCAGTTCAGGCGTGTGATATGCGCCGTCAGTCCACTCAAAACTGGTCGGCGTCTTAGATACCTTGGTGGCGGACATGAGTCCGATGTCGGTGGAGCGGGCAAACGGATCGGGAAACCACTCAGTTACCAAGAGCTTTGTGCCAGCCGCATTCGTCCACCATAATTGGTATCGATATAAATATTCACCCTCTTCGCCCGAGTGACCGGCCCCACCTCTTGCAAGGGCGACGTTTGCGCTCCATAAATCCAGATCCGTACCTTCGGCCCAAATCAGGTCCTCATCTTGCGCCTTTACCAAAGGGTTAAAACGATCTTCTGCGTGGATAATGCGCACGACGACTGAAAAGCCGTCCTTGGCGCGGATTCCGGGTAAATAAAGACCAAAACGAATTTGTGCAATGCCATTCGCCTCGTAGGATGGGCATGCGCCGACTTCATTGAGGTCGATCAAGGGTGCCTCCCATTTGGAACTCTGCGGTGTCGCGCCGCTAGCTTTGAGAGTCTACCCTGAAATTCTAAAGGGGGTGTGCCGTCATGCGCATTTGAGGAATTGACTGGCCTCCATCCTCTGGTTACGGTGCAGCCCCAGTTCGCTGCTGTACGGTGGATTGAGGTACAGAAGCGGACAGGTCTCCGCCCGACGCGGCATTCGAAAGCACGGCCGTGCACTGTGGCGATCCCCTTCTGTGCGCTTGTGGCCGCGCGGTCCGCATCGAGTTCAATGGCAGCGAGGTGGGCATCGTTGTCTTTGTGGTGATCTCCACCAGGGCAGTCCCGTCGCCGGCGCAAGGGTCGATGGCTGAGTACGCTCCACAGGAAATCAACAACGCCCTGAGGTTTCCGGCCTCCTCAACTGGCAGCGGGTAATAACTCAGTTTGAAACTGGAAAATGGGCGGGACATTTTCTGACTCCGGGGGAGTATTCCAATTTCTGTGAATAGGGCAACGGGCGGCGGTGGGCCTCTTGCGCAGAGCGCTTGTTAGCGACGGTAATGTGCCGAAATGGGATTGGAAAACGACTTACAAGAGGCTGGGGCTAGTGAGCGGTCGCGAATGGGTTCTCGATACGTATCCCTGCGATGGTCTGCCCAGCATTCAGATCTTCAGACAGGATTCGACTGGCGCCGCTCTTGAGAGCCGATGCGACGATGAGAGCGTCCCAGAATCCGATCCGGCATTCATCCTCGATACGAAATGCGGTCGAGATTTCGGCATGCGTAGTTTCGATGCACCAGATGAAGTAGGTGCTCGCGAGCTGGCGCGCAGACACTTTCGATAGAGGTTGCGGAATCTTGCGGGTGACGTTCACGTAGAATTCCTGCAGCACCTGCGGACTGAGAACGCCGTTTCGTTCCGCCCAAAGCTCACGGAGGACGCTTTTCGCCACCTCGTGCTTCGATTTGGCATCGACGTCGTGTGCGTAAATCAAGACATTCGTATCGACAAACGTCCTATCGCGCATGCAGTTCGTCTCGGCTGGCTCGAATGACCCCACCCAGATGAAAGCCTTGATCAAGAAGCGCCATCGCCTGTCTTTCGGCGCGTTCGTACGCTTCTTCGTTGCCGACGAGGAATTCGATCTCTTGGGCAAGGAGGCCACTGATTGAGGTTTCGCGACGGGCCGCCAAAATCTTGGCCTTCTTCAGGACCTGTCGGCTGAGGCTTATCGTGACGTTCTGCTTTCCGCCATTTCGTGTTGCCATACAGTCACCTATCGCGCAGTACACGTATAATACGTGTAGCACGTGCCAGACGTGAAGTCAACAAGTATTAGGCTATTTGCAGGCGAGTGATGTCGTCCAGTCGCGTCGATCTGATTGCGGACACCAAGACCAAAACCGGAATTATGATTAAGGCTGATGAGGAGACGCAGGGCGGTGTAATTGTCAATTGAACATTGCGAATGTCATCTCTCAATCAAGCCGGGCGAGCAAACGGGCATCAGGTGCGAATCCCGAAGTATGAAGTTGCCAAACTTCGTGCCCGAGGGGGCTCCCTCCTTTGGTCTTCTCCGAAGAAGAAGCTCGTCCGGTAGGCCGATGAGGGCCGAATCCAGAACCCGCTAATTGTGTCCCGGGAGCGTGTGCGATTCGTGTTCCTGAGAGCTGGGACTTGACGTGCATTGTAAGGCGCCACTGTCGGGTTACGGGGAGATGAGAGTCGGGTCGACCATCCAGAAGGAGTTCATATGAAGCGGGTCTCTATAGTTGCGGTCGTTATCGTGCTGCTGCTGGTTGGGGCCGCATATCTGTACCTGAATCAGCCTCAGTATCGGGTGAACGTGCCGGAGTATCAGAAACCGCCGGAACAATTCAGCCATGCCGAGCAAGGATGGACCGACGAGCAACGGCTAGACTTCCATCACACTCCCCAAGGAACTCGGCTTATCCGTTATGACTGGTTCATGGCACTGGAACAGCCCTGCTTGTCGCCATTGGGATGTGGCCTATTTACCGACAAGACCTACTTGGCTCGCTTCGGCTTTCTGAGCGGCCAGACAGACTCGAGGCTCAATCCGGATGGACTGCCGATTGGCTTCGCCCGGCAGGAGAACTACTACGATCCGGGAACTAAGACAACCTATCCAGTCGTTGGACTGACCTGTGCAGCCTGCCACACGGGAGAGCTGCATTACGGCAAATACGCTGTGCAAGTAGACGGTGCCCCCGCCATGATCGAGGTCACCGAATTTCAGAAGGCCTTGCTGCTCGCTGTGGGTTTTACGCAGAAGATTCCCTTCCGCTACGGCCGTTTCGAAAGGCGCGTGCTGGGGCCGAATGCTTCCGCGGAGCAGAGGGCGGATCTGAGGCAACGGCTCATCGCATTTATTGACAGCGCGAAGTTTGAGTTGGACAACTCAGGTCCCGGGAAAGGGATTTACGACAATCCGGCGGGGTTTGATCGCACGGATGCTCTGACCCGTATCGGCAATCAGGTTTTCGCGGTGGACATGCGCAATGCATCGAACTTTGCGCCCGCGAATGCCCCAGTGCGCTTTCCCCAGATTTGGGATGCGTCCTGGTTTACCTGGGTGCAGTACAACTCATCGATTGCGGATCCGCTGGTCCGCAATGTCGGGGAGGCCCTTGGCGTACGCGCGGCGGTTAAGCTCGACGGCGCAGATGCCAAGGACTTCGAAAACAGTGTTCATATTGAGGGGCTGAAGGAATTGGAATGGCTACTTGCGGGTCCCGCGCCCTATCAGGGATTGCGTCCACCAAGCTGGCCTTCCGTTTTTCCCGCACTGGACGAGAAGAAAGTTGCCCGTGGCGCAGAACTCTACAAATCGATTTGTCAGCCGTGTCACCTGCCTCCGGTCGAAGAGCTTGCAGCGGATTTGAAGGAGCCGCAGCCGACCTACTGGCGAGAGAACAGTCAAAGGAAGCGCTTCCTGCGGGTGAAGGACGTGCAGCAGAGCTTTGTGGGCACTGACCCGCACGAGACAATTGACTTTATCAATCGTGGGACGGATTCCAGCAACCTCGGCCAGGGACGCGTTTCGGCAGCGCTTGGACTGGAACTAGTCACTAACGGAATCGTCAACAAGTTCTTTGACAAGATGAACTTCACTCCGACACAGCGAATTGAGTGGAGGGGAGGTCGGGATCCTCACGATCCGGTGGTTCGCGCGGAACCGATCTACAAAGCACGGCCGCTAACCGGCATTTGGGCGGTCTCCCCGTACTTACACAACGGATCTGTCCCGAACTTGTATGCATTACTCTCGCCGCAGAGCGAGAGGCCTAGTAAGTTTTGGACAGGAAGTAAGGAGTTCGATCCCGTCAAGGTGGGGCACGACACGTCTGAAATCGAGGGCGGATACCATTACGACGTCACGGAGCCGGGCAATAGCAATCATGGTCACGAGTTCAAAGATGGACCTCGAGGAAACGGAGTTGTCGGTCCGGCTCTCTCTCCCGACGATCGGTTCGCCATCATCGAGTACTTGAAATCACTCAAAGCCCCAGAGGTGCAGAGGTGAACTGGGAAGTTACAAGGTCGACTGGACTGATCGAGAAACGGGGCCGACCTTTGCAATGGCGCGCTGCTAACGCCGAATAGTTTGCAGTCCATAGGCGAGTTGAGGAGTTCCGCTATGGAGTCTCGCCATCCGTTCCAAATCTTGGCTGTGACGAGCGTGGCCTTGGCCTGTTGCATTGCCTGTAAGCATAACGCGGACGAAAGATCCGTCTCCACCGGTTCCTGGCAAGCTGAAGTGGGACCTCGGCGACCTAGAGGAATCTACGGATACACCAGCTCACAGGGCGTTTCACTCGCTAACGATTTGGCCGCCCCCCAGGGACTCGAAGCCCGATATGCTGATCCAGACTTCTTCTTCGCCTCTAATCCTTTGAAATCAGCTTTGATAGTCTGAAGTTGACCGGCCGGATCTGAATCAGATTTGCCGGCAACCGGTCCGCGGGAAAGTCAAGTCAGGATTGCCGACCAACAGGAAACTATGCCTGGTAGAGCGCCGCTATTCGTCCTGCCCGCATCGCCAGTTCTCGACGCAAAGCTACTGGGGAGAGCACTTCAATGTCGCTGTCGAAACCAAGCAGCAACCCAGCAGCGTGCGGCACGCTCTCGATCCAGATACTTGCGGTACGCCAGCCTTCAGCATCGGGACTGGCACCGCGGATGGCTTCCGCGGCATCTGCCCCTAGTCGGATCAGACGTGACATTGCCGATTCATGAATGCGGAGGATCGCCCGGGCGCGCCGCAAACTTGCCTCAAAGCGCGAAACCTCCTGTCGCCACACACGGGCCAGGTTAAAATTGCGGCACTGGACTTTGCGTTTTTCAAGAGTGCGTATCGCGTGAATACCCTCGACTCGGTAGATGGCGTATCGGTTGCTGTTGAGCGCCAACATGTACCATGCACCAGCCTTCAGCACCAGGCCCAACGGTTCGACGACGCGTACTTTCCTGCCGTTCCAACTCTCGTACTCAATAGCCACGGCATGATCCGCCAAAACGGCGGCGGCCAGCGTCCTTAGGCAAGCGGGCGTTGCGGGGCGCTGATACCACTCCGCGGGGTCCAGATGAAAGCGCTCACTGGCACGCAGGGCGCGCTCGCGCTCGAACGCAGGTAATGCCGCGAACACTTTCAAACGCGCCGCTTTGGCAGCTCCCTCGAACCCCAGCGCAGAAGCCGCGATACCGATTTGCGCAAACGGCAGCGCTTCCGCTTCTTCGCCGGAGAGACCGGTCAGCCTCGTCTGGTAGCCGCCCATGAGTTTGAGCCCGCCGGAACGACCGCGATCGGTAACAATGGGCACACCAGAGTGTTCCAGCGCCTCAATGTCGCGATAAATCGTGCGCACGGAAACCTCAAGCTTTTCTGCCAACTCGCTCGCCGTGGTTCGAGCGTGGAGCTGGAGCATCATCAGGATGGAGAGAAGCCGGTCGGCTCGCATTTGCAAATTATCTCTGAAAACATGACATATGGTGTCAGGTTTTAATCAATATCGTACTGCGCATGAAACAGCCGACACAGATTTCAAGCGCCCTCGAGCCGCTCACACGCCGCTCGTTTCTGGCGGGTGCCGGGACCATGTCGCTCGGTCTCAGCCGTCTGCCCATGCAAGCCGCCATCAAAAATACCGCCGAAGATGCGGTCTTCGAGTTACGTCAATACACCCTCTACGGAGGTAAACGCGACACACTGATTTCTCTTTTCGAAAAAAACTTGATCGAGACGCAAGACGTGGTGGGCGCACACGTCCTCGGTACCTTCTGGGACCTCGACGATCCCGACCGCTTCGTCTGGCTGCGCGGCTTCCGCGATATGCAAACGCGTCCGCAAGCGCTCGAGGCGTTTTACTCCCATAGCCTGGCATGGCTAGCCTACAAGAAAGAAGCCAATGCTACTATGGTCGATTCGGACAACGTTCTGCTGCTGCGCCCTGCCTCGTCTCCAACGCAGTTGCAAAGCAGCGCGCCGAAATCGTCGACCTCACCCGCTATCTATGGGGTCACAATCTACTACCTCGGCGGCGTGGACGAGACGCAATTCGCCGAGTTCTTCGTCCATACCCTTCTGCCGCGCCTGAATGCCTCGGGTGTGCATCCCATCGCGATCCTGACGACCGACGAAGAGCCCAACAACTTCCCCCGGCTGCCTGTCCGGGAACGCGATCGCGTCTTTCTCTGGATGTCGCGCTGGGCCAACGAGGAAGATTATGCAGCTTTCGCGGCGCAAATGCGCACCTGGAGCGGCTGGCGGGACAGGGCTCCGGAAGCTGTGCTTCCCGCTTTGATGCGCAAACCGGAACAGTTGCGGCTGAAACCGACAAACCGCTCGCCATTGCAGTGAGGCCCACCCATGCGATTTTGCCTTGTTCGTTATCTTGTGCTTGCTTCGTTCTTTGGAGCCGTTACCTTCACCACATCGACGCCCATGGGCGGAGCACAATCATCCGAAGCTAAAGCTCAGCCGGTTGGCACATCCTCGGAACATGACTTCGATTTCCTGGTAGGAAGCTGGAGCGTCCAACACCATCGGCTTAAGCACCGCCTGGCGCACAGCAACGAATGGGAAACCTTCTACGGCTCGTGCCGAACATGGCGCGTACTGGATGGACAGGGCGATGTGGACGACAACGTTCTACAGGCCCCGGGAGGACCCTATCGTGCTGTCAGCTTGCGATCTTTCGATCCCAAGACACGGTTGTGGTCGATCTGGTGGCTGGATAGCCGGCATCCGCACGAACTCGATCCGCCGGTGGTGGGCGGGTTCCGTAATGG
>Ga0126383_10000537_pt1 | contig 21311 bp, 27 predicted proteins | sample PanSoiMetPlot_35_FD_96882 | JGI IMG/M metagenome (GOLD analysis project Ga0126383, IMG submission 96882) | Tropical forest soil microbial communities from Panama - MetaG Plot_35 | ecosystem: Environmental > Terrestrial > Soil > Tropical forest > Bulk soil | place: Panama | collected 2016-02-17
CAAGGCTATGGGTTGTGTTGATGAAAGAGGGATTCCGCAGTTTGCCAATTACATTAAGGAGCTATCGCAGGGACTAACTAAAGAGGATTTTTTGTACTTGACGGAGGGACTAGGGCGCTACTTTCTAGAGCTTGGCCCGGGTTTGGGAATGTATATCCCGCTTTTACTTTCCGGAGGGGGAAGATATATAGGAGTTGAGAACTCCGATTTTGCCGTAGAGTGGATCCGCAGTACCTTTTACGTCCCCTGTATCAAGCAAGACGTTGAAACAATGCCCGATGACATACGTTATGATTGCGTCATTGCCGCGCACATACTAGAACACGTTTGGGATGCGCCCGGACTCATTAAAAAAATGTTTAAAATAGCTCGGGAGCGCGTGTATATCATCGTTCCTGATGATTTGGACCCGGTTAACCCGGATCACAAGTGGTTTTTTACCAAGGATTCGCTCATTTTGAGCCTAAAACGGGCGGGATTCAAAAATGTGCGGGTGGCGGTACAAAAGATTGTCCCCCAAGAAAATTTTATGTATGCCGTAGCGGAGAAATGAGCAAGAACCATACTCGTTTACCCGGTACTCACACCTTTTGGCAATGCGACGAGATAGCGGTATGCGGTAGATGCGGCGCGGAGTTTCAAAAAACTTCTTACGCTCAGAGATATTGCGGCTGTACCCCGACAAAGTTAGTCACCACCCTTGAACAATCCATTGTAATCGCCCGTTTTCGTAACATTTGCCAAAAATACGGGCTTCACGTTTACGATACCTTCAAACTCGCCACGCGCACCCACGGAAATAATTTCTACCGGCTGACAAATCCTAAATTTCAGCTTGGAATCGGGCCACAGAAACGAAAGCTGTGGATAAAGCTCTTGGAGCGCTTCAATACGCAGTTTGAAGCCGGGTATTTTGACATAGAACCGGCGACGGGCGGGCCACACCCGTTTGAAAGGATGACACCCAAGGCGCGGTTACTGAAACGGGATGAACCGCGCAAAAAAGAGTGTCCGATGAAGCTCGGGCATTGTCCGGGCGCCAACATTCCCGGGAATTGTCCGCGAAACTGGAAAGATTGTTCCTTCTCTCAACTTTATGTTCAAAGTATTCACGCGCAAAGAGCCTGACGGAAAGCCGGGACAGGCTTTCTACTATACTGAAGGGACAGCACATTATATTCAGGATCACTGGCTTTACATTATTGACGAAGATGGGCATATATTGGGCTTCCATCCGGAAGTGAACGTATCAGGGGTTTTTACGCAAGGCGGGAGAATCGAAATGGAAAGTGCTAATCCCGACAGACCCGGTGAAGAAGGAAAAATTCCTTGATGACGTTATCCACTCCTGCGAAGTAAGCCAAGTTGAGAGACTCAATGTCAACACCGCGCTACGTAACTACACTCTTTTCGGATCCGATTACGCCACTCAACAGGTAGCCTCTTACAATAAGATTTGGCCCACGCTGCAGCTTCTTTCCTCTTTTCTCTACGCTCAGGAAACCGTCAACTTCTCCGTCAAATGGGGAACGGGTGTCCCTAAAGAGCAAGCTGTGTACGGAGAGACAGTCCGGAAAAAATCGCACGAGCTATGGGAGGACACAAACGCCGATCAACTTTTCGGGGAGGCTGTATTTTGGGCGCTGACTCACAATTCAACTTTCATCAAAACGATTTGGAATGGCGGACTTCGCGTGTACTACGTTCAACCGGCCATGATAGGCGTTTACCGCGAAGATATACCGTCAATGGACAATCAGGAAGCAATCACACACCTTTACTACTCAACCACGAGCGGGCTTCGCACCATGACAAAGATTCTCGGCAAATCGCGCCAAGAAGAAATCATGGCGAAAGTTTCGACGGTAGGCCCGATTGATGACAGTGTGGCGCCGGAATCGGTTACGCAAATGATTTTGAATTCTCAAATCCCGCAAGTGAGGGGAGCGGTTAACCCGGTTTGGGAATCGCGCTATCAGTACCGCCCGCAGACTTCTCCCGATCTAGTAGAAATGCGCGAAGTGTGGGTTTATGACGATGAGTTAGAAGATTACCGCTGCTTCACCGTTGCTTCTTCCAATGTGGTGATTTTTGACCGCAAGGGCAAAGAATTATGCACAGAGGGAGAACACCCTTTCACGAAAGTAACTCCGTTTTCGCTTCCTGATTATTTTTGGGGTCAATCGCTGTGTCAGTCCCTACTCGGGCTTCAGGATTGGCATGACGGGCATTTAAAGCGCGTGGACGTGGTTTTCAGGCGCAAGCTCCGTCCCTCCCGCGCTATTACCGGGCCGGGATGGGGACAGCTGACAGAAGAAAAGCTCCTTGCGCTGGACCGTGAGGGTGGAAGTATCGCAAGCCAAGTACCCGGCGCCAAAGTTGACACGTACACCCCGGAAATGACGATGCAGGAGAGTAAATTGTGGCTGGATTACATTTCCGAAATGCTCAACGAAACGGCGGGACTCGGCGCCAATGTGCTCCGCGCTCAGGGTGATGAAGGTGTCCGGTCCATGCAACACGCGCAAGTCTTACAGCGCATGGGATCTTCCCGAATCAAAAAGACAGCGCTTGCCGTGGAGGATGCGGCGGAGAGATTAGCCACGTTAATGATGAAGATGCAGCGGGAACATGACAAGCACAAATATCTTGACGACACGGGGAAAGAATTCTTACTTTCACAGGTGGACAAAAATTTCTCGATTAAGGTCAGTGGACACTCTCTCTCGCCGGTATTTGTCGAAGATACCAAGACAGAGGCGAAAGCTCTTGTCGGCATGAAAGCGATGACACGCGAGCGCTACATTGACGAGACAAAGCCTCCAATGAGTGAAGAACTGAAGCATGATCTTGAGACTAAAATTGAACCTTCGGAAGCGAAGAACGCTCAGGTACAGCAAGGTTTAGCGATGTTAAAGCTCGCAAAAAACTTGAAATAAAATTGACAAATGATTTGAAAGACTGTATTTCATTCCCGAAATCACCGCCAATGGGCTGACAAGCGGACTCGCCCAAGAAAGGAGCAACGCTATGTTTGGAAAGATTCAGATTGCGGAGCGCGGGCGGCGCAGACGACGCCGGTAGTTTCGTGCGCGAGAGCGAATTGAGGCACTAGGCACAGCTGATTCGCCTAGCTAAGCTCAAAAGGCGAAGCAAAAGTAGTCAGCGGAGAAAAAGGCGGGAGCACTCCTGAGAGGGGGTTACCCGCCTTTTTCCTTTCTTGAGCGGTTCCCGCCGATTCTCTTTCTTGGAGAATCGGATTTGCCATTTCCACCACAACCACCCGGACCAATCCCGCTAAACGCACCGCAGGGTGCGCCTATGTCGGCGCCAAACCCGAAGGAAGGGTTACAGGCAAAGGCAAAGGTTGAGATTCAGCAAGCTCTTACTCTCCTAAAGCAGAATCTAAAGCCTGACATTTTCATGGTGGACGGGCCGGAGTGGAAACAGCTGTACGGAGCAATCAAGCAGTTAAGTAAGCTCGCGGGTGAAGAACAATCCAAAGAAGTTTCAGCGGCGGGACTAAAGAGTATCGCGGCGGGCCTTACTCCAAAGGGTATGCCGGGAGTAATGGGCGCCGGGGGACCACCACCACCCGGGCCACCACCACAGGGCGGAGGCGGAGGGGGGATGCCGATGGCTGGCCCCTCACCGATGCCGCTTGGGATTGGCTAATGCCTGACGATTATCTTTCAAGGTATCGCGAACCGGGTTACCTGTCTGAGTACCGGGGTAAGAGCAGGGACATTCCAAGCGACGATTATCGCCGGATGACGAAACGCTCTGTTGATCCACAGTGGCGCGAGATTCAGCGCACAGCGCGGGATTATGAAGCGCTCCGCGCTGAGAGGGGCGAATCTGTGCGGCGGGATAGGCGTTTCAGGCAAGGGTTAATGGAAGGAACAAGAGATTGGCGTGAAGGGCGAGTGACCCGCGAGCACCACAGGGCAGCTGAGCGCGGGAGCATGGAAAGGCGCGGGCGCCGATAATGGCGATTGCCACCATAGGAAATTTTCACCCTAGCTCCACGCGCAATCTCATTCCACAGCGGGTGAATGTTCCGAAAGTAAGGAGAGGAAAAATGAACGTGCGTTACAGAGGACGCAAAGGCCGGAGGTACTAAATGGGCTGGATGAAACCGACAGTAGGAAACCCCCCTAAACCGCAGGATCCGCGACAGGAAAGAGGCAAGACGGTTAATCCGCCTACTTATTTGAAGATGGGCGGACTCACCGGACCAAGTAAGGTGGACAAAGCCTCTCGGATGAGAGTGGACAAGCCGGAGCGTGGCGGACCTTACACGAAGTAGAGGTAACTAATGGCGGGACGTTTACGGGATTTACCCGAAGATCAAAAAAACGCTGCTCTTGATTGGCTTGAATCACTCCCTGAGCACCCGGAGTACGGAAACGAAATCAAACGTACTCTCAAAAAAATCAATCCAAATATCCGCTACCCCGAAATCGACGTAGAGGACCGCTTTGAAACCCGGGACAAAGAGCGCGATGAGAAAGTCACCAAGTTTATTCAGGAGCAAAAGGACAAAGAGAATAGAGCCTATTGGACCGCTAAGAAAAACGCTGCACTAGAGGCCGGGCTTATCAAGGAAGATGAAGTAGAGGCGTTTCATAAGTGGATGATTGACGAGCACGTAGGGAACTACGAGCGGGCGGCTAAAATGTGGCATGACGAGAAACACGCTGCAGCTGAGCCTACCAACTACCAAGACGTAACAGGGATACAGCTTCCTAGTCACGAAGGGCTTTTCCAAAATCCCGTTAGATGGGCGCGGGATGAAGCCATGAAGTCAATCAACGAAATCAAGAGGAACAAAGGCGGGAATATATACTAACAAGGAGCATTTAAATGCCGGTACTAGGAACAGGTATATTCCCTGCTGGTGCGGTAGGTAACGAGCTTACCGCTGTTACTCGTCGCGCTTTCATTCCAAAGTTAGTGGTGCAGCTTTATAAAGCCACGCCCACGCTTGCCGCTCTTATCGCCAATGCGCAAATGGCGAGCGGCGGCGCCGGTCCCGTCACAGCGCCCGTTCAGGGATCCGCGCTGACAGCGTTTGAATGGTCCGGTTACTCCGGAACCTTCTCACAGCAACAGACCCTTACCGGGATTTTAAATGCTGAGTTTAACTTAAAACTCGGCATTACCCCCGTGTATTTTTTGGGGATGGAAGGAATTATCCAAGTAGATGCCGCCGTGATTCCCATTATAGAAGCGAGAATGAACGATGCCGGGAACACGATGAAAGACGGTATCTCAACAGCGTTGTGGAATAACGACAACACCGCGAACAATCAACAGCTGTTTGGGCTACCGGCTGTTACCGCCAATACTCAGAGCTACGGCAACATTGATCCTACTACAAATACTTGGTGGCAGTGTTACGCAAAGGTGAACTCTCCCGCTGTGGATCCTACCCGCAATAGGATACTCGAAAACATTTCCGGCTTGGTCAACTTCTCGGGCGGTGAAATGCCAAACTTCGGGGTGACTTCTCCGGCGACTTGGACAAAGCTCGCTGAGGACTTCACTTCTCTTGAGCAGTATCAGGTAACTCCTGATGGTCAGTACGGGGAAAACCCGAACGGCGCCCGCGCTTTGTTCACAGCCTTGATGGTTGCCGGGGTGCCAATCTACATGGATACCTACGGGGTAGATGGTACGCTCTATCTACTCAACACCAACTATCTCTCGCTTTACATTCACGAAGCGGGATCCTTCATTTTCACCGGGTTTGAATCACTAATCCCGAATCAACAGCTTGGTTATGTCGGCGCTTTGCTCGGAATCTTGGAACTCGTTTGCGTAAAACGAAAGTGCCAAGCGAAGATCACCGGGTATAACTCCGTAACGTTCTAACCGACAGATAAGGAGTTTTCGCAATGTCAAAAGGTAGCCTCTTAAAGCAAATCGTTTACGCAACAGCGGGATTCTCCAATCAATGCTCATTCGTCACCGTCACAGCCACAACGGGAAACGCCAATACTGTTATCACTGACGTAGGGCTTTTGTGGATCAAAACTCCGGCGAGCGTTTCAATTCAATTGCAGGATCCTTCGGGAACGTGGACCGATATTCTCCCTGCTTCAACAAGTAATCCGGTCCTTGTCCCTTCGGACGGAGTTAACTTGCGCGTTCACAGCGCCGACACGTCAACCAACAGAACAGCGAACTATTGGGTTATTCAATAAAGTGATGTGGGTTACACTCTCTCTCAGTATATTGTTCAGGTCCGCCGACTTCTCAACGACAGCCAAAAGAACTATTGGCCCGATGCGGAGTTGGCGGACTATGTAAACGAAGCCCGCCAAAAAACCGCAGTAGATACCATTTGTGTTAGGGAGTTTCAGACTTCCGGCTTTCCCGCCACTGATTCAGGGACCGGGCTAGTCCCGGGTCAAGAAAGATATTTATATACAGATCCGGGTTTAGCCCTCCCCAAAGGAAATCAGATTGTTGACATAATCAATGTCACAATCATTTGGGGATCCTCCCGTATTCAGCTTGGCTACGCTCCCTTCACGAAGTTTTCAGCTTACTTCAGACCGTGGGTGAACTACCGGCGCACACCGGCATGTTTCACGGTTTACAACGCGAACTCGTTTTGGATTGCTTACACCCCGGATATTGTCTATCCCACGGAGTTTGACACCGCGATAGTTCCGCTCCCGCTGACGAGCGACAACGACACAGACCCGCTCCCGCGCATGTACGATCAAGCCCCTAAATATTGGGCGGCTCGGCTTGCTCGCCTGAAGCTGCAACAGTACGTGGAGGCCGATAAGCAGGAGGGGTACTACATGAAAGAGATTGCGCGGCTTGGCGCCATGCCTCCGCGCAGGATTCCTTACGTATTTGAAAATGAGTTATTCTAATGCCGCAAGGAATCGAATCTCTAAAGTTAAATCCGCAAGAGCAATTCCTCTACGATTTACACGCTAATAATTTACGTAATCCCGTCATAAATCCGGACGGATCCATTTCTACCCTCCGGCAAATGACGGTTGAAGTTGACGGGCGCACGTACAACGTTCCGAAGGTTTGGAACGGAAAGATTCTCGATGACGATGCAGCGATGCAGCGGGCGCGAGAAGTAGGGCTAGACAAATTCCCGTCCTACCCTACCCGGGAAGAAGCGCAAAAACGTTATGATGAAATGCACAAATTTATGGAACAGCCACAGCCACGAAGCGAAGTAACCCCGAACGATTTACAGGCGAACTATGACGGGATTGGCGGGTTTCTCGGCGGGCTGTGGGATGCGATGAAGCTAGGCGCCAAAAATACCGGATTGGCGCTCCGCGACGATTGGACAGACATTCAGGAACACAACTTACCGCACAATCTAATGCGGGATTTGCCGGGTCTAGTGACGATGGCCGGAAGCCCGGAAATCACTCCGTCTATTCCTGCAGCGCCCCAAATAAAATGGGTGCCAAGTAAAAACCCCGTACTAGCAAACGCGGGTGTTGAAGATGCGCTAGTCAAGGCTTACCCGGGCGGAAACCCGATAGATGCCTATTTCCGCTCCGGAACAGCCAATCCGGTTTTGGAGGAAATGTATCGCATGTGGGATCAAGCCCGGAATTGGACAATGCCGACACCCCGGGGACCAACAGGTAAGTGATGGCTGAAGCACAGGGACCGCCACGAAAAACAACGACATACAACAAATACTCCACGATGGCTTCGCAGAATCAGCGCGAAGGCACGAAGGAAGATGAATTCTTTTGGCTTGAAAACATCATGCGGGTGGCGCCCCATAAGCTCCACTCTATTCCCGGGCCGCGAACGGTTACGTTCTATCCGCTCCCGAATCCGCCCGGTCCCTGTACTGACGTTACGATTCGCGGGCAGCAAGCGGTTTCAATTGCCGTGGCGTTTGATCTTGATTCAGTGTCACCCGGTACTAATGCGCGTTCTTCTTGGGGCTATATCGCCAATGGGGAGGTTTACGCTCTAGTGGGCGAAGCGACTTGCGGAGGGGGAAACATGAGCTATCAAAGCTCGGGCTTTCCTCCGCCTAACTGCGTTGAAATCTACCACTATCAAGACGGAAACCCGGTAATACACGATAACTTTCCCGTTCCCGTTCCCTCCGGTTTGAGTTTCATAAATACGCGCATAGGACCAAGCGACGTTCCTATATGGGCGGCAGGGTCAAACGGTTACGGCGGACTCCGCGTTTATTACTCGCTTGGAAATGTTCATGTGGATTATGTAACCGACACGATCAATAGCGGCGGACATACGATTGATACTTACGCAATCAAAAGTGATGAAGTGTGGATGGTTCAAGGTCCAACGCTTGATGGAGGACCGGGAACACCGAAACAAGATATTGCCGTTTTCGATAGACTAAGCGGGGCGCGGCTTCATACTTACGTGACTTGGGGACTAACAGACGTTGTTGAATCAAGCAACATGCAGCTGACCACGAATTTTTGCTATGTGCTCGGGCGGCTCAATTCAACAACGTGGAAAATTTGGAAGATCAACCGGAGCGATGGCACCATAAATGCCACTTTTGATCTGACCACTATCGGCGCTCAATTCATTGGCGTAACGCCCGATGACAACTTGATTTACGTTCTGAAGAACGGGAACCCTGCAGGAATCTATTATCTCGTCAACTTCTCTACCCTGATTTATGTCGGCAAGACGGGCGGGCAAGCAATCACACCCTTTGGACTCGGGAGCGGGCTTTTTCGTGACGGTAAGTTTTATTGGGGGAGCAACGGCTTTGCCGGTTTCGGGGTCAACATTGCGTCAATGGCTGTTGCTTGTCCGGAAGCAGACCCAATTGTGGCTTCAGTCAGCGCTACCGGGCCGGTAGCAGGGGGAAGCTCAATCAACGTTACTTTCGGAACAATCCTTTTCCCCGATTCGACAGACCGCCTTGACCTTCGCCCGTTTATCTCCGGGCAATTGGGATTCACCGGACCTTCGCTCGCGCACCTTTCCACGGGATCTGCAGCAAGCGGGACGCTCTCATTTACAATCCCGGGAGGAACCACACCCGGGCAGTATATTATTGAACTGACCACGGAAGCGGGAACGATACTTATGGCGACTACCGCTCCTTTCACGGTGACGTAATGGCTGAAGCAGGCGATAAAGGACCGGAGAGAAAAACCACCACGTACAAACAATTCTCCACCATGAATTCCCAAGATGGGAGATTCGGAGTGGAGCAGGATGAGTTTTTCTACTTGGAAAACATCATGCGCGTGGGAGATTCAAAATTGCGCTCTCTTTCCGGGCCTACTGCCACCAAAGCAGTTTTTCCGCCCGGGGATGAAACGGTGGTAGTGCTCGGGGATTCGTTTGGCGATGTGTTAGGTGACAGCGGCGGTGATGCTCTAGGGAGCGCACCCGGGGTTATTCCGTAATGGCAATTATCATCTTACCCGTCATAGATACTGACGCGCTTCACTGGACTTTCAACACTCCAACGGATGCGCTCGCCACGATTCTTTCCAAGGCTTCAGTCACCACCACGAGCTTAGCGCTCGGCGGAGGGGTGCAGCTTATAAATGATTCGACAAGCCCGGGAGTTTCTAAATACTACGGGACGGACACGAGCGGGACCAAGGGTTTTATCACGCTCCCTATTATGAGCGCGGTTACCGGGCTTCATGTTCAAGGGCAAACCACGCTTACGGGTGACGTGACCCTAGTTCAAGGCGTGGGGATTACTCTCAGCCAAGCCGGGCAGTTAATCACCATTGCCAACAACGGGGTGACTTCGCTTTTGGTCAATGGTGTAACTTCGCTCGGAGGACAGGTCAGCTTACAACAAGGCTCAAACGTTACCATTACAAATTCCGGGCAAACAATCACCTTTGCAGCGAGCGGGGGAGGCGGAGGCGGAGGCGGGCTTGTCCTTGTTGAAAATAAAAACATTGCCGCAAACACAACGTCAGTGACTTTTGCGGGTTTGGACGGGAACACGGACGGGGCTTACTTGCTTATTGGCAAGTGGCTTGTGAACGGGGGTTCCGGTTCTAATACTTTAACGGTCAATCCCAATGGTTCATCTTCGTCAACTTCTTATGAGCGACTTTACAACGGCGGTAACGATGGCGGCTCAACGTGGCTTGTCGGCGGGGGAATGTCAAATGGCGATAGGATAGGTTTCACTTGGCATATTCAGGCGAAAACAAACAATCAATCCACCGCGCAACCAAAATACTTTCAGGGGCAATGTATTCAAGACAACGGCGGAACTCTTACGATTGTAAATATTGGCGGAAAACTCAACGACACCGTGAACAATCTTACTAGCTTGGACGTGACTTCAAATCTTACAAACGGAATCGGGCAAGGTTCGCAATTTTCGCTTTATAAGTTTGCTCAAGCCTAATGCCGACGATAGTTAAAATTTTCGGAATCAACATTAACTCCACTCCGTACATTATGGTTTTTATGTCGGATGGGAGCGGCTATGCGTACAACGTTGTCAGCGGTACGAGCGTTTTGATTGCCAATGCGGGAACCTTCAGCGCTACCGGCCCGGGTGACGTGACGGAATGGCAAGGGCAGATTGCTTTAATCGTGGACCCGGTTTTTGGTTACTTCAGGTGGCCCGGAGTGGGATCCGGTTCCAATGCGCCAAGCGCACAGCTGATACCGGCGCCAACAGTGGTAGCGGGCGGAGCGGGTAACGTTGACGCGGGAGCGCACATTTGGGCGATTACCTTTACAATCAACGGGACGGAAACGAATCTCGGAGTTTTCTCAACTTCACTGACGCTCGCGGTAGCCTCTCAGGTTCAATTGAGCGGAATTCCGATAGGTCCAACAGGAACGACAGATCGAAACATTTACCGCACTAAAGCCAATCTCGGAACCGGCTACCAACTCGTACAACAGATTGCCGACAACACAACCACGAGCTTTTTAGACAATGTGGCTGACAGTGGGCTTGGCGGGTTCTCTCCGATTCAAGGCGTTGTCTCGGCGGGCGCTCCCGGTCACCAATGGGCTGTGTCCTTTATCTCAGGAGCGGGAGAATCGGCGCTTTCGGATCCTAGCCCGTCCCTTACGCTCGCGCTTCCCGAAACGGTTTTGGTTTACAATATCCCGATTGGACCGGCAGGAACCACAGCGCGAAATCTCTACCGGACACAGGTTATTGACCCTACGACTTACCGCCTTGTCACAACCATAGGCGACAATTCGACCACGGAGTTTTCAGACATACTCCAAGATTCGGCTTTAGGCGCTGCTTTCGGCGGACAGTCAAGCAATCTTGTTTCCCTCTTGGATGCTTCCAAAATCGGAACCACGCTCGCGGCTTACGCGGGCCGGGTGTGGATAGCCAACAATCGAACCACGCAGTACACCGCGCCCAATCAGTTTAATAACTTCTCTCTCTCTGACGCGGGCGGATCCTTCGTGATGACAGACAACAATTTTAAGGGTGCGATTACAAAACTCCTAAATGCTTTGGATGTTTTATGGATTTTTGGAGAATCAGCCATAAACCAACTTTCCAATGTGACGGTCCTAGCGAATTCTACTACGACAACCTTCTCAAATATCAATGTTTCTTCTTCAGTGGGAACCATTTTTCCGCAATCGGTTATTTCATTCCTCCGACAGATCGAATTTGCTACGAAATATGGGGTGATTCAGCAAGTGGGTGTGACACCGCAGAGGGTAAGCGAAAAAATCGACGGGACATATAAGCTCTTGGACCTTACTCAACCCGTGACAGCCGGGCTGATTCAGCTAAATTCGATTCTTTGCTATGCGCTCATGGTGACTTACTTGGATCCGGACAATCGCGCTCCGGGTACTGACGCGGGTTTACCACGAAAGATAATTTTAATCGTGAGTTTTGATGGGAAGTGGTGTATAGGATCGCAGGGTGACGATTTAAGGCTGATGGCTTCCACGGAGTATCAGGGCGCCTATCGGCTTTTCGGCGCCGATGAGCACAACCTGAAAGAGCTTTTTGTGGAACCGCACTATCCGATTCACAAACTCAAAAGCCCGTTCTTTGATGCCGGGGATTTAACAGCGGGAAAACAAATGGTGCGGGCCGGAGTGCTCATAAACTACGAAGAAACGCAGGAAACCCAAGTCACGGTAACACCGCAGACAGCTGTTAAGCCCGGGACAGCGGCGGACGCTGAGAAATCCAACGAACTGCAGCTTACGCCCGCGCAGGGGCAATTTTTACAATTCGTGGGCGCCGGGAATATCAAGTTTATTACTCGCGGTTATAACTTCCCTCAGTGGAATCTCGGGATAAATTCAAAACTCGTGGGTTTCGATCTTTCGATCAACAATGATCCGTTTGAAATCTTGGCTTACGCGCTAGACGTGGAGAGCTTGGAGGCTTGGGGGGACTTTAACTAATGGCTGGCAGAGTAGTTGTAAATTTCCCCTTCGTTTTTAACTCGCTTTCCGGAGTACAGCCCGCAAGCGAGCTAGATCAAAATTTCACTCAGGTTGACCTTGGCACAATCACCATAGGAACAATCATGCTCTTTGCGTCAACCACGCTGCAGACCGTTGACGCGGATTACAATTTCTTCCTGTGTATGCCGACCAACAACATGAACATACAGGCGCCCGCTGTGATGACACCGAACTTTAGTTTTTACGTCAGCAATCAATCGACGGTTAAAACTGTGACCCTCATTGGACCGTGGACGATAGACGGACTCCCGTTTATGAATCCGGTTTTGCCCGGATCCTTCGGTTCACTCTCCAACGTGCGCGGCGGCTTGGCGGTTTATGACGGAGCAACACTAAGACTGTTTCCAAAATTATTCATGTAGAAAGGCGGGATGATGAGCATAGGCGTAACAATCGGGATGCCGACAAGGGGGAAAAAGGTAGGCTTTGAATGGGCGCTCAATTTGGCGATGCAAAACTATCCGATGAATTGCCACAGGTATGTGCAAGTCAAAAAGTGCGTTGATTACGGGCAGAGTAAATCACTCAAGCCCGGCGAAGTGACCGTGGATCAAGCCCGAAATCTTATCTGCCACGAAGCGATAAAACAAAAATGCAAATACATTTTCTTTTGGGATGATGACGTGGCGCCTCCGCCCAATACCACCCGGCTTTTAATGTACGATATGGAGCAGGATGATGACTTGTGGGTGGCGGGAGGGGTTTACTGCAGCAAGGAAGATCCGCCTTGGCCGTTAGTGTTTCAGGGCAACGGCGCCGGATCTTTTTGGAAGTGGAAAGCCGGGGAGCGCTTTGAATGTACCGGGCTAGGCGCCGGGTGCATGATGATCCGGACAGAGTTTTTGGCGAAGATTCCCGAACCGTGGTTTTTGCACATTGACGAAGATCAACCGCCCGAAGGTTACACGTTAATGAGGCAGACCGATGACCTTTATTTTTGTGACAAGGTGATAGCGGCGGGCGGAAAGATCCTTTGTGACGCAAACGTGATTTGTTTGCATTGGGATTATTCCACGGATCCGCCAAAGGCGTATTACATGCCTCTTGATTCGGCGCCGATGAAGGATGCGCAGCTTCAACCCGTCATGGTCAAGAGCGTGGATCAACCACAGGTGATAAGCGCGTGACGATTACTCCGACAATGCTTGCTTTTTTACCGCAGGGCGACGAGCAAGCGCTTTTGGATTGGCTTGGCTATCACGCGCAAATGCACCACGTAATAGCTGAGAAAGCGGTACGCGACGGACACACGGACCTTGGCACCTATCCCATTTCCACGATGGCTGACCGCAACGATTGGCTTTACTTTCACCAACAGGAGCATGTTCAAATTTCTCAGACCTACAACCTGAGCGCTCCGCCCGATTTGTCTTATTGGGATGAAAATGACCCGGTGAATTTTAACAATTGGCTTCAGTCACACGCGCTCGTGCATGACGGGGAGAAAAAGAATTTGGGGATATGAGAAAGGTTACTCCGGAGGATGCGCCGTTACTTGCGCAGTTTATGAAGGAGTATTTTGCGGAAGCAAGGCCAACTGTACCGCTTGAGAATCGGGAGCGCTTCACCCTTGATGATAGCTATGTGACGGGATGGGCGGAGCGGGCCGCGACGTGTCCCGGGATCTTTGGATTTATTTCCGATGACGGGATGATTCTCGGGGAGATTGCTGAAACGTGGGTAGGACCGAACAAGATTGCCCGTGGCGGGATTTGGTATGTGAGGCCCGGAGCAAGGGGCGGGCTGTGCGCGTGGCGCTTTCTTAAAGCCTTTGACAAGGAAGCTCGCGAGAGGGGCGCTATCTGCTCCCGCTTGGATTTGGACAATCCGGTTTTTCGTCATGTGATTGAGCGCATGTATAAAAAACTTGGCTACCGGGAATACTCCAAGATCTATGTGAAGGAATACTAAAATGTCTGATTTTGGGGCTTCGCTTTTTTCAAGTGGTGCGGGAGCTACAGCCGGAGAATCACTCGCGGGAGAATCCTTCGCCTCAACAGCCGGAGAAGCGGCGGCAACGGGAGCGGAGGAAGCTGCAGCAACCGGCGCCGGAGAAGCGGCGGGTACTACTGCAGCGGCGGACCCGTTTGCGGTAGGAGCGGGACCGGGAACGGAATCACTCGCGGGCGGGACGTTTGAATCGGGCGCGGGCCTTACGGGTGTGGAAGGTGGAGTGACCGGACCCGCAGTTGACCCTAGCCTGTTGGATCAACTGACGAGCGCTTACAATACGGCAACACCCTACGTGAACACCGCGCAGAGGATTATGAACGCTGCAAATCTCTTGCGCGGTTCACAATCCGGAGCGGGAACCCCGGGCGGGCCACAGGCTCAGGGTGCGCCAAGCACAGCGCCCCTTACAACCGACAGTCAGACAACGCCCAAGATGAGCCAAGAGGACTACGAGCGACAGCAAAAAGCGTATTGGGCGCAACTGTTACAGGGAACGGGACAAATGCAGGGCGGAGACTTACCGCCGAACATTCAGGATATGATAAGACGAAACGCGAGTATCTATGCCGCATAAGGAGTTTTTATGCCGGGACTGATGCAATCATGGTTTACGATCAAAGGGAAACCACCTTCACCAAAGATCAACGTGACGACAGCGGGAGCAGCGCCCGGAGCGGGAACTTCGCCCGCAGGAGTGGCGCCGGGAACCACAGCCGATGACTACACCAAGAATCAAACCGCTTACTGGCAACAGCTGTTGGCGGGGACCGGGAACACGCAAGCCGGGAATACTCTCCCGTCCGGAGTGCAGGAGAATATTGACCGGCAAGCGTCTTTGCTCCCGGGCGCGGGAACTACCTAGCTAGGGTACTTCTGGCCCGTGATCGAAGCAGACCCACACGAGACAGTGTTTCCCCGTGTGAATGTGTGAGTCTTTTTGAAAGTTATTTTGAAAGCTCTCGTTATGCGTGATGCAATGCCACAGCCCGCGATTCTTTTCGCAAGCCTGAGCTACCACCATTGGGTGCTTTCTTCGTTCCGGGCCGGTCACAAAATATCGTTGACCGATAACCGCCTTTGTGATACGTTCTGCCATGTAAGTTTCCTCCGTCAGTTGTGGGGGCTATGGTGCGCTGGACACCATAGCCCCTTGCCATTAAGGGATTACGACTTCCCACAGCCCGTCAGTCTCGCGGATTGTACCGGGCGTAAGATAGCCGAAATCATAACCCTGTGCAGCAAGCAGTTTGGCTCTGCTTTTCGCCCTGTAAGAAGCCTTAACCGCTTCTTCTTTGGTGCGATAGTAGAGCCACCCTACTTTAGCCCCGGAGCGCATTTTTACCGGGGTAGGGTAGCGCAAATTCGCCATATATTTCACCCCCTTTCTACCTATATATCATATCATAGATCAAATCTCATGTCAAGAGGCTTGATTTTAAAGGAGAATTTCAATGGCTGATGGTGGACTTTTGGACTTCTTCTCGGGTGGTGGTGATGGTGGCGATGCTGACTTTGCGAAGGCTCCGGCTACCGCTCAACCCGCGCCTTTTGACTTGGGCGATTGGCAAACCGGCGCTTCTAATCCGGGCGCTCCTAGCGGCGGGATGCTACAGCCCTTTGGTGGAGGGAAGGGAACCTTTGACACGGGAGGGGATGGCGGGCCGGGAGGCGCCGGAGGATTCGATTGGCAAAAGTATCTTCCCGCGCTCGTATCGGGTGGCGCCGGGTTGATTGGCTACTTGAGAGGACAGGGCGGAGAAACGGACAAGGCGATAAAGGAGCTTCACGGGACCACGGGACCGATGCAAAGCGCCGGAAATCAAGCGCTCAACGCTTACACGAGCGGAAATCTGACACCCGCTCAGCAAGCGGCTGTGGATCAATACCGCAAGCAAGCAATGGCGAAGTGGCAGCAATACATGGCGAGCGCCGGTATCCCGGTTTCCTCCGCTCAAGCGGACATAGAAAACAAAGTCAACATGGATACGATGGCTTACGCCAATCAACTTTTGCAACAGGATTTTCAAAATGCGTATGCCGCAACGGGAATGACAGCTACGAATCTGACAAACGTTGCCCGAATGCAAGCGTTACAGGATCAAGAGCAGCGGGCGCAATGGTCAGAGTTTATGAAAGAGCTTGGAAAGCTCGGCGGTGATATTTTCGGACAAGGCGGGATCCTGAGCTAATTTTATTACCAAACCCAAGTAATAATATTACCACATGCCGACACGAGCAGTTTTCGATTTTAAAGACGATGAGGGGCGCCCGCGAAAGCCCACAGCGGCGGAGTACCTAGCAATTCAAAGGGAGATAGGGAACATGCCTCCGGATAAAGAGGGGTTGACGGGCCTTGGGGACTATCCTTCCACGCCCGATGTGGACCCGCCGACAGATAAAAAACTGTTGACGGAACCCGCAGGGGGATTGAAATTCGATGAAGGGGCCATGCTCGGATCCGTCAGCAAGGCGCTTGAAGGTATCACCGCCTCACAACAGCGCGAGCAAGGGATTTACGAGCGCCACGCTCCCGTCTTGGAAGCTCGGCGCAAGGATTATGAAGCGGAAGTGGCCCGGCAACAGGCAAACATGCCAACTCCGCCAACCCCCGGGGAGAAAATTCCCGTTCCTACCCGCGCACAGTACAGTGACCCGACAATTGAGAAATCGCTTTTTGCCGTGGCTTCACTTTTCGCCGGGCTTGGAATGGCCGGAGGACGCGGGCGCGGGATGCTCGCAATGGCCGGGCTTCGTGGAGCGATGCAGGGTTACAACGAAGGGAAACTAGAGAAGTACGAAGCCGGGATGAAAGAATACAAGCTCCAAATGGATGAGCAAATCAAAGCATTTGATGAGCAATACAAAAGTTACATGGCAATTTTGAACTCTAACCGCTTAACGTTAGAGGAAAAAATCAGAATGTATGACTTGGAGGCGACGAGACAGCAAGACGAGCTTGGCCGGGAGGCAGCGAACCGAAAAGAAATCGGGGAAATGATAAAACACGCAACCGATATTTACAAAATGCAGTACGAATCGGAGAAAGCCTTAGCTCAAGCTCAGGATCTACCGGCGAAGCGGGCGCATGATCTAAAGATGCGCCAATACCAAGAGGATATAGCGAAAGCTCGATTGGATTACGCAAACCGGGTCCAAGCCAACACAAAACAGCAAACCCTTTTGAAAGACGCAATCCGAATCGAACAAAAATCCTTGGATCAACTGCAAAAAGAGGAAAAGGGTCTGCACAGCATTTGGGATTATTTTGGCGCCTCCAACAAACCGCTCAAGAGTCAGCAAAAAATCATAGAGGACAAGAAAAAGAAAATAGATAATCTTCAAAGCAAACTGGAAACGATAGCGACGGAGGGCGCCGGGCTTAGAGCTTCCGCGCCGGGTGCAGGGGATGATTTTACAGTTACGGAATTGCCGTGAAAGACTACCTGATAAAAGACAATCAAACCGGGGATCAATGGGTTATTTCAGCTGACAGCCCGGAGCGGGCGCGGGAAGTTGCCACCCTCCGCCGACAGGCGAGACAGGGAACACTCCCTAAGCAAGAAGCGCCGGTAGAAAGCCCAACCACGATAGGAGCTATCCCCGGTTTCCTGAAAGAAGCTGTTGAGGCTCCGTATAGGGGAGAACCGGAGGACTTACCCGGGTTTTTCGGCAGTCTCGGGCGTACCTACAGCGAAGGAGCTAAATCGTTATTCGATATTGCCACACGTCCCGCCCGGCTCATTCCCGGCGCTTCAGAATATTTACCTGAGAAGCGCGGCATAGCAGAGGACGTGCTTTCGACAGTCGGCATGATTCCGCCCGTTGCCGGGATGCAAGCGGCGGGAGATTGGGCGGCAAAAATGGCCCGGTCCTATGGCGCTTCGCCTTTGACAGCGGGCCTTGTCTCTCAAGGTGTGGGGTTCCTTTATCCCTCCCTGCAGAAATGGAACGCCCGGCGAGCAGCAAGCCAACTTGCAAAAGAGGAAGAAGCGGTAGCCAAGAATGTTTCCGGTTACCAAAAGGGAACCTTGCAAAGCGCGGAGGAGTTACGAAAGCTCAGGGCGGAAAAGGACGTGGCAGCGCGAGCGGCGGAGGAAGGTTTTGATTTTGGGGATCCGGCAACGGCAAAGCGCGTTCAGCAAGCCCGGGAGGAAACACGGGCGGCGCAAAGAGCGGAGCAAGCTGCAGGGGGAAAACTAGCAGAGGCGGAAAAAGGCGAACTGACAGCGGCGGAACAAGCGGCGGGCCTTGTCAAAAACGCTCAGGATGAAGCGCGGAAAAAAATCGCGGAGGCCGAAGATTTACGCACTCTCACAGCCTACGAAGCCCGTGTAGCCATAGATGACTTGCGGAACTACCCGAACGTAGCGGCAGCTGCAGCGGAGGCCGGAAAACAAAGGCTGACGCAAAATCCAATGAGCGACATTCAGTTTGGCGAGCGCTTCAAAGGCCCGGAGTATCAGCCCAAAGGGGAACCAAAACAAGGATACTTCCGCCAAGCCGAAGAAATCCGGGGCAAGGAAGCGGATAAGCTCTATGATGCCGCTCGCGCTGAAATGAAAGGCGCCACAATCCCCGCTGAAAAACTCGTGGATCCGATTTACGCAGAATTGGAATCACAAGGCGTTGCGGTGAAAGCCATGCCGACGAGCGCGGAGCGGACGGGGCTTCGCACAGCTGAAGCAATTGATCCGGATGCTTTCGGGCTTAAAGCTGAGCAAGAGGCTTTTGATAAAGTGACCGCAGGATTGGATCAACGGCATATTGACTATCTAAGGGGACACGGAAGCACACCCGGGACAATGGGAATTCCGCCACTTCCAAAAGAAGTGGTTGAATTGCTCGTTGGCGAAACTCAGAAAATGGGTAAGCGCAAGCTCGGCGTTGGCGGCGAAGGAGCGTTGGAAAAAGTTATCAGGGAGGTTCAAAAAAGAGATTTGGAGCGTGGCGCTCTTGGCGAAAAAACCGTGGCCGATGCTGTCCCGGCAGAAAAAGCAATGATCCTCCGGACGCGCCTGAACGGAGCGATACGAGCAGCGGACAGGGCAAAGGATTTTCAGCTGAGCGGGCAGTTAAAGCGGTTCAAAAACATCATTGACAACGCACTCCAAGACGTGAAACCGTCAGCATTGGAAAAACTCGGGGAGGCCGATAAATTCTATGCTGAAAAATACGTACCGTATTTTGACCCGCGCAATGAGCTATTCAAAATCGCTCGCGGAAAAGCCGCTGCAGTTGTGGACCGCATTATTTCAAAGGACAATCCCGCCCTCACACAAAAGGCGCTTTCGATTCTGACACCGGAGGCGCAAACAGAATTGCGGGGAGCGTTTGTCCAAGGGGTCTTTGAAAGCGCCACGGACAAGTTTTCGGGTGCGTTCTCCCCAAGAAATTTAGCGGGCGCGTGGAATTCCTATCTGCCCGAAGTCCGGAAAATGGTTCTTGGCGAAGATCTAGCCAAAGAAATGGATCAACTCGTAGCCGGGATGGGAAAGCGCATGGAAGAATTGCGCGGAGTGGCCCGGGCCAAGGGAGAAGTGGCAAGAGGCGCCCGTGAAGCCATCCCCGGAGTGAGAAAAGAGGCCGGAGAGCTTGCCCCTGCAGCGCGAGCAGAGGGGGCAGCTTTAAAGGAAGCGGCAACCGCCCGCACGACAGCCGCAAAGGAAGCGGAGGAAGCGGCAAGGCTCAAAACGAAGGAAGCGCAGACCGCAGAGAAAGCCACATTTGGAAGCCTAGAGCGTGAAGTGAGAGGACAGGGCGAGCGGCGCCAAGTTGCCGCAGCTTTGGAGGAAGCGCACACGAAAGCGGCAAAGAAACTCGCTGACGATACAATCGAACTCAGCAAACAGCTTGTGAAGGACTCGGCGGTGAAGTTTGCCGATCAACCCAATTTTTTCCGCACCCCGCAGGGCTTACACATGATGATGGGCATGTCCAACATGCAAGTCCAAATGGCTCTCGGGCTGATTGATCTTGCCGAATTCGCGGCGGGTGTCGGCGGGCGCCGGTATATCGTTTTTGCCGCTCGTCACATTGGAGTTTATATTCTCGCCAAAAATCCACAGCTGTTGGGCTATCTCGGGAAGTACGGCAAAAAGGCAATTGAGCTTACGAATAAAGTTGTGAACGGGAATCCTCTTTCACCGGGATATTCTCGCCAAGCACGAGAATTTTTTACTCTGTTGCAGACTGCCAATTTTGAGAGGATGAATGATGAGCAGCGCTCCGGTCAAGATCAAGAAGGAAGCCCGAATTCGCCAAGCGATAGAAGATAAACTTTACGATTTGCTCAAGCCTAAGCGGGATTGGAAAGGCGACAAGGAGCAAATCAAAAAAGAAGAATTGGTGGCGCTGTCGCTCGGAATCAAATATCTTGCGGTATCGGCAAAGCTCAGTGAACAGGAGTATGGATCCGACATACCCGGCTTGGCGGATCCGGAGAAGGAAGGCGGGCTAGAGGATGAATCAGACAATGATATTGGAGATATTACTAAGGATCTTGGCTGACCGGGTGTTGCTTGTGGTTACACTCATTCTCAACTTCGCGCTTTACTCCTACGCTATGTATGACCCTAATCAGTGGCGCTTTGCGCTTGCTGTCATGTTTTCAGTGGTGGTGTTTTTTCCGATCTTGCAAAAAACTAAGAGCGCGTCACAAATCGCTCAGGAGAGGGAGGCAGCATGAGTTTTAAGAAACCGTCGCTTCAGCCGTTTGAGAAGGATTTTCCCGCTCAGGATAATTACGCTAAAGGCCCGTGGCCGGGCGGGAGAAACAACAAGAGCTACCGTTACAGCACAGAATTCGTGCATGTGTTTAACCGCAATGCCGCCGACAAATCGCCAACCACAAGCTCTGAATCATGCCGAAACGTGGACAAAAACAAGTTTCTAAAAAAAGCGCCGTTCTC
>Ga0126383_10000538_pt1 | contig 21273 bp, 22 predicted proteins | sample PanSoiMetPlot_35_FD_96882 | JGI IMG/M metagenome (GOLD analysis project Ga0126383, IMG submission 96882) | Tropical forest soil microbial communities from Panama - MetaG Plot_35 | ecosystem: Environmental > Terrestrial > Soil > Tropical forest > Bulk soil | place: Panama | collected 2016-02-17
ATCGGCTTCGTAAAATGCAGATCGAACCCGGCGTGAGCACAGAGATATCTATCCTCCTGTCGCCCGTATCCCGATACCGCGACGAGGAGCGGTCTTTTCGGCATCGGCGTGGAGCCCAATAATCGCGCTATCTCATACCCGTTCATATCGGGCATCTCGAGATCAAGCACGATGACATCGGGGCCGGATGTCAGGGCAAGCTCAACGACCATCCTGCCGGTATAGGCTTTTGTGACTTCGGCGCCGAGGTCTGCGAAGACCGCTGCCATGCACTCGACCGTATCCACGTCATCGTCCGCTACGAGGACACGTATGCGCGCTTCGGACATGGCTGCTCTGAAAAGTGGCTTGTGGGCGACTGTCTGGCGGATTTACCGTTCTAATCCGTGCATAAACAAGCTAGCAGAACTGCGCGTTACCTTTCAAGCGGCCGGGTCAATCTCTGCGACCGGCGTCGCAGGGATCGGCGCACAGCGGTATCTGGGGGCGCTCCCAAAAGACTATCGCGCAAGGGTCAGCAACCTCGGGATGTCAAAGCGCGTTACTCTCGGTTCGCCGGTAACCTCACAAAGGAGGATTGGCCATGACGATAGCCTTCCGGGGCGGCTGGCTCGCCAAGCTGACGGTCGCCACCGCTTTTTTTGCCGCGATCGCGCAGCCGAGCCTTGGGCAGGAGCCGAAATACAAGCCGATTAGCGTGAAGACACCCGACGGACTGACCATTTCGGCGCAAGAATGGGGCAACCCCTCAGGCCCGGAAATCCTGTTCATCCACGGTTTCTCCCAGAGCCATCTGTCGTGGATGCGCCAGGTCAATAGCGATCTCGCCAGAGAGTTTCGCATGGTGACGTATGACCTGCGCGGCCATGGCAATTCCGACAAGCCGCTCGATCCCGCACGCTATCGGGATTCCAAGGCCTGGGGCGACGAGGTCCAGGCGGTAATGGACGCCGCCGGCTTGAAGCGCCCGGTGCTAGTCGGTTGGTCCTACGCCGGCCGCGTGATCGCGGACTATGTCACCACTCATGGCGCGGGCAAGCTCGCGGGCATCAACTTTGTCGATGCCAGCATCAAGTTCGATCCGGCCCTAGTCGGCGACAATCTCAAGAACCTGCCCCTGATGGCGTCGGAGGACCTGACAACCAACATCGCCGCGACGCGCGCCTTCGTGCACGGTTGCTTTTCCAAGCAGCCGACTCCCGACGACTTCGAGATCATGCTCTCATTCAACATGATGGTGCCGCCCAAGGTGCGCGCAGGCCTTGGCGGGCGTCCGCTCGATGCGACCGAAGTGATGTCCAAGCTCAAGCTGCCAGTCCTGGTGACTCACGGAGCGGAGGACCGAAACTCCAAGGTGGGCAACGCAAAGTACACCGCCTCGGTGATCCCCGGTGCGAAGCTATCGATCTATGAGGGCATTGGTCATGCGCCGTTCTACGAGGACGCCGCCCGCTTCAACACCGAGCTGACCGCTTTCGTACGAGAAGCCAATCGGGGGAATTGATCTAATTGGTCGGGGCGAAGTGATTCGAACACTCGACTCCTCACCCCGATTACCGTTCCCGGAGTAGCAGCTCCCGCCCCCTTGCTGCCGGTCGTGCTCTAAGCAAGCGGACGTTCGCAGATTTCTCCGAACGGCGCGGATCCACACCATCCTTGCGTCGTGGCTCGAGTCATTTCTGCGGCGGGAGTCCTTCAATTCCGATCAACCGGAACTTCGCGCCGCTAGCGCGGACTTTCACTGCTTCCCGATTCTCTGGCGAGTTGTACCAGCGCCTGACGGCCTCCAGATTTGGAAACTCGAGAAGTGCCATGCAACATGGCGCCGCACCTTCTCCCTCGAGCAGCACATTGCTCCGACTGCGCGCGAGATATCGTCCGCCGTACTTGGGAAGGATGTCGCGAGCGAGCTTTGCGTAATCTTCCTGAATCGATTCTGGTCCGGTTGTTGCCGTCCGCTCGACGACAACGAACGCCGGCCTGTCCTGCGCCGACCGTCCTTGCTGTTGAGCAATCGAAGGCCCCAAGTGCACCGCCGTGAAGACGGCACCGAAGACCGCTGCGAGAAACTTCAATCGAGGGACGTGGAAGGATCTATGCATCACACCGTTCCTTCAACATGGCGGGCTCGACGTGCGGGTCGATAAATCGACCACTGTCACGTCCGATAGTTCCGAACGCCCGGCTTTGTCTCCGGGTGATACACGCCGGTTACAGTGCGTGCGCGCTGGTTGCCCGATCCGTCAGCCAACGGTCAGCGCTTGGCTTCCACACTACGCCTCATCAATCGACGACGGGAGGCAGCAAATGCAAGCGCGCAATTCGCAGAACCATATCGGCAAGACCATCGCGGCGATCGTCGGCGTGCTGGCCCTCGGCCTGCTCGTCGTGTGGCAGGAGGTGACGGCGACCGATCACGTGGCCGAAGAGGCGGCCGTGCAGACCGAGACGATGCCGGTCGCCGGGTTCGGGTACTTCCCCGCGCAGTTCCAGATCAAGCACAGCGCGGACGAGTTGGTAGACCTGATTCCCACCTTCTGATCATCGCGCGCGACGCCACTCGCGCCTAAGGCCTCGGCACTCGCTGCACCACCGGGTGGCTGCACCGGAGTTCGGACGCGACGGTCCGCCGTCGCGCCCGTTCCATATTTCCGGACCTCGGTCTTTCAGAGTGCAGCGATGCCCCCGCCCGCGAAGACCGTCCCGACGGGACGGGCGGGGGCTCGCGTAGTCGCTGCGGTCTACGGCGTCTGGAAGCCCGTCGGTGAGAAACCCGTGTTACGCCGACTCCCGGGACCTACGGTCCCATACGGCACGCGCGGGTTGCAGCGCAACCGCGCCGAGTCGTTCGGGCCTGCGCTTAGGCCCATTTCTATGCTCCTTCTGCTGCTGCTTCACTTCTGAACTCCGAGAGACATCCGCTCGCGTGATGCAAGGCGACGGCGTGCCGACTGAGCGCCTGATCGGGTCGCGGCAGCGAAACTGCTCCGTTTACGCGCGCCGCATCTGGGTCACTTCTTCCGGACCCAAGAACGTATCACTGCCGCGCGCGCAATCGCATCTCGGACTGCTCGCGTCCGTCTTAGCGATTCCTGCACGCCCCGAATACACACGCCGACATCGCGGACCGGCACCTGCGTCCCACTACCGGGCTGCTGGGTCGATCAGGACGCCAGCAGCCCGATGTCGACTTACGGGTTGAACTCGTACACGCCGTACTGGCCGTAGGTGTTGGTCTCCGCACCGACGATCTCCTTCGACGTGAATTTGGCCTTGAAGCTTTCCGTGTCGAAGGAAGTCGCTTCGGGAGCGTTCTTCCAGCCGGTGAGATGCACCTGGTCGAGAGTGTCGTCCCCGGTAAGGGTGGGTTGCGCGAAGGCGACGTTGGCGAGCAGGCCGGCGAGGGCCAGAGCAATCAGACTGCGTTTCATGGTCAGTTCCTTTCAGTGGTTGAGAAAAATGCCTCAAGTACTCCAGGCACGTGTATCGTGCCGCCCGCTCCTTACTGCACCGTTTCCGATCGAGCCGTCCGGAATACAGCGGTTGGCAGGCCGGTTACAGCCGTCACACCCGGCAGCCGTCTCGACGCTGGTGCGGGGAACTGAATCCGATGCGCCGCTGCGCACGCTGCTCGAAGCCGTGCAGGGCGAGGCGCTCGCCGAACGCGTGACCGGCGCGACGGTGCTGACGCGCCTGGCGGACGTGGTCATCGCCAGGGTGGTGCGCGCCTGGGAGAGCCGCACGGAAGAGGCGAGCGGCTGGCTGCAAAGCGAGCGCCTGAGCGTCGCCGAGGTGGCCGAACGGCTGGGCTAGGGGTCCAAGACAGCGTTCAGCCATCAAGCGGCTGCGCGGCGCCGCCCAATCACATCATGGCGCCATCACATCACTGCAATGCACCTCTCGACTCCTCCCGGGTGTCTAGAACTTCTCCACCCAGGGTCTCAGGTCGAGTTCATGCGTCCAGGCACCGCGCGGTTGTCGATGAAGCTGGTAATAGGTCTCGGCGATCGCGTCGGGAGGTAGCAGTGACGCTGGCCCGCGCTGCGTCGCGAGCGAGCGATAGCGTTCCGACTCGATCTGACCGTCGATAATCGTGTGCGCGACATGGATCCCCTTCGGTCCAAGCTCGCGCGCCATCGATTGGGCGAGCGCGCGCAGGCCGAACTTGGGCACGGCAAGATTGGCAAAGCCTGCGCTGCCGCGCAGCGAGGCGGTGGCACCGGTGAAGATGATCGTGCCGCTGCCCGCCGAGACCATGAGGCGCGCCGCCGTTTGGCCTACAAGAAAACCGCCAAAGCAGCCGACACGCCAACAACGATCGAAAGCTTCCGGCGTGATCTCTAGAATTCCGCCGCGCTCGTAGGCGCCGGCATTGAAAACCACGAGTTGGGGAAGCCCGAGCTCCCGCTCAACCGAGCCGAACAGGTTCGCGACCTCCGCCGGCTCGGTCGCGTTGCAAGCCTCGAGTCGCACTCCGAGCCTCGCTTCCGCGCTCGCGAGCGACTCGAGCTTCCTCGTGTCTCGCGCAGCCGCGACCACTCGCATACCGGCCTGCGCGAAGCGCTTGGTCAGGGCCCAGCCAAGTCCCGGCCCGACACCGACGACCACTGCGACTTCTTGTGCCATGCGCGTTCTCCGTTTCTCTCTAAGACTCCGGCGGTCAATCCCATGCCCACGCCGAGGCGCCACGCGACGTCGTAGGAGCCTAGCGCATCGAACAGGAGCCCACCGCCGAACGCGCCCAGGAAGCTGCCGATCTGGTGGCTCATGAACGCGAGACCCTGGATCATGGCACGGCGGCGGCCCGGCGCGGCGCCGGGGAGTGGCGCCAACTGGAGCCGTTCATCGGCGCCTGACCGGGCGGACAGGGAGGGGTTAGCTGTCCGCGGAAGTCGAGGGTGCGCGGTGACATCGGCCCGCGATCGTGGAACAATCGCCGTTGCGGAGAAGGGAATCGCCGATGGGGTCGCTCTGCGACGTTACTACGATGCGTGGGACCGCGCCGCGCGCACGCCTCACGGCACGCCGATAGAACTAGCGCCGAACGATTTCGAGAGCTAGAACTCGAGTGCTCCACCCGCCCCGGGACAATGATGCGGGCCTAAGGAAAGCAAGAGCGACCGACGAGTCGGTTTTGCCAGGCTCAAGCTCGATAAAGTGTGACTCGATCTCTCGGCGCCGAGCCGTGGCGAGAATGGCTGCCTTGGGCATGTTGGCATCGGCGCCACGCACGATCGTGGCCGCAACCGCTACCTCTGATGTGCCCGCCCATCCACTCGCGAACCGGCTGGCCGCCTATGCGGACGCCCTGCGGTATGAAGACCTCGATACCGCGACTATTGAGCGGGTTAGGACTCATGTCATCGATACGATCGGCTGCGGAATTGGTGCATTCGACGAAAGGCCGGTTCGCGTCTGCCGTGAGCTAGCCCTCTCGGTCACCGGGCCTGCGACCATCATCGGCACTGGTCGCCGCGCCTCAGTCGAGCTTGCATCCTTTGCCAACTGTGCTGCTTTCCGCTACCTGGACTTCAATGACTCGTATGTTGGGCGATTTGCGGTTCATCCGAGCGATCACATTGCAGCTTGCCTCGCCGTCGCCGAGGCCGAGCGGGCTAGCGCTCAGGACCTGATTACCGCGATCACTGTTGCCTACGAGGTCAACTGCCGACTGGTCGACGCCTTCGACATATCGACGCGGGGGTGGGATCCGCCCGTATTGAGCTTGCCGGCAGTAGCGCTCGCCGTTGGCAAGCTGATGAACCTTGGTCCGGAGCGGCTGGCACAGGCGGTCAATATCGCGATCAACGACCACATCCCGATGGCACAGACACGGGTGCAGACCCTGTCCGATTGGAAGGGCCTAGCTGACGCCGAAGCAGCGCGCAACGCGGTATTTGCGGCGCTTCTGGCCCGCGGTGGGCTGACCGGCCCGGCACCCATTTTCGAAGGGCACTCTGGCTTCTTCCGGCAGGTAACCGGACCGGCGAATGTCGATGTCGACACGTTCGGCAAACGCGGTGTGCAGTTCCGGATACATCAATGCAGCCTGAAACCCTATCCGGCGGTGATCTACACTCAAACGGCGATCGTGGCCGGGATCGCAGTTGCGAAGGAGGTCGGTTCGCTAGATCGCATTGCTGGGATCGAGATCGCCACGACGCGCCGGGGCTATGAGCGGGCCGGTGCCGAGCCAGAGAAATGGTCGCCAAAAACCAGGGACACCGCGGATCACAGCCTTCCTTACGTCACCGCGCGCGCCATGTTCGATGGCGACATTACCAACGACAGCTTCGCTCCAGACATGATTCGCGATCCCCGCATTCTCGCGTTCATGCGCAAGATCACTGTGCGCGAGGATCCCGTCCTGACGGCTCGAACGGGAGCGGCAGTTCCCACACGCGTGACGGCGACACTCATCGACGGGCAACGCATTTCGCGGGAGGTTGACCACGCGCCGGGTTTCGCCGGACGGCCAATGACCAGAACAGAGGTCGAACGAAAGTTTCGTGGCAACGTCGGTAAGCACTGGGGGAAAGAGCGAACCGAAGCCATCCTGAACGCGTTGTGGAGACTCGAGACGACTGCAGATCTCGCCACCTTGCTCGGCGGGCTCTCGGTGCAAAGAGCCTCATAGGCTGTGTCCGTGGCCAGCGGGCGTAGTGCACGGCGTTCATGCGACTGCGAAGCCAGGGTGCATGTCACTCCGCCTTGATACCGCGCTCCTTGATGACGCGCCCCCACTTCCTCTGCTCGCTTTCCAGGTGCGCGGCGGCCTCCTCGGGCGTGCTCGCGATTACCGTCAGCCCCCGCTCCTCGTAGAACTTCACCTGGTCGGGGGCGGTGAGCGCCTTGCGGATGTGAGAATTCAGCGTGTCGACGATCGCGCGCGAAGTGCCCTTAGGCGCGGCAACGACGAACCAGGTATCGAACTCGTAGCCAGGCACGCCCGCCTCGGCGACCGTCGGCAGCTCCGGCATGGCTGGATTGCGCTTCGCGCTCGTCACGGCCAACGCTCGCATCTTTCCGGCCTTCACGTAGCCGATCTCCTGCGAGATGTTGCCGAACGTGACCCCCACCTCGCCGGCGATGACCGCCATGTCTGCAGGACCGCCGCCCTTGAACTGCACGGCCACGATGTTGACGTCCGCAAGCAGGTTGAAAAGTTCGCCGGCAATGTGCGGATTCGTGCCGACACCCGCGGCGGAGTAGTAGAGCTCGCCCGATTTCGCTTTCGCGAGGGCGATGAGCTCCTGGATCGAGCGCACTGGCAGGGACGGATGCACGGTGACGAACGACGGCGACGACGCGACGAGCGAGATCGAAACGAAATCCCGCAGTGGGTCGTACGGTGCGCGAGGCATCAGGAACTGGTTGGTGACGAAGGGGAGGGTGTTGATGAGGAGCGTGTAGCCGTCTGGCGGCGAGTTCATCACGATCTCCGTGCCGATCACGCCGGACGCGCCCGAGCGGTTGTCGACAACCGTCTGCTGGCCCATGCTCTCCGAGAGCTTCGCGGCTAACAGCCGGCCGACGACGTCCACGCTGCCGCCCGGCGGAAACGGCGAAACTAGGCGTATCGCCTTCGAAGGATAGTTTTGCGCGAGCGCCGGCAAAGCGACCGTTGCCGCGGCCACCGCCAGCCCGGCTGCCATGAGACCCCACAACCTGCGCACGAGTCTCGTCTCCCCTCGATAAACTGCGCGGAGATCATATCCCGCCTAGGTGATCCCAGAGCGCCCCGCCGGGCGCCGCGGGTCGCGCAGCGGCACCGGGCCGATGCGGTATCTTCGGGACCGTACGCGCCGCGCCAATGAGACTCAAGCGAACCATGTTCCTCGTCGCCGCCCTGTTCATCATCCCGCTCGCCATCAGCGTCGCCACGCATACGCCCGCGGCGGCCACCTGGTACACCGCCTCCCGCGAGCCGACGGGGCTCGCGCCCGACCCGGCGCTCTTCCGGGAGCCGGTCGTGCAGGTGTACGCGGCGCGCACGTTCGGCTGGCGCGGCGCCTTCGCCGTCCACAGCTGGGTCGCGTACAAGCGCCAAGGCGAGGCTGCCTACACCCGCTACGACGTCACCTTCTGGGGCGGCTCGCCGTACCTGCGGCGGAACATCGCCGCGCCCGACGCCCAGTGGTTCGGGAGCAAGCCCGACCTCCTCGTCGACCGCCGCGGCCAAGGCGTCGAGAAGCTGATCGACCAGGTGGAAGCCGCGGTGCAGAGCTACCCCTACAACGACACCTACCGGACCTGGCCCGGGCCGAACAGCAACACGTTCGTCGCGCACATCGGGAGGAGCGTGCCGGAGCTGCGGCTCGACCTGCCGTCGACCGCGATCGGCAAGGACTACGTGCCGCTCACGTCGGCGATCGGCCGCGCGCCGAGCGGGACCGGGCTGCAGATCTCGCTCTTCGGTCTGCTCGGCGTGATCGTCGCGCCGGAGGAAGGGCTCGAGGTCAACGTGCTCGGTCTGTCGCTCGGCGTCGACGTCGCCGAGCCGGCGCTGCGCCTGCCCGGGCTCGGGCGCGTCGGCCCCGAAACGCCGCCGCACTGACCGGCACGCGCTCCCTCGCCATCGCTTTCGCCTACGTGTGCCCCGCCGGCAGTGACGCGCTCGCCCTGACGCCTCGCGCGTCGGCTCCTGCCAGTCTCGGCGCGCTCCGTAGCAAGCACACGTAGCCCACCTCTAATATTGGAAAACCGCTGAACTTCCCGTAAATCGACATTATTTCGCGGCACAGCCGAATGTCGCGCTGTCGTCCGAGTAGTGTCTCTACGAACCCCTATGCTGGGGCGGCACAACCGAGGTGCTGGCGCGTCACAACCGGGAACAACCTGGACGACAACGAAGGGAGGCGCAATGAACCGCGGCGTCGCGTTCCTTTACTTGAGCGGCAGGGTCGGGGTTCTATCAGTCGGATTATTTTCGGGTTCGGTGTCGGCGCCTGCGGCTTTCGCCGACGAGCCGCGGGCACAAGACAGAGGGAGCCGTGCGGACGATGATGCGCCCGGCGCACGCTGTCATGGTCCGGACGAAAGGAAAGGACGCGGCTGCCCGAGGCCAACGCCGCTCACGTGCGCAGAGCTTTCGGGGATGGCGATACCGGCCTCTGCGATCAAACTGCCTACGACGGGAGGCACCGTAACGAGCGCGACCGTCGTCGCCGCCAGCGGAAGCGGCGCGACCGCGCTTCCGGAGCATTGCCTCGTCGCGGGAAGCATCGCGCCGGTTGATCCCGTGGCGCCGAAGATCCTCTTCAACCTGGCGCTGCCGACGACGTGGAATTCAAAAGTCGTGATGTTTGGCGGGGGTGGATTCAATGGATCGATTCCGAACGTCAGGGGGAACGTTCCGGCGGGACCCACCAACCAGTTGACACCGCTGGGGCGCGGCTACGCGACGTTCGCGAGCGACTCCGGTCACCAGGCCGGTGCCCTCGGCTCGCAGGACGGCTCTTTCGGCTTGAATGACGAGGCGGTGCGCAACTTCGGCGGCGACGCGCTGAAGAAGACTCGCGACGCGGCCATCTTCCTGATCAAAGCCCGGTATGCGGTGCGCGCGCCCGTGAAGGCGTATTTCGCCGGCGGCTCGACCGGCGGGCGCGAGGCGGTCGAGGTCATCCAGCGCTGGCCCAAAGACTGGGACGGTGCCATCGCCTGGTATCCCGCATGGAACCAAGTCTCCGCGCTGCTCGGCGGCCACCGGATGAACAGGGCGTTGGCGCAGCCGGGCGCGTACCCCAACACCGCCAAGCGCATCGTCATATTCCAGGCGGCCCTGGAGGCTTGCGATGCACTGGACGGCGTGGTTGACGGGCTGATCAGCAACCAATCGCATTGCAACGCCGTGTTCGATCCGTCGGTTGCGATGCTGAAGGGCGTTCCGGTCCGCTGCCCGGGCGGCGGCGACACCGGCGACACTTGCCTTTCCGACGCCCAAATCAACGCGCTGAAGACGATCAACACGCGCACGAATTTTTACTTCCGCCTCGAGAGCGGGGAGACCCACTACCCTGGCTACAACGTCTGGGGCGCGGATCTCGGCATCACGACCAACCCTTCGCCGCTCCAGCCCATCGTGACTTTCCTCGCATTCGGGACGAGCCAGCCGACGATGCCGATGCCACGTACGGCGCCGTACATCAGCGTACTGACCGACCAGTGGTTGAAGTACATGGTGACGCGCGACCCGTCGTTTAACTCGCTCGCGCTCGACCCCGAACACCCCGGCCCCTGGGCGAGCCGGATCAGCGAGCTGAGCGACCAGCTCGATCAGAGCACGGACATCTCGGCGTTCGCGAGGCGCGGCGGCAAGCTGCTGCTCGCCCATGGTAAAGCCGACGTGCTGGTGAGCACCCGCGCGACTGAGGAGTATTACCGGCGGCTCCAGGCGCAGATGGGACGGGAGCACGTCCGCAAGTTCGTTCGATACTATGAGGTTCCTGGCTACGGCCACGCCGTCAGCACCGTGTTCAACGCGAGCTGGGATTCACTGACCGCCCTCGAGCAGTGGGCCGAGACGGAGGTGAGTCCGCGCGATCAGGTCGTGACCGATACCGCCGGGATTCCGGGCCGCACGCGGCCGCTTTGCGACTATCCGAAGTGGCCGCAATACAAAGGCACGGGTGACGTGAACGCAGCATCCTCCTTCGCCTGCGTGCGGCGCTAGAACGGGTGGCGCGAGGCGCTCGCGCCGCGAGATCACACGCAATCAGCTCGCATCTTCACTCAGATGTCGATCACCACGTCGCCCTGCGGCCGGGAACAGCAGATCAGGATATTTCCCTCCGCCGGTGGATCGAGCGGATCGGGCTGGTAGGTGACGGACCCGGAGATCAATCCGCTCTCGCAGTTGTGACAGACGCCGGTGCGGCACGACCACCGGACGGGTACGTCGCACGCTTCTGCCAGCTCGAGAAGGCTCTGGTCTTCCAGGCGCCAGCGAGCGGCGAGGCCGGTGCGTGCGAAGGATACTAGTGGCCCTGCGCCAGGGGTACCCGCCGGCTGATGCGGTGCGCGCATCGGGGTGGCGGTGATACCGGGCCTCAGCGAAGGGCCGCCGGCAAAGATCTCCGAATGGATCCGGTCCGGTGCTACGCCCCAGGCCGCCAGGCCGGTGCTCAGGTCGCTGAGGAAGCTCGATGGCCCGCAAATGTAGAAGTCGCCATCTCGCGGGACGCCCAACTGGTCGAAGATCTTTATCCCCAGGCGACCGGTCGCGTCGTATTCGCGTCCCTCTCGATCATCCGCAGCAGGTCGGCTGTACCAGATCTGACTTCGCCCGCGAGCAAGCGTCTCAAGAAGCTGTCGCACCTCTGCGCCGAAAGAATGGGACTTGCCATCGCGTGCACTGTGCAGCCACCAGACCGTTCGAGGCGTAGCGCTTGCAGCCAGGGCATGCAGCATCGCGAGCACGGGTGTTGCGCCGATTCCCGCACTTAGGAGCACAACCGGGCCGTCGCCCGGTCGCAAGATGAAGCTGCCTCTCGGTTCGCTGACATCGAGGATGTCGCCCGTGCGAACGTTGCTGTTCAGGAAGTTCCCCGCCGCGCCGTTTGGCTCCACCTTGACGCTGACACGATAGCGTTCGTCGGCGGGAGGTCCGGAGAGTGAATAGCTCCGGAAGAGGAGGGGACCGTCCGGCCTCGGGCGCAAACGGAGCACGACGAATTGGCCAGCGAGCGGAGTCGTGAGCCGCCTTCCATCCGTCGGCTGCAGCGAGAACGAGATCACATCCGCGCACTCACGATCGATCCGTGAAACACTCAGCGGACGAAACCCGGGCACCGCCGCATACGCAGCGGCTGCCGGCGCCAGGCCGGCGTTGCCCGTCGCGCCAGGATTGGCATCCTGACTTCTTACCAACGCCTCGAAGGACCAGCGCCAGCCCGGGGACAGCGCCGGGATTCGCAGCGCCCGTTGGAGCTGATCGCGAGGGTGGTGGGAGGAGTACAGCAGCGCGTTGACCTCCGCAACGGTCATCCGCTCCGGCCCTCGAGTGATCAGTAGGAGAGGATCACCGGCGCCGACCTCGCCTTCCTCGAGGACGCGGAGGTAGAAGCCCGGTCGTCCGCTGGAGGTCAGGAGTGCAGCCATTTGCGGCTCGTTCGTACGAATCCCGACGCGGTAGCAGGTGACTCTGGGCTGAGTCACCTCGAACAGAGCGGTCCCGATCCGGTAGCGGTCGCCGATGCAGACCTCGTCATCCGGCAACCCCTCGATGGTGAAGTTCTCGCCGAACTGCCCGTGAGTAAAATCGCGCCGGCCCAAGCGCTCCTCCCAGTAGCGATACGACTCGATCTGATAAACGAAAACCGCTCGCTGTTCGCCGCCGTGGCCGCCGAGATCGCCTTGCCCGTCACCTTCGACGTTGAGCCGCTTGACGCGGCGACGACCCTGTACCGGGGCCTTCCAGATAGCGGTGTGCACGATCCTTCCGCGCCACTCGATGTCGCGCGGCAGTCCGACGTTAACGGAGAGTAACTGGGCCATCGAGATGCCTTCCCGCTCTAGCTTTCGTAGAACGCTGCAAACAGTGGAGCGTTAGGGATGGGCGGCGTTGCCCTGCTTTAGCATCTCGTCGGGGTCCAGGCTTCGGTCGATTCCGTGCTCCTTGACGGTCTGACCCGGAGCTAGAGCGAGTTTCCTGTCGTCGAGGAAGACATCGATCTCGTCCGGCTCGAAGGAGACGAGGTTGGAGATGCGCGCAACCTCGGGCCACGCCTGCAGGTAGGACCACGCGGCCCTCTTGCGGTCGCCGATGTCGTAGTAACTGGCCAAGCCCTTGTACGGGCAGAACGTCTGTCCCTCGGCCGGGATCAGCGCCTTCTCGTCGATGTCCTGGCGCGGCACGTACCACCGCGGCGCGAAACCAGACTCGTACAGAACGACCGGCCGCGTAGTATCGGCGATGAGCCTCGCGCCGTCCTTGACGACCAGATGGCGTGAGCTCTGGCGGATGTCGATGCGGTGGTACGGATCGGCGGCGTGGCCGACGATGCGATCGTCCTCCTCGTAGAAGGCATCCATCGCTCGCCAGCTGAACGCGACGCGGCCCCGGAGCTCGCGAGCGTAGTCGGGCGGGGCGGTGTACTGCCATGCGCTCCGGGTAGCACGCCGTTCGCCGACCGTTACGGTGAACCACTCGGTATCGCCGAAGTAGGGGCTCCGTGTAGTCGGGTTCTCGCTGACGAGGACGCCGGGCCGGACGTCGGCCAACGGGAAGAACGCGACGGGGTAGTGGCCCGGCTCGTGGAGCAGAAGCACGTCCTCGCTGTCGGCGATCCACTCGTCGGCTAACTTGACTCGGAGCCGTCGGCGAAGGGGCTCGGCGAACGTCAGTCGTTTCGGGAGCGGTTCGGGAGTGAGAAAGCGGCCCACCGGCACACTGCTCAGAGGGCCTTGTTGCCAGGACAAACCCATGATCGTGTTCCTTTTCCTTCAGGTGGGCGGGATCAGCGTGCCGGGCGATAGCGCGCAACTAAAGAAAAGTTACTTGCACTAACCTGTTAAGAATAACGCGGAAGGTTACGCCCTCGTCTATGAGGAAGCTACGACCAGGGGACTCAAGGAGCACGCCATGCACGAACAGAAGGTAAGTGGTGTCACGGCGCATCGGGTGGCGGCATTTTCAGACGGAGTCATCGCCGTGATCATGACCGTGATGGTATTGGAGCTCAGGGCACCCGATAACTCATCATTCTCCGACCTCTGGCCGCTGTGGCCCACGGTCATCAGCTATACCGTGAGCTACCTGTTCATCGCCATTATTTGGATCAACCACCACTACCTCATGTGGTTCGTCGTGGGTCCTCCCACGCTGAAGTTGATCTGGACCAACTTCGCGCATCTCTTTTTGGTTTCCTTCCTGCCCTTCGCGACGGCCTGGGTAGCGCGCACTCAGCTCGCGTCGGCGCCTGTAGCGGTCTACGCAGCGCTCTTCGTGTGCGTGGACATTGCCTATAACGTCTTCGAGCGGGAGGTTCTGGCGCAAGCCCAGGCTAGGCATCTGTCCGACCGAGCGCGGCGCATGGCGAGGCGCCGTTCCCTCGCTGTTCTTGCGATCTTCGCAACCGCGACGCTTATCGCTTTTGTCGCGCCGCGCTTCGCCTTCGCTCTCGTATGCGGCGCGTTACTCCTGCACTTGCGGCCGGAGGCACTCGGCAGTCGGCAGTGACGGACCTTGATGGACCGCTAAAGCTACCGGGTCGTGATCTCGCTCCGGCTGCTCTCGCTCGGCATTTTCGACGAGGCCTACGCGCAGGCGCCGGCGGGCTCAACCGAAGAGCACGGTTATGTCGCCCCTGATCTTTTGACTGCGGAAACGGCTTTAGGCAGCCATCAGGGAATGACGGACCTGGTGGTCATATCGCGCACACCGGGATCCTTCACCACCGTGCTTGTCCCCCGGGGCTCGAGCAAGCCGGAGTGGCTCGAATGAGGTGATATCGCGCGATCAGGAAAGAACGGAACGACACTCAGATAAGGCCCGAGTATCGCTGCCCGACAGACGCCTGGGCCCGAGTCTGGACCGCCAGCTTCGGCGACGACGCGCGAATCCCAGGACTGCGAGGGCGGCCGCAAGAAGCGCAAGCGTTTCAGGTTCGGGGACACGTGTGAACAGCGCCCACACGAGCGTGTTGCCGGGATCCGGCGGGAGTCCGGCCGCTAGTTCCCAAATAGCGCAACCGCCGAACCAGCCATCTGGGTCGGGACACAGAACGCCGTTCACGGTCTCCGTGAAGGAAACGGTGCCGAGCTGTCCTGGCGGGTCAAATGGGTCGGCAGGTTGGAAATCGAAAGTGACGCCGAGATTCTTCCAATACGGCCCGGAGGCGGGCCCCACAGTGTCAGCGGAGGCTGCATTCAAGGCATCGGCAATTGCCCGCGATGCGTTGAAAGCCTGCGGCAGTTGAAACAGGTGAAAACTCGGCTGCAAACTGGGGAACACGGCGTCGAACGTACCGTACTCGAACGCCACGTCATAACTCGTGTTGTCGGAGATGAGAAAACTGATTCCTGTCGCGTTGCCAACCGGATCAAAGTGGACTACGTAAGCAGCGGCAGAGTGAGTGAACAAGGCCAATGCCGCGAAGCAACTCGCGATGGTGCATTTCATAACTCCCCCGGAAGTCGGTGATCTAGAGGCAAACTTGTATGCCGCGTTGCCCTTCATAGAGACCCCCTCGTCGGCCGACTGTGAGTCGGATGTGACCGCAGGCAGCCGAGAGCCGTGGCCGCGCACGCACGCCGCAAGGAAGGCCTTCAGGCTTCTTCGCACGGGAACTTCCTCTCGATAAGCAGCCCGCTTCGCGCGGTGTCTTTTTCGGTCAGGCCCTTCTTTAGTCGCAATGGCCAAGACCTACGTTAGTCTGGTAAGTTTTGTTCCTGCTTGTCAACAGGCTTCTGCGCGTTCTCGAGCCCCTCGAGACTCACAAACCGCAACTCTCTGCCGTCTAGCGCACCAACCGCCAGCGGCGGGCCGTGCCAGAGGGGAGGAATAGAGTCGCCGCGGACGAATGGCGGAGGGCGGTGCGCCTCGAACGCGTGGGAGTAACTGATATGGGACGAAGACAACCAAACCCGAGCGTTGACCGACCGGCGGGCTCCGCGCGAACGGTTCGGGAACGCAGGCTTTGCCGGGGTCATCTAATGTGCACTCCCACCCACTAGAGCGACACGACCATGCCGCTGGTGCTGACGTCCCCGCCTGCCGAGAACGATAGCGCGCTCGCGCGCCGGGTCGCGGACGGCGATCTGAGCGCCTTCGAGACCATCATGCGGCGGCACAATCGAATGCTCTATCGGATCGCGCGCAGCATCGTGCGCGACGACGCCGAAGCGGAGGACTGCCTCCAGTCGGCGTATCTCCTTGCCTATCGGTCGATCGCTGCGTTCGCCGGCCACGCGAAGCTCTCGACCTGGCTGGCGCGGATCGTGATCAACGAGGCGCTCGGGCGCAGGCGCCGTGCCGCCCGGCAGGGAGTCGTGATACCCCTCGAGCACGCGACCGAGCCCGAGTACCTTGCATCGGCGTCCCCCATGCTCGTCGCAGCGGCGCCTGAACCGGAGACCGAAGCGATGCGTCACGAACTCGGCTCACTGATCGAGCGGCGGATCGACGCGCTGCCGGAGGCGTTCCGTACTGTGTTCGTGCTGCGCGCGCTAGAGGAGCTGTCGGTGGAAGAGACCGCCACCTTGCTCGACATTCCGGAGGCGACGGTGCGGACGCGTTTCTTCCGGGCCCGCAGCCTGCTGCGCGAGGCGCTCGCGCGCGAGCTCGACAGTGCGCTCGACACGGCCTTCGCGTTCGCCGGATCGCGCTGCGACCGCATCGTCGCCGCCGTGCTGAAGCGGCTCGCCGCGGCGCCGGACAAGGACTAGCAGCGCGCGCGTCGCCCCCGGCGACTCAGTGCAGCTTGCGGCGCCGAGCGAAGCCTAGGCCAGCGAAGACGACGCTGAGCAGTGCCAACGTGCCTGGCTCGGGCAGGGATGGATACAGGAACTGGCGCATGCTGTAGTCGTCATTCGCCAGCGGGAGAAGATTCGTGACCGGATTGGCGGGACTGATGCCCAGTCCGTTGGACTCCATGAGAATGTCCACCGCGTTAACGTCCGCTTGCTGGATCAGGAAACGCTGCAGGCCGAACGATGCCGCCGGATTGAGCGGGTTCACCAGATTCGCCCAGTTGTTGGCGAGCGTTCCGGGGTTGCCCGCCAGGTAATTGTCATCGATGAAGGCGCCGGGATTGATCCCGGGCTCGACATCTCCCAGGCCGAGCGCGTGCCCGATCTCATGCGTCAGGAGCCGGCGGAAGAAGTCGAGCGTATAGATCGCGCCGGGGTTGCTATTGATCGTGATGTCGGCCCCCGAGATCGCGCCGGACCCCGCGTAGTTCGCCGTTCCCGAGGTCAGAGTGACGTCGTCACCGACCGCGTTGAAGAAAGTCTCTCCTTGCGTGACGTTGTTGCCGGGATTCCAGTTGTTGGCATTGGTCGACCCGAAGAGATCGATCTCGGCGCCCAGGACGTTGACGCCCCCACCGGCAGCGGTTCCAACCACGGCAGTGCTCGGGTCGTACGCGAAGCTGATCCCGGTCGTGAATCCCGACGCCGGATCAGGCACGGTCCACGCGAAGAATGCCTGTTGAACTGCGGTCTGAAATGCGGCAACACTCGGCGGCCCGCCACTCCACTGGAAGAGGTCGCGATAGGCCTGAAAAGACCCTCCCTGCAGCGAGTATCTGAGACCCCCGTCGAGGGACCGCTCGCCCACTCCGGCGATGGTCTTCGCCGCGGCATCCCAGCGAAAACCGCCGCCGATGGTGTTCACCGGCGACTCGCCAAACATCACGCCCGCGCTCGCAGGCCCATTCACTGTTGCGAGCCAAATGCCGAAACCGACGGCGGCGCAAGCGCGTCCGAGCTCCGACGCGCCACTGCGCGCCCGAGGGGTTGATTGCCGATTCTTCACGAGCGCTCCCTTTGTCCCGTTTGCCAGCGACGGCGCAGAAAATGCCAAGCTCCCTCATACGCTGAAGCGGGCATCGTAGGCAATCGGACCAGCGGCTTAGGCCGGATGCCGACGACGTACTTAGGACCTCCGCCTCCTAAATCCCGCCGGCCCGTTGCAGGTGCTCTTGCCCTCCCGGTCGGCGTCGAACGTGCAGAGCGTTCTACCGGCTCGTCGCCGAGGATTGCCCTTGGCGCGGCGACTCGGCGGCGAGCGCGGTCTGCAACGAGAGTGTCATCGAGGCGACGGCGAGCACCTTCGCGAACTTGTTGCTTCACGGGAGTATCCTTCAGAGCACAAGACGGTTCTCGGTTCGGTTCGTCGCGTCTGGTGGGGACGCGAGGCAAGGCTGGCGGTATCGGGATCCATCCGCCGCAAGTCCCTGCCGATCGCTCGCTTGTCTTGATCGGGACGCCATCGGGAGGAACTAGCTGACAGTCACGGACAGCGGCGCCGTCGCGACCGGCATCGGTGACTCACGCTAGAGGTCCATCCGCCATCCCGACCGGGACGCCGATGGAGCCTCGCACCGCGCTGGTCGCCCGCTAGTGGTTTTCACCCAACCCACCGTGCGGCCGGGGGGGAACTCAGAGGAGAAGCTCAAATGCAGAAGAAACTCACGGCAATGGCTGTTGCCGGCGCGTTGGGCACCATGGGCAGCAGCGCGGTCTGGGCGCAGGCGAGTTCCGTGCAGATTTACGGAACGATCACCACGTCGCTCGAGTACGCCCAGGCAAAGGGCGCAGACTCGAGCCTAGCACCTCCGGACGGAGGAAGCTCGTGGCGGAACCCTGGTGGTGTAGCGACGGGGGTCGGTGGCGCTTACTCGCTGACGCCTGCTAACCGGGACGGCCGGGCCCGCGTCCAGTCGAATGGCTCGAACTTCGGCCTCCGCGGACGCGAGGACCTGGGGACCGGTGTGTATGCAGGCTTCCAGGCTGAGGTGGGGATCACGCTGGGCAGCAACTCGGCACAAGCCAGTAACGCTTCCGGCACGGTTGCGACGTGGCGGAACAGCGGCCTTTGGATCGGCCAGGACAGGTTCGGCGAGATCGGCTGGGGGATGTGGGATACCCCCATCACGATCAACATGGGTCTCGCGCCGGCGCACGCAGCCTACGACAACCCATCGACCGCGATGCAGGCGGGCCTGCTCGGCACGATCAGCGCCGGCGCGCCCGGAGCGAAGGTCTCGGGCTACACCGTGGATGCGAATTGCAACCCGAACTTTGTGGTCGTAGGCGCCACGGGCACGGTCACGCTCCCGACCCTCACGTTCGGGAACTCGGCGGCCACTTGCTTCAACTGGGGCACGAGCTTCAATCGCCGGGTGTCGAACTCGTTCTGGTACCAGTCGCCGACCTGGGCGGGGTTCCGGCTGCGCCTGCAGTACGGCGCGCCCGGCAATCAGACCACGGCTTCGAGCGGGGCGGGTGCGAGCGGAACTGGCGGCAAGCTGAGTCCCGCGCTCTATGGGGTCGGCGCGACCTACACGCTGGGCGGCCTGTATGCGGGGTTCGGGTACGAGTACCACAAGGACTACCTGGCGACTGCTTCGCGGACGTTCGGCGGCCTGGTCGTCGGTGGGATCGGGACCACGCTCACCACCATTCCCAGCGGGGCCACCGGCGTGCAGAGTTCGGGCGACTGGGCGTGGAACGCGAACCTGCGCTACACGTTCGCGTTCGGGCTGACCCTCGGCGGCTACTACGAGCAGCTCAAGTACAGGCTCGACTACAACAACGACTTCTTGAACCCGACCGCGCTTAAGAGGCTCGACCGGGATGCCTGGCGACTCGATGTGGCCTATCAGATCGGGCCACACACGTTCGCTGTGCAATACGGCCAGGCAGGCGACGTGACCTGCAATAACGTCGTCACCATTTGCAACGGCGATGGCACCGGCACGACGGTCTGGATCGTGGGCTATGCCTATAACCTGTCGAAGCGCACGTCGTTGTACGGCTACGCCTCGTTTGTCAACAACGACCAAAACGCCGCTTCGAACGGGATCTTCCAGACCGGCATCAACCCTTCACCCGGGGCGGATCCGCGGTACTACGGCTTCGGTCTACGCCACACGTTTTGATCAAGGAACTGCGGCCTTTGGATAAGAGGTGCCGCTCGCCGTTCGGTTCGAGATAGTGGAGCAATCCGTGGAGCGAGCTCCGGGTTTGCGACGAGGGGTACGGTTTCCGGCGGTTCGTCGGCGCGCGCGCCGCCGGAGGCTGCTGCCGTAAAGACCGGCAGCGCGCGCAAGTTGCCCGGTTACATGTCGGCGGACGGCGAGTTCCGCCCGGATGTCTCGTCTGTAGTTCGTCAACGTCGCGCCCGGACGATCGCAACGTTTCTGTGACAGTTGCGAACGCGCCCGCTCGACTGGACAAAGTGCGGAGAGGGAGCGGCGAGAGGATGGTGGTGCCTCGTGAACAAGCGATGCATTCAGTCAACTTATTGGAGGACCCAGACCATGAAACGCAGCCTCATCGCCTTGGCCGTCGCCGGTCTGCTCGCCAACGTTGCCTTCGCGCAGCCCACCCTTACCGGGGATGACACTCTCGACCAGGTGCATCTCTCCGGCTGGAGGAACGCTCCCGAAGCGACTTCCTTCGACACGGAAAGCTTCAAGGCCAAGTTCACGTCGAAAGAGATCGTCGGTGCGGAGACCAACACCTACGGCCAGTACGGCGTGTACGAGTTCAACCCGTAAGTCGACCTACGACGATGCCGGGGCGAGTGTGCCCCGGCAGACCTTCCTAACAGTGCCCACGATGTTCCAGCTCAATGAAGGGCGGTGATGGACACTAAGGCGTCTCCCCCGTCCAGCATTCGCGGCTGGGCGATGTTCGTCGATTTCTCGGGCCTTCTGCTGAAGGCTTCTGTGCAGGGCGTCGCATTCAGCTTGATCGCCGGGGGCTGCGTGCTGCTTGTCGCCCTCATCGGCCAGGCCTAGCCGCTTCGCGCTTTCCGACAGGCTCTGTGTCAGCTGACACGAAAGCGATTGTCCGCGACATATCCGAGATTGGGTGGGCGCCGATCCTCGAAGCCCCACGTGACCGCTCCATCGGGACACGAAAGGGATTTGCCTCGAGGCGAAACCGCGGGAATGGCGACGCGCGGTTTCGCTCGGATTGCGCTGTAACGCGAGCGTTAGCCCGGACCGACTAGAATATCTCGGCCGCTGGCGGGCGGCCACCAATTGCGCGCGCGGCAGTCTGCCGCGCGCGCTTCCGAGAAAGGACCAGACGATGGGCACGACCGAAGCAAAGGCGCGGCAAGCCGCGCCGCTCAAGACGCCGAACGCGCTGGGCGCGGCGGCGACGCGCGACATCGCGGGGGCGCTCAATCAGCTGCTCGCGGATGTGTTCGCGCTGTACCTCAAGACCAAGAACTTCCATTGGCACGTGTCGGGACCGCACTTCCGCGACTACCACCTCCTGCTCGACGAGCAGGCCGACCAGATCTACGCCACCGCCGATCCGATCGCGGAGCGCGTGCGCAAGCTCGGCGGCGGCACGCTGCGCTCGATCGGGCACATCGCGCGGCTGCAACGCGTCCTCGACAATGACGCCGACTACGTGTCGCCCCTCGACATGCTGGCCGAGCTGCGCGATGACAACCTGCAGTTCACCGCCCACATGCGCGAGCTCCACGGCGTGTGCGACGAGCACGGCGACGTCGCCACCGCGAGCCTGCTCGAGGTCTGGATCGACGAGGCCGAGCGGCGCGTCTGGTTCCTGTTCGAGGCGAGCCGTAGG
>Ga0126383_10000539_pt1 | contig 21271 bp, 32 predicted proteins | sample PanSoiMetPlot_35_FD_96882 | JGI IMG/M metagenome (GOLD analysis project Ga0126383, IMG submission 96882) | Tropical forest soil microbial communities from Panama - MetaG Plot_35 | ecosystem: Environmental > Terrestrial > Soil > Tropical forest > Bulk soil | place: Panama | collected 2016-02-17
CGGCCATTCCTCTGGCTGCAGGAACACCTCGAACATCTCGTCTGGCACCTGATCCATCGTTGCCCACGTCTTGTTCCTACCCAGCCAGCCCTGATAATTGGCCAGCTCCAGAAACTGGATCTCGTTGTAGCCGCCGACAGACAGCCGTTGCTGGAGTAACAATCTGTTAGGCCCGACTTTGGTCTCAATCAAAGGGGCTTCGGTTTTCGGCGGCGGCGCTTCTGGCTTGACCTGAAGTTTTTTTTTCGGCGCTGTTTTCTTTGGAGGAGATTGCGGAGTGGCGTCGGGTGGGGGCGTTTGTTGGGCCGCCACAGGGGCAGTTTCGGTTTCAGCTTTAGAGTCCCCGACGCCTGCTTCCGCAATCATATCCTTGCTGGTTTGGCTCGATGGTATCTGAGGCTCTTTGATCTCGACAGCCTCGGCCTCGATCACTTCGTATTGCTCGCGCATTCCGAGTAACACGTCAGGACAGAATACGCGGCCGAAGAACGTGCCGCTGCGATACATCAGCATCAGCTGGGTCATGGTCTGCCACTTCTTGTTGTTCTGATACCAGCCTTCGGCTTTCGCCATCGCGACTGAGGCTGTGGGCCCGATCAGTTCATTGCCTTCAGAGTCCTGTGCGAACGCGTAGCACTCGTCTTTGGCCTCGTTGAAATGGAAGCGCAGCGGACTGAACCGCCTCGTGTTGTTGACGCACCCGATAATGAACTGGCCGCTCCAGCTGGGTTTGCCGTGCACAATGTACATCGATTGCATGGTCGCGAGGATTCCTGCGCTGATTCGGTGCGCCAGTTCGAGCGCGATCAGGCAGTTAGCTGGGTTGCCTTGGAATTCTCTGGGGATGATGGTGGATTTCGCGATGTTTTCGGCCAGCTGCTGCAAAGCTGGTGAGAATTCAAATCGGTTCTCGTCGCGGACGGTTATTGCACGTTCGGTGTTCATTTGGTAGTTTTTCTCGTGGTGTTTGGATTGTTGGACTCCAGTGTGGATTTGCCCCCGCTGGAGTCGTTTTTGAAGACGGTGTCCTCGTAAGGGATCGCAAAGCGCAGGAGTAAATCAGACGCCACCTTAATTCGCACCTTGCGCTTTTTGGCGATTACTTTGATCGCCTTTCGCACAATGGGTGAGACCTCGATGGTGGATCTGGGAGTGTGGGCTATTCCTTCAGGTCTTCGTCCCATTTGTATACGTTTCGCGTAGACGTATACGGGATGTCAAGCCAAAGATTCCAGAAATATTTTATTGATGATCTGGACGGCCTCGTCGTAGCCGAAAACGGTGAAGCAGCGCCAGCCGTTCGCGGTCATCTGCCGCATCATGTCGGCCTGCGCCTTGGTGAGCTTCTTCGTTGGCATCTTGCATTCCATGCCCACCGCGATCCCCTTAATAGCAAAGATCAGATCTGGCGTTCCTACATTGTTTGAGGTCTCCCTGTCCATTCTGGATCTGATGACGACCACGTTATGCCTATTAAGGAAGCCCGCGATCTGATCCTGTAATTCCTTTTCGTTTCTGAGTTCCGCTCTGGTCGGCGGCGGATCTTCGGGCTCCAGCAGTACCTGACCGAGCGTGCCCTTGGCGAAGACACCTTTTCCCTCGTCGATGGTGGTGAACAGCTGCCTGTTCTTCCGCTTGAACTCCTCGCTGGCGTGCGGGAATTGCGGCAGGCTCATGGCGGCATCAGGTTTGCGCTGTCCTTCAACCGTTTCGCTGTCTGCTTCGGGCTCAGCGCGTATTTTTGGCCGAGCGCGAACATGAGATGATGATCAGGCGTGAATTTGTCGATGACGCCGCCGCCTGCCAGCCATCGCATGAATTCTTTCGGGATCACGCCGCCGTCCTTTGCCGCGACATTGGGTTGTTGCGCCTTCTCCTGCATAGCCTGCGCGGCTTGCTGTTCCATCACCCTGCGCATGAGCGGCGCACTATAGAAGAAGTCAGCTGGCCCAAACTCGTAATGCTTCGGCCCTTGCTGCTGCGGTTGCTGCGGTGCCTGTCTCTTCTTACTCGGTTCGCCTGCGACGTTGGACGCCTGCTGCTGCGGTGCCTGAGATCCGCTGAGCGTGGGAAGGCCAGCCTGATCGAGCATGATGCCCGGGTACGTGACGCCGCCTCCCTGAAAGCCAAGATCGAACGCTCCCATCTGGTTATCGCGTTTCCACTGGTGCAACCAGTGGGTTGGATCTGGCGTCGGGAACGGGATCGGTGTCGGCCTCGGCCGCTGCTCAGGCGCGTAAATCATTTGCGGCGGAAGCGTGGGCACTTCATCAGTGACGCCGCCTCCTTCAAAGCTGATAGCTTGATTCAGATCATTCTGAGTGATCGGGATCGATTGATCGTAAGGGATCGGTGTGGGCTCAGCCCACTGCGGCGGTATCGGCTCGCCGTATCGATCACGCGAAGGCACCGACATGATTCGATCAGTTAGCATGTTCATCTGCGGCAAATTCTGGCCGCCGTAAAACTGCGCAACGTGCGAGTAATCGAATGGCGCGTTCACGGCGGGGCGCATGTCCCAATTGCGTAGATACTCAGGCACTCGCGGTGCCTGCGGCCGCATTCCAACCAGTGCCACATTCTGGGCGCTCTGGCGCGGGACAACCTGAGCGCCGTGCTCACGCACCTCGCTCTCTGTCGTGCCGCCTTCCTGATACCCTTGCGGCTGCAGCTCGTCCATCAAACGCTGGTACGCCATCTGTCGCTGGCGCTGACTCATGCCGCCGTATTGGAAAGTCGCGTCTGGGGCCATCGCCTGACGGCCAGTCATTGCACCGCGAGCGGGTTGGTGTCCCTCTGCGCTTGCCTGTGGCGAAAACAGATTCTGAAGGTACGCCTGAATCTGATCGCTTCCCGTTACGCCGCCGCCTTGCATGGCTGGGCCGATACGGAGAGGAATGCGCGGAACGTCTGGGCCAACGCGCGGAGCGATGCGCGGGCCGCCTAAGTGCGGGCCGCCCATGTGATGCGGGCCAGCTGTGCCGCCAAGTGGAAACTGATGAAAACCTCTGGGAGGCGGGCCGATGCCCGGCTCACGGCCGTGCGGGAAACCGCGACCGCCACCGCCACCACCGCCGCCCCCATCACCGCCACCGCCACCACCGCCGCTCCCACCACCGCTGGGCGGGCCCGTGCCGCCTCCCTCTGGTGGGCCGCCTCCTCCTTCAGGTGGGCCTCCTCCGCCTTCAGGGAAGTTTGGGTGCTCTGGCGGATTCGCTAACTCGTTAGGCCCAACGTTGCCTTCGGGTGGATTGTAGTCGCCGCCAGTGATATCAGGCGGCTCAATCTCGGCACTGTCGTAACCAAAATCTGACGAATCGCCTTTCTCCGAGATGTAGCCCTCTTCCGCATGGATCGCTGGCCGCCTCAGAAACGAATACGGAACCCTGACAGTTCCTCCGCCCCTGTAACGCGGAGGGATCGAGATATCCTCACCTTTGGGCGTGTTAGTGTGATCCTGTTTGAGCTTGTCGAGGGTTTGAAACGCGGGCTGCTGCTGCAGCGAGGACTGCCTGATCAGGCGTAACAGCGCGTCGGCGGAAATGGCCACGCTTGGGATGATCTACCGATTCCAGTCAGCTGTCAATTTCGTTTAAAAAACGCCTACAAATATTAAACGGGAAATCTTGCACAAATGCTGTGCATTCCTGTTTTTCTAGCGATTTCTTCCGGCGGGCCAAAAACGCGTCAACAAGAAATTTCAAAAAAGTTTTAGCTAGGGAGATTCGTTAGGCTAACCCCGAAAAGGCGTGTTATTCCAAAAACACGATTTTTGAATCTGCTAAATTGTATACATGCAAACAGTAATAGGTTCAGTTAAAGAATGGCACAACCCGCGTGACGAGCGCTGCCCCCACAACGAGCAAGTCGAGCAGGATTGTGCGTGCAAGCGGCCAAGAATAAAGAAGCCCTACCGCCGAGTCGCCGTCAACGACAACGGGGTAGGGCATCGTGTCAATCCACACCTTGTCTTCGAGATCTACTTCAACGGGACAATAACGATGCGTGAGAAGAGACGCAAGAAGCGTTTCAGTATCGCAGCAAGCCGTCTCTATCGGCAGCTGATGTGGGAGTCGGCGCAGGCTCATAAGGCAGCCAAGCGCAAGGCAAGGGCGGAGCGACGCAAAGCCAGAAAGGAGGTGAAGAAATGACTATCGCTGACTGGTATGTAAGAGTGAATGAGGCATGGCCCAAGCCAATCCCGCCGCTGACTGCTGACGAGGCAGTCGCTGCAGCCAAGCGACTGTATCGCTTCGGCATGAAGCGGACGTTCCGTGGCCCTGTCAGGGTCACGAGCGGTAACCGCTACACATGGATCAGGCGCGGCGAGATGGTGGTCAATCCGCAGCATGGATGGCATGGAGTCATTCATCTGCTTAGCCACTTCTGCCACAGCAGGCGTCATCCAGACGAGCGGCCGCACAGCCGCACTCATGCGCGGATGGAGCTGCGCATGATCAAGGAGGTCGTCAGGCGTGGCTGGCTGGAGGGAAAGCTGCTGCGCCCCGCTCAGGATCGCGCTGCGCGCGCCGCAGAACGCGCAGCCCATCGACGGACTGATGACTTCAAGCTGGCTCAGTTACTGGCGCGCGAGAAGCGCTGGATAACACGAACCAAACGAGCCGCCACTGCGCTCAGGAAGATCAGGCGCTCGATCAAGCGCCTTCAGAGCAAGGCGCAGCCAGCCTAACAGACAGAAGCCGCAGCGTTCAACCCACTGCGGCTCTCACACCCACCTTTGCCTTCTTGGATTTCTTACCCTTAGCTTTTTTCTTCAGGGTCTTGGACTTCTTCGAGTTCATTTTCTTCTTCGCCATGCTGGTCACCTCCTCCCTCATTGATCGTTTCGATCATGCTGCCTGTGCTGGCGGCGGCGTAGTGCTACCACTGCCGCATGCCCACGCCACCATGTCCTTGTAACCTTGGATGGCGTCCTCTTCGGTACGATAACTGAAACCGCTGCGGGCGACCACCAGCTCAACTGGGCCGAAGTCTTTTGTTACCTGCCAATACCAGCCGCCTGTGGCGGAGCTGGCCGATCCGATTCTGTAGGTTCTGAATTGATACATTTTATTGAGGTACTAATTGATACTGCTTTCCATCGACCACGGCGGGGACGCCGGGCCAAAATTCATACAGGTAATCCTCGCGTTTGTCGCCGCTGTTCGCAGTCACCGCTGGGTTCAGCACCTTCGCCAGTACGAGCGCGCATTCGCCAGTCTTGTCCGCTGGGCCAGTCGTTCCGACCACGCCCCAGCTCCAGCGACGAGAAGGCAGATGCGTCACGCGGCCGAGGCAACCGATCACGGTGAGCTTCACTCCAGTCCTGACCTGTGGCGGCGTCACGATGTATTTGTCCACGTCGGCGTTGAGGAATGGCCGATAGGTTGTCTGCGCCTGATGGTGCGGATCTCCGTAGCTGGGCCCAGTGCCATCGTTGCAGATGTCCAGATCGCTTACGAACTTGATGTAGCCGCCGTCGTAACCCGAATGGATCTGCACGGTGCCGATCTTGAGGAAGTCCCGCAGATTCGCGCCGCCTGCTACGGCCGCGCCACCCTCTGGCGGTCGTGGCACAGTCGGTGTCGTTGCCGATCCCATGATCGATCCAGCTATCGCAGTGCAGATATTGTTGAACTGCGCTTGGTACAAGCGAACGTCCTCGCGTGAGTTCACGAAGCAGACCTCGACCAGTATGGCTGGCTTGGAGGTTCGTGAGAGAAAGGCGAGATCTGTTCTCTTTTTGGCCCCTCGATCTATCAGACCAGAGGCTTGAGCTATGGCTTTGGACACGCGAGCAGCGAGCGCCTGCTGAGTTACAAACAGGACTTCAGTCCCAATCGCGCGGTCAACGGTGCCGCCGCCTGAATGATTGAAATGGATTGAGACATCCAGATCGCGGGTCTGCGCGTTGTGCCACGCAATGATGGCGTTCACGTTGGTGCTTTGTGTGGTGGAAGTGTTGTCATGGAACTCCATGACCGTTGCCTTCCGCTCGCGCAGATGATGCGTGACGGCGATCACTACCCTGCGGGCTTCAGTGACCTCGTTGATCAGGTCAGTTGCGCCTTGAACTTTCTGGCCGTGACCAGATGAAATCGCGATTCTCATTGTCCGTCGTATGGAATTGGTTTGGGTTGTGGCGGCTCAGGGATCTCGCTCACGCCGAGCCCGAAATGCTGAAGGAGTTTGGTCTGATCTCCTTTCATGCCCTTGGCCAGTTTCAGGAAATAAAGCTGGTATTGGTGAACGTCGCGCACCTGTGCGCGGGTAATGGCAGCCTGCCGTTCAACGTCCTCGCGGGTCTCGCCGATCCTGAAGAAGTTGGTGCCACTTAGGAGCAGCACCACTACCAAGAGCAGCTTGGAAAAGTTATCGCCGCTGGCTAATGATGTTAAGAGTTCTTTCATGTTTTGGTTTCCGATTTGTTCGTTGTTCCGTTGGCTCTTGCTTCTTCCAATCGTCCAGTGGCCCGACCTCCTATGAACCCGACTAGCGCACCCACGATGGTGGTGGTGATATTGGCGATGACTTCACCCGCTCTGGATGTATCGATCTCAGGACGAAAAACTTTTACGATCAACACGCCCAGCACGGTCAAAACGAGAACCAACCCCACCACAGCGGTGAGGAGGATCACCACGATGTCAATGGTGGAACGTTCTTTCATCATTGTGGTGAAGTGTAAGTGGCTTGAACAACATTAGCTGTGCCTGCGAAAGATACGCCACCCTGAAAGGAGATGCCCATGTTTGTTGCGGTCGCGGAATTAAACGTGGTGCCTGAAGTAGTGTTACTGAGAACCGCGACGCCAGCTGCGCCAGTGCTGGTCAGTCCCGTAGCAGCGAGATTGTGAGCGCACCTCGCCACCGACGCTATCGTGGCGGTTGCGCCTGATGCGCGAACGTTTATCAGCACGTCGAATGTGCCTGTGTCCGCGACGGCGGTTCCACTACCGAAACTAAACGATTGCACCGTCGTGTCAGTGTTGCTGCCAGCGGTTCCAATCCGAATGTTGATTACGATGCCGCTTACGCCCGCACCCGTCTTGGTCATGTCAAAGACGCAGTGATAGGTGCCCCCTACCGCGAAAGTTCCCGCAGGCACAATGACATTGCTGCCAGTCAGGTAAGTGTCGCCGACGAACCCTGTCTGCTGCGCGCTGCTGCCGTTACTGAAGATGCGTTTCGTTACGGTGGTAGCGATGCTCGTTGTCCCGCTCCCAGTGACGTCGCCCGTCAATGTGATCGTCTGGTTACCCGTCAGATAAGTGTTGGAATCAACCGAGAGCGTGCCAAGGCCGCCACTGGTTTTAACAAAGCCATTGGTAGTCAGATTGATTATGGCATTGAGCGTGAGGTTGTCTGGCACCTGTGCGTCAGTGGCCGTGCCGCTGATGTCGGTGAATGCTGGCTGAACATAGGACGGCGCGCCAGCCGCGCCTGTGTTATTGCCGAGGAACTGGTGCCCGCCCGTTGTGTTCGTAAGCGAGTACGTGATCGACGCGGCCGACGTGGGATTAGCTACGCTGGAAGTGAAAATCGGGGCGAGATTGCCAACCGCAACGCTGGTCACGGTGCCCGCTCCGCCAGCAGTCGCGTTAAGAACTCCACCAGAGAAAGTCATGTTCGATCCCATCGTGACAGGTGACCACGCGCTCGTCCCTGATCGATAGTAGATCGTGTTCGTTCCAGTAAGCGCGCCGAGCGCGTCGAGATCGGCGTCCCACGCCTGCACGTTCGTTCCGATCACAAGACCGAGACTGGTGCGCCCTGTCGCGGCAATGAGTCCTGTCGAGCCGCCGTCCCATGTTTTGGCTGTAGCGTAAGCCGTGTCCCAGTTGGCGTTGTTGTAGCCAGTGATCGAGATCGTGCCTGTCCCTGTGAGCGGGCTGGGAGTCACCACAATCGGAGCAGTCGCTGTGATGCTCACTGAGCCGCCGCCTGTTCCAGCTGCGATCCATGAACGCACACCCGCCGTGGTCGATGACAGCACGTAACCATTGGCAGCAGGGTTGCCAAGCACTGGCTCGTAGAACGCCGAGTAATCGCCGTTCACTGGAACCACCGCGCCTGTGCGCCCGTTAAAGCTGGTCACTCCGCCTGACCCGTATTCAGGTGTGACCATCGTGCGCTGGTTGTTATTAAGCGCGGTGCCAGAAGAGTTGGTGTAGCTGGCTGGAATCGTGGCGTAAGTGGAATTGTCGGTCGGCGTTCCAGTAATTTTGAATGTCACCCACTGAGATGCATTAGAATAGTTCTGGACGTAGAGCGCCACCCCGTTCACGAGACGCGTCAGGATATAATTCTTGATGTTCGCGTTGTCGTTGGTGGTGTAATTGATAAACAGGTTCGCTACCGCTGAGTAGGTGGTGCTATCAAACCTGATCTGCCCAGACTGCGGAGGAGCAAGGCCGTTGTTGTAAATGTAGTTCTGCGTTTCACCGCCGCCGCCGCTCAAGGTCAGGTCTGTCCAGCCCGTGTTACCAGTGCCACTGAGCTTCAGCCAGAGTTGGCCATTCAGATCGAGATACAAACTGCCGAGGTTCGCAGTGATGATGCCATTTGGATCGCCCGTGCCACGACTGATACCGAAATTGCTTGCGCCATCCAGCGTCAGTAAACCGACAGGCGGCTGTGTCACCTTGGTCGTCTGATTGACCGTGACCGTAGCGGTCTGACTAAATAGCGAGGCAATAAAGATGAATGCAAAGATCGCGCCTACCACCCACGGAACATCCTGTGGTTTATCCAGTGGAAGTCTCATGTTTCGCCCGCTCCAACGGTGATGTATTCAGCGCCCGCCGCCCCGCGCACCTGTAGCGTGTGCCACAGCGATTGATCTGGATTCCATAACTGAAAAGTGCCGTCGGCCTTGACCCGCCAGTGGCCCGCGAAAGTTATCGGCACCGTGAATACGCCTGCTGGCCCCTGCGGCCCCTGCGGCCCCTGCGGCCCCTGCGGCCCAGCTGGCCCCTGTGGCCCGGGCGGCCCCTGCGGCCCCGTGCCTCCACCACCGCCGCCCGCATTGAACCTGTTCCAGTCGTCCTTGCTTAGCCAGCCGTCGCTGGTAGCACTGGCTTGCGACATCGACAACCGATTGCCGTAGTATCGAAATAGAGTCTGTGATCCGTTGCCGTTTGACACATCTATGGTGAAGTTTCGAACGCGCAATCCTCGGCCGAGTCCCCCGGGTAGTCTGGGTGCCTTTCGTTCCACAAAGCCAGCGCTTCAGCGTACGTCATCGTATCAGATTCATCCAGCACGACCCCTTGCACAGTGAGCCACGCCATCGCGTGTTCCTGTCCAGTGTTGGGAGGCCGTCCACGAAAATCCCTGACTGTTATTTTTAGTACTTTCATAGTTTTTTCCTCATCGAAAAGACTTGAATGGAAATCCTGCGCCTCCTCCGTAAAGCTGTGTCATCTCCGCTGCGGTGAGTTTGCGTTTCCAGAAGCCTACTTCATCGATCAGCCCGCTCATTGGTGCTACTCCGCTGTCAGCCGAGCCAATGGTGAAAGAAGCGGTTCCCTGTGTTAGTGCACCCCCCGTGGGAGCGACAAAGGTATTGGCATCATCAAGGCGCAGCCTGACCTTCTGATCAGTAGAGTCATACCATGCTACGATGAGGTGCCAGCCGCCGTTCGGGATGTTTGGGAAAAGTGCGCTGGTATTAAGCGAGCTGGCCGAGTTGGCGACGGTGAAATAAAATCCGCTCCCGCCAACGTAGCCTACCAAATAATCACAATTCGCAGCGGGTGACCCCCATTTCCCGACTATACCTTGGTTTACTTGAGCGTTCAGGTTTACCCAGCAGGCGAGCGTAAAATCACTGGTAACCTGAACCGAAGCGTTATTGGTAACATAAAGAGTTCCGCCGCCCGCGAAACTGGCCGCGTTGTTTATCTTGCCTGCCGCTGACGTGACAGCCCCAGAAACACTCAACAGGTTTGAACCCCAGCTGTCGGGGGCTTGCCCAGCTGGAAACGCGTCTAATGTCCAGTATGAGATCAGAGTGTTTAATAGCTGCGGGCTCGTGGATCGTAAGAAAGCTGAGAGAGGTGTTCCTGCGCCGTTATTATACAGCTTGGTTTTTTCGGCGGCATTAAGCAGTCTCCACCAGAAACCGAGTTCATCGATTACACCATTCCAATTATAAAATAGGCTGCCCCCGCTGTTTGCCGCTCCCAAAACTAACATAGACGCCGTGATATTATGAGGAACGCCAGCCGCAGTGAAAGTAGCGGCGTCGTCAACCCTTATGCCAATTATCTGCGCTACTGAATCGTACCAAACTATGTAATGATGCCATGAACCAGCCACTGGAGGAGCTGGGGTCAAAACACTGTGGGCGTCATCAACCTGCCACTGGAACCCACCCGTTCCGCTCATAAAAAGGAAATCCCACGCTGGCGTAAGACTGGCGTCCCCTTTAGAGAACACCACATGGGGATTGCTGATATCATCAACTCTCGCCCACACTGAGAAGCTGAAGTCGGCTGGGGGTTGCAACGTCGGCTTGTTGCTCGCTTCGAAACCACCACTAATGATGTACTGTCCGCTATTGATGATCCCCGCGACAGGATTTCCTGCATTAGGGCCACCAAATGCGTTTGGCCCAATGCTGTCGATGAGGGGGCTGCTGCCGCTCGTGTCGTCCAGCTTCCAGTAACCGACTAACGTATCAAGAAGGAACGGAAGTGCTGGCGGCCCGCCCGCGCCAAGAGCGGTAACCCCGCCGAGCATCATCAGCAGTTCGTCGTCGCTCATGCATTAGTTCTGGGCGTAGACCAACCACACTGTCGCAACGCCTGTGCCTGTGGCGATGATATCGATCCCACCAATCATCGGTAACAGATTGAACCCTGTCAGGATCGAAGTGGGACTGGTCGTCACCGCTGGCGCGGCAGGATTATAGAAGGGACTTGGCCCAGAAGGATCTTTATCCTGCATCACCAGCGTGAGACCCGCCGTGCCGACAAACAGATATGCCGCGCACAGGTAAAGCGTTCCGCTGATCGTGGTCGTGCCAGCGCCAGTGAGCTTGACTTTCTTGAACAGTATGTTTCGAGGGAACGTCATTTCGTCCTCCCCTCTTGTTACTTACCGATCACTGTCCAAGCTGTCCCGTTCCAAGTGACCAGTGCGAACAGCGCTCCTCCTCCTACTACTGCTACGCCCCACGCTGGTGCTGTTGCGTCGGTGACAACCGCTTCTTGTCCGAGTTGGGGTGACGCGGGCAAATTGGCGGCCGTCACTCCCACTGGAGTGATGCCGAGGTTTTTCTGTGCCTGAACCAGAAACGGTGTCGAACCGCCTTTCGGTGTCAGGAACTCCGAGAAGCACCTGTCGCGTTTGAGTCTGATCCCTGACCTGTAGGTGGGCGATGCTCCACCAGTTGGTGTGTAGAATCCTGCCATAATTTATCTCCTAGTTGCGCCCCTCTGGGGGTTTTTAAGACCCCCAGAGCATGGGCTTTGTTGGGTTGGCTATCTGTTACTGACTTCTTTAGTACGGTGGCACCACACGCGGCGTCTGAATTGTGGCATCCCATCCGTGCGGTGGGTTGGCGTCGGCCGCCAGCTTATACCGCGCCCAGACACTGATCGCGCCTGCCGTGGCCAAGCCAAGGTTCGCGCCTGTTGCAATCAGGGTCAGGTAGATGGCCGTCGGCGCGTTGAACGCCATGACGTTGCCGCTCGTCGGCTGCACTGTCGCCAGTGCCGTCGGTGATACCGCTTGGAACACGTCGAACGGAGATCCGTATGTATTCGGGACGCCGTCGCTTAGCTGTGCCGTGCAGGCCGTGATGCCCGGGCCCGCCACTGACTGGCTGTGCTTGATCCTGACCAGCTCCATGATTGCGCCGGGCGGGGCGTAATCGAGCAGCAGGTTGCCCTGCAGGTTTGCGCCGAGCCCCACAATGTCACTAAGCCTGATCAGGTATTCCCTGCCGATGCCGTAAAGATCAGCCACGATGTCTGCCAGAGGCAGCGGGTTGATTGGCCCCGTCAGCAACGGATTGATGATCGGCTCTGCGGCGGGCTCAATACCCATGATGCCCATCGGCGCGAAGCCTTCCGCGCCCTCTGGCTCGGTGGCTTCCTGCGACTGGTGTTCCATGATCGCACTGACGATCTCATCCTTTGTGGCGTGGGAGTTGATGTTCACATCCTCCGATTGCGCGATCTCCTTGAGTTCGGCAACGGTGTGTTCCTGAAGTTCCTCTTCAGTGTATTTGGTTTCTTGTTCGGTACCCATATGGTTTTCCTTTTCCTCCTTTGCCTTGTTAGGCTGGTGAGAGTGCCAAGCTGGCCGTCGGCCGCTTGTAGAGAATTCCGCAAATCGCGTGCGGGTGCTCTGGTTTAAAAGCTCGTGCGATTTCGTAAATATGCTGGCCGAAATCTCCCCAGAAATTCGCGTCAGCGTCGATGAGCTGGCGGAACTGGAGACCGTTGTTGCTGATGGGCGCGCTGAAGTCGAAGCCCGGGATCTTGTAGCTCTCAGGGGTCAAACGGCGGAAACCGTTCTTCCCGATCAGCCACATGAACTCGTACGTCGCGCCGATCCATGCAGGGTTCGGACGAGCCGCGAAGCCCGTCGAGACTTGCACCGCAACGTATGGCTCCAGCAGGACTGGGTTCAGATACGTCACGCCGCCGATCACCTGTGTGTTCAGCGTGGTGCAGCGCAGCGGCCGAGGATCGATGCCCCAGCCAATGCCATGATACGGCCCTTGAAATTTGTAGCCTTGGATCGTGTTTTCACCCAGCGCGTAACGGCCTGTCGTCAGCGCACGGATGTCCTCGCGGATGTCCAGCTCATCGCGGAAGAGTTGGATCGAATCCTGAGACGCGATACAGAGCATGCCGCCTTCACTGTCTTCGCCGTCGTAGGGGTCAACCTGCAACGTTTCACGCATGAACGTCGCCGTGTATTCCAAGCCACGGAACGACATCGGTGAATCGGGGACGCGGTTGGGGAACAGGGTTCCCACTGCGTTCACGTCGCCCGCGAAGTCTTGGGTGAAGGCACCCGATGAATCGGCTACGAGTTTGCAGCCGCCTTGATCGAGGTACGCCGCGCGGATGTCCGCACCAGTGACCTCCTTGATCGCTTCCTTGAGTGAGTTGATGATCGCGGGGTAGGAAGATGCCCACGCGGTTCTCGTTGTCTTGACGCAGACCTTCGGGCCGCGCTCGCGCAACGTCTTGAGCTGGTACTGGAACTCCGTCGTGCCAACCTGCGTGGTGCCGCCCGCTTGTCCGCAGATCTGTTCGTCAGGGACAAAGACTGGACGCGCTAGGGAAGCAGCTGGGAGCGCACGCTCGGCAACTACTGACCTAACGAGGGTAGACACATTTGGCAGCGTTCCAGAACTCACCGTGTTCGAGTAGGGCTCGCGCCTCACAACAAATTCTGCGACTGGGCCGACGAGCCTGTTCGCATCTTTGTTGGCCAAGTCCACTACCTGCGACGGTGTGATCATGTCGCTGGGATAAGCCATTGTGTTATCTTTCTGTTAAGGTTTTGAGTTAGGGTTAAACGAGGTGGGATGACCTTCCGTCTGCAACCCCTTAAGCCTTAACTGGCTTTCGACGCCCGCGAGTACAGGGCTTCAACGGCCGCCATGTTAGCCGTTGATCTGTTCACACCAGCCGTGGCTGATGTCTGGCTGGGACGGACGTTACGCCCCTACTAAAGAATTCGTCAAGCGAAATTTTACCTGCGCGGTGGGCGCGGCACGTTCCAGCCGAAACCGAATGGCTTCGCGTTCGGATCGTAGAACGCTGGATGCGCCTGCTGCGCGTTGGGCACAGGCACGCCTTCAAGCGTGGTCATGTTGGCCTGCGCCTCCACCATTTCCCTTGTCGGCGCGATACCAGTGTCCAAAGCATTACCCATCCGTGGCTGGGCATACGGCCCAGCCCCAAGTGGCGCGCCTGCGTTTGGATTCGTGGTGAACCATTGATCGACTGGGACACCCGTATCAGGTCGCGCGAGTGAGACGTTCCCAAGCCCAGCTGAACGCATTGCAGCCTGACTGAGCATTTGGTACTGCTTTTCAAGCATGGTGATGCGGCTGCCGTATTGCCTGATGTAAAAATCGATGGTGCCTTGGATGTACTTGGCGACTTCGTTGAGCCGCTGCTGGACAAGTCCCAGCTCCAATACCGTCGGCGGCGGTTCTGGCGGAAGAGGAGGTTGCACTGACTCCTGCATAAATGCTGGCCCGATTGGAGCTGGCTGAGCGTCAGGGAACAGGTGCTCAGACGGAGCGAGTGGCGGCTGCTCAGCTTCCATTGCGCCCACGGCCCCCATTTGTTCAGTGAGGATTTGGTTGATTAGCTTGAGCGGCCACTTACCAGTCCGCATGTAGCCATCCAATGTCGCTTTCTTAAAGCCGAAATGCGTTGGCGCGTTCTCGCCGTGGCTCTTGATCGTTGCTTTTACAATTTTGTTCAGGTTCATGTGTCTCCTACCCGGGGAGCTGCTCCATCAACATCTCCATCCGTCTGCCGTCGTTTTTCTCAGTTTCGATTCCAGTTAAAGGTTTGCTCGGCTGCTGCTGCACCGACTGTCTATTTGATGTGTTCGCGGCCTTCAAGCTCGCGTTCCACTTTTTCTCCAGCGCCGCGTACTGCGCGTCTTTCTCAGCGATGATCTCGTCCTTCTGAGCGAGGAGCATCTTCATGTTTGGCAGCAGAAGGCGGCCAAGGTTCTTTTCGACCAGTGCCTTCGGCGTGGTTTCGATGAACGAGCTGTCGAAGTTAGCCTCCGCCGTAGCCAGTGCCGCGTTGAAGGCTTCGGCTCGCTGTTTCTGCGCTGGTGTTGCGCCAGTTGGGATCGCCTGCGGTTTCGCCAGATCTCCCAGCGCCTCACGTTGCGCGGTCAGCTCTTTTAGGCACTCAGCCTTGAAACTCTGTTCGTTGCGTTCCTGTGTTGCCTGCAGATCTTTGAAGTATTGATCGCGATTCGCCAGCCTGCTCCGCAGCTCAGCTGCGTGATTGTCCCTCAGACGCCCCTCGTCATCGAAGGCGCGGCCCAAGGTCTTCTGCTGCTCGTCATCGAGCTGTCGCATGATCCTGTCATCCCAGAATTGCTTGTGCGTCATGCGAACTGCTGGCGCATTCGGATCAGCGTTCTCAGCTTGCGCTGGGACAAATGAAGTGGTGTCCTTTGAGAAGTAAGCTGGCCCACCGTTCTGCATGATGTATTTGATGGTCGGCTCTTCCAGTCCCCATGTGCGCAGGTTGGCCATGACCCCAGTTTCCAGCGACCTCAATCGATTGGTGTAAGTGGCGTTGAGCTTGGGATCTTGTTCTATCGCCAGCTGCTCGACAATCGGACGGTAGCGTTCCAGTTCCTCGGCAGCTTTTTTCGCGGTCGCCAGTTGGCCTTGAAGATCCTGAACGCTTTTTTCCAGCCCGTCCTTCTCGACGCTCACCGTGCGGAACATGCGGTGCCGATCTGTCGCCTGCTGGCGCAGGATCTTGTTAACCTCTTGGGCTTTCTTGGTAGAACCAACAGGGAGATCGTACTTGTTGCTCTGAAGATCCCGCAGGAATTCATCGGGCTCTTCCGCTGGCGGTGGCGGTTGCTCGCCTTCTGGCGGCTTGGGCGGCTGTTCAGTCTCAGCTGGCGGTGGCGGTTGCTCGCCTTCTGGCGGCTTGGGCGGCTGTTCAGTCTCAGCTGGCGGTGGCGGCGGCTGCTCTGTTTCGGGTGGCGGCGGTGCCTGATCGAGCGTCTCCGTCATCAGCTTGTCCATAGCTGCGGAGTCGGCTTCAGCCGCTTTTGCGGCCTCGGCTTCCGACTGCTCGGTGCTCATCTGCATGTTTACTTCTCCCCGATTTTCTTCACCTTCAGCTTTTCGTTCCCCAAGGTGATCGATACCACACGATCCTCGTGTTTGTAGACCAGTGACCCGTCGGGCTTGCGCAGCTTGTCGGCGTGCTTATGCATCTCATCGCACAGTTTGTCGGCCGACTCACCAGCTTTGAGTGACGCTCGCGTCTCTGCGTCCTCATCGAGTACGTATTGCTTGAGCGCTTTGTCAATTGACGGGATTGATGGCGGCTCAACGCCTTTGCCTTTTAGTCCGAGATCTGGTGATTCAGTGGTGGTGGATATCATGCTGGTGCCCCTATTGGTGGTTCAGTGACTGGTTGATCGTGTTGAAGTACATCTATGAAAGGGGACGTGATCGGCGCGCCGACGCCTTGGTTGGCTAAAGCAAGAATATTAGCCATGCACGCTTCGTAGCCCTCGCGCTTTTTCGAGATCCCGTAAGTTTCCTCCATCCCAGCGCCGCCGAGTGGCGGCCGCATTTTATGCAGCTCCTCGATCAGTGGGATCGCCAGCAGGAACCCGTGCAGGCTCGTGCAATTCTCTGGAGTCATTCCTTTTTATCCAGCTTCTTGATTTCATTCTTAACGTCGAGTGCCATGTCAATCAAGCCCTGTTCGTAGCCTTCGAGCTTTTCTTTTGACCAGCCTTCCAGTAACGCCAGCCGATCCTTGCGCTGTTTGATTTCGTTGTGCAGCCACGAGCAGAGCGTCATCAACTTGGTGTGCTCTGAGACCTCGACGCTAAACGGCATCGAGCTAGCTATAAACGTTTTCTTCAAGTGATCAAACGGCATCACGCACGCGCTGGCATCGGTGGTGCTGGTGGCGGCGCTGGGGCTGGAGGCGGCGTCGGTTTGAATCCAATCGGTGGTTGGAAGCCCAAAGGCACCCGCCCCATCTGTCCAGTCTGTGGAGGCTGAGCCCCAGCCTGACCTCTGATCATGGCGGCGTTAATCGCGCCCTGCGTGCTCGGCCTAAACCCAGCTGCTGCCTCGATCTGGCGCTTGATGTCGTCAGGCGCGCTCTTGTAATCGAGGCTGCTCGTGATCTTGAGGATGTGCTCTGGCATTCCAATGGGCGGCTGCTGTCCGTTCCCTCCCTGCGCCTGTGCCTTCTGCATCGCCTGCGCCTGCTTCGTCCTGAAACGTTGCAGCTCGGCCGCGCCTTGTTTGAGAAGGTTCTCAAACTGCTGCTGCTTCTGCTTGTAAGGTGCGATTTGCTGGATCGCTTCCTTGCCAGATTTGATCTCCCAAGATTGGATGTGCATCGCGGCGTGGGCCGAGAGCAGCTGCAGGTTTCTGATGATGCCTTCCAGCTCTGGGCCGCCTTGTCGTACCTTGGCGATGATGCCCGGGATCGCCTGCTGCGTTTGCATGTCGATCACGTCCAGATGCACCTTGTCCATGTCGCGCGGGCCGACCTCCACGGGATCTCCCAGTTGCATCGCGGCCGATTCCAGTACCTGCAAGCGCCTGTTCTCGGCGGCACTGGTTGGATCTACTCCATCGGGCAGCACCAGCTCGTCGGCGATCTGCGGTGAACTGCGCGCGGCGATGTCCTTCTTGAGCAGCTTGATCTGATCGACGAACGGATTGCCCTTGTAGATCATGTAGAGACTGGAGATCTGCTGCCATGCGATCTGCGCCAGATCCTGAATCGATTCGACGCACGGGGTCATCCGCAGCTCTTCGATCTCTGCACGGGTGAGCCCCTCCTTGAGGAGCATCTGCTGCAGCTTCTGCGCCTCCTCGTCAGGGCTGTCTGGATCGAGCAGGCGCTTCTGCATCGGGAAGATCATGTCGTAGAATTGACCGAGGAAACGCGCGACAAACGCCTGTTGCGCCTCGACCTCGCGCTGGCGGTCGATCATTTCCTCGGTAGCCGTGCGATCCTTGCCCGGCTTAGTCTCCGACAACTGGTTAGGCAGGTACTCGCCTGCCGCCAACTGCGCGATGTCGCCGAGCTTTGAATAGAGCACCACAAAATTCTCAGCCTTGAATTGGAAATCCTGTTCACCCAGCTGCGCGTCGGTCGTGACCTGAACGAACGGATTGGTCACGCGGATCTGCGCGTTGATTCCGCCCTTGGCATCCGCGATCAGCGTCTTGAGCCCGCTCAGACGGAAGGCATCGACGGCGTCGTTGGCCGCCACATCCATCGCGGTCGTGATGTTCACCAGCGTGCGGCCCATGCCTTTGGAGCCGTAGTAGGCGAGGTTTCCGGGCTCCAGCGTGAACAGGTGAATGCAATCCGCCATCGAATCGAACAGGCTGTGCTTCTGGAACAGCGTCTGGTGTGACTGGTTCCGATTGATGACGAATTTCGAAACCTTCCCAGTGTCGGTTTCCTGCGCGAGCAGGATCGCCCAGTCAACCACTTTCGAGCCAGTCTGGTAACTCATTCCCAAGTTAATCTCACGCGCCATGTCTTGGTAAACGCGTGCGGCATTGGCGTTTGCATCCCGTGTGGGCTGCTTGGGCATCGAGTTATTCAGAGCATCAACAACGGCCTCCACATTCCAGCCTGCGACCTCCGCGATGTCGCGGCTTTCCGCCTCATTTACCTCGCCGTCCTCGTCCCTGCTCTTAGAAATGTAATCGAACTGTTCGTGGATCAGCACTGACTGCTTGAAACCAGCCGTCTGGACGCTCTCTGGGTATTGTGCGCTGCCCTCTGCGATGAACGCATTGTCACTGCGGTAGAAACGCGGCCGCCATTCGAACTGATCGACGCTGGCAGGACATGCATAGCCGATCAGCACGATCTCCTTGCAGATGGACGTGACCAGTGCGCGCCACCCGCGCCAACGCCGTATGGTCTGGGTGACGCCATCCTGAAACTTGCGCGTCTTCTCCTCCATGTCGGCCTTAACCTTCTCGTCGCCGTAGCGCAGCTTCGAGTTCGTCAGCGTACGCAGATTATCAATGACAGACACCAGTCGGCCGACGACCTGATTGATCATGCCAGCGAGCGCGAGCGTCGGGAAATTACTGCGCCAGCCCTGATTGGCCGCTCTCAGCGCCTCATTGTCGTGCGGTTGCTTGCCGAAGTAACGCGCGTCTAACTCGCTGTTAACCGAGGTGCGATTCCTGTTACTCGTCTCCAGACTGACGTAGACACTCCATGCCTGAGAGCCGTCGAGAATCGCTGGGTTGCGTACCTTGAGCGTGTCCTTCTCGATGTTGGGGACATTGACGCCAGTGCCCTTGATTTCGGGAGAGCCCGGGCTAGCGACAAGGCTGGTAAAAGATGCGGCCATACCAGCGTGACGACCGACTTATTTGAATGGGCCGACGCCGCCTTTGCGGTTCGATGGGCTTCCAATCGTGGGATGATCGGACGGGCCAGAATGACTGTGCCGCTCCGAGACAGATCCAAATGCAGTGAACCTGCCACCACGAGCTTTCCGCTGCGGTTGCACGAGCTTTTTCGCGCCTGCTTTGCTGCCGACATCCACCATCGGTGGGCCTGCTCGGCCGCCGCCCTTGGCAGTGCCTTTCGTGTGAGGTCGCTCGCTGCCGCGCTGCGAACTCATCCCTTTGTATTTAACTCCAGCCAGTGCTTTTGCCATGTGTGTCCTCCTTATTTGAATGGGCCGACGCCGCCTTTCGGCCCAGATAGGTTCCCGCAGGTTGCTGGTTTTGGATCTCCAGATCCCCTGACAACGCCGCCGTGACGGTAGCCCTTAACACCACCCGACTTCATGCCAGCGGTGCTCGACAGACGTCCGGGCACACGCGGCGCGAGCGGCTTCGGCCGTGGCGCGCGCGGCGCGCCCATGAGCGTTGGCGCTTTCGGTAATCGCGGCGTCATTGAACCGCCGAGTTTTGGTGTGACCGTGCCGCCGAATTGTTTCTTACCGATGCTTGGGAACTTTTTGTGCACTTTTGCTCTCACGGTTGCTTTCTCCGATGGTGTGCCGTGCGCGGATACGCGACTGAGCGCGTTCCTCGCGTGGCTTGGGTCTGGAATTGGATATGATCCGCTTCCTTTGCCGCCTTTGCCTGTCCCTTTCCCGGGCAGTGCGAAGGACGAACTCGGCAGTTTTTGCCGCGCTGCAGTTGATAGTTTAGCCATGTTTGATCCCCATCTGTTTGAAGGTCATGTGATCCTTCTGTTTACCGATGTCGGCGATGACGCCGCCGCCTTGCTTCTTTACGTGCTGCGGAAGACCTTTCTGGCTGCCACCAAAGTGATGTCGCTTTACCCAATCGTGGCCAAATTTCCAGTTAAGGAATCGGCCCTGCGCTTTACTTTCGAGAGGCATTCTTGATCGCCTTCTTTTGGTCTGATCGTAGAAGATGTCCTTTGCCCCGCCTGACCTGTATTCCGCGCAGCTGCTTCTGGTTGGCCACCAGTTCGCCCGGGTCGAGCATCGCGTGCACCGTGTCGTGACCTTCCTTCTGACTGGCGGGGACTGGCTGCCCGGGCACACGGCCCGCGCCGCCCCTGCCGTCCATCACCGCGCCGCTCTGCACAAATGCTGGTTGCTGTTGCGCGGGGCCGCCTGTGCCAATAGGCCCGCCACCAAAGATCGAGCGACCAGCCGCTCCTTGCGCACTGAGAACGGGACGAACAGGCATTCCAGCAAGCGGAGCAGCTGCTGTAGCAGCCGCCGCGATGGATGCAGGCCCAGTCGGTGGTTGAGGTGAAACGTCTCCGCGTCTGCCCACTCCGACCTGTGGTGCGACGGCACCGCCAGCCTGCATGCCTTGAGGTTGCCCGTCAGGAAAGCCGACCGAGCCCGGGTGCGGATGTACAAGTGCTGATCCGTCTCTACCGAAGTGCTGAAGAACACCCGCAGCCAGATCTGGGTGCAACCACATCGGGATGTAAGCGTTTCGGTTGACGTATTCGGCGAAGTGGTCGCGAGGTTGTTTTTGTGGCGCTGGGGATGGTACTCCTGCTGACTGAGCGGGAGAAGGGCCAAATGGCATGTTAACTCAGCAGATGGCCTTATACCGTAAGCGGTGTTCGGTCAACTTTTTTCTTACCGTATGTTTGTCGCGTCCCTTTCGGTCTCTGTCTCTAGCATTATCTAAAGGCGTTCCGAGAAACAGATGGTTTGGGTTCACGCAACTCGGATTGTCACACCTGTGAAGGATCTGGAAACCTCTTGGGATCTCGCCATTCTCGAAAATCCACATAACACGAGAAGCATGAACAGAGTGGTAGGCAAGGTCATCGAACCAGAATCTGGCGTAGCCATATTGGTCGCGGCCAGCCAGCCACGGCCAACATTCATTCAATCCTCTGATCTCAAACTTCCTCGCGAAGCGTTCTAGCGGGTTCTGTCTTTTATTTCTTTTCACATTTATTCGTCAAGGGAATTGCACGGCAAGGCATAAGAATTCCTCCTAGAGTGGGATCACAACAAACATCTCCGTTCTTTTTGGTATGCGTAGCCTCGCGCTTATGCACCGA
>Ga0126383_10000541_pt1 | contig 21225 bp, 20 predicted proteins | sample PanSoiMetPlot_35_FD_96882 | JGI IMG/M metagenome (GOLD analysis project Ga0126383, IMG submission 96882) | Tropical forest soil microbial communities from Panama - MetaG Plot_35 | ecosystem: Environmental > Terrestrial > Soil > Tropical forest > Bulk soil | place: Panama | collected 2016-02-17
CAACAAAGGCGTCCATCCAGTTTGCTCGAGGAGGTGGCGTTCGCGACGCCTGACGTCGAAGGAATGAGCAAATTTCTCCTGTCGCATGGTTTCACCTACGAGCTTGTGGCTGGCCATGAACTCGTGGTTAAGGACGATGCGGGGCGCGTGATTTATTTCGGTGTTTTGGACCCCGAAGGGAATCGAGTCGTTTTCGAACAGGCTCCAAAAGAGGATCCTGCTGAAAACAACCATTCGCCAAGTAGGATGGCAATTCACGCCGGTTTTGTGGTTCGTGACCGCGTTACCGAAGACAAATTCTACCGGGACCTTCTTGGCTTCCACGTATACTGGCACGGCGGAATGAAAGAAGGCGAAGATCACTGGGTCGACATGCAAGTTCCCGACGGCACCGACTGGCTCGAATACATGCTCCATGTCCCTGCTGACGCCAACAAACACACTCTCGGCGTGATGAATCACATCGCTCTTGGCGTTCCCGACATTCACGCCGCCGAAAAGCAGCTCCGCGCCAACGGCTGGACGGGCACCGAGCAGCCCAAAATCGGCCGCGACGGCAAATGGCAGCTCAATCTCTACGACCCCGACGATACACGCATCGAATTCATGGAATTCGCCCCTGCCCAAAAACCTTGCTGCTCCGAATTCACCGGTTCGCATCCCGGGCTTAAGCCCCCGTCGAAGGCGCCCGCCAAACCATGACCTGCGCTTTTTCCCGCAGCCGTTCCCGCTGGCTCCGAAAACTCTGCTCAATGCTTTGCGCCGTCTTCGGATGCTGCTGTCTACCAGCACAAACCTGCGCCCAAACCCTCGACAAGCCGCTCTCCTCCATCGACGACGAAATCACCGCCTTTTCCTTCTCACCCGACGGCGGTATCGCCTTCTCCGTCTACCACAACTTCAAAACCAAAAAGTATGATCTCGAACACGACGACATCTGGATGCAGGACGCCCGCGGCAAACGCCGCCGCATTCTGGAAGGCCAAAAATACACGCGCGGCACTCAGCTCTTAAGCTACTTAACCGATTCCATCCGCTGGTCGCCCAACGGCCACTATCTTCTCGTTCAGCTTTTCACCACCACCGTCGAGGCCGACAGCGACAATGCGACAAATTCGGTCCAAACGCTCCTCTTCGACGACTCAGGCCGCGAAACGCGCATCAACAAGGGCGACAACTACCTTCTCGGCGCGGCCAACGCTGCTTTTCTTCCCGACAACAACACCATCGCTTATCTCGTGAATGCCGCGGGCACGCTTCCGCTCTACTCCATCAAGACCACGCGCCTCTCTTCCGGCTCCTTCCCTTCACCCTACGAGGGCCGCACCTTTCGCGACGTCGCATAACTCCCCGGAATGAATTTCGCCGTCGCTGTCGAGCAGGACCACTCCATGAGCGGCCCGCCCCGCTTGCAATACCTCGACGTCCTCAGTGATTCCGACAAAGAACTCGCCACGCTTGACGGCTACGAAGGCGGCCTCGTCGTTTCTGTCGATCGCACCAAAGCGGCTTACTTCATCGACCGCGAAGTCCTCGAAATCCGCAGCCTATCGCATCCCAATCAACTTGCGCGCGTTCGCGTTGGCCTCGGCATCCTGCGCTGGACTCCCGACGGCTCGCGCATCTTCCTCAAGCGCGCTGTCGAGAAAAAATCCGGCGACATCGTTTGGTTCTCTGTCCCTCCGCTCACCGCCACCGCTGCTAACAAAGAAATCCCCGTTTCACAACCCACGCCGGTCTCTGTTCTCCACGGTCTCACCTTCCGCGAATTCTCCATCTCCGCCGACGGCCGCTCCCTCGCCGTCGTCGTCCCCGGCAAGCGCAATCTGCTTGTCTTTCCTCTTCCCCACTGAAGCCGCGCCGGAAACACAACCCATTCGTCTTCCCCCTCCGATACGGAGGGCGCTCCACCTGCCCTTTGGGCGTCGTCACCGCACCGTCATTTCGGGCGAAGCGAGAAGCTCTCTTATTCTTTCTTCTCTGTGATCTCTGGTATTCTGCGGGCCACTGCGCTAAATCTTATTCTTTCCAAAGGATCCATCCCAAAACATAATGCCCGCGCAACCTTCCTGGCGGGACCTATCTCTTTGGTGCTTCCCTAGTCCCCAGTCCCTAGAGTCGCCTCTTTCGATGCTCCACCAAAATGCACGCATTCTCCACCACCGCCAACCCAGCCGCGCGTGCCTTCTCGGCCGCTTCTTCGCTCTCAATTCCCAATTGCATCCACACCACCGGGGCCCCAATTCGTATCGCGCTCTCCACCACCGGCAGTACTTCTTCCGCTCGCCGAAAAATATTCACCAAATCCACCGTCTCTGGCACATCCTCCAGCCGCGCGTAGCTCTTCTCCCCCAGCACTTCCTGCTCGTTCGGATTCACAGGAATAATCCGGTACCCCGCGCGCTGCACATATGCCGACACTTCATGGCTCGGCCGCATGGGATTCGACGACAACCCGACCACCGCAATGGTCCTGCACTTCTTCAAAATCTCCGCAATGGGGTCCCCGCTATTCGCACAAAACTGCGACCCGTCCGGCACCAGCACTCTCATCGGGTCGCGAGTTCGCCGTTCTTCAATGTTGTAGGGGCGCGCTTTAGCGCGTCCCCGCCCCTGCTCTTCAGCACCTGCCCCAGCGCCCACAAGCATTTGTCATTCTCTTCCGCCATCCCCACGGAAACCCGAATCGCCTCCGGAAATCCCATCCATCCCAACGGCCGCACAATCACTCCCAGGCGCAACAAATCATCGCTGATCGCCTTCGCCTCCGGCCCGACTTCCATAAACACAAAATTCGTCTCGCTGCGCACTGCGCGCAATCCCAGCCTCTCAAGCCCTTCGCACAACCGCTTCCGCTGCGCGGCATTCGTCTTGATGCAATGCTTCACGTGCTCGTGGTCGTCCAGTGCCGCCAGCGCCGCCGCCTGCGCCACGCCCGATGTATTGAATGGCGTCTTCAGTTTGTTCATCGCGGCAAGCAACTCGGGATGCCCGATCGCGTATCCAATGCGCAGTCCAGCCAATCCATACACCTTCGAAAACGTTCGCAAGATCAGGAGATTCTTTCTTTTCCGGTAAACCTCCACGGAATCCTTTAGCCCCACGCTCGTGGCGTAGTGAATGTACGCTTCATCCAAAACAACCAGCACTCCGTCCGGAACGCTTTCCACAAACTCCTGGAACTCACTTCCCGTAAAAGCAGTCCCCGTCGGATTGTTCGGATTCGCCAGGTAAATCACCGCAGTCCGCGGCGTGACTGCCTTCGCGATCGCCGAAAGATCAAACGCAAAATCTTTTTGCGGCACTAGCACCAGCTCCGCCTCGCTCGCCCGGATTGCAACCGAAAACGGCGCGTACGTGCCGACGGAGGTGACGCCTTGCAAGCCACTCCGCAAGAGCACTCGCGCCGCCAAGTCGATCAGTTCGCTCGACCCTAGGCTCACAAAGAGTTCTTCCGGCGACACCCCGTGCCGTACGGCGAGTTTCTGTCTCAGATAATGCGTCCCGCCGTCCGGATAACGGTGCGAATCGTCAAGCACCTTGCGCGCCGCTGCAATCCCCTTCGGCGACGGCCCCAGCGGATTTTCATTCGAAGCTAGCTTCACCGCGTGAATTTTCAGTTCGCGTTCGACTTCCTCGATGGGTTTTCCGGGGACGTAAACAGGCAGCCCGCGCAGGTAATCCGGTATCAGCTCTTCAATGGTCTTCGCCATCGTTCCTCATCGTCTCTGGGCCTTTACGTCTTCCGCTTCTCTGGGTTCTCGGTGCTCCTGTCTCTGTCTCTGTTCATTCTCTTCTTGGTTTTTCGTCAACGCCCATGACTACAAACTATTCTCGCACCTTCGAGTGCTTTTCAGCCGCTGCCGGGGAATAAACTTGTTCCAGCCGTCAAGGCCACTTTGGTCTCGTCTTCTCCTTTGCCTCATGGACTTCACCTAGCCGCTTGTTTCAATTGCTGAATCTCTTTCTTTGTCAACTCGCGAAACTTCCCAGGCTCCACGTCCAACGGCAACGGCCCTAATTGCACCCGCTTGATTTTCTCCACATGATGCCCCACGCGCTCAAACATCCTTCGAATCTGCCGGTTCCTTCCTTCAATCAGCACGACCTCGTACCACGGATTCGCGCCGTCCTCAACCAACCGTATCCTTGCCGGAGAAGTCCTCACGCGCCGCCCGTCTTCCAATTCGATGGTGACGCCCGCCCGCAACTTAGCAATCGCGTTCTCGTCCGGCTTCCCGCTAACCTTCACGCGATACATCTTCGGCATATGCGAACCCGCCTTCATCAATTTGGCCGCGAGGGCTCCGTCATTCGTCATCAGGAGCAATCCTTCGCTCGCATAGTCCAGCCGACCCACCGGATACACACGCTCGCCACGCTTTGGCAACAAATCCATCACCGTCGGCCGTCCCTCGGGATCGCTGACCGTTGTCACATACCCTTTCGGCTTGTTCAGCATGTAATAAACCAGCCGCTCCGACTTCTTCAGCGGCTTCCCATCCACACAAATCTCATCGCGTTCCGGGTCGGCCTTCGCCCCCTGCTCCGTCACCACCTTCCCATTTAACGTCACACGCCCCGCCGCGAGGATCTCCTCGGCCTTGCGCCGCGACGCAACTCCGCTCGCCGCCATAATCTTCTGCAGTCGTTCCAACGCCATGGTTTAGATTGATTTTCTTCGAGTGCGTTTTGCCCTGGGCCTCGAAGGGTGGCTTGCTGCCCCTTTTCTCATCCTCTTGCCACTCAATATTTCAGGAGGTTTTCGTGCTTCGCCCGCTCCGGCGACACAGCGCTATTCGGCAACATGTGCAGTTTTCGTGACGTCTTCCCCCGCTACTAGCACGAACTCATTCTTAGCCCCGGCCATGCGGCTTTCTCGGTAGGGTCTGTACTCTTCGCTGGCATAAAAGGCTTCCGCCGTCTGCTTCGAAGGCCATTCGATAATCAGAAGAACTTGCGGCGTCTTTCGCTCTCCTTCCACCTTCTCCACTTTTGATGTACGCGCCAGGTACCGACCTCCGCGCTGTTCCACCATTCTCGTCACGTTGTTCACATACTCCGGCACCCAACTGCGGTCCGTAATCTCCATCTCCGCCACGGCGTAATACTTCACTGGCAATTCTCCTTTCCCTTTGAGCGCCGGCGATCGCTAAGCGCAGGTGAAAAAAAACGGTCACTCCGAGCGCAGCGAGGAATTCTGGCCTGATTGCTTCCAGCCGAAGTCGATGGGATCTGCCGACTCCTTGTCTTCTTCCTTACCTGATTTGCTTCCTTGTACCTGCGCGCACCGCTCTCCGCAATTTCTCTACCTCGCCCTGCCCCAAAACGGCGTACCTCCCCTCTACCACTCCCTCGACCGTCAGCGGCCCCAGTCCCACACGTTTCATTTTCTCCACCGGATGCCCCTCCCGAAACAGCACATTCCGCATCTCTTCTTTCTTCGTATCCCGCATCCGCGCTTCATACCAATAATTCGCCGCCTTCCGACGCGTCGCATCCGGCTGCCGCAGGGTTTTCATCCTCACACCAATCTCCCTCCCCAGCCTCTCCAACTCCTCCAGCGTCAGCATCCCTTTCACTTTTACGAAGTACACTTGCTCCAATTCGCCCCAGTGCTTCAGCGTCTCCGCAGCCAGGTCGCCGTCATTCGTCAGAAACACAAGCCCCGACGCCGTATATTCCAAATTTCCCACGGGATACACGCGCGCCGGAAAACCCCGCAGACAATTCTTAAGCGTCTTCCGCCCTTCCGGGTCCGCCATCGCCGAAAGCACTTCCGGCGGCTTGTTCAACACGAGGTAAACGCGCCGCTCCGCCTCCTTCACGACACGTCCCGCGGCCTCAATCCGGTCCTGCGCCGCGTCCGCTTTCGAGCCCAGCTCTGTTACGACGCGCCCGTTCACGCGCACCTGTCCGCTCAGGATCAGCTGCTCCGCGTGTCGCCGCGAAGCAATCCCCGCCCGCGCAATTATCTTCTGCAACCTCTCCTGCATGTTTTCTTTTTTTTTTGCTACTTCTGGCGTCAGTCAGATACCGGAAAAAGTGAAATTGGACAATGGCATGGAAATTGTTATCCCGAACGAAGCGAGGAATCTGCTTTTTTCTTCTCTGCGTCTTCTGCGCACTCTGTGTTGAAAAACTTGCGCTACTTTCGTGCGGCTATCCTTGTCTCTTTTCCAATCTCCGCATTATTCATTCTCCGGCGGCGGCAGTCTTCGCCGAATCCTCATTCTCCGGCATTCCCTCATTGTTCGCCGCAGTCTCTTCCAGCAACTCTTCCCTCGCCTCCATCTGCGCGTGTTCCGGACTTTCTCCTTCTTCGCTCGGCACTCGCTTCTCGTTTACCCCGAGAGATTCCTGTGAGAGGCCGCTCGCCACTTCCTTCCCTTCGATACTCGCCTCGTTCGTCAAGCTCTCATCCGCCGGCGCCAATCCCTCGTCGCTCCCCAGCGCTTCCCGCGCCAACGCCTCAAACTCCTTCAGGCTCGGCAACTCCTCCAAATCGCTCAGCCCAAACCGCATCAAAAACTCTTTCGACGTCTTGTACAAAATCGGCCGTCCAATCACTTCCTTCCGTCCCGCCGTGGTAATCAAATGTTTGTCCAGCAGCGTACTGATGACTCCCGAAGTGTTCACGCCGCGAATTTCCGAAATTTCCGGTGCCGTCACCGGCTGCTTGTACGCAATCACCGCCAGCGTCTCGAGCGCCGGCATCGACAGCCGCAGCGGCGGCCGCAAACTCTTGATGAACCGCCGCACCACGTCATGCTGTTGTGGCTTCGTGTACATCTTGTAGCCGCCCGCCACCGCACGAATCTCGATCCCGCGTTCTTCCGCGGCGTAACTCCCCAGCAACTCGTCCAGCGACGCCTGTACCGCCAACTTTTCTTCGCCCAGCGCCTTCGCTAATTGTTCAATCGTCGCCGGCTCGTCTGCCGCGTAAATAATCGCTTCCAGCGCCGCTCTTCTCTCTTCCTTCGTCATGCTTCAACTCTCTTCTCCGTGCTCTCTGCGTCCTCGGTGTTACAAACCGCTTTCACCAAGTCCCCATTCCACTGGTTCGCCGCCACGTCGTTCATGACGTCACGAAATCGCTTGCGGTGCGCTTCTCGCTTGATTCAGCATTTTGCCGTTCTCTGTTGTCGTTTCTCGGCATTCGCTTACTTCGCCATCAGGAACTCCTCCGCTTTTGCGTCTTCGACTTTGCCATGCCCTTTGGCGGTCTTCCTCTGCTGCCTGGCTTCCACGCTTTGAATCCGCCCCGCTTCCGTGCGCGCTCTCTGATTTTCTTGGCGCAGTCGTCGCACATCGCCGCATACTTGTTCAGAGGCTGCCCGCACCACTCACACTTCCCCGCCGCGCGCCGCGCAATCTGCCACCGCCGCTGCCGAGACACGCCTTCCGCCTCCACCGGCCTCCCATCCGGATATTGCAAACTCCTCGGTCTACCAGGTTTCATCCTTGCCCCTTGACTCCGTCTTTCTCTGTGCCCTCTGAGTTAAACGCCCAACTTCACGCCTTCTCTACTGTGCTGATGTCGGAGGACTTTCCATTTTCCCTTTTCTATTCTCCAATTCCCGTTCACCGATACTCCTCATCCACCATTTTAATCGCCCCACTCTCATCGAACACCACGTCAAACGCCTTGCCCTTCTTTAGCATGATGTCCCCAAACATTTTCTCCTGTACAAGGGCGACAGCTTGCAGCTTCACCATTTCAAGCACGGCCAGAAACGCCACAATCATCGCGTGCCGCGAAGGACACGCCTCGAAAAACTGAATCAGGTTCACCGCGTTCTCCGCGCTCGAAATAATTTGTGCTCGCAACTGCACAATCATCTGCGCCACGGTGAACTGCTCGTGCTGCAACTCGATTCGAGCGGTCTCTTTCCGCCGCTCCAAGACTTGCTGAAAAACTTTCACCAAATCCACGAGCGAAACGACCAGCTCGCCCTCGGTCCCCGGATCCTGATACAAAGTTTTATCCGGCTTCGACCACACGTTCTCTTCAATCTGCTGCTTCTGGTACAAAAGTTGAGCGGCGTTCTTGTACTTCTCATGCTCGACGAGGCGCTGGACCAATTCCGCGCGCGGATCGGCGGCTTGCTCTTCCGGGGTTGCCAGCGGGTCTGGCGGAAGCAGCATTTTGCTTTTGATGTAAATCAGCGTCGCCGCCATATAAATAAATTCCGCGGAAACGTCCACATCCAGTTCTTCGAGTTTGTGCAAATAATCCAGATACTGCGCGGTGATCAACGAAATTTGAATGTCGTGGATGCTCATCTTCTGCTGCTTGATGAGGTCCAACAACAAATCGAGCGGACCTTCGTACATCGGGATGTGAATCTTGTACGAGCCCGCCGCGCTGGTCTGTTCGCCCGCGCTCATCTGGACATTCATCTCTTCTTTCGCGGTTGTAGGAACCGCCTTCTGAGGCGGTCCGCCCGCATCACCACTTGTCTCCGTTTTACACCTCAATTTGTGTTCCGGCGTCGCCATTTCTTCTCCGTGCCCTCTGAGCTCCGACCCTGTGCGGTCTGTGTTACTCCTTCTCCTACGCCTTGGCGCTTCCGGCGGCGCCGTCGATCTCTTTTCTCTTTTTCCCCCAACCGAAGACGGCTTCGCGGACACGCTCCATCGTGCCGTGCGCCACCTTGCGTGCGCGCTTCGATCCTTCGTCAATCACTTCGAGCACGCGTGCAGGGTGCCGTTCAAATTCCACGCGCCGCTCGCGCACCGGCGTGATCCATTCAATCAAATGGTCCGCCATTTTCGCTTTGCACTCGATGCAACCGATTCCCGCCGTGCGGCAGCCGTGCGCGGCCCACTCCAGCGTCTGTTTGGTCGAGAACAGTTTATGCCAGTCGTACGCCGGACAAACATCGGGGTTTCCAGGATCGGTACGCCGCTTCCGCGCCGGGTCCGTCACCATCACTTTCGTTTTCGCGCGAATGTCCGCGTCGCTCTCGCTCAACATGATGGTGTTGCCATAACTCTTCGACATCTTCCGCCCATCGAGGCCCGGAATCCGCGGCGTTTTCGTGAGCATCGACTCGGGCTCCTCGAGAATGTGGATCAAGCGCAGGGCATCAGACGAAAGCGCCAACTTCAACTGCTCAACGGCATTTGCAAAACCAATTTCCAACACCCTCGCTGTCGCACGAGATTGAAATTCAGCCCATTTCTCGTCTTTCAAGGGAAAGTCCGACTCCGACAACGTGCCGCCCGGCACCGCCAGAGCCTGGAATATCTTTCCGCACTGCCAAGCCCGGCTTTTCTCTTGGAGGTTGTCGTCCCACTCGAGGCCGTAAAACATGTTGAATCGGCGCACGATTTCGCGACCAATCTCCACGTGGGAAACCTGGTCTTCACCAACGGGCACGCAAAGCGGCAGGCCGGGCTCGCCGTACATCACGATGTCCCCGCACTGCAGGACCGGATAGCCGAGGAATCCGTAATTGTGCAGGTCTTTGTCCTTCACGTTCTCCAGCGCTTCTTTGTAAGTCGGCACGCGCTCGAGCCAGCCCAGGGGCGTCACCATCGACAGCAGCAGATGTAGCTCCGCATGTTCTGGCACGAGTGACTGCAAGAAAAGCACACTCTTATCCGGATGAAGTCCACCGGCCAGGTAGTCAGTCATAATTTCGATCGAGTTTTGGGCGATGGCTGACGTGTCCGCGTAGTCGCTCGTCAGCGAATGCCAATCGGCGATGAAATAGAAGCAATCATAGGCACCATCGTTCTGCAGTCGCACCCAATTCGCGAGTGCGCCAAAGTAATTGCCGATGTGCATGCGTCCCGTAGGCCGCATCCCGCTCAGGACTCGCGCCCTTTGGAGTGCGGGAGCCTCGCTCCCGCCTTGCCCTTGATCCCCGGTCGTCAACCTCAGCTCCTCTTCTCCGTTTTCCTCAGCATTAAAGTGTTTCGCCTCAAAAGAGGCCACGATGTATCGGGTGCCCACAGCACCGGGCTGAAGCCGGCCTTTTACAACAGAAATCCCTTGTCTGCGTCCTCTGGGCCTCTGCGTTTAGCTTCTTCCCTAGCGAAACATGCCGCGCCAAAGAAAAACGTGACGCAGAATGCGCAGAGAAGATAGCGAAGAACCAACTAGTTCGCCGCCACTTTCTGTGTCTCCGGTGCGCCGAGCAGTTCGCGGGCGATGATCATCCGCTGCACCTCGCTGGTTCCTTCATAAATGGTGATGACGCGTGCGTCGCGATACATGCGTTCGACTTCCGTCTCACGCGAGTATCCGACGCTGCCGTGCACCTGCACAGCCTTGTAGACGACGCGATTCACCATTTCGCTAGCGTACAACTTCGCCTTCGACGAAGCCGCGCCGAGTTTCGTCGGATGCGCGTCCTTCCGCCACGCCGCATAATGCGTCAGCGCGCGCGCGGCTTCGATTTCCGTCTGCATGTCCGCAATCATCCATTGAATCGCCTGGAACTCCGAAAGATTCTTCCCGAACGCTTTGCGCTGCTTCGCGTATTTGATGGTTTCTTCCAGCGCGCCTTGCGCCAGCCCAACCGCCTGCGCGGCGATCCCAATGCGCCCGCCATCCAGCGCACTCAAGGCAATTTTCAGGCCTTGGCCTTCCTCGCCCAGCCGGTTCTCCACGGGCACAACGCAATCATTCAACAAAATCTCAACCGACGGCGAGCACCGCTGGCCCATTTTGTCTTCGTGGCGGCCAACCTTGAATCCTTTGAAAGAAGGCTCCACAAGAAACGCGCTAATGCCCTTCCCACCCGCCGCGGGATCGGTTTTCGCGAAAACAAGCAACACGCCCGCCACGCTTCCGTTGGAAACCCAGGTTTTGGTTCCGTTCAGTTTGTAAGAATTTCTGTCGCGAACGGCGCGCGCCTGAATGCCTGCCGCGTCGGAGCCCGCCGCCGGCTCCGTCAGGCAAAATGCACCAAGCGTTTCGCTTGTGGCCATGGGGCGCAAGTACTTTTTCTTCTGCGCGTCGGTTCCAAACGCCAGCAGCGGCGCCTGCGCCGCGGAACACGTCACGCCTATGGCCGTGGAGAGCGCCGTGAACACCCGCGCCACTTCCTCCATAATCAGCGCATAGGAAACGGTGTCGAGCCCCGGCCCTCCCCACTCTTCCGGCGTCGTCACTCCGCAACAGCCAATCTCACCGAGTTTGCGAACCGCCTCCGCGGGAAATCTCTCCTGCTTTTCCCACTCCTTGACGAATGGGCGCACTTCCGTCTCCATGAATTGGCGGACGCTGTCGCGAATCAGTTTTTGGTGATCGCTAAGAGAAAAGTCCATCAGTTCGTCGGCCGCTATGTGGCCGCTATTTAAGACGACAAGCGGGGTACACCGAATGCTAACACACGCGGTGTAGAAGCAGAAGGATAGGGGTTAGTCGAGACGTTTCCCGATAGTATTCTTAAAACATGAAGGGACCGGAGCGTGTCGAGACAACTAGACTCGTGTTGCGGAGACCATCTATGGCGGACGCTGAAGCGACTACGCGCGGTATTCCAGCGACGCAGAACTACCAAGTATGTTGGCTGGCCAAGGCATCAATCCATCGAAGGAACCCGGGTATTCCTAGCCTTCAGCGAAGCGGAATGGAGCCGATGGCCTGCGGGGCCCTCCTTGATCGAGTGCCGGGGCGACCGAAAGCTGTTTGGTTCGACGGGATTCACTTTCGAATCGCCAACCGTCGCGGCAACCGGGTACATACTCGCTCGAGATGCCTGAGGACGCGAATACGCGCCCGAAGCGCTAACCGCGATGGTCGCTGTGGGCGGCCAACTGGGAGTCCAGCGATTGTTCGCGCTTTGTCATCCGAACCGTCGGGCGTCTATCCACGTTTTAGAGAAATGCGGCTTTGCGTTTGAGCGGCGCTTAGCAGGATTCGTTGATTTCCAAATCTCGGGTCCGGGCGGCGCGAGGATTGCTTACGTTACGCACGAGTGGCAGCGTAAGCGGGGACGCGCAAAAGCGCGCCGGTATAGCTCGGGTGCTGTTGAGGACGGCCTTTGAGGTTTTTGTTTTTCATAGTTGTGTCCTGGGTGGGAATAGAGAAAGAAAGTTGGCAGGTCCAGATAAAGGGAGTAGAAAATACACAGACTTAAAGCCCCGACCGCGTCGGGGCAGGCGCCGATCACCTGGGACGGAGCACAGAGTTCACTGAGAATGTGAGCTTTGATGCTCGGCCACTATCGTCCTTTGAAATCGAGCGACATATCTTCGCGTAAGAAGTTAACAGGGGAGGCCATCGTGGCCGCTGCAAGCAGACACGTCAGTCAGTGCCAGAAGCCGAGGGGGGTGCTGGGACGATTCGTTCTGTGGAACATGAATTTGCGCCACTCCAAGCTCACCGACTGGGGCTTGGCACATGTCTCCGTGGAAAAACAATACACGGTCCTCGATGTAGGTTGTGGCGGCGGCAGAACGGTCGGCAAGCTGGCGGCGATGGCCAGGCAGGGAAAGGTTTATGGCGTCGATTTCTCCGAGGAGAGCGTCGCCGTCAGCAACAGAACCAACGCACGCTGGATCGAAATGCGACGCGTTGAGATTCAGCACGGGTCCGTTTCTCAGCTGCCGTTTCCGGACAGCATGTTCGATCTAATCACGGGAGTGGAAACACACTTCTGGTGGCCGAATTTGCCCGGGGACATGCGAGAAGTCTTGCGCGTCGTCAAGCGCGACGGCACGCTCATCCTCATCGCAGAAATTTACAAGGGAGCAAGCACGCTAGCGGCCAGGCTTGTCGAAAAACATGCCGATCAAAGTCCCATCAAGCTCCTGAGCGTTGCTGAGCATCGGCAACTTTTGGCAAACGCTGGGTTCTCGGATGTGCAGGTCGACACGGAGCCAAGCAAAGGCTGGATCTGCGCGATTGGCAAAAAGCCCTGAAGCCGTACACGCGCGGGGACTCGTCGCAGGCAGTGGAAACAGCATCCGCGCTCGCGCTCGTGGAGGGCTCGGCGGAGCGTCCTCGTTCGCAGGGAAATCGACGTCCTCAATACTTAGGGTGCGAAACGGGCGGGCCAAGTTACGAGGCTCGACCCTGCGGGGCTCGATGCCGCGAATCTCGTCGAGCAGCGGAACGTCGACCACCAAAAGGAAAAAAGGACACCCGAGAAACAAAAAGTTAAGTCACCCTTAGCACTCAGCGAGGCATGAGTTCCGCGCGATCCCGAATGGCTCGTAACCACATTACGCGGATCAGCGCGCTGCCCAGATAAATGACGCGCCAATACCAAGCAAACTTTTTTCGCGCCGTTGCGTCGGTCGCATAGACCCGCGTCTCGGTCGTCAGAAGAGTTTCCCCGTTTCCGGCGTCCTCCAGGCGAAAATTGATGGCTGCAAGCGCACAGCCGCTTCTCGGTGAACTCTGTACTCCCACCTCTGTGGTCGGCGCCTTCTCCGACTCGCTCGGGGTGTCAGGGTTTTGCTTTGCGTCCGACTGTTTGCTGTCAACTGTCGGCGCGGATGGCGCATACAGGGCTTTGAAATCCTCAGGCGTGGGATCTTTTTTCAGTCGCGTTCCTTTTGGAGCGGCGACTAGCGTGCCCAGGACGATCTCACGGCCCGGCTCTTCCGCTAGTTTTAGGAATCCCGTTTGCTGCGCCACTGCGAGAAGCGGCTTATCGCCAGAAGCATTCAAAATGCTTTCCGGCGACGGCTGCCCGAACCTCCGAATCCATGTCAGCGCGCGGTATAACGTAATCTCATCGGCGGTGACTTGCCGAACCGCGGCGTACACGCGTTCGTGAGGCCCACGGATTTGAATGGAGTGGAACTCTTCGAACTGGTACGCCGGCACAAATTCATCCAGATGGGTGACCGGAGCTGCGACTCGCTCCTCCCCAGCCGGCAGACTCGCGCCAACCAGGAACACCAAGACGCTAGCAACGACCAGCATCACGCCCTGAAAGCGACTCCAAATCCCAAGGAAGGTCAACGGGCGCAGAATTGAGAGGCCGCCCACGAACAAGGCGAGGAACGCGACGTAAACCAGAATTGTGCCAATCAAATTCATGAACGGCCCTCGGGAATTAGCCGGCTTCTAACGTATACCCTGTAGCCTGCGAATCTGATCTGTGGCCTTTTTTCCATTCCAACCTTCTCAATTTGTTCCACAGCTTGAGGATTTGCCGTCACGAGTCACGACCTAGCCGTAGACTAAAGCTCCGACAATTACGGCGGCATCGAGAAGAAGCCACCCTACGCACGGCAAGTAGATGTTCTTGTCACGTTTCTCGACGCCGTACCAAAGCCAGACCGCGGCCGACACGAGGTACGCTCTCCAGGACAACAGGGATATCCCTGCCGCCTGATGACGGATCCAGATGGTGAGAACTTGGGGAATGGTCATTACCATCGTGAACATCGATAAGCCTCCAAGCAGACGCTTGCTTGGTCCCATGGGAAGCGGATGGTGCGTGGGCGGTGCCGGGGTAGGCGGCATGGATGGACCTCCTCGGGTACTCAGCTTGACAATTTGCGGAGGCGCGTGGACCACGCTACGCAGCCGGCGCGGATGCGAGTGCGCGTGGGGGCTTGGCCGGAGCGAGCGCGAGCAGCATTGCGCCGACGATAGCAAAAAATAGCACGCCGTACCCCTCCGTGCGCGAGATCAGATGGTAGTAAACCTGCACCGCCATGACGCTTGCGTGGGCGAAACTCGACCAGGCGGTGAACGCGATCAAACTGCGATGCTCGGACGGATTCCGCGCCGCAAGCAGCAGGAAAATTCCCAGCGTGGCGTAGACGCTCAACATCATGCGCAAAGCCTGATCATCCAGATGCATGAAAACCGCCGGGTAAACCGCCGCGGTAAATAGTAACCCCGCTAGCACCAAAACTACCTTCAGAGCACGCTCTCGAATCATGACGCCCTCCCTCCGAAGAAGCTGACAGCCGACGGCTGACGGTTAACAGTCAAAGGAAAGAGAAGGACAACAACTTAACACAGAGTGCACGGAGGTCGGAACAAAGAGGTCACAGAGAAAAAACAAAAAGCAGGAACACGCTAAAGCGCGCCCCAACACGAATCACGAGTCACGAGCCACGACAAGGAATCACAGTTTGAACAGTTCGCGCATGCGTTTTATTTGGCCGCGGCTGACGGGAATTTCGGTTTGCTTTTTGTCGCTCATCTTCAGCATGTAGCTGGCCTTGAACCACGGCACCACCTCCTTGATGTGGTGAATGTTCACCAGAAACGAGCGATGCGGCCGCCAGAACACGTCGGAATCGAGCGCCGCGCTCATTTCCTCGAGCGTGTGATAATTCGAAACCCCCTCGACGTCCTTCGCCATTACGGTGATCATGCCCTTATCAATCGAAGCCCAGATCACGTCTTCGGCGTCGACGAGAAGCAGGCGCTGCTGCGATTTCACCAAGACTTTCACCGGCTGTGTGGAGCTTTGTTTCGAATTGCCGAGCTGGCTGACGAGCTGCTCGAGTCGCTCGGTGGGACTGGTTTGCGCTTCGATTTCCTTGCGCGCGCGCTGGATGGCTTTCGAAATGCGCGCCTTGTCAAACGGCTTCAAAACATAATCCACCGCATTCACGTCAAATGCCTGCACCGCGTAATGATCGTAAGCCGTCGCAAAAACCACGTGCGGAACGCGCATCTTGCGCTCCACGAGTTTCTTCAAAACTCCAAACCCATCCAGTCCCGGCATCTGAACGTCAAGGAAGACTAAGTCGGGGGAGTGTTCTTTGATGAGACTTAGGGCATCGACGCCGTTGCGGCCTTGACCGATCACGTTGATTTCGGGAAAGCCCTTTAGCAGATATGCCAATTCTTCGCGGGCGGGCTTCTCATCGTCCACGATGATGGTGTTGATGGACATGGCAAAGATGGTAGCAGAGAAAAGCGTGATTGGTGACTCGTGACTTACTCGCGACTGGTGAAAGAAAGACGATTCGGAATTGTTTTTCACGCTATTATGGCGGGCCAAGATGCAAAGAGGAAAACCGAATGCCAAAAGTCTCAGGAAAAGATTCCGCAAAGAAGCCGCGGGTGCTAAGCAGCGAGATGGTGTATGAAGGAAAAGTGTTTGGGATTCGGCGCGATGAAGTGATCGAACCGACTGGCGTTCGAACGACGCGGGAGATGATTACGCATCCGGGTTCGGTGGTGGTGCTTCCGGTGCTGCCGGACGGAAGAGTTCTGCTGATTCAACAATATCGCTACGCGGCGCGGCAATTTTTGTGGGAGTTGGTGGCGGGTCGGATGGATGGAGGTGAAACGCCCGAGGAAGGCGCAGCGCGCGAATTGCAGGAGGAGACCGGCTACACCGCGAAGAAGCTCAAGGTCTTTCTGGAATTCTTCCCTACCCCAGGCTTCCTGGAAGAGAAAATGTATTTGCTGCTGGCGGAGGGGCTGACACCCGGCAAGGCCACGCCCGAAGACGACGAGAAAATCGTGGCGCGGCCGTACACGCACAAAGAACTTGACCAGATGTTACGAGAGAAGAAGCTCAGGGATGCAAAGACGATTGCGGGAGTCCTGTATTATTTGAGATTTATCGCTCGGCGAAAGTAACAACGCAAAGCTGCGACTCCAACGGTTTGCCGGGTCCCACAGGATCTGCGTTACCTTTTCCGATAAGAGAAGTCGGGCACACGTATACGGGAATCCACTTCACGTACCCGATAAGTCCTGCGTTCTCAAGCATCCACGGCGACACGTCCTATTGACTCCGAAGATTCTTCTGGCTATATTCCGGCCAATTCAGTAGTCGCGCGTTGGAGCGTAAGCATCTCTGACGCTGGAATTGGGGACTAGCCAGTGTATAGCAAGGAGGCCAAGCGAAGTGAAAGGAAACGTAAAGTGGTTTAATAATTCCAAGGGCTACGGATTCATAGGTCGGGACGACGGACCGGATGTGTTTGTGCATTACTCGGCCATCGTCGGCGACGGGTATCGAACCTTGCAGGAAGGAGATCCGGTCGAATTTGAGATTGTTCAAGGGCCCAAGGGTCCCCAGGCCGCTAACGTCTCAAAGAACGGCGCCTAAAGATCTCTGACCTATTTGTGAATTGGCCGGCAGCCTTAGCCCCTGCCGGCCGTTTTTATTGGAAGGTCTCGACCATGTTCAACAAAGCGAGGTCTAGGGAAGCACCTGGTACGTGGCCATCATGCCCATTTCCATGTGCTCGTCAATGTGGCAGTGAAACATCCAAGTACCGACGCGGTCGGGAACCATGTCGGCGGTCACGAACTGCGCGGGCAAAATCGAGAAGATGTCCGTGTGGTGCTTATCAATCGTGACTACGTTTCCGTGCCAGTGTGGGGTGTGATAGTTGACCTGGCCGCCCATGGTCATCACATACCACCTAACGTGCTCGCCTTTTTTCATGGTGGGCATCGGCAAGTTGCCAAAAATGTAGCCATTAATGGAGGCCTTGTAGTTTGCCGCGGCAAAACCAGGAACTGGCCGCTGACGTGACGGAGGCCGTTGCATTGTCGCCCGACGGCAAACGGGTCGCTTACCTGGCCTCGGAAAGTGGCGTATCTCACTTGTACGTCCGCCGCCTGGATCAAGGGGCAACGGTCCTTTCTCCAGCCGCCTGGCAAGGGTCTCTCCCTCCACGCATTCCATCACCAAATAGTTGACGCCGTCCTGGCTGCCCACGTCGTGAAGCACGCAAATGTTGGGGTGAATGAGGCCGGAAATGGCCATTGCTTCGCGTTCAAAGCGCTGCTTGGCAACCGGATCCGCAGAGACATTCGCTGGAAGGATCTTGATTGCAACGTCCCGGCCGAGCCTTGTGTCCTTCGCCCGATACACCTCCCCCATTCCGCCCACACCGAGCGAAGGGACAATCTCATACGGACCCAGTTTAGTACCGGAGATGAGGGCCATTCTTGCGCGGCATTATATCCTCAAAAGGGGCACGTTGCAGTTGTCGCAGCGATCCCGGAGGAGTAGCGAGAGGTTACAAGATGCGGCGGACCTCAAGCTTGGCGAGGCGATTGTTGCCGGTATCGAAGCACGAGAACGCTCAGAGCTGATCGGTAGCCCACCATTAGATTGACCGGAGAGGCTGCTTGCCGTAAGGTTCGTGTACGGGTTTTAAAATTGGTAGGCGCAGGCCAACAACGATGCACATCCGTTCTCTTAGAACGCCCCGCCTGATTCTCAGAATCCTAAAACGCTGCGAAGTTGGGAAGATATTTCTGACCAACCTCACCAGAAGAGCCGGGCTCGCGTTTGGACGCTCCTTCTTCTATTCCCTGCTGTTGCTGGTGGTTTGCCTGGCGTGGGCCCAGGACCTACGGGCCGATACCATCTCCGGCACCATCAAAGACCCTTCGGGAGCTGTGGTGGTGGGTTCGCGCATTGAAATCACCGGCGGCAATCTCACACAAGCGATCGTTCTGACTTCGGATGAATCCGGGAAGTTCACCGTGCCGGACCTGAGCGCCGGGAAATACACTGTGCGCGTTGCCAAAGAAGGCTTCGAAGAGCTTGTCACTTCGGTTGATCTGCACGGGACGGCGGACCTTCCGCTCAAGCTGACGATTGCCGAGCAACAGACTAGCATCCATGTCACGGACAAAAGCCTGGCGTTCGCAAATTCCGATGCGTTCTATAAGCAACTGCGCGGCATCGGGCTGGGCTCTACGTTCCGCTGTGACAACTTCAGCATGCCCGTGGATGTGGGAACCTTCCAACTGAAATCCGGGACGATTACTTTTCTTGCGCCGGTCAACGGATATGTGACCGGCGCCGTTTTTGTCGGGCAGGGGCATTTCGTCCTGAAACCTGTGGGGCGGCTGGATACGCGGGAGATGCTCCGCCGAAGCGGAAGCGAAATTGCCGAAGAAGACTTCACGGAAGCGGTGTTTCGATTCAGCGGCGGGGTGTATCAGCAATTCTCGGGAGTAACCGTCAACAAGACCGACAGTCCGGCGGAAGCAGCGACGGCGTTCGAACATTGGAAAAACAGAGTGCGCCACCGGCATGAAATTCCGGAAAGCTTCACGCAGGCGGTGCTTGAGGGAGAAACGATCGACAACGTGGACGCCGACGTCCTGTCGGCCGTTTACAATCCAAAACATCCGCCGTTTTTCAACGCGTACATGACAGGTTCTCCGCACAAAGATTTCCGCTTCTTCGTGCGCATGCGAACAGGCGCGCTTCCCAACTCGATTCGCCGGAGGAAGTGGCGCTGGTCAACTGGAGCGGCGGAGGAATGGATGACGGAATCTGGTATTCCCAGCATCGCATCAACGAGTTGAAGGGGGGCGTGGCGAGCTCGCAGGAAGACAAGAGGCTGTTTGCCACCCGCCGGTACAACCTCGAAACGGTCATTGGAAAAAACACCCACTTCTTCAGCCGCGCGACCGTTACCTTTCAGCCGCTCGTCGAAGGCGAACGCGTCCTGAAGTTTGGATTGCTGCCCACCCTGCGCGTTACGCGGGTGAGCGACGAGAACGGCAAGGATCTGCATTTTATTCAAGAGGGAAAAAAGGAAGACGGCTCTTTCTACGCGATACTCGATGAAGCTCCGCCGCTGAGCAAGGAACATGCGATCACCGTCGAATACGCAGGCGACAAGGTTCTCTACGATGCGGGCGGCGGAAGCTACTACGTGGGAGCACGAACGTCTTGGTATCCGAACCTGAACGGATTCGGAGAAAAGGCGCTTTACGACCTCACTTTCAAAGTTCCCAGATCCAATGTGGTCATCAGTGTCGGCAAGCTGCAGGGAGAATCCACGGAAGAGGGATTTGCGGTGTCGCATTGGATGACTCCCGTGCCTGTGGCGGTTGCGGGATTCAACTACGGCAAGTACGTCAAGATGGCCTTGCCGGACGAGAACACGCACTACGAAATCTCGGGATACTACCTGACCGAACTGCCGGACAACCTGGCGCGGTTTCGAAATGGGCCGCTGGGCTCGATGGCGCCTAAGTCCATGACCAAGTACGCGCTGGAACAGGCGCGCGCGCAAATGCAGTTGTGTACGATCTATTTCGGCAAAGCGCCCTACGAAAACGTGGCCATTACCGAGCAGCCGAACTTTAACTTTGGGCAGTCGTGGCCGAGCCTAGTGTACTTGCCGATTTCTGCCTACATCGATTCAACGCAGCGCTGGATGCTTTTCGGCCACATCGATTCGAACTTCACTGGATTCGTTCAGGAGGTAACTCCGCACGAGGTGGCGCACCAGTGGTTCGGACACAGCGTGAGCTGGGCCAGTTATCACGACCAGTGGCTGTCAGAAGGATTCGCGGATTTTGCCGCGGGATTGTTTTTACAGGAGGCCTTCGGCGCACACTGGAAGGAAGACTACCTGAAATACTGGGAGCGCCAGCGCAAACGCATCCTGGATAAAAACAATTATGGCGTTTCGCCGAACGATGCCGGGCCGCTGTGGCTCGGCCTGCGGCTGATTTCCCCGCGTACTGCGCAAGCGTATCAAGGAGTGACTTATGGGAAGGGCGGTTATGTCTTGTTGATGCTGAAATCGCTGATGTACGCCGACCAGGCCTCGAGCGGCGAAAAAAACCAGGCGTTCATTGACATGATGCATGACTTCATTGAGAGCCACCGCGACGCGCCGGCATCCACGGAGTCCTTCAAAGCCATCGCCGAAAAGCACATGACCAAGCAAATGGACTTGCAGAGAAACGGCCGGCTCGACTGGTTCTTCAATGAATGGGTCTACGACACGAAGGTGCCGCGCTACCAGTTGAAATATGAGATTCAGCCTGCCGAAGGCGGTCACGTCAAGCTGCACGCGGAAATTACGCAAAGCGAAGTGGACGACCAATTCGCCATGTACGTTCCGGTTTTCGGGGACTTTGGAAAAGGCATGGTGCGAATGACTCAAATCCTGGTCATAGGCAATTCCACGCGAAATGTGAACATCGACCTGGACCGCGCGCCGAAGAAGGTCGAGCTTAACTCACTGAAGGATATTCTTGAACGGTAAGCCAAAATCCCTCCCTCTGTGAGTAGCCGACCGGCAGCGTAGCCTTCTGTCGACCGTTTTGTTTTCTTGGAAGGGGAGGATCGAGTGCGGCTCACTCGGCTCGCAAGGACGTCATGGGATCAGCGCCGGTTGCCCGGCACGCGGAAGGAAAACTGGCTAAGGTAGCCGTGACAATTGCCATGGCCCCCACGCCAACGAGCGTGAGCGGATCCCTGGCGCTCACTCCGTACAACAGGCTGTCGAGCACACCCCCGAAAGCCAGGGCGCACCCCAGGCCAAGCGCCGCGCCAACCA
>Ga0126383_10000542_pt1 | contig 21224 bp, 21 predicted proteins | sample PanSoiMetPlot_35_FD_96882 | JGI IMG/M metagenome (GOLD analysis project Ga0126383, IMG submission 96882) | Tropical forest soil microbial communities from Panama - MetaG Plot_35 | ecosystem: Environmental > Terrestrial > Soil > Tropical forest > Bulk soil | place: Panama | collected 2016-02-17
CAACGAGCTGAGCCGTGAGGTCACCCCGTACGACGCCGGCCTCGGCCGGGCCGTCAGGCTCGACAAGCCGGGCGACTTTGTCGGTCGCGCGGCTCTCGCGGCGCGGGCGGGCGCGGTAGCACAGCGTCAGCTCGTCGGGCTGGTCGGCCAGTCCAGGCGGGTTCCCCGGCACGGCTACGACGTGCTACGGGACGGCGAGCCGTGCGGCACCGTCACCAGTGGCGCGCCCTCGCCCACGCTGGGCGCCCCGATCGCGATGGCGTACGTGCACCCGGACGCCGCGCACCAGGCAGCGGATTCCGCTCACGGCCAACTGGCGGTCGATGTCAGGGGCCGCGCCGAGCCGGCCAGACTAGTGGAACTGCCGTTCTACCGCCGGGCCGACAGCGCGGCCCGGCGCAGCTGAGAAAGCGCCAAGACCCGGCAAGAGAGGCGAAAATGTCCGTTCCCGGCGAGCTCCACTACACGCCCGAGCACGAGTGGGTGGCAATCAACGGCTCAACGGCCTCGGTGGGGATTACCGACTACGCGCAGCGAGCCCTCGGCGACGTGGTCTTCGTGTCCGCGCCAGCAGCTGGTGCCCGAGTTACCTCGGGCGAACCGTGCGGAGAAGTGGAGTCGACCAAATCGGTCAGCGACCTGTACTCGCCCGTGGACGGCGAGGTGACCGAGGTCAATCCGGAAATAGAGGACGACCCGGGGCTGGTCAACTCCGATCCTTACGGGGCTGGCTGGCTGTTCAAGGTTCAGCTCGACGATGCCAGCGGAGACCTGCCGCCTGGCCTGCTGTCTGCCACCGAGTACGAGGCGCTGACCAAGGAACAGGCCACGGAAGAGGAGTGAGCCCGGCCAGCCTGAGGAGCAGGCTCGACGCCGCCACGGCCCACCTGGACGCGCCGTTCGCCGTGATCGACATGGCCGCGTTCCACGCCAATGCGGCGGCGATGACCCGCCGCGCGGCGGGAAAGCCCATCCGGCTGGCCAGCAAGTCAGTGCGCTGCCGGCACCTGATCGCCGAGGCGCTCGGACTCGACGGCTTCCAGGGCATCCTCGCCTTCACGCTCCCTGAAGCGCTGTGGCTCGCGGCGGCCGGGACAAGCGACGACATCGTCGTCGGCTATCCCACCACCGACCGGCAGGCACTGACCCGAGTAGCCGCCGACAAGACGGCGGCCGCGGCCATCACGCTGATGGTCGACGGCCCCGACCACCTCGACCTCATCGAGAAGGTGTCGGCCGGATTGCCCGACCCGCAGCCCATCCGGGTCGCGATGGACATCGACGCGGGTTACGAGTCCATGGGAGGCCGGTTCCGGGCCGGCGCCCGCAGATCGCCGATCCGCACCCCCGCCGAGGCGGCGCGGTTCGCCGAGACCATCATGAGCCGTCCCCGGTTCCGGCTGGCGGGCCTGATGGCGTACGAGTCGCAGATCGCCGGCGTGGGCGACGACTCGCCAGGGCGGCCACTGTATAGCCGGGCGGTCCGTCTGATGCAGCGCAGATCGGCTGCCGAGCTGGCCGTTCGTCGGGCGGCTATAGTGGCGGCGATCCGTGCGCTGACACCGCTGGAGTTCGTCAACGGCGGCGGGACCGGCTCGCTCGCGGGGACGTCCGCCGAGGCTGCGGTCACGGAGATCGCAGCCGGCTCCGGCCTGTACCACCCGACCCTGTTCGACGCCTACCGCGGCTTTACCGGCCAGCCTGCAGCCCTGTTCGCGCTGCCGGTGGTCCGCCGACCGGGACCTGGCGTGGTCACCGCGCTGGGCGGGGGTTATCTGGCGTCCGGGCCCGGAACCCCGAGCCGGGTGCCGTCGCCTTACCTGCCCGCCGGGCTGCGGCTTGACCGCGACGAAGGCGCCGGGGAAGTGCAGACGCCCCTGATGGGATCGGCGGCCGACGGCCTGAAACTCGGCGACCGGGTCTGGCTGCGCCACGCTAAGGCCGGCGAGCTCTGCGAAAGGTTCAGCGAACTGCACCTGATCGACGGCAGCTCGGTCGTCGCGACCGTGCCGACCTACCGCGGCGAGGGACAGACATTCTTGTGACGCCGCCCGGGTGAGGCGGGGCTGCGGCGCGTCCTACTAGGACCGGCGGCGCCGCGCCCAGATGCCCAGCAACGTCAGCCCGACGATAGCGGCGCCAGCCGCCGCCGCGCCGAGCTTGACCTCCGGCTTGGACGCCTGCGCCCTGAGCTTGTCGCGCAGCAGCCGCACGTTGCTGGCCGGGCTGACCCGGTCGGCCAGGGCGTCGATGGTCCGCGCGAGATCGTCACGCGTGTGCTCGATCTCCGCGACCAGGGCGTCCGGACTATTCCTCGCGGAATGGTTTCTCGCGACTGTGCCCTCCGCGATCGTGTTGTTCGCCACTGTGTTGTTCGCGACTGTGTCCCTCGCAGCGGTGTCCGACACGGCCATTACACCGCGAGGCTCCCCCATCGCCCCGTTTGGCTCCGCCATTGCACCAAGCCTTTCGCCCGCCAGCGAGCCGGTTCCGTGGCCACTAGTCTCCCAGGCGCCAGGCAAACCGACGCGGCCGGCTACCGGAAACGGGGGCGCAGACGAGCGTACCGCGGGCTGTGCTGCGGCGCGACGGGTGACACGCGAGCGGCCCCGCGGCGGTTATCCGCCGCGGGGCCAACTGACTCGCGCTGGCCTAGCTAGAGCTGGCCAGCTGGATGGCCTGGTTAATCAGAGCCTGGCAGGCTACAGCCTGGCCGCCGGCGCCGGGCACCGGCTTGTTGCTGAAAGCCGCCGCTGACAGTTCCGTCTTGATCTGACCAGCCAGCTGATCTCTGGTGATTTCGAGCGTGCCCAGCTTTGAGTCGATCGCGTTAAAGACGTGATCTCCCGAGCTGGCGCTCTCGATGGCGTTTGTCGAGGCGGTGAGCGTCGATGCGCCGAACTGGCCGACGCTCGAATTGAGCTGCTTGTAGCACGCGCCGAGCGCTGTCACCGCGGGTGCGGCCAGCGCGCTGTTCGGGCTGGCCAGGATCTGAGTGATGACTCGCCCGTCGGTCTGGTAGTCATCCTTCAGGCCGGTCAGGTACATGATGGTCGGCCTGACATCGGTCTCATCGAGCCATGGCCCGGGGAAGTTGGTTTCAGCCACGGTGACGAGGCCGCTGTCCGGACCAGAGGACGTCGCGCCCGCGTTGGCGGCCGGGCCGTCGAGGCCGAGATTCTTGACTCCGGGGCCCACGAGGCCGAGGAAGTTGGTGTTGATCTCGGCCGCGTACGCGCCGTGGTCATAGGCGAAACTAGTAGTCTGCGTGACGCATCCGCCCAGGCCCGACGCAGTACACGACGTCTTGCCAGGGGACAGGAAATAGTCCGGATTGGCAAACAGCGCCAGCGTCGCCGTTCGAGCCGGGTCAGCATCCGTCATATGCAGGATGTTCTCCTCTACCGGGTTGGCGAGGTCCAGCGTCAGCGGCTGATTCGCATTACCGGTGTACGGATCGTCCGCGGTCAGGCTGGCGACGCCGTGCTCGAACGCGCGCACCGTCGGATCGCCTGGCCCCGGATTACCGTTGAGGAAGAACTGCGGTGAGGTGTCCTGGATGAAGCTGAACGGCGTCGTGATGCCGGCCTCCTGAGCAAGGAGGCCGGTGCCATTCACGCTCAGCTCGCCGAACGAGCCTGCCGGGTAGGTGCAGAGGTTCGTCGGGCTGCCGTCGCAGTTAGCGGGCGTGGGCTGGATGGCCCGCCCGACGTTGGCGCCGACCACGTGGTCACCCTCGTCTGAGCTGACCACGAAGAGGGTGTTCTGCGGGGTGATCCCGTCGGCCGCGAGCCGCTGGAAGAACGTGCCGAACGCGGCGTTGTAATAAGCGGCCTGGGCGGCGTAGCAGGCGGTGCCTGGAGGAAGCGCAGACGGTGCATGGAAGCACGGCTGGCCCGACCCGGTCAGCCCCGGGATCGACTCGTTCCCGTGGATGTCGGAGATGTACATGTTGACGACCTGCACGCCGCTCTCCAGCATGTCGGCCGCGTAGGCCAGCGACTGCGCCGCATTGATTTTGCTGAAGCCGGGGAAGCCAGGAGAGTTGCCAATGAACGCGCCGTTGAGCTGGTTCCCGTTGAGGTCGACCAGGTTGCCGGCCGAGTTGGTGACCTCGTAGCCGTCGCGCGTCACATTCGCGGTGCCAGCGCCGAGCTGCGGCGCGACGTACTTGTGCCCGAACAGAGCCTGGAAGCCTGTGTAGCCGCCGGGCTCGTCGTTCAGAACGTCGGGCACCGCGGTGCTGGACGGCGAAGTCTGGCCGAACTTCACCGCTTGCGCGTCGGCGCAGAAGGAGCTGCCCTGGGCACAGTGCACGCCGATGCCGACGTAGTCCGCGGTTTCCTGGTCCTTGAAAGAATCCGTGTCGGCGGTCAGCTGCGCGGTTTCCGGTGAGTTCGCGCCGAAGAACTGCGGGATGTCGAAGCCGGGGTTCTCCAGCTCCTGGTTGGCCGTGGCGATCTCGCCGACGTTGCAGCCCGCCCTGGTGTACGGCACCCATGGGGCCGGGGCCGAGGTCGTCGGGGAGACCGGCGAGGAGGCCGTGGCGGGAGGCACCGGCGAGTAGACCATGTTCGGGTTGACGTCGTGGCCTGCGGTCGGATTGCTGGCCGTGTCGTCGATCGGGTCCGTCCAGTATGTGAACGCCGTGGTCGGGTCGGTGGTCCCGTCGGGGTTGTATGTTTCAAAGGCGTTGTCGCCCGAACCGACCCCCTGCCGGTCACCGTACAAGCCGGTAGCGGTCGTGAGGAGGTCGATGGAGGTGTGCGCGATCAGCGGGGTGTGGTTGTTGGACAGCATGACGCCGTTGCCCTCGATGAAGTTGAGCAGGTTCGGCATCATTTCAAGATCGGACTGGATGTTGGGGTTATCCCGGAAGAAGTGCGTGTTGTCAAAGCCGATCTGGACAACATGCTGGATACCATTGCCCAGCTGACACGAGCTCTGATCGGCAGCCGTCGTGGGACTGGCCGATGCGGCCAGCTGGGTCGCGCCGAAGGCACAGAGCCCCCCGACCAGCGCCGCGCTGGCGCCGGCCGCAGAAAGCCGCCGCAGCCGCGCTCCCCCACCTCGCTGAAGTCGCATTCACTCCTCCTTTGCGCCCCGCATCGGGGCAGCGGAAAAAGGCACAAGCCGTCACGCAGGCTAGGACCGCTAATCAAACTTTCAGCCACAACGCGGCGAAGCGTCGGCCAATCCTGAGATCCATTCCGCTTCTGGCTGGCGCACAGCGTCGCGGACGATGTGGTACAAACACCCCGCGCAGTGGTCTATCCAGTAGAGGCCACGACACGAAGCGGCGGTGCGAATGCGGCAGCCAGTCAGCGGCATCCCGGCTACCGACGGGCCAGGCACCGGTCTGCACCCCCGGTCACGACACGACTTCGAAGACTTCGTGCTGGCCGCGCAGCCGCAACTGGGCCGCGCGCTGGCCGCGGCGTACGGGTTCGAGGACGGCCGCGACGCGACTGCCGAGGCGCTGGCGTATGCCTTCGAGCACTGGGATGAGCTGCAGCAGGTGGCTAATCTGCCCGGCTACCTGTTCCGGGTCGGACTCACCCGCGGCCGGCCACGCCGACGGCAGCCGGTGCTGTTCGCGGTCCCGGACGGCGAGGACCGAAACTTCGAACCCGCCCTGCCGGCCGCCCTTGCCGCCCTGACGCAGCGGCAGCGGATCGCTGTCGTGCTCGTGCACGGCTACGGCTACACGCTGCGTGAGGTGGCGGAGCTGACCGGGATCAAGGCGACCACCGTGCAGAATCACCTGACCCGCGGCCTGACCCGGCTGCGGGCGAGATTGGGGGTGACCGATGGTGCATGACCTTCAGGATCAGATTCATTCTCTTTTCGAAACGGGGTTGCTTCCCGTCACAGCCGCCGACATCACACACCAGGACCGGCCTGCAACGACCCCGTTCCCATTCAGTGCACGCTCGCCGGTGACGGTCAGGCGCGTGACCACGGTCATCGTCGGCCTGGCGGCTGCCGCCTGTGCCGTCGCGCTGGCGGTCACTCAGCTCGGCGGAGTGCCAGCCGCGCGCGCCCGGCCTGCCGGGCCTGCCTGGCCGGCCGTGATCGACGAGGCATACGTACGGCACGTGGCCGCAGCCTCGCGGCTAGCGCTCGCACGGTCGGGCCAGGTAGTGATCACCTCGACCGATACGGAGGACCATCGTCAGACCATGAGTACCTGGCACCTGACGTACTCGGGCGCGAACTGGAGCGACTCATCCACCTACAGCGCGACGGTGAGGGGCAAGCTACGAGTCCTCGTGTCCTCGAGCTTCCGGGTCGTCGACGGCCAGGCATACGACTACCACGGTCGCGCCTGGTATCACGTAACCGGGCCGCACGCCGGCACCAGCATGCACGTTGCCGATGCGCGGGCGCTGCTGGCCGAGCTCGCACCGTCGGCCCGGTTCGTCCGGGCTGGCACGGCGGTCGTCGACGGCGTCCGCGTCGAGCACCTGCGGGCAACGGCGCTCGACTCGCTGCCAGTCATCTCGGTGATGGGCTACCTGCAACTGCGGCATTATCCTTACGGCCACATCACTGCGCTCGATGTGTGGGTCGATGGCCACGACGTGGTCCGGCGGATCACCTGGTCGTCCGACTCTCCGACGTGGTTCAACTCCGTATTCGACGGCCACGCGCAGCATGTGATCAGTTATGGCGGCCACATGGATGAGTCCGTAGTGGTGACCTTCCGCGCTATCGGCCAGCCGCAGCTGATCACCGTGCCGCCCAACGCGATCCCGGAGCGCAGCCCGGGCTGAGCTGGCCCGGATGGCCCCTAGGATCGGATCTCGTGGCGGTAGACGCGGTGATCTTCGACTGGGGCGGCACGCTCACCCCGTGGCACACCATCGACGTGGCGGAGCTGTGGACGGCGGTGTGCGGGCGGCACTTCCCGGCAACGGACGCGGCAGCGGCCGCTGCGGCGCTGCACGCGGCGGAGACCGAGCTATGGCTGGCGGCCACGCGAGCGCACCGCAGCGCCACCATGGACGGGCTGTTCGAGCTCGCCGGGGTCACCGCCACCGCCGAGCTGCTCGCCAGCTACGTCGCCGCCTGGGAGCCGCACACGTTCACCGATCCGGACGCCCCCGAACTGCTCCGGTACCTGCGCGAGAGCGACATCCGGGTCGGCGTGCTGTCCAACACGATGTGGCCGCGATCGTGGCACGAGGACGTGTTCCGCCGCGACGGCGTCCTCGATCTGATCAACGGCGCTGTCTACACCAGCGAGATCGACTGGACCAAGCCGCATCCGGAGGCGTTCCGCGCGGTGATGGCCGCGGTCGGCGTGTCCGACCCGGCCCGGTGCGTGTTCGTGGGCGACCGGCCCTTCGATGACGTGCACGGAGCCCAGCAGGCCGGAATGCGGGCCGTCCTGATGCCCAACAGCGACGTGCCGGCGTTCGCGGCCGCCGTGCCGGACGCCGTCATCGGCAGGCTCGCCGAAGTAGGCCCACTGGTTGAGTCCTGGTAGCTGCTCCGGGCGGCTGTCACAGTCCCCAGAACGGCCCGGACAATCCCGACGTGCGCATGTACTCGGCCGCGGTCACCGGATCGCGCCGTCGATAGCCACGGTCCATCCGGCCCTCGTACCAGCGGGAGGCGAACCGCCACAGCGTGCCGAGATCCGTGATGTAGCCGGGCGCGGTGCCGTGCCGGCCCGTCCAGTCGGCCACGCACTCCCGACTGCAGAAGATGCGCTGGTGACGGCAGGTGTGCACGACGTCGTCCCACATCCGGGCCGTCGGCACCAGGAAATGCGCTACCTGGTCTCCGCGCGGCGGCTCGGCAGTGCCCACGTTCCACGCGTGCGGTCGCGAGCAGGCCGGGCAACGGGTGGCAACGAGGACCTCGCGCTCGGCGGGCAGCAAGTGAGGCAGGGCGAACGAGTCCCAGGAGCAGCCGCCCCACCACATGGTCCTCCTGCCCATGACCGAGAAGCCCAGCGGAATGGCGGAGAACGGGTGCGCCATCACGATCTCGCCGTCGGCGTCCAGCACCAAGTGGCGATCGGCGTGGAGTTCTCTGAGGCCGCGCTCGATTTCGGCAGGGGTCGCGGAGAGCTCGATCGCGAGGTCGGCTGCAGACGGAGCCCGGCCCGACGCGGCGAACGCGCGATAGACCGCCAGCCGCAGGTCCTCGCCGTCCATCACGCTCAGGCTAGTCAGTGCAGGTGCGACTGCCAGTCGTGCGGCACACGGCCGCGCGGGCCGGGTACGCCCTGGTCGGCCGGGTGATGCTGCGGCGCCGCCAGCTGGGGGCCGCTGTCGTAGAACAGGTCGCCATCGTAATCCCAGAACCAGTCCTCGCCGGGCTCGAAGCTCCGGACCACGTGATGCCCGCTAGCCTTCGCGTGCTTCGTCGCGTGCTGCGACGGCGAGGTGTCGCAGCAGCCGATGTGCCCACACAGGGCGCATCGGCGCAGATGCAGCCACCAGCCGCCAGCTGCCTCGCATTCCGCGCAGCCCGTCCCGCTCGGCGGGACCATCGGGTCGACGTCGTCATCAGTCATGGTCATCTGCCGCCTCCAGGCCTCGTTGCTGGCCGAACGGGTCGCCGAGCATTCGCCGGCAATCAGCGAGCCAGGCACGCTCGGCGAGGTGACCGGCCACCCGCAGCCCTTCTTCCCCGCCGGGCAGGGCGGCCACACCCGGAGCCGCCGCCAGCGCGGTCACGGCGTCCTGCCCTCAGGGCAGCGGTCGGCCCAGCCGACCCGATGGGCAGGGCCGGAACGAAACCGTGCATACCACTCAGGGAACTCGGCCAGCGAGCCGAGGATCACCGATGCGCCGGCGTTGGTGAGCTCGGCCGGTCCGAAAGACCCGGTCGGCACTCCGACGGCCGTGGCTCCCCCGCCGAGGCCGGCCACCATGTCCGCGGGCGTGTCACCGACATAGACGGCCGCGCTCAGGCGTGCCAGGACGGCTGCTTTCTCCGGGCCGTGCACGTGCGAGAACACCTCGTCGGGCTGCAGGCCGACGGCGGCGAGGCTCGGCTCCACGGAAACCGGATGCTTCGCGGTGATGACAACCGCCCGTTCGCCTGCGTGCCTGACCGACGCCAGCGCCTCCGCCGCGCCCGGCAACAGGAACGTCAGCGTCGGAGCGAGCTGGACGTAATGCCGCCGGTAGCTGGCGGCGGCGGCGCTCTGCGCAGGCGCCGGAAACCAGTACGCGACCTCGTCCTCGAGCTTGATGCCCATCCGCCGGTCGACCTCATCCAGGTCGATACTGACCTCGAGTTCCTCGGCTACTGCCGACCACGCCGCCATGATCGCCGGCCGGGAGTTGATCAGCGTGAGATCCAGGTCAAATCCGACCGGCCCGGCCACGCGCATCGGGATCCTTCCGGTCGGGGAGGCGGACATCCCCACCCTATGCGTGCGTACGTCGGCCGCTGGTAGCCAGCCGTTGTCATCGGTCCTGACGGTTGACGCGCCTGATGTCACCGGCCTATCATTCTGATATCAGATTTAAGTCACACCCCCACCAGGGAGCACCGCGCCATGTGTCCTCCGACTCGCACCAGGCGCGTCCGCAGCACCTCCTGTCTTCTCCTGGCCCTCGTCGCCGTGCTGGCCGCGGCGTGCTCGACCAGCAAGCCAGCCGCTACGAGCGCGAATTCCGCAACCACGACGAACCTCGGCGCGACGCGGCCCTCCGGTTCGTGGCCGTATCCGAACGCTGATCTCGCCAACACGCGGCAGGCGCCGGCCTCGGTCATCTCCTCCGCCAACGTGTCGAAGCTCCAGCAGGCCTGGACGTTCCGCATCACGAGCAAGCCGGACGGCGGTGTCGGCACGCTGACCATGTCGCCGGTCGTGGTCGACGGCGTCGTCTACATCCAGGACATGCAGGCGAACGTGTATGCGCTCGATCTCGCCACCGGAAAGCTGCGGTGGGAGTACCAGGTCAACACCACCGAACTCGGGGGGCCAGGACCAGACGGCGTCGCGGTCGCGGACGGACGGGTGTACGGGGACGCACCTCACACCGCCTTCGCGCTCAGCGCGGCGACCGGCAAGCCGGTCTGGGTCGACCGGAGTCTGCTGACCAAGGGCCAGGGCGCTTTCGATATCCAGCCCCAGGTGGTCGCGGGACGCGATTACCTGGCCAGCTCGCTCGGCAACGGATCCGGCGGCGGGATCCTGCTAGCCCTCGACGCGGCGACCGGCAAGGTGATGTGGAAGTTCAACACGATCATCGGGTCCGACACGGCGATGCGCGCGGTGGGCGCCGGAGGTGCCTGGGAGCCGCCGCTGGTCGGCACCGATGGATCGGTGACGTTCGGTATCGGCAACCCTTACCAGTCGCCCGCGACTGCCGTCGCGCATCCGGCGCAGTTGCTCTACGCCGACAGCGAGGTGAACCTTGATGCGGCGACGGGCAAATTGCGCTGGTTCTACCAGGCGGTGCCCAACGACTTCCAGGACCACGACCTGCAGACCTCGCCGATCGCGACGACCATCAATGCCGCCTCCGCGATCATCGCCGCGGGCAAGATGGGCATCGTCTACGCCGTCAACGCCCAGACCGGGGCGCTGCTCTGGAAGACGCCGGTCGGCGTGCACAACGGCCACGACAACGACGGGGCCCTCGCGCTGCAGCACAAGCTCCATCTAGCGGCGCCGCTGACCGTAGAGCCGGGGGCAATCGGCGGAGTCCTCAGCAACCCGGCAGTCGCTGACGGCAGCGTGTACGTGGCCGCGAACGACGAGCCCATCACCTACACCAAGCTCAACCAGTACCTCGGCGGATCGGCGCCTCCCACTCCTACCAGCGAGATCGAGGCACTGAACCTCGCCACCGGAAAGGTGGAGTGGGACACCAAGCTCCCGCAGATGGCGCTCGGCGCCGCCACGGTATCCGGCGACCTCGTGTTCGACACCCTCTACGGCGGCGAGCTCATCGCGCTCAACCGCATGACGGGCGCGATCGTCTACCGGCACCGGCTGCCCACCACCACCAACGCGCCGCTGGACGTCTTCGGCAACACGGTGCTCGTCTCGGCAGGCGGCCCGCTCACCGGCAAGCTCGTCAACGGCAAATCGGTGGTCACGGGCGGCGGCAACTCCCAGGTCGTCGCCTACACCGTGCCCTGAGGATCCGGCTGACAGCTCAGCGCTCAGGGCTGACCGCGGCCCAGTCCGCGAAGCCGGTGGGATCATGCCGGCCGATGGTGGCGTGCTCGAATAAGCCCCACCCCTCCTCGCCGTCCAGCGAGGCTCTGGCTACGTGGTCGACCACCCCGAACGGTATCCGCCCGGCGACCGCCGGATCGGTGAGGTCGTACACGGCAGAGTCGCTCCATCCCCTTCCCATCCAGCGGCCGTGTGACCAGTCGGGGTCGCCGCCATATCCCGCGCCCATGTGCAGCGGCAGCGCGGCGAGCGTCTCGACCTCGACGGTCATTGCTTTGCCCGCGGGGTCGGTCAGGAAGATCCGTGCCGCCTCCGGGTGCCTCGTACCCGGCCGGTAGGTGATGTCCAGACGCGGCCAGCCGAGCTGCTCGACGCGTCCATCAGGAAACACCCGGCGAGCGTCATTGAGCGTCCGATAGCCGTCTGGGTTCTCCTGCAGGATCACGATCAGGGCGCAGGACTCAAAGCGCAGCGGCATGTAGATCCACCAGAAACCACCCATCCCCTCAGCGGCCGCCCGGCCCGGCGGTTCTGGCTCACCGCTTGGCCTGATCCCCCAGGAACGGTCCCGCACCCCGACCCACTGGTCGTCGGTGACGTCAAACTCGCGGTCGCCCACCCGCAGCCGTCCGCTCCAGCTGCCCACCTGGGAAAACCGCGAGGCGTCCAGGATCGGCCGGCCGGCTGCGAGCAGCAGATGCGACTCTTCCTGGACGGCCGGGAATGCGGCCGTCCAGTTCAGGTCGAACTCCACGCCGCCGTCTGGTGCGGCGCACCGCACGTGCAAGCGCCGCAGCGGCTCGGCTACCTCGATCTCGTAACCACCGACGCGCTGGTCGAGACTGCGCTCGGTGAGGGCATCAGAGAACCGCACGCTCCACTGGCGGTCGCCGCACCGGGCGGCCGCGTACGCGTCGATCACGCCGAGGTTGGGGTAGACCCCCAGCCCGGTGACGAGGAAGATGTCGCCGGTGCGATCGTGCGCGTTGAGGTAGCACCGGTCGTAGAAGTTCCGGTCACTGGTCACCACGCGATTCATCGGCAGCGGCGACTGGTGGATCGGGTACTCGTCCAGCGGAATCGGCACGCGTCTCAGTCCCATCGGTAGGTGCCGGCGAGCAGCCGCTCGAGGCTGGCTCGGTGCATGACGTAATCGTCGGGGTCGGCAGGCACTTCCTCCTCGCCGAAGTGGATCATCCGGCGCCTGATCCTCGCCATGATGATCGCGTGCCGCAGCGCGGCGTAGGTGAGGTAGAAGTCCATGTCGCGCAGTTGCCAGCCAGTGAGCTCGGTGTAGCACTGCTCGACCTCTGAGCGACGCAGGAAATCGGGCAGCCCCTCGACCTCGAAGAACTCCGCAATGTCCTGGAAGAACCGGTGCAAGAACACGAACCAGCCGACGTCGAGTTCCCGTGGCCCGAGCGCGGCCATCTCCCAGTCGAGCACCGCTGCGGGCTCGAAGCCCTGATAGACGATGTTGCCGATCCTGGCGTCTCCCCAGTTCAGTACGTCGGGTCCAGGATCATCGGGCCAGTGCTCCTCGAGCCAGTCCAGGCTGCGCTCGATGATCGGCACTCGAACCCCGTCATCGGCCAGCGCCCAGCGGTAATAGTCGCGCTGCAGTTCAAGGTGATAGCGCAGCGCCTCTTGCCCGGCCGGAGGACGCAGGGCCGGTACTGCCAGCGCCTGTGCTGGCACCGCGTGCAGCTTCGCCAGGATCTGCACGCTGGCCCGCTGGAGCTGCGCGCGCTCCTCCGCCGTCGCCTCCAGCAGCCAGCCGGCGAACACGTACGGCGGGTTGTCTAGCGGTACCCGGCCCTCAACGCGGTCCATGACAAAGAACGGGGTACCGAGCGGGCCGCCATCGGGCACGTTCCACACCAGGCGCGGTAGCGGGATCTCGCAGCGGGCGGCGACCTTGCTCATGACCTCGAACTGCAGACTGAGGTCGTAATGAGGAAACACGGGCACTGCTTCGGCCTCGGGCGCCATGCGCGCGACGTACGACCCGCGCCGCGCCCCGTCCCTGGCGGCCCAGCTGACGTCAAACAGGACCGACGTGCTGGAAAGGCCGTTGCTGTCGGGCGGCCGGACTCCGGTCACCGTCGGTGCGCCCGGCGGGTCGCCCGGCAGGCCGGGCTGTGCTGCCATCCAGCGCTGAAGCGCGGCGGTCAGGGCCGGAATGCTGCGCTCGCTGACCGTCATCTTCCGCTTCTCGGAGTGTGACTGGTCTGCCGCAGGCGTCGTCATCGGCCGCCTCCTGGCCACATCACGAGAAAGTGAAACGCGTTCTAGCGCACCGTAGCGAGGGCCCGGCTAGCCGTCAACGGCCTCACGCGCGAGTGATGATCTCCATGAGATGCCCGTCCGGATCACGGAAGTACAGGCCCTGCTGGCCGCTCTGGCCCGTATACGTCTCGCCTGGCCGCTGGCAGGCCGGGTCGGCGTAATAGGTAATGCCGCCATCGCGGATCCGCGCGAAGGCGGCCGCGTATTCTGCGCCGCCCACCAGGAAGGCGTAGTGGTGGAGTTCGACGTGCTCAGACTGGTCGTAATCGAGGGTGACCCCATTGGCCAGGGTGACCGGGGTGAAGTGCGCCACGGGAGGGCTGACCTCGATACCCAGGAGATCGGCGAGGAACTGCGCGGACGCCTGGGGGTCGTGGGCGGGGACGATGGTGTGGTTCAGTTCGACAGCCACTGCTGGCTCCCTTTGGCTACGGATTCTTCCGGGTCTCGTTACCAGGTTGCCTTCGGCGCTCCTGCCATGCCAGCCCCAGCACGGCTCCCAGTATGATCACCACCCCGATCGCGATCAGCAAAGTCATGATCACGAAGACGACCCCGATCGCGCCGTACTTGTCATATTGCGTCGTGATCGTGCTCGATATCGTCAGCCGGAACACGAGGACCATCCCGAGCCAGCAGAGGCCCGTCGCGAGCGCCGACGGAAACAGCTCCCGCCAGCTGCGCCGTCCGGCGAGGAGGAGGCGCATCGAGAACCACCAGAAAAACGTCCCCCCGAGCAGGGATATGGTCGCGTCCAAGGCGAGCCCGCCTGCGCGGGTGATGGCCGGTTCCGCCCACCCGGAGAGCAGCGTCACGGCTACCGCAGCCGCGACCCAAACCACCCGCCGGGGCGTGTCTCGCAGCCCCCGCCCTTCGACTTCGAACACCCGCTCGTAGAGCTCCTGAATCGCCGTGGCGGCAGCGATGAGGCCGAGCACCAGGACTACCCAGCTCAGTCCGCTGACCGTGTTCGACGTCGGCGTCGGCGAAGTGAGTGCCTGCCGGACCGCTCGCTCAGCCTGGCCCGTCAGGCCGAAGCGCTGGACGAAGCCGGCTGCCACGGTCCGCCCAACCAGGGACTGGAGGACGAACAGGAACGGCAGGAAGCACAAGAGCAATACGCCGGCGAACATCAGGCCCCGGTTGACAACGTCGGCTGTCTGAAGCCGGCGTGCCAAGTTCGAATTGCGCCAGTACTCTGCACGAGCCTGGATCGTCGACATAACCCGGTTGAGCCAGGCGGCCGGCCAGGCCGGGCGGCGGTTGCGGGAGATGGCTACGGCTCGTCAGTCATCGTGGCCCAAACTGCGGGCCGGCGAACTGCCACGCCGTCTTTGGCATCGTGTGCTCTCCTTCGCTCCGCTTGGCTCGATCATGCTCGCGCTGCGGCTGCCTCGGCTGCCTCACCAGCCTGGGTGGTCGGCTTCGGCCACCCAGGGGAGTTATGTACCCGGGTTCCCGGCGGTCGCCGGGCGGCGGGCAATGAAGACGAACTCCAGGCCGGGCCGATCGGGCGCGTCCCGGACGTCGTCGACGTGGTAGCCGGCCGCCGTCAGCGAACTGGCGAGCTCATCGCGCTCGCGGAATCGCAGCGTGGACTCCGAGGTCAGCACCGAGCCGTCCGTCTCGAACACGAAGACCGAGCGGAATGTCACGAGCTGATCGCTGACGCCGGTGAGCTCCTCCCACTTCTCGACCACCCCCACACCGGGAATCTCCGTGCAGGTGCGGGTCAGCTCGCGAGTCCAGCCCAGCCAGGCCTGCTTCGCCGGGTCGCGGGTCTCGAACACCAGCCGCCCGCCTGGCCGCAGCGCCGCGCACGTCCCCTGCAGCGTCGCTGCCCAGTCCTCGTCGGTGACGAACACCTGCGCCACGTTGCCGGTCATGGTGGCGAGGTCCGCCTGCATCGGCGGCAGGCTCGTCGCGTCGCCGTGCAGCCAGCGCACCGCGTCCGCCTCCGGCTTGGCGCGCGCAACTTCCAGCGACGCCATGGCGGGGTCGACGCCGGTGACCGACAGCCCGCGGTCGGCCAGCAGGCAGGCAAACGTGCCGGTGCCGCAGCCGATATCCAGGACGCTGCGCGCACCGAACTCCGCTGCCACCGCCACGTACGCCTCCAGGTCCCGGCGGTCGGGATCCAGCGAGTCGTAGATCCGCGCGAGCTGGGGGTGCGCGAAGATTGCATCGGGCACGCTGCGCAGGCCCGAGATGTCAGAGCGGGGGCGGGGATGGATGCCGGGGCTGGTAGAGCTGGAATTCCGAGCCATCGGGCAGGCGGATCGCCGCCAGCAGGCCCCAGCGCTGCTCGGAGACATCGCGTGCCACCTCTACCCCTTTGGCCCGCAGTTCAGCCAGGGTGGCGTCGATGTCATCGCACATCAGAAACAGCTCGTGACCGCTGCCGCCATCAGCAGGATGAACAGCCAGCTCGGCCGGCGGCAATGCGAAGATGAGCCAGCCACCGCCCGCATCAGCCGACCGGAAATTCAGCACGTCGGCGAAGAAGGCACGAACCTCCTCAGCGGCGGGTGAGTACACGACCGCGTGCACGCCGGTGATCACGGCTCGCGAGCCTAGCAGGACTGTACAGAAAAGGCTCACGTGCCGAGCACCCGCCCGCGGCGGCTCCTAGGGCGTCGTGCTAGCAATGTTCGGCATGACGCGGTACCTGTGGCGATCGCCGCCCGAGCCGCCAGTGGCGCGGCTGCCGGGGCCGGCAGTTTCCCGCGAGACCGGGGAGCTCGCCGGGTGGGTTCGCAGGAATTCGGTCATCACGATCAGCATCGCGCTGATTGCCGCGCAGCTTGGCTGGAAGGCGTACCTGCTCTCGCACTTCTATTTCCGTCAGGATGACTTCTGGCTCCTGGACGGCGCGCTTTCGCACGGGCTGAGCCTCAACTACCTCTTTACGATCATTGGCGGCCATCTGAGGCCAGGCGGTCTGGTCGTCTTCTGGCTCGCAACTCGGCTACAGCCCTACGACTGGCTGCTCGCCTCCATCGTGACCATGGCGGGACTAGCGGCAGCGAGCGTCGTGCTGCTCCAGCTGCTCCTCCTTCTCTTCGGCAGGCGCCCGGCGATCCTGATCCCGCTAGCAATCTTTCTGTTCACGCCGCTCACCCTCCCCGGACTGTCGTTCTGGACGACGGTGACGGACTGGCTGCCGCTGCAACTGACCGTCGTCGCCGCGATCTGCTCTCACATCCGGTACGTCCGCTCTGGCCGCATCGGCCACTGCATCGCCGCGGCCGCATGGCTCGGCGCCGGCATGCTGTTTGACGAGCAGGGCGTCCTGGTGCCGTTTCTCCTCTTCGCCCTGACGTCGGCATACCTCGTACCCGGCCGCTGGCCAACCGCCGCGCGGCGCACGCTCCGGAGTTTCCGGGAAGCCTGGGCAATCTACGCCGTGGTGACTGCCGGGTACCTTGCGCTCTTCCTGATCAAGCTGCAGACATCGGTTCAGCAGCCGATCAGCCCTGAACACTTCTCCAGTGTGCTGGCGCTTGCGGGCACCATGGTGAGAGCCGGCTTCGTTCCGGCGGCGCTCGGCGGGCCCTGGCGCTGGCTCGCGCTCGACGGCGATTACGGCTTCGCGGCCGAGACTCCCGCGCTCACGCAAGTCACCTGGGTGCTCGCCGCGCTCATCGTCCTGGCGAGCCTGTGGTACCGCCGGCACGCGCTGCGGTCCTGGCTGATCCTGGCCGGATGGCTGCTGCTGGCCGACTTCGGACCGGTCGCGATCTCGCGGCTCACCGAGATACCTGCCATTTTGCTGGGCAAGGACCTGCACTACCTGGCCGATGCGCCACCGATCCTCGCCGTCTGCGTCGGGCTTGCGTTCTGGCCAGTCATCGGCGAGCAGGATCCCTACCGCGCCAGACGGCCGCGGCCGGTAGCGCTCGCGGTCACTGCTGCCGTCCTGACCGCAGCGTTCCTCGCGGGCTCAGTCTGGTCCGGGGTTACCTACCTCAACGAAACGTCCAGCGCTCCGACCCGTTCCTACATCGCGACCGCGCGGTCGGCGCTGGCACAGGCGAAGCCCGGCACTGTGATCGTCTCCGTGACCACGCCGCCTTATGTGATGTATCCGGGCTTCCTGGGCAGCGCGGCGCAGACGTCTCGAGTCCTCGCGCCGCTGGCGCCGAAATCCGCGAGGATCCGGTTCACCACAGTCCCCGACGGTCCCATCGCCAGCCTGATGATGTTCGACAGGCTAGGCAGGCTCCGGCCGGCGCTCGACGTCGGTGCGACGAGCGTCCGCCCTGCGGGCCCGAGCACACCATGCTGGCCTGTTCAGTCAGCGGCCACCAGGATCCCGCTGAACGGCAGCGTTTTCCGCTACGGCTGGATCGTGCGGCTTCGGTATTCCGGTCCTGCCATGACCATGCAACTGTGGCTCGGCACCGCGGTCCGCGATGTCGTCCTGCCGGCCGGTCGGCTCGATGTCTACGTTTCCTTGGTCGGCCAGGGCAATGCGGTGCTGGTACGCCGGCTGAACCCGGGACCGCCGGCCTGCATCTCGAGCGTGACTGTCGGCCTCGTGCACCCGGCACCGCCAGCCTCGGCGCGATAGCCATGGCCGAATCACCAGCCGACTACCGCGCCTACGCGGCTGCCGGGATCGAGGCACTGCAGCGGTGGTACCGGCCATGGTCTGGGCGATGGCGGACCGCTGGCTGGTGGAATGCCGCTAACGCGCTCACGGCGGTGATCGCCTACACCGACCGCACCGGGGACGACACCTACCAGGCAGTGATCGAGCGGACGTTCAAGGCCGCGCGTCGCCGGCACTCCGACTTCCTCAACCGCTTCTATGACGACAACGGCTGGTGGGGACTTGCCTGGGTCGCTGCCTACGACTTGACCCGCGACGGTCGCTACCTCGACGCAGCCCGGACAATCTTCGCCAACATGCTGACCGGCTGGGACGATACGTGCGGCGGCGGAGTCTGGTGGAACACCGATCGCCGGTACAAGAACGCGATCACCAACGAGCTTTTCCTCGCTCTGGCGGCGAGGCTCCATCAGCGGTCTGGCGCTGATGACAGCGACTATCTCGGCTGGGCGCTGCGCGCGTGGGAATGGTTCGACGCGCGTGGCCTCATCGGCGCCAGCGGCCTGGTCAATGACGGGCTTACCAGCGCGTGCGTGAACAACGGCGGCGTGACGTGGTCATATAACCAGGGCGTCATTCTCGGTGGCCTGGCTGCGCTGCACGAGATTACCGGGGATGTCGGCTATCTGAACCGCGGCGAGGCAATCGCAGACGCCGCGTTGAGTCTGCTGACCACGGGTCCATCCGACCGCACCCCAGGCATCCTGATCGACCCCAATGAGGGAGCGCCAGCGCGCAGGAACCGGGACGGGCCGCAGTTCAAGGGCATATTCATGCGCAACCTCTACGAGTTCTCGCTGAGGTGCTCCCGGCCCGAGTACCGGCAGTTCATCTGTGCAAACGCCCGCAGCATCTGGGCGAACAACAGGAACGCGAGGAACCAGTTCGGATTGCACTGGGCCGGGCCGTTCGATCAGGCAGATGCATCCAGGCAGAGTTCGGCCCTCGATGCGCTGAACGCCGCCGTCCCGTTTGCGGCCGGACCGCAGAGGCCAGCCGGCTGACTATCGCGTCCGCGCACTCACGCTGTATCGCTCGCCCGGCGTCGCTGCACGGCCCGAGTGAGCTCGCTGACGCCCTCCTCGATGCCCCTGGCGAGGACGTCGACGTCGGGATTCGTGGCGTAGTCGGCGGTGATCCCGAATGTCATCTGCCCGCAATAGGTGAAGATCGACACCCCGGTGCGCAGCCTCGTGGCGATCGGCACATAAGGGATCATCTCCGTGAGCCTGCGGCCGAGGGCATAGAGCGGCTGCTGCGGCCCCGGCACGTTGGTGGTCACCGTCGCGATCTCTCGCTGCGGCAGCCGGTAGGCGAGCCGCACGGTCAGGGACGCCAGCGGGAACGGCGTGTACTGGCCGAGTGCGACCAGGGCTTCAGCCGCCGAGGCCTCCCTGACCGACTTGACGTCGGACATCTCGGCCCTGACGGCCTTCAGACGCTCCACCGGGTCGGGCAGATGAACCGGCAGGTCTGCCAGCACGACGGAGAACCGGTTCTCGTATCGGTCCTCCTCGCCAGGCGCGCGCAGCGAAACGGGAATGAGCGACGGCAGCATATGAGGCTCGGGATCCTCACCACGGGAGAGCAACAACGCGCGGAAGCCGCTGCTGATCGCGGCGAGCACCACGTCATTGACCGTCCCGCCGAGTTCCCGCTTGATCGTCTTGACCTCGTCGAGCGAAGCGCGGGCCCAGGCATACCGACGCTGGCGGCCGATCGGGCCGGACAGCGACGATGCCCTGGCAGGCAGAGCCGACCCGACTAGTTTCGCGACCGCGCGAGCCGTCTGAGAGGCCTGACGCGCCGTGTCCCCCGGCCGGGTCAGTGCGGAGGCGAGAGCTGCCGCACCCCTGACCGGTCTCGCCACCATGTCGACGGCGGCCGATGCGGCGAGCGCGAGTCCGCTTGGCTCAGCCGGTGCCGTCATGGTGTCCACGGTTGGTGGTGCGGGCTCCGGGGACAGGTCGAAGATCACGCGGTAGAGGTCGGTGCCGGATATTCCGTCGACCATGCAGTGATGCACCTTGGAAATCAGCGCCCAGCGGCCTTCGGTGAGCCCCTCGACCAGCCAGTACTCCCACAGCGGGAAGTCCCTGTCTAGCCGCTGCGCCATGACCCGCGCGATCAGGCTGGCCAGTTGCTCGTCGCTCCCTGGCGCCGGCAGGGCGGTCTGCCGCAGATGGTACGAGAGGTCGAAATTCGGATCATCCACCCAGACCGGCGGCCCGAGCCCTAGCGGTACCTCGCGCAGCTTGCGACGGTAGATCGGCACCAGTGCGACCCGGCCCTCGACCGCCGCGAAGAAGTCGGCGTAGCTCGGCGCCGGGCCCTCGAATATCGCGATGGACGCGATAGCGAACGAGGCGTGGCTATCCTCGTTCTCCGCGTCCACGAACTGGGCATCCATCGGCTTCAGGCGCTCCATGACGCCCCCATTCCCGCGTGACGCGGTTGCAATAGCCGCGGTCGCCGCGCTCTGCAGACATCAGGGTGATAGTTGCGCCAGGCCCGCCAGCCATCGGCCGATGGGTCGTGACCTGACCCCCGCTGTCGGGAATGCCCGATCCGGTGACTACGCCGTGAGGCGATCCGCTTCGGCCAGCAGCAGATCGCCAAAGGGCTGAAAGCCAACACTGCAGGCGTAGAGGCCGCTGACGACTCGGTGGATGGTTCCCCATTCCCAGATGGCGGTGGCCTCCACGCCCGTGCGAGAAGCCAGCCGCTCAGTCCGCGCCCAGAGGTCATCGCCAAGGTCCGGGTTGCAACGCACGATGGTACCGAGGTCGCACGCCGGTTCGGCCCGCAGCCCGACTGGATCGATGAGCTTGTAGCTGCCGTCACTCGCCTGCAGGGCGTTCATCTCGTGGAGATCACCGTGGACCAGAACCGCGTACCGATCGTCGTGGGCAAGACGACGACGATTCATGCAATCCAGCGCGTCCGCCACAGTGGCCGGCGAACACGGTCGCCCCATCCGCTCCCACAGTCCTGGCAGCCGATCGGCGTACTGCTCAGCCAGCTTCGCGCCAGTGGGCAGGTCAACGTCGGGGCCGATCGGACGCCACAGGCGAACCGCTACGTCGCACAGCAAGTTGTGGCGGCTGACAGGGTCGGCCACGATGTCGTACATCGGAGCCCCAAGGCGCTCCAGCAGCAGGG
>Ga0126383_10000544_pt1 | contig 21196 bp, 12 predicted proteins | sample PanSoiMetPlot_35_FD_96882 | JGI IMG/M metagenome (GOLD analysis project Ga0126383, IMG submission 96882) | Tropical forest soil microbial communities from Panama - MetaG Plot_35 | ecosystem: Environmental > Terrestrial > Soil > Tropical forest > Bulk soil | place: Panama | collected 2016-02-17
CCCGCCACGACCGGGTCATCCACCAGTAGCCCCAGTGCGATGATTAAGGATGCGATCGAAACCTGCTGGATATCGATTCCTACTGCGTGCATCATGCCAAACGTCATTGCCAGTGTGAGTGGAATGGAAAGCGCCATCACCAGCGCTGAGCGCCACTCCCAGAAGCCGATCCATGAGATGACGACCACCAGTACCACAGCTTCCATGAGGCTGTTCATGAACAGATGAATTTGTTCATGCACCTGCAGCGGCTGATCAGAGGTGCGCGAGATCACCAGATCGGCCGGCATGCGCGTGCGCAGGTCTTCAAGCGCCTTGTCTACGTCTTCACCAAAGTGGCCAATCTGCTCTCCTGACCGCATCTGCACAGCCAGCGTGATGGCCCGGTTTCTGTGCCACTGCCCCTGCGCATCGCGCGAGCTATAGAAATTCAGGAATTGCGAGGGTGTCTGGTATTCACGCGTGATATCTACGAGATCGCGAAGGTAGACGGGCGTTCCGCTGCGGGACATCGTGACCATCAGATCGCCGAGCTCCTTCTCGTTGTGAAACTCGCCCGAAGGCTCGATGTTGATGCGCCTGCCGTCGATGATCATTTCACCGCCAGCGGCATTGGTGTTTCGGGCGCCGAGCAACTGATCGACGTTGGTCGGCAGGTCGTAGGTAGCCAGCCGTTCCTGGGAGAATGTGAGCAACACGCGTTCCGGCAGAATACCGCTGCGCTCCACCTTGGATACGATCGGCACGGCCTGCAGCGTCTTCTGCATTGTTTCCGTAATGTCTTCCAGCTCGCGATAGGTGTACTTGTCGCCCGCAGCGGCGGTCATCTTGCGCTCAAGTTCAGAGAGGTCGCCGATGACCAGTGTGGGCCACGCGTCCGGATGGAATTCGGCCGCGTGCAGGTTTTCCGCCTTGAACTTTTCCACGGCCGCCGCGACCTGGTCCGCGCTCAAGGTCGTCAGGAAGTCTGTGCCGGCAAACCCTGACCCGCTGAAAAAGTGGAAGCCCTGGAAAACAGCCGATTGCATCGCCTGCTGCTGGAACAGACGAAAGGGGGCGCGCACCAGTTCAGGATCCAGGTTGCGCGGGAAATGCTGGACCACGGAAACCACGTTCATGCCATTCGTGCTTTTTCTCTCATTGCGCGCACGCTCAATCTGCTCACGCGTGTCGCGAATGCGCAACTGGAGTTCGGGGCCGCTCACCTTGGGGCTGGCAACCGTAAGCATCAAGGCTGAAGTATCGCCAAAATCCTTGATGAACCGTATCGGGCTCGCTTCCTTCGGCAGATCATGGATTGAATTCAGCCGGAAATCGATGTCGTCAAATTCTTTCTGCGTGTCCTTTGTGTCTTCACCCAATTCAACGTAGGTCACCGCCAACCCGGTGCGGCTGATGGATTCAACCTTGGTCACGCTGCGATTGGCGGCAATCTGCTGCTCCATGCGCGTAGTGATGAGCTGCTCCACGCGCTCCGCGCTTTCACCCGGCCATGACACCATTGCTACCGCCTGTCTCACCGGGATCTCCGGGTCCTTGCGCTGTGGCATGGAGAAATACGCAAACGCTCCCCATAGCGCGGTGGCGATGAGCAATACCCAGGCGATGTGCCGGTTCTGGACAAAGAACCTGGCCGTGTTATTCGTGGTGCGGATGATTTCCTGATCACTCTTGTGGGCCATAACTGTTACCTCTGCTCCGTTGAAATTGCGCTGCTCATCAGAACCTCCACACGATCGCCGTTGCGCAGCAGTCCAGCGCCGGTAGTAATCACCTGATCTCCTGGTTTCAATCCGCTCTTCACCACCACGCGATTCCCCAGCGTGGCTCCGAGCTCGACGTCGATTAGGCGAGCCACGGAGCTTCCGTTGCTCGTTGCGGCTACAAAAACGGCATAGCCTTTAGCTTTGGTTGCCGATCCCACGACCGCGTTGGTGGGAATCACGGGACTCCCAATCTCAGGGGCCTTGTCTTCAATGGCCAACGCGGCCACCATCCCGATCTTGAGTTCTTCTTTGGGGTTGGGGATGGAGACCTCAACTTCAAAAACGCGGCTCTTCGGGTCGGCTGATGTCGAGACGCGCGTGATGCGGCCATGAAGTTCGTGATCGGGCAGTGCCTCCGTTCGCAGCGTCAGGGTGTGCCCCAGTTGCATGCTGGGGATCAGACGGTCTGGAACGCCGAACAGCGCCTTCACCGCCGAAGTATCGGCCAGCACAAATGCAGGGGCGCCCGGAGCCGCGAGCGAGCCAGCGGCGATGTTCCGCTTCAAGATCGTTCCCGGAAATGGGGCCCGCAGGACCGTGTCTCCGGCAGACACCGTGGCTTCCGCCAGCTTGGCGCGCGCGGACTGCAAGCGGGCATTGGAGGTGTCATAGTTGGAGATAGCTCCGTCATACTCCGGTTTGGTAATGCTTTGCGAGCCGAACAGAGTTGAGGCCCGCGTGCGGTCCAAGTCGGCCTTGGCGAGGAGAGTTTCCGTCTCTGCGACGGAGGCCCGCGCTTGTTGTACGCGCGCCTCATAGTCAGACGAACTCAGCCTCGCCAGCACCGTGCTGCGGGCAACCTTGTCGCCATCCTGCACAGACCGTGAATGGCCATCGAGCGATTTGACTTGTGCGACCGATTGCACATAGCCGCCAACGCGAAATGAGAGATCGACCTGCTCATAGGGTTCGATCACGGCGGAAAACCGCCTTTCATCATTTCCGGTATAGATCTCCACGGCCTGCACTCCCACGGGAATGGGCCGCTCGGCGGCAATATTGTTTTTTGCGCAGCCTGCCAGCGCAAGGCAAACAAAGGCTGCGAGTACGAAATTAGTTTTCATGATCATCTTCTCCCATGGCTTTCACGAAATCCGCTTTGGCGGCCCAGAATGCCAACAGCGACTCCTGTTGTTTGTGTTGCGCGTCCGCCACCTTGTCCTGTGCGTCGAGCACATCTTTGGCAAGCGCGGCACGCTGCTCAAACTGGTTGGTGACTACGCGCAATCTTTCCTGTGCCGCCTCGGCATTCAGACGGGTAACGTCGGCCAGTGACCTGGCTTGCTTCAGGCTTCGATATGCGTGCGCGACTTCGCTTCTAACTCCATCTCGCGCTTGCTGGCCGGCGAGCTTCGTCTGTTGGAGCACGTGGTCTTTCTGCGCCAGTTCATGACCGCGACGGCCCCAGTCAAATGGTTCCCACGTAACCTGTATTCCCGCCGCGGCAATATTCTTTGGAACAACATCCACGTTGAAAGGCGACAGATAACTCACGAAGCCGCCGATGTCTGGAAGCCTCTCGGCTTTTTTGATCCGGCGATCGTAATCGGCTGCTTTTTCCCGCTGCTCGTATTGCCGCAGCTCCGGCCGGCTGGCCAACGCCCGGGCCTGCAATGCGGCCACGTCCTCCTCCTGGAATTCAAGTGCCGGCACGGTTTCCACATCGAACGGCTCAGCCGGATCGCGTCCAAGAAGCACGTTCAACTGTTCTTTCTGCGAGGCAAGATCGTTTTCGTATGTCAGATCGTCCTGTTCAGCGCGGGCAAGAGCGGCTCTAGCTTCCATTGCATCCGCCGGCAGTACCGTCTGTTGCTGCAACCGTTGCTGCAGCACGCGCTGGAGTTCACGCAGGCTGAGCAGCAATGCCTGGTTCGCCTGGCGTGCGCTGCTCGTCTGCACAATCGCGTAATAAGTCCGCCGAACGTCGTGGAGAACTTCCTGCTCCTTCTGGCGCACCTGCTCTTCGGCAACTTTATTCATTGCTTGCTGGGCGCGAACGCCCAGGTTGATTCGATAAAGCTGCGAAAAAGGCTGGCGCACCTGTCCATTGGCAAAAAGATTGAAGCTGCGCTCCGCCGTGACCCTCGTATTGGTGGCAGGAACAGGTCCGATACCAGGAAACGTGCCGAATACGCCGCGATCAAACTCGAATGAGAACGGCGCCAGCAGTCCTGAACCATAAAGGTCAGTCGAAAGCGAAGGCAGCCGTTTAGTCTTAGCGATGGCGACATCGTCAGTGGCCTTGGCCAGATCCAATTCCTGAATCTTGATCTGCCGGTTATGACCTTTAGCGAGCACGACCGCCTGCTGCAAAGTAAGCACCGGCGCGGCCTCCGTTTGCGGAAAAGCACGCTGAGCAATGCCGATCATGAGCGCAAGAAAGAACAGTGACAGCAGAACTGTCTTGAGTCTGGGAGAACGGCGTGGCCGCTCGGGACCTTCGATCTCCTGGATCAGTGCAGATATCATCGGGCCTGCGCCGAGAAGCTTACCGCCGGTGGCGTGCATTTCCACCAGTAGATCCCGGCCGGCGGCGTCGACAAAAGAAACATTGAACAAGTCGACAATCTTTTTCCGGGTGCCAGCTTGCTCCTGAATGACCAGCCACGCGTTGCGCAGCTCAGCGACCCAGTCCTGAATGATTTTTCCTTCCGCCTTCAGCGTGATCGAGAAGGGCTCGTTCAATACGCTAATTCGTAACATGGTTTTCTGACCTCCTCTGGGCTGGTTTCCACAAGCCGGCAATGATGGCGGGCAGAACTGAAATGGGATCGCAAATGAAGTTCAGCACGAGCAGAGCTGCGCGAAGCAGACTGGAACTGACGTGCCACCAATACGCCTTGGCCAGGGAAGAAGAAATCATGCTGCGGCTGGTGGAAGCGAGCGGCTGCTCCAATACTGCTTCGGCCGCTGCGTGTGCCAATGTCTCCCGCACTGCCGTGCGTTCATCCGGCGACAAAGCGTCATACTCTGCTTTGAGTTCCGCCAGCAGTTGCCGTGCTTCCTCCAACGTGCATGCTGGAACCCGCGTTTGCGGCGTGCTTTCAAGCGATTCGTGAGTCGTTGTGCATTTCATGACCGGAGATAGTGCAGCCGGTCTGCCAAACACGGACGACGCGGTTGTTCCCCAGAAGCATCTGATTCGTCAGTGTTTTAGCGGGTTATAGGACATTGAGGTGGCCCTGCGTGCCAAAGGTGCGCTGCCGGATATTGGGCACGTTGCCAAGAGTTTGGCAATTGCGATCAGTAGGAATCGCGGGTGATGCCCAATTTCTTCATCTTATATTGGAGCGTAGTGCGCTTCACGCCAAGGCGGGCCGCGGCGCCGTTTGGGCCAGCCAGCGTGCCCCGCGTTTCTTTCAGGATCTTGATGATGTGATCTCGCTCGGTCTCGCGCAAAGTTGCCGCGGGAACCTGCTCAGGCGCTTCTGATTCCAGCTCTGCCAAGGGAACGTGGAGTGCCTGTCCCTGGGTCAGGATCACAGAGCGCTCGATAAAATTCTCCAGCTCACGCACGTTTCCCGGCCAGTGCCATGCTTGCAGTTTTTGCATGGCTGCTGAAGGAATAGTCTCGATCCGCTTGTCCATCTTCTTTGCATACTTGCTCACAAAATATCGGATCAGCCGGGGAATATCGCCGTGGCGCTCCCGCAGCGCGGGGATGGAGATGGGAAAAACATTCAGACGATAGTAAAGGTCACTGCGAAATTCTTTCTCAGCAACCATTTCCTGCAAATCGCGATTGGTCGCAGCCAGGATCCGGACATCCGCCTTCTGCGTGCGCACGCTTCCCAGTCGCTCGAACTCGCGCTCCTGCAAAGCACGCAGAAGTTTGGGTTGGAGCTCGAGCGGGATGTCTCCCACCTCGTCGAGGAACAACGTGCCTCCGTTGGCCAGTTCCATGCGTCCGATCTTCTGCGCAATCGCGCCGGTAAACGCGCCTTTCTCATGGCCAAACAGCTCGCTTTCCAGCAGCCCAGTCGGAATCGCCGCGCAATTCAGCTTTACGAAAGTTCGTCCTTTGCGCCGGCTGGCATCGTGGATGGCACGCGCAATCAGCTCTTTGCCGGTCCCGGTTTCACCAAGAATAAGGACCGTGGCATCAGAGGTGGCGACGGTTGCCACCTTCTCCAGCGCCGCTTTGAGCGATGTGCTCTCGCCTACGATCTCCTTGAAATTGATTTCGCTGCGAATTTCATCTTCAAGATAGAGCTTTTCCTGTGAGAGCTTCTCTTTGAGCTCGCCAATTTCGCGATAGGCCAACGCGTTCTCAATTGCGATGGCAACCTGTGCGCCGAGCTGGCCGAGAAAGACGATTTCTTCCTGGGTAAACGCCTTCTCCTCGCACCGCCCCAGCCCAAGGTTCCCAAGGACTCTGCCGCCATGAATGATTGGAACAATGCACCCGCCAACTATTCCAAGATTTCCGAGAAAGGCCGCTTCAACGGGAAACCTGTCTACGTCTAAGCGCGCCATGGCCATTGGCCGTGCCGTTCTGAATACTTCGCCATGCAGGGTTCCCTGGAGGGGAGTTGGCTGGTCCTCAAAAACCCATCTACCGTCAGGAAAATCCATGGCTGAAGTCTCCAATGCTGTGCCTTCGGCATTGGGAAGATGGAACGTGACGATATCGCACTGCATGAGCTTTCTCACGCTGGCTGCCGTCGCCTGCAGAAGATCTGCCAATTCCAGATTTGAGGCCAGGCGATTGTTGAAGTCCATGAGCAGCTCAAGACGGTCGCGCTCGCGCTTTTCAAGCTGCTCCGCCGCGCGTATCGCCTCAAAGCTCATTGAGTTTTCCACCGCTAGCGCAACCTGGCCGGCAATATGGTTCAGGAAGAGAACGTCCTCGGGCGGAAAAGCGCTCTCTTCGCGCCGGGCGGAGGTCAGCACGCCAAGGGTACGTCCGTGGCTTATGAGCGGAATAAAACATTGCGCTTTGAAGCCCTCTCCAATTACGACGCGATAAATTTCCGGATCGTAGTTGGCCGGATCAATGTCGTTTCTCACGATGGCGGTGCCGGTGCGAAACGCTTTGCCGGCCATGGAGCCGCCGATCGGGACGATGAGATCATCGCGCAGGAATCCACGGCGGTCGGGAAAATCAATGGCCCTCAGGACCAAGTTGTTTGCGTCAGCATCGGGCAGCATCACCAACAGGCAGGCGCAGGGGACGATGCGGCGTACGGAGACCGCTACCTCTTGCAGCAGCGCAGGCAGATCCACGTTTGAGACAAACTGGTTCGTCAAGTTCATCAGCAACTGCAGCCGGTCGCGCTCTTTCTGCCGCTCACGTTCGGCGGTGCGCACTCGCTCAAAGTTAAGGGAGTTTTCAAAAGCAAGCGTTACCTGGACCGCAACGTGTCGTAGAAACTCGACGTCACCGGCCGTGAAGGCGTTTTCTTCACGGCTCGCCAAAGTCAAAACGCCCAGAGACTTGCCCCCGCTGGAGAACGGCATAAAACAATGCGATTTGAACGCTTCAGCTTCAATCATTGCGCCAACGGCAGGAAGGTAACTTGGCTTATCAAAATTGTTAAGAACAAGAGGCTCACCCGCAGCAAAGGCGCGGCCCGTCATGGAGCCTTGCATGGGGATGGTGAAGTGCTGGGTAAAGTGACCGCGGCTATCAGGAAAATCCAGCGCTTCAACCCGCAGAAATGTGCCTTCTTTGTTCGGCAACATCACTGCAGCACCGGCACAAGGGACTGCACGCCGGACCCCGGCAGCCACCGCCTGCAACAGTTCTTTTAATTCCAGGTTCGAAACCAGATGATTGGTGAACTTCAGCAGAAGCTCCTGCTGCGCGTTGCGGCGCTCCAGCTCTGTCCGGGAGGTTTGTGCCTGGTGAAAGTTCTGCGCGTTTTCTATCGCTATGGCGACCTGGTCCGCGACCTGCTGCATGAACGTGAGTTCCTGCTCGGACAGGTGCACGTCATCTTTAAAGTTGAAAGCGACTGCGCCAAGCTGGGTGAGCGCCGTGGTGAGAGGAAGCCCATAGCCGGTCTTCCACCCAGCCCGCGTCAACACCTCCGCGTAGATCGGATAACGCGAAGAATCCTCCAGCGTGCTGAAGCGAATGGCACGCTGCTCGGCAATCACCACTTGGCCGGGTATAGCGGACAACGGCACTGTGCGCCCAAACTCAGGCGGAAAGGCGCCCCAGGTCTCCGCCAATCGGAGTGTGATGGATTGTTTGCTTTCGTCGAGGAGTCCAACGGCCATTCCGTCGCACAGAATCACCCGGCGCAATAATTCCGCCAGATTGTGAAAGAGGTCATTGATGTCGCGGAAGGCATGGATAACCTCACCGACCTCAAGCAACGTTTGATAACGCCGCAGAAGATCGGGCTCTTCCATCCTAACGGCCCTGCTCTGCATAAGGCCTCGGTTTCTTTTTCCGCGCAGGTTTGCCAATGATGTTATCCCAATCACCAGTCAATGGCTACCTGCCCAATCACAGGCAGTCTGCCCAATAGTTGGCAGGCACATTCAGCAAAGATCAGAAAAAGGACTTCCCGAATTTCCACTAACCCGTTGTGAAACCAATCTGTTGCCTTTTCTGGTTGTTGCATTGGTCACTTTGGCAAAGTGACTGCATTACATCCATGCGTTGAGCCGACCACAAACGTCGAATCAGCCAAAACGAAGCGAGAGGCGATATATGAAACATAAGAAGAAAGCAATCATAGTGGCAGTTGCAGTGCTCCTGATCGGCGTCAGCGCGTTTGCCTGGAAAACCAGCCATGGCGCCGCGCTGACGGTCTCCGGAACTCTGGAGGCGCGCAATATTGAAGTCGGCTCAAAGATCGGCGGACGCGTGAGCCGGGTCCTGATCCATGAAGGCGATCGCGTGGAGCCGAACCAGTTGCTTGTGGAGTTTGATAGCAACGAGCTTGAAGGACAACTCTTACAGGCACAAGGAAGAGTAGAAGCAGCACGCGCGGAGCTCAACAAAATGCTGCATGGCTCCCGTCCGGAGGAGATTGCCGAGGCCCAGGCAGCAGTGCGATCGACCGAAGGCGCACCCGGTTTCCGTGAGGCCGAGCTTGCCCAGGCCCGAGCGGATTTGCAGCGAGCGCAGGCTGACGACGCCAACGCCGAGCGAGAACTAGGACGCGCCACTGAACTGGCCAGAAGCGGAATAGTAGCTCAACAAGTCCTGGACAATGCTGAAGATCGATCTCGCGCGACCAAAGCACAGGTTGAGAGCTTGCGATATGCGGTAGTGGCCGCGGAAGGACGGCTGACCGCCGCGCGCGCCGTCGCCGCAAAGGCGCAACATGGCTTTCGCGCCGAAGAGATTACCGCAGCGCGAGCCGAGTTGACTCGTGCCGAAGGAGAACTCAAGTCAATGCAGTCGCGCTGGACGGAACGAGAAGTCCGCGCGCCAGCCGGCGCCGTTGTGGAATCCATGGACCTTCGTCCGGGAGATCTTCTACCGGCCAACGCTCCCATTGCCAAGCTGCTGGAATCAGACCAGCTCTATTTGATGGTCTACGTTCCTGAAACACAGATCGCCGGCGTACACGTCGGGCAAAGGGCCGATGTTCGTGTTGATTCGTGGGCTGGCAAAACATTTACCGCTCGCGTCGAACAGATCCGACAACAGGCGGAGTTCCTGCCGCGCAACGTACAAACACAGGAAGAGCGCGTGCATGAGGTGATCGGCGTGAAACTGCGCGTGGAAAATCCTGAAAACCGTTTACGCGCGGGCGTCAGTGCTGACGTGCACTTTATCGCGGAGAAAAACTAATGCTTGCCATCGAAACAAAAAATCTGACGCGCCGTTTTGGCGATTTCGTTGCCGTGGACAACGTTTCACTCACGGTTGAAAAGGGCGAGGTGTTCGGCTTTCTGGGGCCAAACGGCAGCGGCAAGACAACGGTCATCAAGATGTTGACGGGAATTTCGCCCATCAGCAGCGGCTCAGCTTCGATTGAAGGGCTTGATGTGGGCGGCCAGGCTGATGCAGTGCGCGAACGCATTGGATACATGAGCCAGAAGTTCAGCTTGTATGACGATCTCACGGTCCTTGAGAACCTGCGCTTTTACGGACGCGCTTACCAGCTCTCCGGCAAAGCGCTTGAGCGGAAGATTGAAGAAACGATTGCTGACAACAAGCTGGGCAATTACCTGGATCGGCCGGCCGGCCGTCTTTCCGGTGGTTGGAAGCAGAGGCTCGCGCTGGGCTGTGCCTTGATGCACGAACCCACGGTGCTGTTCCTGGACGAGCCCACTGCGGGAATCGACCCAGTTGCCCGTCGCCAGCTCTGGGACCTGCTGTTTCAGCTTTCCGGGCGCGGCATCACGTTCTTTGTCACAACCCATTACATGGATGAAGCCGAGCGCTGCAGCCACCTGGCCTATATCTACTACGGCAAGCTGATTGCCGACGGCACACCGGATTCATTGCGCGCGCTGCCGGAAGTGACGCCGCCAGGCACACATCGTTTTGAAATTTCCGCTCCTGCCATTACGACGGCGCTCCGCAAGGCGAGCGAGATGTCGATTCTAAAGAGCGCCACCATTTTCGGCCGGTCGATTCACGCGCTGGTGGACGAGCGAGTGAACGGAGAAGAGTTGGAACACGAGCTTCGCAACCGCGGCATTGACGTTGAAGAAGTCCGGCCGCTATTGTCGACGCTGGAAGATGCATTTGTGGAATTGAGCAGCCGCCGGCAGGCAGAAATGGAGATGGCATTATGAGAAGTCCATTCCAGGGATTTACAGCAATCTTTTACAAAGAAGTGCAACACATGCGCCGCGACCGTATGGCCGTGATCTTTGCCCTGCTCATGCCGGTGATGCAGATGGTCATCCTGGGAGGAGCGATTGATACCAACATCAGGCAGATCAAGACTGCGGTTTTTGATGCCAGCGGTTCGTCGGTGCAGTCGGAAGTAAGCGGAAGCTCCGTAAGTCGAATGTTTATTGACCGGCTGCGCAACTCAGATACGTTCCACGTTTACAAATATGTCTACTCTGATGCGGAGCTGAACGCGGAAATGATTTCCGGCCGGGCCAGCGTGGGCGTGAAGGTCCCGGTCAATTTTGATCGCGACCTTCTCAAAGGCACCCCAACTCAGATCATGGTGCTCGTCGATGGTTCCGATTCGTCTGTCTCCGGAACCGCCGTGAACGTGGTCAACTCCATTGGTCTCGACGAATCATTGCGGCGAATGCTTTCTCCGGGACAGAAACCGCCGGTAGAAGTCCGCCCAAAAATGATGTTCAACCCGGCATCACGTTCGCCCAACTTCTTTCTGCCGGGCTTGATGGCAGTCTTGTTGATCCTGGTTACGGTCATGCTCACGGCGTTTTCCATGGTCCGAGAGAAAGAGCGCGGAACGATTGAACAGCTTCTGGTAACTCCGGTCCGTCCGGTCGGGCTCATCCTCGGCAAGATCATGCCGTACTTTGTGATGGGCGTTGTTGAGTTCTTTGTGATTCTGTTTTGTATGCGCTTTGCCTTTCGGGTGCCCATTCACGGGAGCATCCTCGTTCTAGGCGCAATGACTACCTGCTACATATTCGTCAATCTCGCGATTGGAATGTTGATCTCGTGCAAGGCGAATTCGCAAGCAGAGGCGCTGCAGTACTCAATGTTGACGATGTTGCCCAGCATCTTCCTTTCCGGGTTCATGTTCCCGCGGGAAACCATGCCATTGCTGTTCAACGTGGTCAGCAACTTTATTCCTGCGACATACATGATGCAGGTTGCGCGAGGTGTAATCCTACGCGGCGCAGGTCTGGCCGAGCTTTGGTTAAACGGAGTGATTCTGTTTGCCATGGGCGTGCTCCTGTTGCTGCTGGCCGCAAAGAAATTCAGCAAGATGACCGTATAACCCAATTCATAACCAAGTTCCGAAGCAATGAGAACTAGAGAGAGAGGATTTTTATGCCATTTTTCGAATTAAGAGACACAACGATTCATTACGAACTGCAGGGCCAGGGCGAACCTGTGCTCTTTATCCAAGGCTGCGGTGTGACCGGTTCCGGCTGGGACCCGCAGGTCATGGAATTGTCGACTGATTTTCAATGCCTCACATTTGACAATCGTGGAATCGGCCGCAGCAAGACTTCAGACCCGGTGCTGACGGTCGAAAAGATGGCCGCGGACGCTCTTGAACTGATCACGGCCATGGGCTGGGAATCGGCACACGTAGTCGGGCATTCACTTGGTGGTGTGATCGCACAGCAGCTTGCACTGGATGCGCCGGAGCGCGTCAAGAGCCTCTCGCTCTTGTGTACTTTTTCTAAAGGTGCGGAGGGCGCTCGGGTCACGCCATCGATTGCGTGGATGGGTCTGAAGACGCGAGTCGGCACACGTGCCATGCGCCGGCGAGCTTTTCTGCGGATGCTCTTCCCGCCCGAATACCTTGCCGGAATCCAGCCTGAAGAACTGGCGTCGAGCCTGGCACCTGTGATCGGAAGAGATCTCGCCGATTGGCCGCCCATCGTTATGAAGCAGCTCAAGGCATTGGGTAAGCACGACCGCACCTCCGAGCTGCGAAAATTGTGGGGCATTCCAACACTCGTAGTCAGCGCGGAAAAAGACCCGATTGCGCTCACACATTTCGGACGTCTTTTGTGCCTGCACATTCCTGGCGCGCATTATCTCGAGATCAAGGGAGCATCGCACGGCGTCGCGCTGCAGGAACCTCGGTTGGTCAACAAAATACTTGCCCATCATTTCAGAAGCAGTTCCGCACAGCCAGCCTCGGTTGGCGCTGCATCGCCAGCCGCAAAGCCGGCGAAGCGCAGCCTTAAATGGCGGACGGATAACTGCCGGGCCGTGGCATTCGGAGGGTAGGTATGAAAGACATTCGTTCAAAACATGAAGAAGAAGCGGAACCAGCCTCGGCAAAGGCCTACAAGAGGACCGCCATCGTTGGCGGCGGGTTCGCCGGTGTGACGCTGGCACAGAGACTCGAGCGTTTAACCGGAAACGAAACAGAGATCGTGCTTGTGTCCAGCGAGAACCATCTGGTCTTCAATCCATTGTTGGCAGAAGCCGTGGGCCGGGAGATCTCTCCCTGCACGTGATTGTTCCAGGGCGGCAGATGGTGCGCCGGACAAAATGGCTCACCGCGCGTGCGACCAAAGTCGATTGGCCAAATAGCGAGTTGCATTACGCAACCAACGCAGGCGAGCGTGGAACCCTAAAATTTGATCATCTTGTAATTGCTTGTGGATCCGTAGTTGATCTCAGCGCAATTCCTGGTCTTGCGGCATACGCGTATCCGCTTAAGACGCTGGGCGATGCAACCGCTCTTGGCAATGACCTGATCGGCCGTCTGGAAGAAGTGGCGGTGCAGACCGCCCCGGAAGAGCGCGAGCGCCTGCTTACGGTGGTTGTGATCGGCGGCGGATGGCTGTATTGAAACCTGTTGAGATTTGCTGTTTTTAACTGATTGATATTGAACTTGCGATCCGCTGGTTGAAAGCTGTCGCGATATGTTGAAGTCGGAGGCTTTGACAGCTACAAAATCATCTACATTTAGTGAACCTCTTCGTTGGGGAATTTCATTGCAACAATCTTGAACATCGTGAGTAGCCCTCGCTAGACTAGCTCTTGGGGACTTGAGCGCCGGCCCCAGCGCTGCTCCATTTCCGCAAGAGCAAGTTGCCCGCGAAGGTGCACGCGAGGACGATGCAAACGCCGAGTGCGCGGAGCACAAGGCGCTCCGGTGGACTAAAGCCATTTCCCTGGGCGAATGTCCATTGGAGATGTACCAGGAACAGAACGCTCGCACTCGTGGGGTAGAACCATAGTTTCTTGCTCCTCCAAACAACACCCACCATTGCCGTAGATAGCAAGTAACCCGAACCCCAGACAAACAAACCTGCTGTTAATACAACAGAGCGCAACCATTCCCTAATCCATGACTCGGGGCCTGCGCCGGAAGAAGTCAGCAACAGCAGTAAGAGCAGGCCGCCGAGCAACGACTGGCACAGGATTTCAAGGCCCCATATTGCTAATCGTTTTGAGACTCGAACTCCAGTGCTGTCCTGTCGCTTCAATGACATTCGGCCCATTTTCCCCGTCGATGCTCAGGAACTTGATTTTACTGACTGGGGCATCCCGGTTGCATCTTGCCGTTTACGTCGCACCCACCTGTCTGTCTTATGTGCTTGATGAGCGCATTTCCAATCGCCTCGCGATCTTTTTGGTTCGTGAAATCAAGCTTGTGGCCGAGATCCTTGCGAACTTCATTCAGGACCTGCGCATAGGCCTTATCGGTGGGTTTGAAGTTCCCCGCTCTCTCTGCTGGAGTATCCGGCTCCGGATTAAGAGATTTGTTGATTTCGCTTACCGCTTTATTGTAGCCAGCGGGATCATTTTTACTAAAAGAGTCCAGCTGCTTCTGAACTTCGTTTTGCTCCATGTGGACCAGTTGCTTGTCCAGATCAGGTCCGGAAAGCGATCCATTTTGAATCTGCTTGACTGTGTCCTTGTTCAGCTTCTCGAGATCCTGGCCGATATTCTCCAGGAAATTGGCTGTTCCTGTCGACATTCCATACAGGTGGCTCATGGGAGAGCTAACATCAGCGAGAGCTTGCGAAACGGCTGACGCAGCGGCAAAGAACCGGGTTTGGCCACTCACTTTTTTGTCGCTATCGAATTGTCCGTACTCGGCGGCGCGCTGGCAGAAACCACTGGTGCTGGTGCCCAGGCCCATGGCGAAAAAGCAAGCGTGACCGTCGGGATCGGCAGCAGAGAGCGGGTCGTCAAGAACATAAGTGTAAAGATTGAGGGTCTGCGGGTTGTCCAGCTTGGCATAGGGAACGGGCACAACTTTGGGGCTCCAATCGGGAGAGAGCCAGCGGCCCATGGAGCTGGAATAATACCTGGCGCCAAAGTCATCCAGGCCACTTTCGTTGTCATGCTCCTTGCCGGTAAACCAGTAGTGGTTCGAGGGATTATCCGGCGAGCACTGAATTTTCTCGCCGAATGGGTTAAAGGTGCAATCGGAAACCTTTGCTCCGGAGGCGTCTGTCATCACACGGGAACTGCCGATCTGGTCATCGTGATAGTACTGAGCTCCGCTTGCGTTGTTCGACGTGTCCTTGGCAATGCGCTTGCCGTAACCGAAAATGTAATCCGTCCAGGCGCCATTGACGGGGTTCAATTCAGCAAGCGGGACCCCGGCAAAGAAGAAGTACTCCGTGCTGCCGGCCACCGCGTCTTTGCGAACACGGTTGCCCAGGGCATTGTAAGTGTAAGCGCCCCCCGTGGAATCCACTGTTTTGATCCGCGCTTCTCCGTCATAGGCATAGACATGGCCGATATTGTCTTTGAGGAGGTTGCCTGCCGGATCGGAGCAGTACTGGTTGGCGGAAGTGCAATTCGGCGGCTGCGGCAGACGGTTGGTTAAGTCATAGCTGGGCAAGAAGGTCGAGGTACCTGACTCCTGCATATTGCCCCAGGGATCGTAGGAATAAGTGATATTGAACGCGTTGTCATTCTGGAGGCCGCTCACAACGCGGTTCAGCGAATCGTAAGAGAAGCTTTGTGTGTGAGCGGATTGGACCGCGTCGGTGATGCTCAGGATGTCGCCGTTGTTGAGGCCGGCGGCGTCGTAAAGCACAAAGGTTTTGCTGAAAAGGGTTGCCGATCCGACATCCGCAATGGAGCTGATCTGCAGGCGATTATTGTAGCCTGTGGTTTCGACTACGCCATTGCCGTAGGTCCCCCGATTCATCGCTCCGGTAGGCCAATATCCCCAAGACGAGGGCGACTGCGTTTGCGGCACGGCATAGTAGTTTACATTCATGGGCGTGCCATTGAAGCCGGCGAGCTTGGTGCCCGTAAAACGACCTGCGGAGTTGAAGGTTGTGGTCACGTTGCGGCCATCGGGATACGTCACTGAGACCAGATTTCCCATGGCATCGTACTGGCCCGAGAGGATGTAGCAAAATCCACGCGCGATTCCGCTGGGCGGGCAGTCCCATTGTGTCTTGACGTGTCCGAGGGGGTCATAGCTGAACACCAGTTCAGTGTTGCCGGAAAATGCCGCAGTCATGCGGCCGATCGGGTTTTCCGGAGTCACTCCGCAGCAACCGGTGTCATACTGAAGGGTGACCGCAGGAGTTCCGTCGGAATAGGTTTTCTGTGTTACTCGGTGCAGAGCGTCGATTGGGCTTCCGGCCGGGTTGTAGTTGATGGTTATGCCGCGCGCGTCGGTTTTCGCGGTCAAAATGCTGTCAGCGTTATACGAATACGTTGTTGGAATCCTGACAAAATTACCGTTCTGGTCTTTGTTGGTATTCAATTCAGGATTCGACGATGTCAACAATCGAGAAAGTGAGTCGTAGGTAAAGCGCCGAACACGCCAGGGGCTGCTGGCATCAAATGACGAAGAGGACGCGCATCCTGTCCCAGAAACGTTCCCGTGCTGCTCTACGCAGGTTAGATCATCCAGGCCATCGTACGTGTAAGCGGTGATATATGGATGCGCCAGACCGGAAGGAAAGGAATCCTGCCCTCCACTCAGGGTGCTGGGGCTGACTGCAAAGGATGGTGACGGGAAGTCTGTAGGGTCAGAGCTGGTCGGGTGTGTTGCGACGCTCACGCCATTCCCTGCTGTTCCAGCAGCGGTTTCTGTGATGGTGATTATGGTCCCACCATTGGTTGACGCTGTCACCCCCGAGCCAGACACAGACAGAGCTGTCGCCAACGCTGTTGCGGCCGATGAAGCGGTTGTGTTTACAGTTCCCGGCCCGTAAGGTACCGCAGCACTGGTGAAGCCGCCAGCCGAAATGGTTACCGTGCCGTGATCAGTAACGGTGGTTGGCGCACTGCCGTTCTGTCCACCGGCTAAGCTCCCGCTGGCAGGACTCGAAGTGAATGGAGGGCCTGTCGGCCAGATGGAGGTAACCCAGGTTCCGCCGGTAGAGTAAGAGATGGAGTTGCCCGCCGTTCCGGCAGTGACGGCGGTAAGGGTCAAAGTCGCAGTGGATGACGAGGCGTTCACGATCCTTGCACTGTCCGCATTGATAGCAAGCGCCAGCCCCTGGGCTACAGAGGAAGTGCTGTCTGGAGAGTCACCATTATTGCCGTAAAAATAGTCATATTCGTGGCCATTGATCGTGACAAATACCTTGCCGTTGTCATAGTAGGTGGTGACCGTTGGCTCGCAGCCAGGCGGTGCGTGAAGTGGGCAGCGAATGGTTGTGGTTTTGACCCGATCAATACCCTGAATGGCCAGTTGCGCAGAGGCAGACGTGGCTCCTGATCCAGCGAGTTGGACAGTTTTTATTTCGCCGATATCGATATTTCCATTTGCCTGTGCGCCTGAAAAGGAATCGCCCGGTTCGTCCACTTCAATCAGTCGGCCGAGGCCATCCACGCGGCTTTGCCGCTGCCGGCCGGTTTCGTCCGTAACCGTAGTTACGTTGCCTGCATAGTCTGTGTGCACCGTATTGTTATCAGGCCGAATGGTATCTGTAGGCCGGCCAAGAGTGTCATAATGGTATTGTGTAGTTCCATCAGTGTTAGCAGCAACGCTGCGATGAGGATTGGTAACAGTCGCCTTTCGTCCCAAGGCATCGTAGGTGCTCTCAACGGTTACATTCCCTTCCGGATCATTCAACAGGGTCTGCAAAGTGCGCCCTAACCCGTCGATGAACACGGTTGACACGACGTCCGGACTGGGGGAGCCGCTGACGGTTTTGGTAACGCTCAGAGGCAAAGCCGTGTCGTTATAACTAATGGTCATCTTGGAAAGCAATTGGCCACTCGCATCGAGCGTCTGGCTAATGATGGGTCGGTTGAGAAGGTCGTAGGTGAAGGTCGTGCCCAGGCGGTTGGCGAGAATATCATTCTCGTCCTTGTTGCTCTGGGGAAGGCCGGAGCAGGGGTAGAACGACGTCTGCACCCGATGCCCCAAGGCATTCGTCACCGTGGTGGCGAACGCGCGAGTATTGCTGGGGGGAAGACATGCGGTTCCGCTCCAGTTATCCGTGTAATCGAAAGTGGTAGGATGGCCGCCGGGATCAGTGGCGGTCAGGACCTTCCCAAGGTCGTTATAACTATTCGTGGCACTCAGCCAGGTATTGGAGGTGTTCAACCACTTGCTGGACTGCGTTAGATTTCCGCGGATATTGTTGCCCGTGCCATAGTTGCAGTAGTCATGTCCGGGGGCGCCGCCGGTACTGCAGTTGCCCGTGCTCGCAACTGCCGTGCCATCATAGGTATTTTGGGTTTGAGCCAGCAGATTGCCGGCCCCATCAAACATCTGCGTCAGAGTGGGCAGGCTCGCAAGGTTCTGATTGAAATAGGACGTGCCATCCGCTTCCAGGTGGCGATAAGAGTAATGCGTCCGCTTCAGCAGAGGCCCCGGACTACCGGCGCCCCAATCATATTCGCGTACTTCGATGGGGTTCTTCCACGAAAACACTTCCGTCTGTGCGGCGCTGGTAAAGACAGTCTTCAGGTCCCAATCAGTTTCAACTTTGCGCACAAGGTTCGACTGGTTCCACGTCGTCGTTTCTCTTATGGGAAGCGAGATGTTTTGTGGAGTCCAGATAGAGGCGGAATGCCCGTCGATATCCGTCCGCACGGTTTTGATAAGGGTACTGGCATTTGCCGCTCCGTCCCAGTATTGCTTTACTTCTGTTTGGTCCAGCGAGCCGAGTGTTGTTGGCTGGAGCGTGTAGGTCATATCCTTGTTAGCCGGGTCCGTGATGACCGCGTTTATGTTCGGCGGGTAGGTGTTGTTATTGGTAATGTGATAAGTCCACACGCCAGTCACTCCGTTCGCGGTGACAGTTCGCGTCGCTACTTCTCTGCCCCCCTCATCCCAGTTGCCCCATGTGTAGCTGATTTGACCTCCCGTGGGAAGAGTAATGCTGGCGATTTCCCCGCCGCCGTTGGAAGACTCAAAACACTGATCGGCGGTTGAGAACTGGCAAAGCTGGGTTGTGACCGTAGGGGCATACGTGAAACCGTACGTGCCATGGCCGTTGGGAAGGGTGATTTGCGTGGGCCGACCTGCGCCGTCGGCTACGACGGTAGGTGTTTGCTGCGTTCCCGTAGAGTCTGCATAGCTGCCATCGCTGGATATAACGCGTCCCAGGGTGTCCGACAATTGATGCGTGTTGGGATCCTGCGACAGCCCATTTCCGTTCGCATCCACGATTAGCGGCACAGGAATACCAGATGCGGTAATATTGCCGATCTTAAGCCCTGTTTTGCTGGTGGCATACAGAATGTTGCCAATAGAATCCAGTTGGATCGTCCATCCGGAGCCGTCATTAGCGTACAACGTTCTTTGCAAAGATCCGCTGCCGCAACCGGAGGTGCCGTCCAGCGTAACCGGATCGGGTGAAAAGTGATGTTTTGTCCCATCCGGTTCACGCATGAACACATTAATCAGTGAGTGCGTAAAGATACCGCCACAGGAAATGCTCTTCGCGCCAGAACTAAACTCGTAATCCATGGGACCATATCCCTTAAGGATCATAGGGCTGAGCGGATCAACCCCGACAGTATCCTGGCAGAACCCTCCGCCGCCCGTAAAGCACTGCGTGACCAGCCGGTATCCGTGGTTGTTATAGACGAAATGAAAACTGGTATTTAGTCCGCGCCCCGCTGCCGACCAAATCGGGATATTTACGTGCAGGTTACCATTCTGCAGTTGCACATTTTCGATTTCTGAGCCATGGAAAATACTGTTTTCGGGGTATCCCGTATTGAGATCGTTGGCAACCTGTCCCGAGCCGAAGATCGGGCAGGCAAGAAGCAGGATTGGGACGAAAACGTTTCGGAGACTTTGGATTAAAGTACGGTTCATTGCCCCACCTCAAGCGTGAAATTTGCGGCGGGCGCGTTGATTCGAACGGAGGTGAGCCGCAGGGTGAACGCGACATCCCCGGAGCGGGTCACCTGCTGGAACGGAACTGCGACACCATCAATGAGACGGTAATCCGAGTACTCAATGGTTACAGTATAAGTTTCATTCGGATCCTGCTCAGCCATATTCTTGTATTGAAGCTTAGTGACATAACCGTTCTCGCGGCTAATCCACAGAGTCTCTTTCATCTGGGCTATCAGGCCCTTATGATCTGTGTGGTGTGCGGGAAGGATCTCAACTACATCGGCAACATCGCCTGCGCCCGCGTCGCTTCGCAAAAAAGTAGCTTCCAGGCGCCCTGATGGATGGCCTAAAACAACCAGGCAGGGAATATGCATTGGGTGCTGGTGCGATGTGTTGTGCCCGGCGAGCTTCTGCACTTTGCCACTGCTATGACGTATCTCGCCTCTGCCCGCGTTGATCACCGTCGTCTTGTGGCCTTTAGGCGTATCCAGCTCAGAACGCAGCCGATCGTCGCCCTGTGAGGCGATTGTGAGGGGTATTGCCGCACCATCACTGAGGTTGAGGTTCCCGGTGACGCTAATAGGCGTTTCGGTCCCAAGATTGCCACACCCCATCGCGGCAAAGCTGTGTTGAAGAATGTCTTTTCCTTGATTCTGGGCCGCCGTCTGGCTATAGACAGGCAGTAGCAGGGATACTACGATAACGAGCGAGCTGGCAAAACGCATATGGGCCTCCAACCTTGAAAGCTGATGTAGATAGCTTGTTTTAGATAGGACAGCATTAAGCCTTGCCACAAAAGCAAGGCAATCAGCGTTAGTTCACAGCTGGAGTCGCTGGACACAGCCGAAATCCAGAGTTGCTGGACAAAAAACTATGCTTCCCGGAGAACATTGTCAACAGGTAAATAAGAGAAATATCATCTACCTTGGTTTGTAAAAGCAAATAGATGAAAATAACTTGTGCCAGTAGATATAGATTGGCTTGTGCTTAACGAGGATTTCGTGGCTTAATCAGAGGAGACAGCATCAGCAAAAGAGTAGGGACTATAACCACTTAAACTATACTATATCTACTGATGGCTATAAACTATCGATACGCATTCATCGACCTTTTTCTTGTTGCTGCCGTGTATGTAGAGTAATCCTGCTGGGCGCTGCAAACTTCTCAGACACAGGATATCTTATAGAAATCATGCATGAGCACTCGCTGCAAGCTATTGCGGGCGATGCGATTCGAAATGTCTGAATCGGCAGGCAGAGTCGCTGGGCCTAGGGGCGCCGGCTGTGAAACTCGAGCTGCGTCGGCAATAAGACTCAACACTCTGATGGGCAGCGGCGAACTGTAAGTGATTGAAAAGAATGGTCGGCCCTAGCAGACGATTTTCGAACTCTCATACAAGCACAAGGATGAGCAGGGCCCCTTGGTTGACCGTCTAAATTCCGCATTGTAAAACGCGATGCAAGGCCGGAGTCCGCGCTACTTCACTCTCGAAGAGCCAGTCTGGTGGAAAACGGCGGCCGGGGTCTCGTACACTGGGTTTGGGGCTGCACTGTACTTAATGCGACAACTCACAAAGCAACGCTTCGACGCACTAATGGGCTCGAC
>Ga0126383_10000545_pt1 | contig 21182 bp, 12 predicted proteins | sample PanSoiMetPlot_35_FD_96882 | JGI IMG/M metagenome (GOLD analysis project Ga0126383, IMG submission 96882) | Tropical forest soil microbial communities from Panama - MetaG Plot_35 | ecosystem: Environmental > Terrestrial > Soil > Tropical forest > Bulk soil | place: Panama | collected 2016-02-17
AGGCGGTCGCGCGCCAACTCGACTTCTTTCTTTGGAAAGGTGGGCCAGCGCACCAGCTCGGCAATTGTCTCGAGCATCGGCTTGAGGTGCTCGGACGGCGAGGTGATTCGCAGCGAGAGGAAATCCTCGTCCGCACCGCTGGAAAGACTGGCGCCGCAGAATTCCACAGTTTCGTTGATTTGGTCGGCAGTGCGCTTCTTCGTCCCTCGGCGCAACAGCGAAGCGGTGAAGTCGGCCAGGCCTTGCTTTCCCTTCGGGTCGACCGCGCTTCCTGCGGGGAGCGACAGCTGAAGCGTGATCAGCGGCAGCGGCCCACGCTCTGCGAAGATGACCCTCAATGCGCCCGAGGTGTCGAACTCCTTGAACTCGGGGAGGCGAACTCCTTTCACCGAAGCGCGCGGCGCCGCTCGCCTGGAGGAGCGAGCCGCCAATGCTCGGCCGCGGCTCATCGGCCATCTCGCGAGGGCAACAGCGTGCTCACCGAGCGCTTCTCGGCCACCAGATATCGCTCACTGGCAGCTCGCACCTGCTCCCCAGTGATCGCCTCGTATCGACGCGCCAGGTCGAGGCCGGCTCGCCAATTGCCCAGCAGCAGCTCGTAAGACCCCAACGCGTGAGCCTTGCCGCTGTTGGTGGCGAGCCCTTGCAGCAAATGGGAGGTGAGATTGTTCTTCGCCTTGGCCAATTCGCGCGCGGTCAACCCATGCGCGCAGACCTTCTCCAGCTGCTCATCGAGCGCCTGCTCCACTTGCTCCGGCTTCGATTCGGGTTTCAGCTCGAGGTAGAAGACTATCGCCCCCGGATCCATGCGCCAGGTCCAGTCCATCACCGCCGAGACCGCCAGCGCCTGTTCGAAGACAAGGCTTCGAATGAGCCGGCTGCCGTCCCCGACCGTGAGGGCATACTGCAAAACGTCCAGCGCCAGTACATCCTCGTCCTGGGCGCTGGGCGCGCGATAGCCGATCATCAGCGAGGGAGCTTGAACCGCGTGCTTGATCGCGGCGCGGCGCTCTCCGCGCTGCTCGGGCTCCGAGTTGACCACCGGCGGCTGTGGCGGTCCCCTTCGGATGCCGCCGTAGTAGCGGCGAATCTGGGACAGCGTGCGGCTCGGGTCGAAGTCGCCGACCACGTACAGCGATGCGTTGTTGGGCGCGTAGAAGGTGCAAAAATATCGCTCGCAATCCTCGCGTCGGATGTTCTCGATATCGCCCATCCATCCGATCACCGGCCAACGATAGGGGTGGGCCTTCCAAATCAACGCCCCGAGCTCCTCGTCTAATAACCCCGCCGGTTCATTGTCCACGCGCAGCCGCCGCTCCTCCTTCACCACTTCGCGCTCGCTCTGGAGCGAGGTGTCGTTGATCACCAGATGCGCCATGCGGTCCGATTCCAGATCGAAAACTACTTCGAGCGCCTCCGCGGCGACCTCCTCGTGATACACGGTCAGGTCGTGGGTGGTGTACGCATTGGAGCGCCCGCCGTGGGATTCGAGCACGCGGTCGAACTCCTTCGGCCCGTACTTCTTCGCGCCATTGAACATCATGTGCTCGAACAGATGGCTGATGCCGGTGATCCCTGGTTGTTCGTTGCGCGATCCGACTCTGAAGAACGTGTAGACGCTGACAATCGGCGCGGCGCGGTTCGGCAGCAGGCGGACCTTGAGCCCATTGGGAAGCGTATCCTCGATCAATCCTCGCAACGCATCGCGCACCGCATCCCTCGACGCGGCTCGGGACGGGCCCCTCAATCGACCATCGGCTGACCGAGAAATTGCCTGCATGATCAGCGCTGCGCCGAGGAATGGTCGAACACTTCGTCGAGCTTGCGAACTTGCCCCTTGGCAAAACGCAGGACGAAATCGCGCCGCTCTCTGGTATCCGCCGCCACCACCGAGATTTTGCGCACTCCAGCCTGCACTGGGTAGCGCTTCAAGGGAGCGGGTTGGCGAACCCTGCGTCCATCGACATAAACGATCGCGGGCACATCGGATGTGACGGATAAGAGGCCCCCGCCTCGCCGAGGCGGCGAGTGCCACTCGGTCTGCGGCTCGGGCCTGGGTGTCGTCGAAGCAGCCGTCTGCGCCGCCGCTGGAGCCGTCAGGGGTTCGGACAGCTGCGCCGACGCCGCCGAGCCGGGCGGAGGGGTCGAGGCAGTGGGAGGATTCTGAACGGGCGTTGCGACCGCATGCGGGCGGGCGCTTCCAGAGCGACTGGGCCGGAACACCGCGAGCGCAATTAAGAAGGCTCCTGCAATCACCAGGGTGCCGGCTATCCCTATCAGCTGGCGGGGCGCGAGGCGTCTCCTTGGCAACTCGCGCTCGCCCGTCGCCTCCGCTGCGGCCCCGAGTCGATCGGCTGGGCCGGGCGCCGGAGCGGCGAGGTGACTTGAAATCGCAGCATGTTCTACGTCGATCGCCGTAGCAGTGTCGCCGCGCGACGGCGCGCGGTGAACCACGCCGGAGCTCGCCGGCACTTCTCGAGCGCCGTCGCTCTCCAGGTCCGGCGGGGCGTACCATCCCGCTTCGAGCTCGGCGGTGGAGCGCCCCGTCTCAGGCGCGCTGACTCGCGCAAGGGGTTTTTCGATCGGCTCCAGACCTTGAATCGGCTCCAGAGAGAACAGGTCGGTGAGCGGCAGCGGCTCTTCGCTTTTCGGCAGCGCCACGCCTTCTGGAAACAGATCGCGTAGGAATTTTTCGAGGTCCGTCCGGGAAGGCGACATCCGATTTGCCGAAAGGTATTGCTGCAGCGCCTCGGCGAACTCAGAACAGGACGAATACCTCAGCTGAGGGATCGCCTCCATCGACTTCATCAAAATTGGATAGAGCCTCTGGTCGACCTGCGGGCTGATTGCGCTGGCAACCCGAGTGGTCGCGGCATCGGCTCGGCCGAGCGACACTTCGTGAAGGGTGAGAAGCTGGTAGGCGACGGCGCCGAGCGAGAAGACATCCGACTGCTGTGTGGCAGGCTCGCCCCGCTCCACTTCCTGGGAGCGATAGGAGCTGCGCCCCATCGGTGCGAATCGGGCTTTCAGCTCTGGAACGGCGAGCAGCGCCTGAAGCGCGCCGAAGTCGCAGAGCGCACACTGCCCATCGGCGCGCAGAAAAATGTTGCCGGGAGTGATCCCACCGTGAATCGCACCGGCAGCGTGAGCTCGCTGCATCGTCTCCAGCAACTCGGAGAGAACCAGCAAAGCGAGCGGCGTGGGGAAGATGATTCCCCACGCGGTCAGGCGCGAGAGTACCTGGCCGAGGTTGAACCCGTCGTCGGATTGACGCACCACTGCCAAGCGGCCCGATACAAAGCCGATGTCGAGGACCTGAACGATCCCCGGCGCTTCGAAGGGCAGCAACCTGCGCGCCACCTCCGCCAGCTGCCGCGCGTATCGGTCGTCCGCCGTGTCGGGCAGGAAAAGCTTGATCGCCACGGAAGCCGAGTCGTCGCGCACCGCCCGGAAGTTCTCGGCGAGGGCTCCGGCACCGATTCGACTCGTAAGGCGGTAGCGCGCCTGCGTCACCGGTTGGCCCTGGCCTTGATTGCCTCGAAACGGAAGCCGCACCAAACGCATGTATCACCGCGTCGCCCGGGCGGCAGCTCGAGGAGACAACCGGGGCACCTCGGGCGCGGCCGCGGAGGAACGATTGGCCTCGCTGCCTTTCCGCTCTCACCTTCAAGTGCCCGGCGGCGTGCCTCCTCTGCTGCGGACGCGCGGACCTTCGCCTCCAAAAGCCGAATTCGCAGCTCCAGGTCAGCGATGCGACCGGAGAGCCTCTCCTCGCACGGATCCTGCTTCGTCGGATGGGTCTGCCGTCGCATCAGTCCTTTAAGACTGCCATGCCAATGGAAGCAGCCGCAAGAATGTGCACCCTTGGAACGCAAGGGCAAGCAATGCGCCGCCCTTTTGTAAGAAGCCAAAAGGCGGTGTTATGAAAGAGGCTCCAGTGCGTTCGATTGCTCGCTCCGGCGGGTCCACACCTGCTGCTTCCGGCTCTTCCACCTCGCCCCACACCGATCCTCGCGGAGTCGAGCGCCCCGCGGCCTTAGCCGCCGAGGAACGCGCCCATCGCGTGCTCGCCGACCGCGAGCTGTCGCGCTTGTTGGCCACGCCCAGGGAGGGCCGAGAAATCGAGCGCTCGCGACAGATCTTCGTCAACCGCAACCTGCGCATGAGCAAGATCGAGGCCGTCGGCTTCGACATGGACTACACGCTGGCGATCTACCACATGCGGCGGATCGAGCAGCTGTCGTTCGAGATGACCCTGAAGAGTTTGATCGAGCACTATGGGTATTCGCCCGACATCTCCCAGGTGCTCTACGACCACCAGTTCGTGATGCGCGGACTGGTGGTCGACAAAGCGAACGGAAATCTGATCAAGATGGACCGGTATGGGCACGTCGGCCGCGCCTATCACGGTCGCCACCCGCTCAGCGCCGAACGCTGGCGCCGGCTCTATCGAGAGCTGCGCATCAATTTGAAAAGCCCGGAGTACGCCTGGATCGATACGCTCTTCGCCCTGCCTGAGGCGTGCCTGTACGCGGGCATTATCGACCTGCTGGAGCCGCGCGGACCGCTCGATTACGCGAAGCTGTACGATCACATCCGCGAAGCCATCGACACCGTGCACCGAGACGGGTCGCTAAAGGACGAGCTTCGCAAAGACATCGGCCACTTCATCTTCAAAGATCCCGAGCTGGGGCCGTCGCTTCACAAGCTCCGCTCCGGCGGCAAGAAATTGTTCATGCTCACCAACTCGCTGTGGGGCTACACGGATCAAGTGATGCGCCATCTGCTGGACGGCGTGCTGCCCGAGTACCCGAGCTGGCGCAATTACTTCGACTTCATCGTCACCGGTGCGGCCAAGCCGACGTTTTTCTCCAGCAGTGCACCCTTTCTCGAGATCGACACCACCAGCGCCGAGGAACGCGTCATCGGCCCAGCGAAGACGTTGGAGCGATGGAAGGTCTATCAGGGCGGCAACCTGGCCGCCTTTGAGCAGCTGACCAACTTCGCCGGCGACAGCGTCCTCTACATCGGGGACCACATCTACGGCGACATCTTGAGGTCGAAGAAGTCGTCTCTCTGGCGCACCTGCATGGTGGTGCAGGAGCTGGAAGACGAGATCAACTACACCGATTCGCGCCAAGAGGAGATCTCGCGCCTTTCGGAGATCGAGCTGTTGCGGGCGCGATTGGACGACGAGATCAACCATCGCAAGGCGCAGCTCAACGTGCTCGAGCGAAGGTTGGACAAGGAAGACCTTACGCCGCCGACGCGAGCCTCACTGGAGGAAGAGCGGCGCCGCGCGAAGCTGGAGCTGGACAAGCTGCGCCGCGCCCTCAGACAGGCGGTGGAAATCGCCGACACGCTGGAGCGGGATGTGGAGGAGGGATTCAATCCCTTCTGGGGCCTGTTGTTCAAGGAAGGAAACGAGAACAGCCGCTTTGGAGAGCAGGTCGAGCAGTACGCGTGCCTCTACACCAGCCGCGTCTCCAACTTTCTGCACTACTCTCCGATGCAGTACTACCGCTCGCCTCGCGATCTCATGCCGCACGAGCAGGCCGGCGCGTTGTCGGGCAAGCTCTCGCCGATCGGGAGCGAAGGACCGGCGGTCGCGGCCAGCAAAGAAAACCCCTGAGACAGCCGGTGATCCGCGGAAAGGCGGGTCGACACCATCCACGCCAAAGCCTAGGACAAGCAGAGCGAAGTCGGGGCGCGCACTCGACTTCGCTTCGCAGCGCTCGGGTGCATGGGGCAGGAACGGGGGGTTCGTTGCCACCGCGGGAGAGTGAGCTGAATCGATCGAAGCCCTTGCACCGAGCCTTGCCGTCGCATAAGTATGCAAACCATGCATACTGCGTCCGTCGCGATCATCGGCGCCTCCGGCTACTCCGGAATCGAAGCCACCCGCATATTGGCCAATCATCCCCGGGTGGAGCTGCGCCTGCTCGCCAGCGATCGATGGCGCGGTGACACGGTCGCCAAGCGCCTGGGCATCCAGGGGCGGGCCGGCGCATTGAAGTACGCCCCGATTCAGGACTGCGAATCGCCGGCTGCAGAATGCGAGGCGATCCTGCTCGCCACGCCGGCCGAGGCCTCCTTGGATCTGGCACCCAAGCTCGCCGGTTCCCGCGCTCGCATCGTAGATATCTCCGGCGCGTTCAGGCTGAAAAATGCAGCGGCCTATCCAAGCTTCTACGGCTTCGCCCACCGCCATCCGGCGCTGCTGGAGTCGGCGACGTACGGTCTTCCGGAGCTTTTTCGGGAGGACATTCGCGGCGCGCGGCTGATCGCCAACCCCGGCTGCTATCCCACCGGCGCTGCGCTGGCGATCGCTCCCCTGCTTCGAGCGGGATTTCTCGACGAATCGCCGATCGTCATCGATGCCGCCTCGGGGACGACCGGGGCCGGTCGCAAGAGCAGCGAAGAGATGAGCTTCGGCGAAGTGGACGAGGACTTCCGCGCTTACAGAGTGCTTCGCCATCAACACGCGCCGGAAATCGCCCAGAACCTCGCGCGCTGCGCGTCGAGGGAGGTCCGAGTAACGTTCACCGCCCATCTGTTGCCGGTGAAGCGCGGAATCCTGACCACTTCGTACGCCATGCTCAAGCCGGGGTGCGATCCGGCGGAGGGTCCGGCGATCCTCAGACAGTTCTACCGAACCGAGCCCTTCGTCGACATTTTGGACTCGCCCGACGAGGTTACCCTCAAATCGGTGGCCGGAACGAATCGCTGTGCAATCGCCATGGCCTGGGATCGCGCCGGGCTCGACCCCGGTCGACTGGTGGTGATTTCCGCGATCGACAATCTGGTCAAAGGCGCTGCCGGTCAAGCGGTGCAGAACTTGAACATCGCCATGGGCTGGGAGGAGACCGAGGGCCTTTCGCAGCTGAGGGGGTTCTATCCGTGAAAGTTCCAGTGGGCTTCACCTTCTCCGGCGTGCACGCCGGGATCAAACCGAACCGAAGAGACCTGGCATTGGTTTTCAGCGATGCGCCCTGCGCCGCGGCTGGATGTTTCACCGCCAACAAGGCCAAGGCAGCGCCGGTGCTCGACGCTGAGCGACGCCTTCCATCCGCCAAGGCTCAAGCGATCATCATCAACAGCGGAAACGCCAATGCCTTGACGGGTCCGGCAGGACTGGAAGATGTGCGCACCATCGTCGAGCAGACCGGAGCGGCGCTGGGGATTTCGCCGAGCGCGGTGTTGAGCGCCTCCACCGGGATCATCGGCCATCGGCTGCCGGTTGCGAAGATCACTTCCGCGTTGCCCAGGCTGGTGCAAAACCTTCGCCCCGAGCCGGAAGCCAGCGCCGAAGCGATCATGACCACCGATACCCGGATCAAGACCGCCACGCGCTCGCTTCAGATCGGCGGTCAGGAGGTGACCCTCTCCGCCATCTGCAAGGGCTCGGGGATGATCGCGCCCGAGCTGGCAACGATGATCGCCGTGGTGGTCACTGATTGTGCAATCCAGCCGAATCTGCTCGCGGCGGCGCTTCGAGAGTCGATGGTGAAGAGCTTCAACAGCATCACTGTCGACGACGACATGAGCACCAACGATGTGGTCTTCGCGATGGCGAACGGGCGCGCCAAGAATCCTCCGGTCGCCGATCCGGGCCCGGACTTCGACCGGTTTGCCGCGGCGCTGACCGAGCTGTGCTGTGAGCTCGCTCGCGAGATCGCCGCCGACGGAGAAGGGGCGACGAAGCTTTTCGAGGTGCACATCGCAGGAGCGCCGAGCGACGAAATCGCTCGCGACTTGGCCAAAGCGGTGGCGGGATCCAACCTGGTGAAGGCGGCGATATTCGGCGCCGATCCGAACTGGGGTCGAATCCTTTCCGCGGCGGGAGCGCGCGCGGGCTCGCGGGGATACGCGATCGATCCGTTCCATGCCCGCGTTCATCTCCAGGGCGTCGCCGTCTTCGACCGCGAGCCCCTGGTGGAGGATGCGGCATCTCTCCGCTCGAAAATGCGCTCGCCCGAGATCCACGCGGAGATCGATTTCCGAGCCGGACCGGGCCGAGCGACCGCCTGGGGCTGCGACCTTTCCTACGACTACGTGAAGATCAATGCCGACTACTCATCGCTGATCGTCCCGACGCCCGAGGGCAGCGTGGCCAAGGACGATCGGCTTTCGAACTACAGCCCCACCTTCAAAGCGTCGCTGCTGGTCGAGGCGCTCTCGTACATTTCGAAGTTCAGCGGCAAGCGCTGCGTAATCAAATACGGCGGCGCGGCGATGGTGAAGGATTCGCTGAAGAAGTCCTTCTGCGAGGACATCATTCTGCTCTGGTCGGTGGGCCTGCGGCCGATCATCGTCCACGGGGGCGGCCCGGAGATTACCGCCACACTTGAGAAGCTCGGGGGCAAAGCCGAGTTTGTGGATGGCATCCGAGTGACGAATGCCTCGGACCTCAAGGTGGTGGAAATGGTGCTCACCGGCAGAATCAACACCGAGCTGGTCACCCTGCTCAACCAGGAAGGCGGGCACGCGGTAGGAATCTCAGGCAAGGACGGTGGCCTGCTTCGCGCGCGCAAGCTCGTCTCCGAAGGCGGTCGCGACCTCGGACAAGTCGGCGAGGTGACTCGGGTGAACCGCGAGTTCCTCGAGATGCTGGTCAGTCAGAGCTACCTTCCGGTCATCTCCCCCGTCGGCCTGGGAGAGGACGGGCTCAGCTACAATATCAACGCGGACGCGGTCGCCGCGGAGGTGGCCGCTGCGATCGGCGCCAGCAAGCTCATCTACCTCACCGACGTCGCCGGCATTTTGCGGCACGGCGAGCTGGTGAGCGACCTCACGGCGCAGCAGCTCTCCCAGGAGCTCGAGGGCAGCGATATCTCCGGCGGGATGAAGCCGAAGGTGAAATCGATCCTCAAGGCGCTCGGCGGTGGCGTAGAGCGCGTTCACATCATCGACGGGCGAGTTCCGCACAGCGTGATCGGCGAGCTGTTCACCGACCGCGGCGTGGGTACGTTGATCACGGGATAGCGATGCGAGCGGCTCTCCAAAATGGCCCGCGCTTCAGGGCTGTGCGAAACACCTCGGCGCGGCGAATGGCGATTCGCCGGATCATCCGCAGCCGTTCAGTGGCAACCCAGGAGGAGTTGGGTCGGCTGCTCGCCGCAGTGGGCATTGAAGTAACCCAAGCAACGCTCTCCAGGGACTTGGCGGCGCTTCGGGCTCGCCGTCTGTCGCTGCCGGAAGGGGGAACGACTTACGAGCTCGAGTCGGATGCGGACTCGCTGCAGAGAGAAGCGCTCCGCGACCTCGGCTCGATGGTGATCTCGGCAGAGGACAATGCGCACCTGGTGGTGCTGTTCACCCAACCGGGTGCCGCGTCCACCGTCGCCCGCGCCATCGACCTCGCCCGCCTTCCCGAGTGCCTGGGGAGCGTCGCCGGAGACGACACCATTTTCGTAGCTCCCAGCCGGAATTCGGCGGCCCGCGAGCTGGCGCGAAAACTGCGCCAGTTGTTTGGTAAGGATTGATCACCTCGGGAGGCTCTACTTGAAGCGCGACTTTCTTCGACTCGCCGATCGTTCTTTGGAGGAATACCGGGCATTGTTTAAGCGCGCGCGCGAGCTCAAACAGCGCCGGCGCGAGCACCTTCTCGACAACTCGCTCGCCGGCCGAACGCTGGTGTTGATTTTCGAGAAGCCTTCCACCAGGACCCGGCTGTCCTTCGAGGCGGCGATGTTCCAATTGGGAGGCAGCTCGCTCACTCTCAATGCATCGGACAGCCAGCTCGGCCGCGGGGAGACGATCGAGGACACCGCCCGGGTCGTCTCTCGATACGGAGACGTGATCATGCTGCGCACCTTCGGCGGCGATCGCCTCCGCCAATTTGCCGCGGCGGCAACCGTTCCGGTGATCAACGGCCTGTCGGACGACGGCCACCCGGTCCAGCTGCTCGCCGACCTGTTCACCATCGAGGAACGCGGCAAGACGCTGGAGGGAAAAAGCATCGCCTTCGTGGGGGACGGCGCGAGCAACATGGCCCGGTCTTGGGCCGAAGCTGCGCCGATCTTCGGCTTTTCTCTGCGGATCGGCGCGCCGCCCTCCTACCGACTCCCCGAGGCAGAAGTGCGCGGTGGGCCGGTGAGGCTGACCGGCGATCCCACGGAGGCGGTGGCGGGAGCGGACATCATCGCTACCGATTCCTGGACCAGCATGGGTCAGGAAGCGGAAGCCCAGAAGCGGCGGCGCCAGCTTCGCGACTTCCGCGTCGATGAAGCGCTGGTGGCGAAAGCCAAGCGCGATTGCATCATCCTGCATTGCCTTCCGGCGCACCGGGGGGAAGAGATCACCGATCAGGTGATCGACGGGCCGAGGTCAGCTGTCTTCGACGAGGCGGAAAACCGACTCCACGTGCAAAAGGCGCTGCTCGAGCAATTGATGCCTGCTCAGCGGTGAGGCAGCGCTGTCGCGCAGCGCTCGAAGCTCGGGTTTCAATATCCCAGCTGCGCCTGCCGCGGCTTGCCGGCTTTGTCCGGCACGAATGCCGGCGCCGGACGATCGCTGGTCACCGTGACGGCCACCTCGACGACGTCATCCTTCACGGTGATTGGCTGCTCGGTCGGCTCGAGCGATGTTTCGTGCCACGCCCGCAGCGTGTATTTGCCGGGAGGGACACCGCGAATGGTGAAATTGCCCCGGCGATCAGCTTGAGCGTAGTAGGGCGAATCCACCACGTAGACATAGGCGGACATCGAAGAGTGGATGTTGCAGAGGAGATCCACCGGACCGGCGGTGTTGAAGGTTTTGTAACGAGAGATCCCTTTTTGATACAGCCCGAGGTCGAACTCGTTGGGATGGCTCAGCGAGAAGACGTTGTGATACACCTCGTCGTCGTTGCGGAAGTACACGGTCGTCCCGACCGGAACTGCCAGCACCCGCGGAATGAACTTCTTCCCCTTCTGGGAAACCGTTTTCCCGCGACTTGGCCGCGGCTGCGGAGTCGCTCCGTCGCGCCGCTTCAGCCACACCACCGTGCCTCCAGCTCCCAGGCTTCCGCCGCCGGTGACGAAACCGCGGACAACGCTCACGCGCTTCTTCGCCGCCGCCGGAACAGCCGCCAGAGCTGCCTGATCGGGGCTCGGCGCGGCAGGCTCGGGCGGAAGCTCCGCCGCCGCGCCGCCGGCGCGCTGTCGAGCATCGATCGCCAGCGGGCGAATCACCCGGTCTAAGTCGGCGGGCAAGTTCGGAACGCGCAGCAGCGTTTCCCATTTGGTCGCGGCGGTGGCCATGTCTCCGCGGTCGTAGGCAAGTTTTCCACTCGCCAGGAGATTGAAGATCAAATACTGGTGCTCGGCGGTCTCTTTGAAGACGAGGTCGTCCGGCGTGCGAACCGTCAAGGGCAGGGGCATTTCCTCTCCGGGCCACGAAGAATCCACCGCCGCCGGCGCGTGCGGTTGCTCTTTGGCGCGCGCAGTTGCCCCTGACGCTGTGAGGGACACCAGGGCTACCATCAGCCCGGTGATGACTGTCAGTTTGCGCATCGCTCGCTCCTTCTACCAGGTGAAGACAACCGAAGATGTGAAGACGTCGTTTGGCACTGTCGGAGCGCCTGCGTTTTCCCGGTTGAACAAGTATTCGGCCTTGACCGCAAGGGCCGACCAGAAATCAAGGCGCGCTCCGGTCGTCCACCTGGAGGTGAGGATCGGACCAAAGCCCTCGAACTCCGCATGCCTCCGGTCGTACCTCGCGTAGAGGGTGACCGTCTGCAAGCTGGTTGCGCCGGTGGGGATCGCCACTGCCGCCTGGTTATAGAAACCATCCACCTTGAATCCGGAAGCCAGGGGGTACACCCCGGTCCCGGTGTACTTGCCCGGCTCCGCGCCCGAGTCCTCGCGCAAGTTGATGTACTCGCCGGAGAGGCTCAGCCAACCCAAGATGACGCGCCCATCCACGCCGAACGCGCGCTGCCGAGGGGCGGAGCTCTGTTGGTCATTCCTGGGCCCGTACATGCCACTGCCGCCAACCTTCACCTGGAAGCCGAGCATGTTCAGCTCGTAACCCAGGCGAGCGGTCCCGTTGGGAACGCCGGTCAAGCTGATGTCGGGGGTTTGGAGGCTTTCCACCCAGTTGCCGCTGTTGGTCACCGCGGCATTGATCGAGATCGCCGACGAAATGCTCGGCAGATGGTAGCGATAGAAGGCTTTGGCTCCGATCGATTGTCCGGTGGTGTAGCGCGCGATCAGAGAGGGAGTAATCCCGATCCGCAGATTTGCCTGGTTCTCGAGGTACTCGATGCCGAAAACGGAGTCGAACTTCCCCACGCTGAGCGCGAACTCCTGGGAGCTGAACGGCGTCAGCCGGCCAAAGGCTTGCTCGACGACAACGCGGGTCTTCGTCCCGTTGGCGAAGCGAGGCAACAGCTGGGTTCGAGCAAAGATAAGAAGCGGTGCCCCGGGCGGGGTGTACTGGATGTCGGCGTTGACGGTGTTGATGAAGAAGGAAGCCCTGCTCCCGATCTCCATTGAGTAGGGAAGGAAGCCGTTGACAAAGCGCCCACCGGCGTCCAGCGACGCGACCTCTCCTCGCGAGTTGATCGCCGGTGCGAACGTGTCGACGCCGTAGTCCGCTGGAAGCCGCGTGTCGCCCTGACGGAAGCTGCTGCCATTGCCCTGCGCTTTGGCAAAGCCGACGTCGATGTACCCGTGCAGCTTCAAAGAACCGGACGCGCTCGGGCCTTCCTCGTCTGGCGTATACCCCGGCGAGTCGTTCGGATTTTCCGGACCGGGCTCCTGCACGCTCTGGGGTGGCTCGGATCGCGGCTGCGCGGCGGCGCCTGAGCTGCCCGCTGCTCCGAGCGCGAAACAAAGCATTTTGGCGAGGTGAGATCTCACAAGCCCACCTTCAGTCCATTGAAGTAGAGGACGGGCGACGTGAGCAGGAGGTCCTGTTGAAGGAGCCTTCCGGGTCCTAAGTTGATCTCAAGCGCCGCCTGCGAATCCAGCCACTGACAACCGGAGGGAAAGGTGGCCGGGTTGGAAAAACAACTGGCGCTGTTCAGGGCGACGCGACCTGAGTAATCCTTTGCGTCGGTCCGCGCTTCGATCGCCGGATTGATGGGATCGACGCGGATTCCGCCCAGCGAAGCGAAGTAGCTGCGAAGAGAGCTCTGGCTGCTGGGGATGAATACCCCTGCGTTTGGGGGAAGCAGCGTCAGGTAGACTCGCGAAAGGGCCCCAAACTGCGGCATTCCGGACCCGGTAAGTCGCGCCGGGCGCCCCGAGCCAATCGGCCCGGTTCCGATCACGTTCGGCAATCCGAAGGGGACCGTTTGTCCAGAAGCGTCGACCCGGGCGAACACGAAGAGCGGAACTTGGTCGACCACTCCAGTGGAGTCCCAAGTGAACAGGCCTGAGCTGTAGAGCGTCGAGGTGCGCGTTGCGCCCTTGAGAGCAATGGGGATGTTCAAGCCCGCGGGCGCGGTTCCGATCGCATCGTTTGAGAAGGGTCGAACGGGCGATGGATCCGACTGAGCGACTGCCGGGAGAATGTCGCCCGGCGCGAGCGGAGCCACCAAGCCGGAGCCGCCGCGGTGCATCTCCAGGTTGTCCTGGAAGAGCTGACTCGCGCTGAGGTACTTGTCTGGGGGCGTATCGGCCGGGACGACGACGTAGATGAACTCCCAGAACGGGCAGTAAAACCAGCTCGTGGTGTCGATGTCGACGATCGGCATCGCGTTCGGCAGCGGCGCGCCCGCCGGATTCGCCGGGTTGTAGCTGGTGACGAACCTGTACCAGGGTTGAATCCAGAGCTGCGGGATGTTCTGCCAGGCCTCCGCCACGGCGTACGCAGCGGTTTTTCCCTCCGAGAACGCGGGCATGACGTTGAGCCCATCCCGGTTTGCTGATTGCAGACGAGGGGAAGCTCCATAGGGAGGCGACAACATCGGAATGGGATTTCCCCGCAGCGTTACCCAATCGGACGCCGAAAACCCGGCGATCGTGCCGCCCGCGATGGCCTGATCTCGGATGTCAACCGCGGACCACACCTTCGGCGCGGTCGATGGATTTACCGAATCGCAGCGCAGCAACAGGATGCCCGCGCAAGCACAGAGGTAGGTGAATCTCATCGAGACCGCCCGATCCGGCGAACTTCGCCGCTGGCTTCCGGGGGCGATTCCGAGATGCTCAGCTCGTCGAGCCCCGTCTGCCAATCTGAAAAGCGCGCTTGCTCTTCGCGGAAATCCTCGTCGAAGAGCTTGCGCATCAGGCTGTGGAGTCGTTCCCCCGCCCGCGACATTTCCCAGGGCGGAATGGCGCGAGCGAACTCCTCGGCGGTTTGGAAACGCTTTTCAGGTTCCGGCTCGAGCGCTCGCTGCAAAACGTACGTCGCGGCTCCGCCGAGCACGCCGATGAGATCGCGCTCCTCTCGTCCGGGTCCGGCACTCACCTTCTCCAAGAGGTCCTGCTCGGGCTTCATCACATAGGGCGCTCGCCCGCTGAGGCACCAGAACATCGTCATCGCGAGCGAGTACAGGTCCGACCTCGCATCGATTGCCTCCCCTCGAGCCTGTTCGGGGGAAAGGAAGAGGGCTTTCTCCACCCGCGCGCCGCTTGGCCGCGCCTTCGCATGCGGAATGCCGAAGTCAAGGACCTTTACTTCCCCCATCGCTGAAATCAAGATTTTGGTCGGCGCGATGTTTCCGTGGACGACGCCAGCCGCCTGTGTCGGCGAGCTGCGGTGGGTATGCGCGTATTCCAAAGCCTTGAGGATCTCCTGAGCGATGTAGAACACCAGCACCGGCTGCAGGAAGGTGCCGTCGCTTCGCTTCAGACGCAGCAGCAGCGTCTGCAGGTTTCGTCCGAGGATATGCTCCTGGGCGATGAAGTACTCGTCGTTCACCCGCCCAAAATCGTAGATCGGCACGATGTTCGAATGGACAAGGCTCGAGCCGAGCTGCGCGCGCTCGACGAACTCGGCGACGGCCGCTGGCTGCCGGGCAAGCTCGGGGCGCAAGCGCTTGATCACGAACAAGCGGCTGAAGCCTTCGGCGCCCCGCAGGACGCCCAGATCGGCGCGCATCGTGCTGCCTTCGCCGAGGACGTGGAGCAGCCGGTAGCGGCCGAATTGATTCAAGTCCGCGGCAGCCGACGGCACAGCGCTCAGCGTGACCGCCTGGGCGGCAGACGGCCCATTGTTTGCGCTGGCCTCCTGCGGCTGTTCGATGTCCGGGGCGATGATCACCTTGCTTTCGCTTGCCTCATCGCTCGACGGCCGGGGCAATTCGCGGCGATCGCCGCGCGCGCCGCGCCGAAATCCCAAGTAAATGCAGCCGCCGGCGAGCAGCACCGCGACGGCCCACAATGGCCAGACGTTCGTCCGCGCCAATCGCGAGGCCTCTTGCGACTTCGCTGACGTATCGGTCCAAATCCAGAGCATCAGCTTGGGCGCGACGTCCACCGCTGCCGCGGACCAGCTGGCGTCGGGAGCCGTGGCCCGAGTGTCCCCCCCGAGCAGCTCTCTCAACCGCGGAAGTTGATCGGCAGCACCGGCCTCAAACAACGCTCTCTTTTCGGACGCCAGAATGGCTGCGCCGGAGAAATTCTGGGGAACCGTGAGATCTTTTGCGAGGAACGGCTTGCCAAGTATCAAAAAGCTCGCATCCCTCGCCAGTTGCGGGGGTAACTCGATTAACGCCGCGACCGCGAAATACGGCTTCTGATTGGCGAGCATCAGCTGAGAGGCAGGGGTCTTCTGCCGCGCTGCCGCCAAGAGCGGTTCAACATTCGCGGCGGGCTCGCGACCGAGATCGATCGCCTGGCCCCGCACCATTAAGAGCTGAACCGGAAACTCATCTCGAAATGATCGCCACCACTCCTCGGTGGTGAAGGCGTCGACCAGCGTAGCCCGATCGACCGAGTGCGAGACCATGGCTCGGATTTGATTGAGCGATGCCGCCGCGGAGACGCGCGCCTCGGTTTCTCGCAGCTTCAAGTTGATCTCGTCGCGCGCGCGCTGAGCAATTTGCTGCGCTTCCCATTGCGCCTCCTGCGACGCCGAATGGTAGAGCTTTGAGCGCAAGGACGATCCGAGCAAGCCCATGCCCACAAGCACCACCGCTGCGCCACAAGTGCCGACCACTTGTCGCGAAGGCAAAGCCATGAAAGGCCGACAATGCCCCTGACAGCGACCGCATATCAACTGGGTTCGCGCTTACTCGCGCCCCGGTTTCCCCCTGGGTCAGTTGTGATTTGCGATAACAAACCGAGGCTTGCACGGCAGCAAACCGTACGGGTTGAGCGCCGTACGCCCTTCTGCCAGCATCTCTTCCAGACGAGCTCATTGGCGCATCGAGGGAGCTTTAGGAGCGCGCATGTCCTGCATCCTTGGAAAACGACCGTCGTTGAGATTGGTGCTCTGTCCCATGCTGGCCGGCGCCATCTTTTGCTCATGCGGGCCGGCATCCCGCGCCGGCTCCGACGGATTGATGGCTCAGTCGGCTTCGCTGACGATCGATCCTTCCAAGGAGCTGGTGATCAACGACCTGAGCGTCGTCGAAGACCCCACCCGCACCGTTTGGCAACAGACCGACGACGGAGGACGCGCGGCCTGGACCTTTGGACACTTGGTGCGCAATATGGCCGGCGAGCACGACCCCTCTGACTTCGTTCTTCAGTGGTTGAAGACTTGGGAAGCGCCCCAAGTGGTCAACGGCCGCTCCGTTGCCGCGCGACCGTCGATTCGCTCGCTCGTCATCGATCCCTGGCGGCAGGCGAGCGGCTGCGACCCCGGCGATAGCCCATGTTATTTGGATTTCTCGCGCGCCCCGTTCCGATTGCTCGCGATTGTGAATCGGCCAGACCTGAGAACGTTTATCCCGGCCGCGGGAGGAGATGCCGGCCAGGGCCGCTTCGTCTTCGGAGTGCTGAACCCCGCCGGCGCCAAGTTCCAGTTCACCGCGATTTTCGAATACTCGCTCGTGGCGCAATCCACGGACGACGTGACCGGCTGGGCTCAGCGCTGGCACAACCTCGGGCGGCATCCGTTCGGCGACACGTACAACCAGGTGCTGCAAAACATCACCGAGGATTTCGCCGGACCCAACGTCGCTGCGGATCGCCCGAACGGCAGCGCGCTGCTGCAGCTTCGCACCAATGAGGTGGTACTCTCGCCCTCGACGCCGCTGCTCTGGGAGCTGCGCGAGTTCAACATTTCTGCGTCCACCGGACTGCTTGGGCTGGTCACGGTAAAACAGACGCCGGACATCTCGTTGAACAATACACAGACGCTCGCCGACTACATCAACGGCCACGCAGACGAGATCATCAGCAACCGCGCGGTCGTTCCGACCGAGCTCCTCGGCGGCTCGGCGCCCAACCCCGGGATGTTCGCGCCGAGCGCTAGCGACTTCGTCTGGCGTGCGCCAGGAGTCGCGGAAAGCCTGCGCCACCAATTTGCGATCAACACCTGCAACGGCTGTCACCTGAGCGAGACCTCGACCCGGTTCACGCATGTCAAACCCAGGAATGCCGGCGTTCAAGCCGCGCTGTCCGATTTTCTTCGGCTCACCGCCATTCCGGCGCGAGTCGACGACATGAGCGGGCTCCTCAGGGGCGAGCAGCGGGATCCCGAAAAGCATACCGACTAGGCGGCCGCGCTCTCGAGAGCAGTGCCATCGCGCCTGGCGAAGCTAATTCGTCAATCCGAGATAGGACTGGATCGACCGCACCGGCAGATCGCCGCGCGCGAGAACCTCCAAGCTGGCCACCGCCATGCGCGCTCCTTGGATCGTCGTGAAATAGGGAACGCCGTGCATCAGCGCCTCCCGGCGGATGGAGAAGCTGTCTGCGATGGCGCGCTTGCCGAAGCTGGTGTTGATCACCATGGCGATCTGCCGGTCGAGGATCTTGTCCACGATGTGCGGCCTGCCTTCGGTCACCTTTTTCACGGCCTCGCTCTCGATCCCGTGGCTTGCGAGATACCGGTGGGTACCCGCCGTTGCCGAAAGCGTGTAGCCGAGCGCGAGGAGCCGGCGCGCGAGGTCCAGCGTGGCTTGCTTGTCGTCGTCCTTGACCGAGATGAGCACGTTCCCCCGCCTGGGCAGCTTCACCCCCGCCGCCAGCTGGCTCTTTGCGAATGCCGCTGCAAAGCTGTCCGCGATTCCCATCACCTCCCCGGTCGACTTCATCTCCGGGCCGAGGATTACGTCCACACCCGCGAAGCGGGTAAACGGAAAGACCGATTCTTTGAACGCCACGTGACGGACGCTCAGCTCGCCGACGTGCCCCAGCTCCTCGAGCGTCTTGCCCGTCATACACAGCGCCGCGAGCTTCGCCAGCGGCACTCCGGTGGCCTTGGAGACGAAGGGGACGGTTCGCGACGAGCGCGGGTTCACCTCGAGGATGTAGACCTTGTCGCCCTGGATCGCGAATTGAACGTTCATCAGCCCGACCACTCCAAGCTCGCGGGCGATCGCGGCAGACTGTTCTTTCATTTCGTCGATCAGCTTCTTCGGCAGAGACTGGGGCGGCAAGCTCATCGCCGCGTCGCCGGAGTGGATCCCGGCCTCCTCCACGTGCTCGAGCAGGCCGCCGATCAGCACGTTCCCTTTTCGATCGGCCACCAGGTCCAGGTCCACTTCGATGGCGGACTTGAGGAAGCGGTCGATCAACACCGGATGCTCCGGCGAAGCCCGCACTGCTTCCTTCATGTACCGCTCCAAATCCTCGGGGTCCTGGACGACCTCCATCGCCCGGCCTCCCAAGACGTACGACGGGCGCACCATCACCGGGTATCCGAGCTGCTGAGCGACGCTGAAAGCCTCTTCCGCTGAGCGCGCAATTCCATTCTTGGGCTGCCGCAGCTTGAGACCTTCGATCAGCTGGGCGAATCTCTCCCGGTCCTCGGCGCGATCGATCGCGTCGGGACTGGTGCCGAGGATGCGAAGGCCGGCTTTTTCCAGCGGCACCGACAACCGAAGCGGGGTTTGCCCCCCGAACTGAACGATGGCTCCGATCGCCTTTTCGCGCTGGGCGATCTCCAATACGTCTTCGATGGTCAGCGGCTCGAAGTACAGCCGATCTGAAGTATCGTAGTCGGTCGAAACGGTTTCCGGATTGCAGTTGATCATCACCGTTTCGTAGCCGGCGTCGCGCAGCGCGAAGGCGGCGTGAACGCAACAGTAGTCGAACTCAATCCCCTGACCGATTCGGATCGGCCCGCTGCCGAGGATGATCACCTTCTGGCGATCGGACGGGGGCGCTTCATCCTCTTCCTCGTAGGTCGAATACAGATACGGGGTGTAGGCCTCGAACTCGGCGGCACAGGTGTCGACGCGCTTGTAGACCGGCCGGATGCCCCGCGATTGGCGGTATTCCCGAACCCGCGATTCGGGTTGTCCAAGCAACTCACCCAGGTCTCGGTCCGAGAAACCATCCGCCTTGGCCAAGCGGAGCGCATCGTCGGGCACCTTCTCGATCCGGGCGAACTTGGAAATCGCCTGGCTTCGGTCGACCAGGTCTCGAATGTGCCGCAGGAACCAGGGATCGATCGCCGACAGCTCGCGCACCTGCTCCACGCTCATCCCTTCGCGGAATGCTTGAGCGATGTACCACGGTCGTTCCGGCCGGGGCGTTCGCAGCCAGTCGCGCAGCGCTCGCTCCCGTTCGGCGGGCTCGGAGGGAAGCGGCGGCGCCTCGAGCGCGGAGCGCCCAAGCTCCATCGAACGCAGCGCCTTGAGGTAGGCTTCCTTAAACGTCCGCCCGATCGACATCGCCTCGCCCACCGAGTGCATTTGGGTGTTCAGCGTCCGATCGGCGTGCGGGAATTTCTCGAAATTGAAGCGCGGAACCTTCACCACCACGTAGTCCAACGTCGGCTCGAAGGAGGCAGGCGTGTCGCGGGTGATGTCGTTGCGAAGCTCGTCCAGTCGATATCCGAGCGCGAGCTTGGCGGCGATCTTGGCGATCGGATAGCCGGTGGCTTTCGACGCGAGGGCAGAGGAGCGCGAGACGCGCGGGTTCATCTCGATCACTACCATCCGCCCATCCTTGGGATCGACTCCGAACTGGATGTTCGACCCGCCGGTGTCCACGCCGATCTCTCGAATGATCGCGATCGCCGCCTGGCGCATCCGCTGGTATTCCTTGTCGGTGAGCGTCTGAATCGGCGCGACGGTGATCGAATCGCCGGTGTGTACACCCATCGGGTCGAAGTTTTCGATCGAGCAGACGATCACCACGTTGTCGGCGCAGTCGCGCATCACCTCCAGCTCGAATTCTTTCCAGCCGAGGACGGACTCCTCGATCAGGATCGTGTTCACCGGACTCGTGCTCAGGCCCCAGCGGCAGACGGCGTCGTACTCGCCCCGGTTGTAGGCGATTCCGCCGCCCGTGCCTCCGAGGGTGAAGCTGGGCCGGATGATCGCGGGAAAGCCAATTTCGTCGGCCAGCGCGCCGGCCTCCTCCAGATTGTGCGCGTAACCGCTCTTCGGCAGCGGAACGCCGATCTTTTGCATCGAGGCCTTGAAGAGCTGCCTGTCCTCCGCTCGATTGATCGCCTCGAGCGATGCGCCGATCAGCCTGGAGCCATATTTGTCGAGCACTCCGCTCTCCGCCAGCTCTTTGGAGAGGTTCAGCGCCGTCTGTCCACCCATCGTCGGCAGAACGGAATCCGGACGCTCCAGCGCCAGGATCTTCTCGGCGGACTCCAGATCGATTGGCTCGATATACGTTCGGTCAGCCAGCTCCGGGTCGGTCATGATCGTCGCTGGGTTGCTGTTGAGCAGGACGACTTCGACGCCCTCCTCCCGCATCGCCTTGATCGCCTGAGCGCCGGAGTAGTCGAATTCGCACGCCTGGCCGATGACAATGGGGCCAGAGCCGATGACGAGAACCTTCTTGATGTCGCTGCGCTTTGGCATCGGGTCGGCGAACACATACCACGTCGAGCCCCGATCTGTTTTGAGGAACGCGCGCCGGCGCCGCGAATTCCAATCGACGCGAAGGCGGCCATGATCGAGGCAGTGCTCGCCGCCCAGAAGGGAATACGGATCGCCATGCTCAAAAACCGCAAACGCTGAATTGAAATAATCCGTCGCCGCCGGGGTGACTGCCAGAGGGCCCACGCCGATCGTGTTGACTATGAATCCTTCGCCGAGCTCACGCGCTTCGCGAGGACTCCGCGAAGATCCTCGAGGCCGATCCCGAGGCTGCGCAAAGCGACGAGCAGAT